>Ga0179593_1442851_pt1 | contig 10599 bp, 12 predicted proteins | sample CZODoug2_1_08_16_FD_185931 | JGI IMG/M metagenome (GOLD analysis project Ga0179593, IMG submission 185931) | Vadose zone soil fungal communities from Angelo Coast Range Reserve, California, USA - CZODoug2_1_08_16fungal (PacBio error correction) | ecosystem: Environmental > Terrestrial > Soil >... | reverse complement strand
TGATGAGTTGCTTTTCCGGTGCGGAAGTGCGCCGTCATTTCCTTCTTTCTTGGTTTCTTTTTTCGCGACGCGCTTTGTGCTCTCTACGTATCTTAGGCCGTTTTTTTCCCACTAGACTTCTTGTGTCCCCCCCAAACTACTTTTTAGTACTATTTTTTTTTCCCCTGGTTTTGATAAAATATAGGAAGTTCTCCCCTCCAAATTGAGTATCCCTCTCTTCCCCTAAATTGTCTTTCTCGAGCCTCGCCACTGGGCTAAGGGCCTCCGTATGGTGTACCCCTGCTGTTCCCCCACTGAGCAGAACGCAAAAGATTCTTTTTCCTTTTACGTGGTTTGCGCTGTACTTCCCCCGCCCCTCTATTCCTTGCTTTTTTTTCCATCCTCACGGGGCGCATCCACCTGACCGCTTCCCTTTGTCTTTTTTTTTTGAGGGTTGTCCGCTCGTCTCGGTCGCTGCTGTCGTTCCCGGCCATTCGTTTTTTTTTATGCACGGGTAATCCTGCTTCCCGGGCATTGGAGACGTGGACCATGTTTCTCCTTTCTTTATATTTTTTTCTCACCGAGAGGCTGCCGACGACCCTGCATCAGGTCCCTTTCCCTCCTTGCGCCTTCTTCAGTTCTCCGTTTGGTCTGGCTACAACCATAGTGGGTTCGTCCTTTTACTTTTTTCAAAAAACCGTTGTCGTCCCCCCAAAAACTGCCTGGAGGGTCGTTTTTTTTGTGGTTCCATATTCTTTTTTCAGTAATTCTCTCAAAGTTCTCCGCGGCCAATGGGCCTCTTTCCCCCTTCCTGGTCTTTAGTTTCCTGCTGACTACCGGAGTCAGCGCGGTTGCCGCTCTTGAAAGGTGTTTTCCCATTGGGTGCCTCTTCTGTCCCAATTTTCTTCTAATCTTCAAGGCCCCTTTGAAGCGGACAATTGAGGAGATATCTCGTTCCCTCTTTCCCTTTTCATGCCGGTTTTTCCTTTGCTTGGCTGGAGGCCCCCCCGCTCCACCTTCGTAATGCCCAAGCGAGCTGGTATTTCTCATATCATTTTCTTTTTCTGTGGTTTCTCGGACTTTAAGTATTATGACCTTGGCTGTTCTTTTTGCCAATCGCGCAGTTCACTTGCCCCGGCTCAGTTTTCTTCCCTTTACTTTTTAATTTCATCGCCACTTATCGTCGCCATTTCTGATAGACTAGTTTTTTGTTTTTTTTTTTTTTTTTTTTTTTTTGTTTTGTGTTTTTTTTTTTTTTTTTTTTTCTTCCCTCCCCTCCCTTTTCCTTCATTTTTTTGTTAAGTTTTCAGGTTGCTGTTTACTCTATTGGGGTGTTCACGTTCAAGGACTTAAGTGACCAACGCAGTACACTCCCTGTCGAATCAAGAATTTTCCCCTATTAGTCTGAGCAACTCCTTTCTTACTTTTCCTCTCCCTGGTCTTGCCTACCGTGACCGCTTGGCTCAGGGGTACTTCCTGCGACGGACTTGCGCCCCCCAACGTCCTACTTGCTGGGTACGGACGGTTCTTCTGAAGGAAACACTCAGCCGCTTTAGCCTGAGTGGGTAGAGGGCGCTTTATCACTTTTTTATCCTCCCCTCTCCCTTTTTTTTTTTAATTTGGCCACCAACCATGTGTTTCCTCCCTTTCGCCTCCCCATTTGCGATAGTTTCTTTTTGGCATGCTCGCTGTGCAGTTACAGACCCGGCCGGCTGGTTTTGCCCAGCACATCAGCAACCCTTCCTGCGGGGATGGTTCGCAAGTTTCGCTCTTTACCCCTCCCTTCCCGCCCCCAAAAGCTCCTCTTTCAGGTGTCTCCAACACACTTTCTCCATTGTAAGCCCGGACCGTGTTTCCCTTTGGTGCTTGCTAGAAAGATGGTTTCCCCGATTTTCTTCTCCTTTTCTTGTTTTTTCGATCAAGCTAACTCGATTTCGAGATGCTCCAGCCCCCTGTTTTCTTTTTTACCATCAGGGGAATCAATTTTCTATCCATGGATCAGCGGTGCCTTTCTTTTTCAATTGTCAATTTCCTTCCTTCTCTCTTTTTTTTTTCTCCCTCTTGTTTTTTTTCGTGTCTTGCCACTTCCGTTTTCACATGATAGATATGGCTCCCCCTACGATATCGAAATCGGAGTGATCCCTTTTCTTTCCACCTTTTTTGTTCCTTTGCTCGAGTGTCTGTGCTCCCCCCCCGTCCCGAAGTTTGAATCTCCTTTATTTTTCTCCCTTCTTCTAGGAAGTGGGTTCTGCCCTTTGGACGACCCTGCAACAGCATTCTTTTCCTTTTCCCGCCCTTGTACGGGCCTTCTTCAACCTTCTCCGTTCCTGATATCTCTTTTCACCCAGGCGGATCAAGTGTCTTCACGTAGACATCACGATTTCCCTTGTCGTCTCTCGTTTGCCCTTTATTGTTGTTTTAATTTTTCCTTCTTTTTTCTCTACCCCCTGTTAAAACCTCCCCCTAGTATCATTCTCCTTGAGCCACACCTTCTTGACTCCTTTTCCTTACCTTTTCTGCGTTCACCCAGCCTCTACGCAAAGATCTATAGTGGAGATGATCTGGCTTTCCCTTCCCCCCCCTGGTGTCCCGCTTGCATCTTTCTTTTTCCCCTCTTTGATACTGCGCTTCATCCTCTTTATTGGAAACCCAATGCTTCGACGGACATGAGGCCGCCCTCCCCCCAAAAACTCCCCTAGTTGAAGCTAGCCAGCAACAGCCCTTTTGTGCCTTCCCTCATTTTGTTTCGTTGCTTTCCATCCAGCGCATTTTTCAGGATTTTTTTATCTGAGATTATCCCTTAAGAAGAATATCTCCTTGTTTTTTCTTTAAATTGAGCTGTCAATATAGCCGAGCGAGTTAAGCGTACCCCTGGTCACCCTTTACCATCCTTCCACAGTCACTACATTCGACCTTTTTCTCTAAGCCCACGGCCGGTATAATAGTGACTCTTCTTTTAACTTAGTCCCCATGTTGCGCTTGGGCCGAAGTTCTCTTTGTCTCTTTCCTTTGTGCTGTTCGACCCTCAGTCGTTTTTTGTGGTTGTTTTTACTACACCCTTTTTTATCGAGGGGAGTCTTCCCGTCTCTACCAACTGGGTTTTACTCCCTTCCCCCCCCTTCTAGTCTTCTTTCCTTATGGTTGAGTTTGACTTTGATGCCTTTTTTTTCCATGACCCGAGCATTGATGTTCCACCTTGTTTTTGTTTTTTTTATCCCCCTTTTTGTAACCTAGGCTTTGTCGCTCCAAATCCGTGGGGTGCTTGTACCCCTTTTTAAGTGTGCGCTCTTTTTTAGTAACCTCGCCTTGAGCCCTGCTCCGTCTTCGTCTGAGTTTTCAAATTTGATTTTATTGCCAGGTGGCTGCGCCGTTTTTTTTCTGTGCAGCCCCTTCATGTCTCTTTTTCTCTTTGGGTGTTTTCCTGCAGAGCAACTGATGCTTTCCCTTTTCCCCCCTCTTCCTTGTTTGATGGTTGGCCCATTTTTTACACCCTATTTTCTCCTTTTATTTTAGCTATTTAATTTCCTTGTTCATCTTCCTTTTTTTTTTCCCTTCCTATTATCCCAATGAGGAACGCAGTCACTAGTCCTAAAAACCGTGTTCTCTTTTCCTACTTCTTTGGTGTTCCTGCGCCGGTCCTCGTTAATGTTCCTCGAGCCCAGAACTTCCTTCCTTTCGGAGAAATGAGCGACCTCCGCCGCCAAGGGCAGGTAATGTCCTCCTCCCTCCCCCCAGCCGGCGCAGTCCCCCGTCACCCCAGCAGGCTATTCTTTTTCTTCCTATTTGGGGTGAGTTTTCTATTTGTCCTTTCTGTTTGTTTGGCAGTACCGTGGCCGGGTTTTTTCTTCGTCCTTGAAAGGGGAGTGAGAGTCTGGGCGGCTGGCTGCCTATTCGCGCAGGCAGCGCTTTTTTTCTCTTTTTTCTCCGGCGGATTTGCTTACGCCTTCGTCCCCGGTTTGTGCTATAATAACACTTGTTATTCTAGTTTCTGCTTTCTTTTTTTAACTATAGAAGAGAACCAAGGACCCCTCTGAGCACACGCTCTTCCCCCTCAAGGAAGCGCTCCGCTATCTCTTTACCGTTTGTCTGGCCCCGAGCCCATCGAACGATGCTTTTTCAAGTTCAATTTGTTGCCGATTGCTGCCCAACCCTCAATCCGATCTGCTGGCTATGAATCCGTCAATTTTCTATCGAAAGTCAATGTCTTGGTCGCTGGGTTGGCCTTCTTGCTCAGGGCTCCGGGTTGTTGAAGGAACAAAGAGGCGCACCCTTTTTGTTTAATCTTTCCCCTCCGTGGATTGACGTTAAGCCCTCGGGACTGTTGAAGAAGAGGATTTATGTCAGCCATGTATGGCCTTCCCTCTCTCTTTTGCATTTTCTGCCAGATCCTTTTTCTTACTGCGATCGTTTTTTGCGGCTTCACCCCTTTTTAGGTTGCGGCCAGCTTCTTAAGAAGCTTTTCAAAGATTTCCCCCCCAATCAAACAAGAGCGATGTGGTCGACGACCATCTGCCACCGACGCATGTGTACAGTATGCTCTCCTTTTTCCTCTCCCGGTGGTTCTGTCCAATGGGCCCTCATTCACAGCTACATGGATTAGGACGTCTTTTTATAGCATGGTTGTCTATGGAGCTACTTTTTAGATGGTCCTTTTGCCAGGTTGGGCCGCTTCGCCCTAGGGCTATCTGCTTTCGATCTCTTTTCTCCTTCCGGTGCGAATTTTCCACTATAATCCTTTTTATTCCCGGCTGAGACCTGCTTGTATTTCGTGAACACGCATTCACGTTACTGCCACCACCTTATTTCTGGCTCTCGTTTAGAGTCTTTTTGTTTTTTTGACGTTGTGCTTTGCTGTTTTCTGAGTTCACCGATGATACTTTCCGCAGGCCTCTCTTTTTTCCCACCGCTTAGCTCACTGAGTCCCCCCTAACAGGATCGCCACATCTCTTCGTTTTTTATAGCTTTCTTCAGCCCCACAAGGATTCCCAGTATCGTTTGAGCTTTTCTTTTTTGGAAGATGTTTGGGGGGGTCACGTTTTCAACTGTGGCACTGGACCCCAACCGCCCGCCCCTAAGAAAAGGAGAACAAGACTTGACCCCCTCTCTCCGCCAGTCTAGTACATCTGATGGCCTCTTTCCTCTCCTATTTTCGAAGGTGATTCGCCTGGATCATGTGTTTTTTCGACTTGCCGGTTCCTTCGGACCCGGCATCTTTGTGGTACTCCGTCCATTGCCTTATAAGTCATGCAGTCTGTTCTTCCTCTTTTTTTTTCTCTTTCCTCCAACCTTTTTTCTCACCGCTTCCCAAGGGCGCAGTGACCTGCACTCCCCCTGATGTGTAATAAAGCGCGCCCTCCTTATATTCTTCGTTAAGGGCAGCTCGACCTTTTTAAAGACAAGGTTTGTTTCCCACAATGAACCTTCCTTCTGGTTTATGTTCCCCTTTTGTTCCTATGCTTCACGTACCGACCAATTTCTGAGTGCAGGTCTTGGCAAACCATAACATTGTGACGTTTAACGGACCGTGTTGTTCCTTTCCGTCTAGACCCCATATGGCTTCCGAGCTTCAGGTCTCTTCATACCTTTCTTTTTTTTCTCATCTCGAAATTTTTGGCATAATTATCACTTTTCGACCAAAACGTTTCAAACACGGTCCGCTGTTCCCTGTGGTAGGCCCTATGGTCTGAGCTCATGAGACTTTAATGTGGGCGGTAAGTAAGTTCCATCGTCTTTCCCTTTCTCCTTTCCATCCCCGTCCTGGTTCGAGGTTGCGATTGCGTTTCACCATTCACTTTTGTAAAGGTCTCCCTTCACTGCCGCATCCTCAATAGTTTTTCCCCTTTTGTTCTCTGTTGTCGTGTTTCCCCCCCTTTCCTTACTTGGAGTCTCTACCTAACGTGTTCTCTTCCCTTTTTTTCCCCCTCTGCTCCCATCTTCTGACTTTGGGCAATTTGACGCACCTGTCCAAATCACGTCTGTTTTTGGGTAAGCACTTTTTCCCCCGTATTCGCCTTCGTAACCCTGATCTGGCGCTCCTTCTTTCTTTTCCTTTGATAAGCATGCCCTTTCCCGGAGCCTCCCTCTTTTCCTCTTCCTTTTGCATAGTGATAGGTGCCCTTTTCTCTTTTCTTTTTTTGTCTCTTTTGTCATTGCCTCCTTGAGTTTTCCCCTTTACACACAAAATAGGTTCCTGCCTGGAAAAAATCTTCCGATCTTGCCTCCTGACTCACCTTTTCTCTTTCCCCTTCCTTTATTACACAATCTTTCCTCTTGCAGCATTTTGATTTTTTTTTTGGATTATTGTTATCTCACCTGGACAAGGGTTTTTCCCTTGCGCAATCCTCATGGGCACTCTTCCATCCAACTCTCCCCGTCCTGTAGTCGCACACACAGACACCCCCCCCTCCCCTGGCAGTTAGCCAGCATTTTGGAATGAAGCTTTTGCACTGGGTGTGTGCTCCAGCCCGCTCCGGTTCCTTTCTGTTCTTCTTTTATTCAGCATCCTGAAGCTATGAATTTATTGCCGCTTCAATGTCCTTCGGTGTCCGTGCAATGCCCTGAGTTTCTTTTAGAAGCGGCACCCTTTGACCACCCGTGCCAGCGACCCCGAACCTCCTCACCAGTGGCTTATCAGGCCACTTTTCCCTTAATCATTTGAGTTTTTGGCAGACCAGCCGGGCGTTTCTCCCCCTTCTAGGGATTATTCCCAAGCTTAAGATTTCGTCTCCCCCCTTTCTGGTTGGGTTGATTGGGGACGACCTTGATTTTATTAGTCCTTTATTGCTTTAAAAACTCTGGGTTTAAGCACCCTTGGTACATTAGATGCTTTCTGGGTTTTGCCGTGATCACCCCCCTTCTTCCGTCGTTGGCATTCTCTGGACCAATGAGCCCTCTGTCTGGTTTCTCCTGTTTCCCATGGCTTCTTTTTTTTTCCCAAAAGGACAGGGCCTGTTTTCCTTTACCAGGGGCGAGAAGCCGGTGGACTCTGTTCCCCGTTCCCCTTCCTTCTCCCTGATTTTTATCCCGCGACCCCCTTCTACCTTGACTTTTCCTGTGTGCGCACCCTTGTGCGGCGCCTCATTTTTATCATCGTTTTTCTTCTGCTGGCTGTCTCGTATAAACTCTTCTGATTGAAATGAATTCACGTTGGTGTAGCGTATGTCATTGGCCATCTTGAACACATTTTTTCCCATTTTTTTTGATTTCGCCTCACTTTGCTTTTTCATCTCTTGTGATCCCCTTTTCCCTTACTATGTTTTATCACCCTGATTCCTCAGCACTCTACTACAACCGTTAGGATCTGCATGACAATACCGGTTTTTTCGTTTTCTACGTCTCCTTCATTACTGAGATGGAGCCATGAAGTTCTTTTTCTCTCCGGCTGAAATAAGCTACCCTCCCGCCGCAACTGCGAATCCACCTTTACATTCTGCCCCTGCCTTTTGCGCTTCCGTCCCCGTCGCAAGATAATAATATATCTCTGTTACTCTTCTGTTGTTGATTGTTTCTTTCGAGATTGCTTTGCATCGTTTTTTTGGGTGCTCTGTGCGGAATTCCTTTGTTGTAATTGCGATGTTTCTTTGCTTTCGACCGAGTTGGCGCTTGGTCGCATTGCCTCTCTTTCTGTTTCCTTCGGTCGGACTCCCCTCTTTTCCCCTTTTTCTCTTTTAGAAACACGGTGTAGTACTAGGCTGCGTCCTTTACTTTTGATCATCTGCTTCCTGAGACCCAAACTGCGGAAGCCAACTGAGATGCCGCAAGGAAGCTCGGCCTTTTTCAAAGAGAGAAGGTCCTCCTTATGTTCCCCGTGTTCCATCCATCACTCCCCCCTGTTTCTTCCATTTTTTGGGATGACTCGGAGTGGGCACACCCTACCAACGGATCGCCGCTGACTCTTGGTTCCCAACGGTGCGAATCCATTGTCTCAATGTCGAGGGGTCTTGTCTGGGTGCGTTTTTCTATTTTTCTTTCTTTTTTTTACGGTGCGCACCGTTTATAGCCCCACTGTCCCCTCCCCTCCCCCTTTTCAAGGAGCAAGCCGCGTGACAATTTCTCCCCCTCTCTATTCTGTTCTCCAGTGTCAAGCTCATTCGCTGGCTCAGGCTCGGCCTCATTGGACTCCAGGGTCCCTCTCCTGGTTCATCTCCTTGTCTGACTTTTTTTCTTGCTGAGTCAACCCGTTGGGCGACAGCTCGGAAAAGACTTTCGAGTCTCCACCTCTGTTGTCTCCCCCCACAACAGCGATAGGGGTCGACACCTCCGATTTTTTTTTTTTTTTTCAGTTATTTTGTCCAGCCGCCGGCTGGGTCTGACAATTTCTCATAAGAGAACATGGAGCCCGTCGTGGGCTGAGCTGCCCTGGTTCTATTTCTCTTCTCTCTTCTTCTCAGGTGTTGCCCCTTTTGGCCCTAGTGATCTAGTCCCCCTCTTTCTCTTCCCCTGCATCGGAATTCGACGGAGATCTTGTATTCTTCTACTTTTCCCTCCCCTTCATACAGAGATTGAGACCTATTTGTCTGCAGAGCACTGCCCATTTCTTATCCCCCTTTTTTTCGGTTGCTCTGCAAGGGCGGGTTGGAGGGTAGGGTTTTAGTCCGATGCTTTTGGCCTTGATTTTGCCCCATAAAGCTTCTAGCCTTTCTCTTGTCCCTAGTTTTTCCCCCCCCTCAGGAGTTAAAACCTTGGGGACGTCCCAAGTTTCCCCCCCATTGTCTTTTCTTTTATATCTCCTACCGTTTAAACTGTCAGCCCCCTTTTTTTTTCAGTGCGCAAGATCGGGAAAAGTTTTTCCGGGTTCAAGCTGTCCCTATTTTTTTCCCTTTCTATCAAGAGCCTTGTGCCAACTTCCTCCCTCAAATTCTTGAAAAGCTTTTCCCTATCTCGATCGAGTCACTGTGCTCCCTTTTCTTGTCCCCGGTGCTCAGATTACATGTGGTAGCCGTGATCGCCGTTTTGTATTCTTTTTCCTCAGTTCTTCAGGAAAAGGGCGGACACCACCGTGCATCCGGTTTTACGGGTTTTGTGGCCCCCGTATGCCGTTCGTTTGTTCTCTGTTCTACTTCGGGAGCACAGACCGTTAAGTCGTTCTACTCTCAACCATGTTAGTGTCCTCGTGCCCGCACGATTCATCTCTTTTTAATTTTTTTTTCTTTGTGCCCGCCGGCTGGTTGGCCCTATCTCCAAACCAGATGTTTCCGCAATTGAGCTCCTTCCTTCTACGAACAATTACCTTGCCACGGAGCGCAGGTTGCGCCCCATAAAAGGATCTTACTTTTTCCCCCGTGACCTTTGGCTGAAATATTCCCTCTGACTCTCTAAGGTTACTTAATCTCCCCGTGTGTGTTGAGATTGTAACATTTCAGTCTCTCGAAATAGCCAGTCCCCCCCTTTGTCCGTTGGATGACTTTTAGTTTTATTTTTTGTCCTGCTGGGGAATGTTTCGTTGCTTAGTGATTGACCATCGGCGCTACCACCCCTTTTCTTTTCCCCCCCCAGGTTTGGTTCACAACCCCCCCTTTTTAGTTTTTGCGTCCTTTTTTCCGGGCGGCTCGTGAATACCTGGCCAGTCTATCTCAATAGTTTTTTAAGTTACAGTCCGGTTTGGCGTTCCCCGTTTCTTTCTTTTTCTCGTAATTGAGATTGCTCCCGAAGGAAGTAGAATGCTGGCCTGCTACTTTTTTGGTTTTTTTCCCATCCTTCCCTCCGTGGTTTTTGGACCCGGTCACGTTGAACCAAGAACATTTTTGCCTCCTTGGATTTAGCAACTGTTGATCTTTTTTCCTGACCTGGGGATAAGCTTTTGCGTCTCACCGTATTACAAGGAAAATTCCTTTTTTCCTCCCCCCTCTTCTCCGGTGCCCGATGTCTTTTTCTGTGAGTGTCCTATTGTTGTCCTTGGAGCCCCGTTTCCAAAAAAAATCGTCTCCGCCTACCTGTTGAAACCCCTCCCTGTCCTTGTGATGATTTTTCCCTTCCAAGGACGCTCCCCCTTGGACGTCCGATCAGTGTCTTTTTTTGTGTTCCCCCAAGGTTTTTACAGTGAGATTTGGCCAAGATAGTTTTCTGCTCAATCTCTTGGTCACACTCTTTCCCCTCCCGGCATCACTACGGAAGGCGCCCACAGACCAACCCTCAAATCCTTCCTATTTCTCCCTCTAGCCTTGGGAATGCCTATTTGAATGCGGGGTTGTTCCTTCCTCATCTCAGGTTCCTGCGCCTGTGCTTCTATTCCAGCATTCCCCTCCTGCTATCGTACGGGTCGTGCTTTCATTTCCTCCTCTTTCCCTCCGCCCCTTTGAGTTGCGCATCGTCCCTTTTTCAACCTTCCTTTTGCACCGTATCTCTTCGACCCATTCTCTGTCCAGGTAATCTGTTGCGCCTTGCTGTTTCCCTTTTTGGAGCTCTTTTTCCAAAGGTGCGCGGGAATTACTTGCCCATTCTTCTCTTCCCCTTCCTGGGCGGGTCGTTTTTGACCCTTCTGAGACGCTCGTTTGACACTCTCCTTCTGTGATCGAGAACTCCCTCTTCCTTTCTTCCGTCGCTTTCGTACTCAGTTATGAGCCCCGACATTCTTTCTTTGTACTCCTCCTCTCAGTGCTTCTGCATTTTCTTGCGTTCCTT
>Ga0179593_1409729_pt1 | contig 10599 bp, 10 predicted proteins | sample CZODoug2_1_08_16_FD_185931 | JGI IMG/M metagenome (GOLD analysis project Ga0179593, IMG submission 185931) | Vadose zone soil fungal communities from Angelo Coast Range Reserve, California, USA - CZODoug2_1_08_16fungal (PacBio error correction) | ecosystem: Environmental > Terrestrial > Soil >... | reverse complement strand
TTATGGACTGCTTTGTTTTTTTTTTTTTTGTGATTTTCTCCGGCTTCGCCCTGTGTTGGGCTACCCCCGTCTTACTTACAGCATTGCGGGCCCATTACTCCAGTAGCATCTGATTCTTCAAAATGTTATAGGGTTCCCCTTCCTTTTTGCTTGAATACTTAGGACTCCACATGAGAAGTCGATCAGGCTCTTCAGGCCCTCATTTGAGTCTCTTTCGATCCTTGTTTCCTATTTTGTACACTCCTTCCCTTTCCTTAAGTCTTACCATTAGTTTGGCCTCCTCCTCGGTGTGTGCCTCTCCAATAACGGCCTTTTCCTTCTTCTGAAATTGACTTCTTTTTAGTCGAACTCATAATGATTTGTTTCTTTCCTGCGGTTCTTTTTCCGTCCCTTCCTTTTCCCCTTAGTCAAGAGATCTCCTGTTTTTCTTTTTTTTTCATTTGCTGTTTACCTATCCTTTGTGTAAGACCAAAGATATTATGGGGATAATATGGAGATTTGATTCCCCGGTCCCTGTTCTGGGTTCCCCTTTTTTTTATCCTGTCAGTTCGGTCATTCCACCCCCTCCAATTGCATAGAATTCAGGTAGCTTACCTTGGTCGAAGTCCTTACTTCTTCTTCGGCTACCCCTTTTTTTCGCGACAGCGCTATCTTTCCTGATGTTTTTTGAGGTTTGTAATCTTCCTCGCTGCTCGGCTCTTATTCTTTTTTTTTTCCGGATCTATTGATAAATAAACCAGATTTACCGCCATGAAGTTCTGGTTCTTTTTTCTTCCTTCGCGGCCCCCCCACGTTCCCAGAATGTGAAGATCTACCGTCAATTTGTCGGACTCTTCCCCCCTCGTTTTGTCGAGTTTCATTTTATTATTCATGTTTCGTGTCTTTTCTTCTTAAGAGGATAGTCGATTGGGCTAGCACGTCCCCAGTTTCCTTTTTCGTTTTATTTTCTAAGATGTTACCTTCGAGAGTTGGCGTCCTTTTTCCTAATTATTTTTTTTTTTTTTTTTAGGTCCTCATCTGCCTCTCGCTTGGTTTGGCTTGAAATTTCCCTCCTTTCTGTGCCTGGTCTTTCAGCGCTGCTCGTCGGCGTCTTTTTTTTTCCCTCGACACTCTTGCCAGGGTTGCGGCTCTTTATTTGCCACTTCCTTCAGGTACTCAACTACCCTTTCCTCTTCAAAGCCCTTCCTCCATATTGCTCCCTCCCGGTCCCCCATCGTCGACCTGTTCTGTCCGCTTAGGTTCGTTCCCCCATGGGAGAATCGATCCTTTGGGAGGGTCGAGACAGCTTCTCTCGTTCCGAAGCAGATGTTCTGGGGCTCTCTTCCGTGTAAACAAGGTCACATCTTCAATGTACCAAGCTGAGTAACCCTCCCTCTGAGGAGTCCCCCTTTCTACCCTTGTAATTCGAGTCCTTTATAGGCCCCCTGCTTTCCTTATTATAGACATTCTTCTCCGAGCTGGCTCTACTCCCACGCCTATTTCCAACTCATGTGAAGTACCTTTGTTTCACGGTCTCCTCTCTTGTCTTTCTTTAAAGACAAACCTTCACCTTTTACGAGTAACTCCGATAGATCTTTTCTTTTTCACTCCTCCGATCGTCACTTTTTCGGCCTAGTTTTTCCTTGCTCGTCCCCCCCCCCCTATATACTCTTTCTTCTCGGGGGGGTCGGGCTCTCCTTCTGTATTTAGCCCTTCTCTTGCCCTGAGACGCAATTCTAGTTTTTGACTCGGAAACACCTCACGATCTGCCCCTTTAAGTTCTGACTCGAGATAATGCCTCCCCTCGGCTTCCTTCCCTTTTTTTTACCCACGTCCACAAAAACTTCTCTGCTCGTCCTTTTTAGCGCTTACTTCCTTTCGGGCAGCGTGTCGCCGAAGTGAGATTCCTCCTCTTTCTTCCCCCTCCCTTCCCGGTGGCCGATTTCCCTTCTTTTTTTTCTTTTTCCTTTTTCATAGAGGGACTTTTTTCCCCCCTCCCCCATTCTGCGTTGCTGCCTTTTCCCTTATTGTTCCCCCGTTTGATTGAATCTCTCTTCTTGGAAGACCCCTGAAAAGTTTCAAAGACAAACGGTCTTCCATGCCTGAGTTCTTTCACGCTTTCCTTGTTAACGACCTCCCTTTTTCCTCGTTGGAACTGGAAATGCCCTGCGACGACGCCCCTCTCTCTCTTCTCCTACCTTTTTTTGTTGCGATCTACTCCTTTTCTTTCCTGACTGCGACCGGTCATGGTCAGGAAAGCGAGAGATTTTCTTTTTCGTACCCTCCACTGTGCTCGGCGTCATTTTCCATCATCCCTTTGGCGATTCTCCCCAATTGTCCGATGGCGTACCCCCTCGAAGAGCGAGGAATCACCTTTTCATAAGGAAACCTCCTCCGTCAGAAATGCTTTGGGGAAACGTTTCCAGCTATCTTTCCCCCCTTTCACCAAAGTTTAGTGATATTCTCCATCCCTTGCGCGCGTGAGCCCCCTTCGATCCCCGACCCTTCCTGCTCCCCCACCCCACTCTGACAGTCTCTCGCATATGCTTTTTCTTTGTCGGCGTCGATCCCCTTTTCTTTTTTGTCGTGCGGTTTCCCCCATACCAATTTTCCCCTACCCGGAATAGATTTGCTCTCTTCTCTGTCTCTACTTCCCCCTCTTATGACGAAACTCGTCTTCTTCGGGGGTAGTTTTCAGCCATGAACTTGCGGTCATGGGTAAATCGCCCTTTGAGCCTCCTCGTCTGGCCCTGCTTCCTCCTCCAGAGATCATCCTCTATTTACATCCTTTCCAGATCTGCCGAACCCTTTCGATCTCCGTTAGTTTCCCCCAAGCAATTCGCTCTTCGTGGAGACGCTGAAACCCTTTTCCGTGGGGTTTCCTCCGACCCAACGGTCTCTACCTTGTACATCCGACCTTCTTCCCCGACCTTTCCCCTCTTCTATGAGGTAGCCTGCTCTCTTGGCGCCGTAATATGGTGCTCTCGGCCGGCTCTCCTATAAGTGCTTCTTCTGAAGGCCGTTGAGCCTTCATCTGCAGCGTCTTCTCCTCTTTTTTTTAGTTTCTTTTGCTCGAAGATCCCATTCTCTGTATGCCGCGTGCTGACGCATCCGGCCGCGAACTCCAAATCATTGTTTTCTCAACCCTGAGGCCATCTCCCCCTCTCTGTAGTTCACGCCCCATTTCCTCCTCCACCTTGCGCCTGAGTAGAAGACGTGAAGACCCTGTGCCGATGACTCGTTGAGGTCTTACATCTTTCATTCCCGACCGGCGCCGAACACAATTTCCCATCGTGTGTCTTCACCAAAGATAGAATTTTTCCGAGCTCTCTCTTGAGCAACGCCGCGGTCCCTTTCCTGACCGTGCACCCCCCACGCGTCGCTCCCTTGCTTTGAAACACAAGCCCACAGCCCCTTGATTGATCCGCATTTCCGCCACGCCTCTCTGAGGTACCCCCCTTTTTTCCTCCCCCCTGATTATTCTCAGGAACCCTGGTTTTCCTTTACAAGGCGAGAGTCCTCTTACGGCCCTTTTTTTCACTTCCCCAGCTCTCCGAGAACTGAGTACCAGACCGATTTTTGACATTCTTGACGGCGTCCCCCTTCCGTTCGGCGACTTTTTTCCTCGAGGCTCCCTAGTTTTCCCTCCCTTCTTGATTTTTTGACTCTGTTTGTATTTTTGATCCGCGAGATACTTCCCCTCGACGTCCCTCGTCCCTCCTGCAAAGCGCCTATGTTTGAACCCCCGGTCAGCAACAGGCCCCCTTCTCTCTCTGGCGCGCCCCCTTCTCCGCTCCCGTTATTCCTTTTCTCCCTAAATGATTACACCCCTTCCTCTGAGTCTTTCAGATCCGATTTTCCTTTGCCTCGTGAAAAACTCTTCCCCTTCCCAGACCCGAGAGCCGCGCCCCGATGGATGGATTAAACCCTCTTGCGCGCCCTTCTTTGCGAACACCTCCCCCCTTGGAAACTCCCTTTGCCTTCTCAGATTTTGACTTTTCATACCTCCGGGTCCCCCTCAGTCCGTCTTCCCTCTCCCAGAAGGATGGAAGTATCTGACGATGCCTTACAGAACCTTTTTCCCTGTCCCTGTTCTTGCGAGGCTCCCCATCCTGATCTTTCGGCCTTTGCACCGTCTTATCGGCCCTCTTTTCTACTGTGATAAATCCTGCCACCAGCCTCGCGATGCTTCCGGGCGGCAGCCGGAGCGGTACGGAGGAGTCTTTTTTTTGGTTTTTTTTCCTTCCGTTTCGCCTTGCGACCTCCTTTCAATACCTTCCCCCCCCCCCCGATGACGAGTTCTCTTTTCCCGTGTCTTCGTCCCTTTTACATTTTCTTTGATGCTTCCCACCTGCGAGCCCTAGAACCACAAACCAACCCCTCGGCACTACCTCTCCCTCTTTTTCCTCTTCTTTTTTTTTCCACATTGATATGTTTCAGTTGAGACCTTTAGGGTGACTCTTCTCAGGTTTTCCGGGACCAAGATCTGGTTCCCATCCCTTTTTTTGTGCCCAGACCACCCTGGCTCCCTCCTGTGACCTTTATGGCTTCCTTTCTAACCAGCCTTTCTTTCGTTCTGGGGGCCGATTTTTTGTCCGCTGCCGCTTCGACCCTCCCTCCACGCTGCCGGTATGGTAAAGTTCCCGCATTGTCGGCTACTCCTTTTTTCTGCCTTCCTGACGATCCCTTGGTCTTTCCAGCACTTTCCCGTACCCCTTTTTCGATTCCCGTACGAGCGATTCGTCGGTCCGACGTCTTTCCCACAATTTCCGTCTTTTTTTCGCGTTGATACTCCCTGGTTGATGCAATTTTTGGACCGCGAGATCCATAGACCGAGTCCGCCTATACCCTTTGGATTGAAGCCGACTAAGGCCTTTCTTTTGCTAAGCTTTGTTTCTTCTTCCATGCTTAGTCCCTTCGAGTCCTTTTCCTTTTTCAACGGCGTAATCCGGCGGTAGTGACGCGGATTTTCTTCCCTACAGTCGTTTCATTCTCCGTCCGTATTTGATGCCGTTTTTCTGAATAAACGTTTTCTCTCTCGTAAGTCTGGCCCCCCTTAGTTCATTGAGGAGATGGGTCTTTCTGCGCCAGCCCGGCCTCGAGACTTGGAGTTTTTTTTTCCTCGTCAGGGGACTCGTAATCCTTAGGCCCTTGACACGATCTTTTTGCCCTAAGATAATTCTCCCCGTCTAAGCAGAACAAGTGTTGCTTAATCCCCCCCCCCCCCCCCCCCCCCCCCCCTCACCCAACTCTCTCATTATTTAGAAGTTGATTTTAGTGGGTCCCCTATGGCTCTCTCTTTTTCTTTACTCACCTCAGTTGTTTTTTCTGATTGCTTCTCGATAAATTCTTCTCTATCTTGCTTCCCTCGCTTGATTCGTGTGATGGAACCTGCCAAAATTTTGTTTCGCGCGATTTCTTTCCTTACGAGATATGGATGCATTCCTCGGTGTTCTCCTCACCGACTCTTTCAACCCGCCCCTCCCTTAGGCCCGGGCTGGTACCCTGACATCTCTATGTTTATATCTTTCGTTTTTACGTTCTCCTACGATGTCAGCTCTGAGTTTTGATTTTCAAGAGACGGTCCTTCTTTTCCCCCCTCTCGCTTTCGCCTTACGGTTAGATCCCGCCGTCCGCGGCCCCTCCTCTCGGCGCGTCTATCACCCGACCGCAGAGTCAGAGAAGGAAGACTTTTCTTTGCCGAACCACCCCTCTTTTGCACCTTTTCGTTACGTTCTCTTGTTGGCTTAACTCATTAGAGGTTTTGGCGCCTTCTCTCTTATGCCGCCGGTCCCCCGGGGCTAGTAAAAAGGTGGTTGAGGCTGCTCAAATTTCCCTTCGATCGTTAATTTTTGGAGCAATATAACGTCTCAACGCGGCCTCTCTCCGGCCTGTCCCCCTCCCTCCAACTTTCGATCGATCAGGTGCTTTGTGTTCATACGGTCTTTTCTTTTTCACTCTAGACCAGGATGTTTTCGCCGACAAATTCCGTGAACCCTCCCTGGGCATCTTTTTGGCGGCCCCCGTTGTTTTCGAAGAGGTCCGCCTGTCCCCCGCGCCCCCTTTCCGTCTTTGGTTCTGCATGCGCCATCAATCGTATGATCTCTTTTCTTGCAAGGTTTTTACACGGATCTGTTCCCGGAAGCCTTCGGAACATCCCGTTCCCTTTGGTGACCGACCATCCCTTGACACTCCCCCTCCTCTCCGATAGTAGTGTTTTTGTCCGTTTTCATCAAGTGATTTTTGTTTTCTCGGCTAGCAGCGTTTGTGGCTCCTCCCCAGGGTTTCCCATTTTTAATCGCCTTTCACCCCTACTCCGCCGTTACTAGAGGGGTAGTCAAAAGTGTGGTCTTGGTACCCTTTCTTTCCGGGACTCCCCTTAGGCGTCATGTGCTCTCCTCGATTTCACGTCCTCAGTGAATTAGCTTTCGCCATGTGTTTCTTACTTTCTCATCTTTCACTGGTCCCGGCCGATATACGGTGAGACCCCCTGCCGAATTTTCTCTAGGTGGTGGTAAGAGAACCCCACCGGCCTTAGTTTGTCGGCCCTCCCCTTTATTTCCTTCCAGTAATACTGCTGGTTCCGCCTCCGGCGAGTTTCTTCATTGTCTGCGCTCGATACGCTTTAGAAGTGTGTTTACCCCTTTAGGGTTTTTCTCCCCATTTTGTCTCATCTCTTTTGCCTCCTACTCTCTCTCTCGATACGTTGCGTTTCTTTGCCCTCTTTTCTCTGTCCCGGTCCCGGCCTTAGCAAGATTCTTATCCTTGTGATGCCTCATGGCGGTTTTCTCCGTCTTCCTTTGATCTTTTTCCCTTTTGAGATCGCCTATAACTTTGGTTCCTGGTGCTGACCGGGGTTTTGGTCTAGTTCCCTAGTATGGCTCCGGCTTTTAGGCCTTTTTGTTAAGTAGTCTTCTAGATCCTCCCAACCAGCTTCTTTCCAGTTGTCTGTATTTGCATAGCGGTCCCCACACGTCGCCTTCCTCGTGCGATATCACTTTTTTTCTGTGATCCTTCATTTTGCTTGTTTTCTGATTTTCTCTTTGGAGGATTGAATTCCGCTTTTGAAGGTTTCTTGAAGATTCTAGCCCTTGGGCTTCCGGTTTTGTTCTGCGAGCCCTCGTGGTGCAGGTCTACGCTTTTGGGAGAGGTTCGGCTTTGACCCTCTTCTTTGTACTGGGTGGTCCATGATATGGAGCTCCCGCTTTGTCGGTTTCCTTTTTGCCCCCCTTCTTTTGCGGCCGTCGCGTCTCCAGGGTTATTTATTTTTCATCGACGCTGGCCTGGGTGGGCTGCGGTGTCGCCATTTACTTAGGTATCCCCCCCGCCGTCCTCGGATCCTTTTTCTTTACTTGGCGGATATCCGTTATGCGTGAGACTATATCGCTTGAGGTACCTTTATTGGATACAGCGACCGGCGTGTTAGGCGGTTCTTGTGAGAGAGGGACTTTCTTTGAGCTAGCCTAGGTTGCTCTCTCTGTCTCCACCCTTTCCTTTGCCCATACAAGTGATCACGCAAGTGCTGGAGTATACTCTTTTCCCTTCCATCCGCCCTGATAGGCCTGCGTTATATCTGCTTATCCCTTTGCACGATCTCGCGCTCCCCTCCCGTCTATGGCCTCCCTATCACCTTTTTTCCCTTCGGACTGCGAAGCCAAGTTGTTCGGATGGGACCCAGTAAATTTCCCATTCACTGTTTTGACGATACTCCGCCCCTCCTATCTGATGTTTCCCCCCGCTCTCCGAACCTTTTTCGGTTTTGACCTCATAGCGGCTGATTTCTGGCACTGATCTTTGGTGGTGAGAGCCATCTTTGCTCTCCCTTTCTCTTGTCCCCAGGAGCCGCAAACATCTAATCCGAGCCCAACCCCGCCAGCCCTTTTGTCAAATCTTGGAAAGTGCTTATGCTTGGCTCCCCCCCTCTTTTTTCTTTCCCCGGAACGGGGTTTCGTTCCCCCCCCCTCATCCCCCCATGGCCTGAAGCAGTCTTTCCCTTCCTTCTCGCGACGGGCGAGTGTCGCGGACGGGAGGAGTGTGATTTTTCTCTTCGAACGGTGGTCCTTTTTTTTTTCTTCTTTTTTTTGTTTCATGGACAGGTTTTGACCTTGTCTTTCTCATGGCAAAACTTTGTTGGAGGGTTTCCTTCTGAAAACTGTTTTGGGGTTGAATATCCCTCTTCGCATTTTCTTCAATAGTTCCCTCGGAATGCGTACGTGCTTCCTGCCTGCGCGATTCCCCTCTTTTTTCCTCCCCCGTCGACGTGTCCTGGCAATTTGGCGAGCGTATATTATCTTTTCCAATACTCTTTTTTTTGATCTGATTTACGTTTTTCTTCGGCTGCGCCGGCATGGTCGGCCCGTCCAGCTTCTCTTTCTGTCGGTACATTCCCCCTTCCTCTTTAGGTCATTTCCCCTGTTTGGTCATCCACCAAAATTTGGCCGCTTTTTCAATTCAGCCGAGCGAGTCAATTTTTAAAACCGTTTAATCTCTTTTTTTTCAGCCCGGCATCAATGCGTTGGTGCCCAGTCTCTCTCTTTTTCCATTCCATTGCGTTGCGCATTCTTAATAAGTTTTTCGTGTGAGAACCTCGCGGTCTCCAATGCGACCTCTTTCTTCTGCTCATAGGAAGGCGCTGTTTCCCTGGCGCGCAGCGCCTTTTTGTGTCGTGAGTGGTGACAAGAACACTTTGCCTTCCTTCGCAGTCTCGCGAGATATAGCGAATACTTATTATTCCTCCCCGAGGCTGGCGTGGATCTTCTACCGTAATGTGTTGCTCCTTGGTTCTTCCTTTTCTAGCCTAAAGCTTGACTGTGCGATCGCCGCCCCCCCTCGCTCTTAGTATAGGGGCCGCTCCGTGAAGGGATCCGATTGCACTTGTCGAGCGCTCCTTTGGACACCAGACGATCGGACTTCTCTTTAGCCTTGAACAGGGTTGTTTCTTTTAAATTCCCAACCTTCCCTTGAATCCCCTCTTTTTTACCCCTTTTCTATTTGTTCCCTTCGTCTCGCGGCCTCCCGATTGTTGACTGCCGAATGTTTTTCTCCCCCTTTTCGGTTCGCCCTCATTCCGTCGACGGAAAATTTACCGATAATGCAGATTTCTGGAGCGCTTTTTCCGTGTCCATTTTTTCTTCCGCGTCCAGCACTCTCTTTCTGGCGAAATGCGGCCTTTCGACCACGCCCCCGGTCGAGTATCCATCGTTCGGCCGATAAGCGAGCGTCATCAGGTCTTGCCGCATTCTCCGATCCTCTCTTAAGTACTTGCGGTTGACTGACGTGAGGAGACCGATTTTCCCTTTTTTTCCCCGGCGCCCTCCCCCTGGCCCGCCGTCCCCTGCGAACAAAATTCCTCACCATCCTATTCCACCTCGCCGTCCCTTCCTCCAGCCGCGGACACCAAACAACAAACAACCCCCAACAAAAATGTCCGGTGATCCCCACCCTTTTTAGCCTCTTCCTTTACCCCATCCCTCCCCCGCCGATGATGCCCGATCGCCACCTGGCCGAGGTCCCCCAGCGTTTCCCCCGATTGCGGTTGCCCACTTCCTTGTCCCGAGCACCAAGGTCGCGCGCCTCTTCAACGGTCTCTCCTGACCTTCACTCCCTCTCTCAACTGCGACCAGACAGTATTTGGTGCCTGTTAACTCGGCGAGAGGACGCGTTTTGTTTTTTTTTGCCGTCTGCTCCCGAGCAGCCAGACTTCCTCGTTCCGCGGTGTGTAGGGATTTCTTGAGACTCGTTTCGTTACGTTGACGCCTTTTCTGCAGCGCTGATGTACCACCCTTTTTTTTTCAGCCCCATTTCCCAGGATCTGATCTTTCTTTTTGTTACACGTTTGAGTACCACGTAGACGGAGACGATCGCCACCATGACGTCCGAACAGTAAGTTTTTCCCCCTCTGACCTGATGCTCTCTTTCCCTCTCCTAAACCTTATCACCCGAACCACGCGGTAGGAGGCCTGCCCCGCTCTCGGGTTACTACCAATGGATTGCGTCAACAGCCCCTGTTTTTTTCCAGACGGTGCCCCCCTTATATCCGCTTGTCTTTTTTAATCCCTGATTGCTGCTCCTTCTTCCGAGCACCCTTTTTCTTTGACGTCTTCGAACCCGATATGGACGCGAATGTTCCTTTGAGGTGCGCGGCCCTCACCTCGCATGACTACTTGGAGCTACATGATATTTTGCCTGTCCCGTGCCTCCCCCCTCTGTGCTCACTCCACCAGGCCTCCCTCGCCGCGCGATTCCCGAGTGCGGGAAGGTTGCGGGAATAGTGGCTTATCCCCATTTTTTATTTCAAACGTGTTGTAGTCTTTCCTCCCCATCAGGGACACACCGTTCTCTCCGATGTTACTTTATGTTTCCCGGCTATTGCCTTTTTTTTTTAGTTCCCCAGTGACTGGTGATTTCCCTACAACCCTCGATTCTATTTCTCACACCACCTACCTCACATTCGGCCTTCCTCCCCCAGCCTCGCCTCTTGCGGTCTTTCTGTTTGTCTTGACTTTTTTTTTTCGAAAGCACCGTATCGTCGGGTGGCAGGTTCTCTTGTCTTCCGGGACCCACGCGCTTTCATCAAAACCTTTTTTCCTCAACATCTAGGCTACTGACCGACTTTCCATA
>Ga0179593_1708185_pt1 | contig 10600 bp, 15 predicted proteins | sample CZODoug2_1_08_16_FD_185931 | JGI IMG/M metagenome (GOLD analysis project Ga0179593, IMG submission 185931) | Vadose zone soil fungal communities from Angelo Coast Range Reserve, California, USA - CZODoug2_1_08_16fungal (PacBio error correction) | ecosystem: Environmental > Terrestrial > Soil >... | reverse complement strand
GCTCAGCCTTCCAATTGCTCTGAGCCACTCTTCTCAACATGATTCCTGCCTTTTCTGGCGGTCCCTTATGCTATGGACCGCGGGGGCGGTTTCACGAGGAACTCCTGGAACCTTGACCGTGTGGAGCTTTCCCTGTCCCTTTTTCCCCCCCCTTTTTCGGGCAAGTTTTCCTTTTGGCGGTCCTACAGCCGTTCCCTTCAATGTTCTTCTTGGAATTCTCCTGCCGCTTTGATTCCTTCTTCCCCCTCTGGGAACAAAGTGACGCCTATTGGCTTTGCGACCATTTTTCGATCACTCGCTGCCCCCCCCCCCCCAATGCCCGTTTCCCTTTTCTCTTTTTAGGCGCAGATGAGCATTTCCCGCGGGTTTTTTTTCTTGTCGGTTTTTCCATTTCCGGTTATTTCGTGAACTCGAACCCTGACATGAGGACCGGGCCCGTCATTGGGCTTGGGGTCTTTTTTTCTTAGTTTGAAACCCACTACGTTCTGGAAGCCCGCCACGCGTGACCTCCCCCCCTGCCAAAGCTACCCCACTCCTTTTTTTCCCGTTTTCTATTTTTCTTGTGCACTGAGGAAATGAAATGCCCCCTTTTCTACCGGCGGCCGTTTGTCCCGATTCCCTCCAGTGAAGAAACATGCCCACACGATTGCCTTAATGGTGCTTTTTCTTTTTTCAGGTTTTTCCTTTCCCCTTACAGGCAGCTTGTCTCCAGGTTTCAGGCTTTCTCCCCTCTCCCGGCAAACGGTTTTCCTGGATCCACGCTTCAATTTTTCCAACGTTCCGTCGTCGCCCCCCCCCCGCACCAAGAGCAATCCCCCCTTTGGTTCTTCCTCCCCCCAAAAAACCAAAAGATATCCTACAACGTTGAGTACCTTTGGGACTTTTTTCCCGATGGAACCCCACCAGCCCATTCCTCTGAAGAGGCCTCCACGCAGGGCTTCCCCCCCGGGGGGGGTTCTTTCGGACTTATTAGAGTTTTGATTCCTGCGTCGGGTGGCCAACTCCCTTTTTTCAAAGAATTTAGCCCCCCTGCGCGTACGTCCATCTTATTTGGGCCATTGATTTTTCCTTCTCCCTCTGACCTACATTGTGGTTAATGGGCAAACGCCCGATCGTGATTCGCAAAACACACCCCCCCCCCAAGTTCCCCTATCTCTTTCTTACCTATGTCCCCTGCAAACGACCCTCGTTTATACTTTGACTCACGCCTGTGGCCTTTCTGTAAACGTTTCTCCCGTGCTTGATTCAGACGCCCTCCGACTTTGCTAAGTCCGTGGAGATCATCTTCTGCTGCATCTTTCGGTCACCCCCCTTCTCCACTTTGACTCCCCCTTCCTCCCCCACACCCTCGCGAGGCCGGGTTCCCCGCTCTTCGTGGATCTCTCTCATGCTTTTTCTTTATCAGCCCACTCCATTTTTTCCCCCCGCGGCGGCTTGAACATAGCCCTTGGGCGCTCTTTTCCTTCCTTAAAACTCGGGTTGCGTTTTTTTGTTTTTTCGACACCCCCATGCTTTTCATCAGCTCTTTTGTTCGATCGAACATTCAAATCTCATTGTTCCGAGCGGTTTTGAAGCACTTTGTTCCATGGGGACCCGATCTTTTTTTCCCCCCCCTCCCTTACGAAATAACGTTTGCTTGTTTTCAAGGAGATGTTTTCCTTGTAGGGGACCCCTGCGTGCGTTTCGTGCTTACAGGCCACGATCTTTACCCTGCCACAAAAACATTTAGCGGGTTCCCCCCCCTCCCATTTGGGCAGGAGGAATGCTACGCTATTCTCCCTTCAAAATCCCTTTTTTTTTTTGTTTCCTTTCCCTCCCTTCGGAGAAGCCCCACTTTGGCGCCTTGCTTGACCGTATTCGTGCCCTTGTTTTTCCCTTTCCTTTTTTTTCATGACCCCTTTGTGGCCCTCTCCCTTTCACGCGCGAAGTTCCTTTTGGCACGGACTGCGGGCTTCTTCTCCGCGCATCCGATTTGGGAGGGTTTTTCGCGGCAAATAGGACATCCACCTGAACTGCCGTCCCGCCCCCCGGCGTAACTTTCTCGTCTCCTGCCGTGCAACAGGACGTGGCGGATCTTTTTTCCTCTTTAAGGGGCCGAGGGATCCGTATCCATGGTTTGCTTGCGTCATTAGGCTTTTTCTCTTTTTTTTGGAGAGAGATCTGCCTCCTCAATGGATCGTTTTTCGGGATCCTTTCCCCTTTCTTCGAAAGCCGCCGTCATGATAGCTCTTTTTTGGTTGCGCGAAACCCTGCCGCTGAATTCCCTCTCCGTTTTTTGCGCCGGCAGTTCCTTTTTTTTTTGACAAAGCGCTTTGGCGAGCTTTGCGTCTCTTCTTTTCCCCCCCCTAGTGAAAAGCTGAACTTCCGTCCGGCAGACGTTACGGCCGTCTTTTTCCCATCGTTTTCCATGGTTTCCCACAGATGTGGTCTCCTTTTCAAGCCAATTTTGACCTCTTTCCCCTTACTTTCCCCCTTTCCCCGATTGAAAATTGGGCCAGTTCTTTAGTTCGATCGCGGTATCTCTCTGCAAAAATTTGGTGCCCTTTTTTTCCCCCGGCCAGGAGTTGGTCTGCTGCTGATCCGAACTTTTTTCCCCTCCCCAGATCGGCCTTTGCAGTATTCTTAATCACTTTTGTTGTGTCGTCACCGTGATGCAATGAATTTAAAAGATCTTTTTTTTTTTTTTTTCCAACTGAAAATTCACTCCCCCCCAACCAGAGTCTCTACAGGGATAGCGGATTTTTTTGGGACCTTTCAGAACCCCCCTCTGTTTAAGGAAGACACCTTTTTCTATGTTTTTTGGGACCAATTTTTCCAACTCTGGTGACGGAATGTGCTCCCTTTTTTCCTTCAAATATCCCGCCCTGATTTTCCCGGATAACGTTCCTCCTGCTTGTGGGGTCACCTTTGAATCGGTCGTCCCTGGTTGAACTCGTAACGGTCATGATTTTTCTTTTTTTCCCCCTTTTCGCCAATCGGCCGTTTGCTGCTCGACGAACGTCTGTCTTCCAGGTGGCGGGTAACCCCCTCGTGGTAGTCCTTTTTTTTTCGTGGCGTCTGTTGAAGAACCTATTAGCTATTTCTTTTCTTTTTTTTTTTTTTATCGATATGGTGCGGGCGTTGCCATCTTACACAAGGTAGGTTAAGATTTTATCATGGCCTTTCATTTATATGGGACTCGCGGCAGGTTTCCCCCTTTTTTTCCTAGGAAATTGTCCCAAAATTTCACGGACGCGAATCTCATTTTTCTATCGGGCGTTTTTTCCCCCCCCAAGGCTTTTTTCGATTTTTGTTTCATTTTCCCCTTCCTTTTTTTTTTTTCTCGGGGTCAATGCTTCTGATGGAAATCCCGTCATCTGAGGTTTTTGTCCGAACCCTTTCCCTGCTTTAATTTGTCCTTAAACGTGTTTTCCCCTTCTGACCTTTTTTTTTTTCCTGCCTCCTGGAGGCCCCGCCGTGGTGCGGGGCTCTACTTGAGCGCCGCCTTCTCGGCGCTTTTTTTGATTCATCCTCCCCCATTTTCTTCCCCCGTGGCATTTAAACCTTCAGGGGCAAGGCGTGCGGCCAATGTGTTGCCGTTTTTCCAACGACCCCCCCGGCCTCCCCCCTTCCCCAACCCCCTTGTACTGTGCCTCATTGGCGGCCTTTGTCGCCAAATTTTTTTTCCGGTTCGCTTTTTTCATCGATATCTGTGCTTTTTTTGCACGGCGTCGTCCCTGGTTCATGTTCCGCACCCGATCAGAAAGAAAACAGGCCCCTTTTTTTCCGGCCAATGTCCCATCGTCGAGTTTTTTCCCTTTTTCACCTTCTCCGTTCCGCCCACCACCCACCCCCCCTTCTTCCGAGGGCCGCTTCAACGGGCAATTGGCCCCAATTGAATGCTCTTCCCCGCGACCCCTTTGTAAAGCCAACCGGGTTTTTTCACGTTCCTCGAAGGATTTCTCGATTTTCCGAGGGCGTTTTTTTCTTTTCACGCGCCACCATCGGCGAGAATTCGGCGAATTTCTGTTTTTGCGGCCAGCCCCACCGAACGGAATTTCCCTGCTGGTGACCGCTCTTCCCTGGCACAGAATATTTGTACCCGCCTGGGTCACCCAAGGAAACTCCTCCGCATCTGAAAAGCGGAACTTCCGTTTCCCTCGCGGTTGTCCCTTTTTCTCTTGTCCTCCCCGGCGACAGAAGGATTGTTCCTCATGTGGCTCTCTTGTTTTCTCACCCCCGTCTTGCAACCCTCATTCCGTTGTTTGTGAATTGATGGACACCGTACCAAATACCGCTTTGAGGCACGAGGCCAATTGTCCCTTTTTTTTTTCCCATCGGTTGTAGAAGGCCTTCTTATAACAAGGCGCCGGGGGCCCCCAGCGAGGTTTTTAAAGAATTCCTCGCTTCCGCCCCGCCTAAAGAGTATTTGCGCAGGGCTGTGTCCCCCCTTGCCCCATGCCGGGTTAACAACTTTCGGGGGCCAAGTGGCTTTTTTTCGTTTTTGGAATGGGAAATTCATCTGGTTCCCCCCCCTCCTGTATGAGAGACGTTCTTTTCTTTTCGCAGAATATCTTTGGATTTGCAGGGGACTCTTCTGGCCACCTCTCAGATTCCAAAAAATCAATGGCCCGCGTGACCTTGGAGGACTGGGGTTTCGTGTTTCGATTTTCCCCATTCTTAGGTAAAAATTGCCTCAAGACAGGGGCACCATCGTTTGGTTTTGTTGTGACCGGCGTTTTTCCACGCGGAACAACTTGTTTTTTTTTTTTCCCCCTTCCATTCTCTTTTTTTTTTTGAAAGTAATTGGATAGAACGTGGGACGGTTCTTCTGTTTCCCTTTCGGTACCCTTGACAGACGTCAAAGGCAACCTCCACTCCTTTCTAGAACATTGGAAATCGAAATCCTCTCCCCGAGCTTTCTGCGTTTTCAATTGTCATTTTACAAATTTATACAGGCCTGTCCTTTTTTTTTACAACCCGTGCGGCCATGGGCTCGCAACGGCTTGGTTCGCCACTTAGTTTTTAGTTTTAAGGGGCTTCGTGCTACTCCCTTTCTTCTTCAGGGGGGGACTCCAAGTAGAGCCCACCCCCCCCGGTTTCAGGGCCCTTCCCCTTTTTCCAGCCCTCAGTATACCCTTGTGACAATTCAATAAAGGGGTTTCGTTCCCAAGAAACGGACGATCTTTCTACCCCCCTCAAAGGCGAGAAACCCCAAAAACTCTGTGATTCCCTCTTTTTCCAAGGCGGGCCTCAGTTTCCCCTTCAGAAGTTAGGGCTCCCTGCTTTTATCGCGGCGTTCCGGCCCCCCCCCCACTGAAAAACTTCTCGAAGCCCCCCCCCAAACGCGATTTTTTTTTTTTCAAAAACGTCCACTTTTTCGAAGAAGAAGGCCCTTGACCCCCCCCATCTTTACCCTTTGTTTTTGTTGTAATGAGGCAAACCCCGATGTAAAATCTTTCCTGCGCCCCCCCAATAATAAATAGTTCCTGCTTAGCGTGGACCTCACGCGAATTTAATTGACTCCCCCCCGTGGCGTCTGTACCACGCACATAGCCGACGTCCGGTTGTTCTTGGTGAAGTCTGCCTTTTCCGCCCCTCGTATCGGTAGTCCCCCCCCCCCTTGTACTCCCCCCAACTTGTCCCGACTTATTTTTCGCGGCGCTTGCCGTTGCGCTTGGCGGTTTTTTGTTCGCTTTCTCCATCCCGATTTCCCAAAGAAGCGTTTTCAATTGGAAACCCCCTGCGCTTTTTTTTTGGGACCCCCCCCCCCCCTTGTTAGTCGTACTTAACCTCTTAGGTTTCCTTGAAGGTTCCCATGGAGGGCGAACTTTCCTTTTTTGCAGATCGGACATTCTTCCTTGATCTTTCTTGCAGCCTTCTTCTCCCCTGAAGTGGCTGTCAGTCCATGCTCGTTTTTCTGACCAATTCCAGTCCTTCAAATTACTTTCTTCCTTTGCTGTGGCGAGGAAAGTTCTGCGAGGCGTCCTTTTTTTTCCCCTTCCCTCTTTTAGGGGACGCAACCACCTTTCGAGGGTGTACTCCTCTCATGTAATGATTTCCTACTACCTGTTTCCTTTTTTTTAAGGCACTGTCTCGACGGCTCTCCCCACCCCCAGGTTGCGCCTTGCTTGACTTTTCGAAGCCATCTGTTCCTGAACAACGACTTTTGCCGGACGCGAAGTTCGTTTTCCGTCTTTTTCCCACTTTTTCCCGCGGATTTTCCTTTTATCAGATCGCCCTTTGCTCCACTAATTTTTGTCGCTTCTCATTCCCTCCAAAAAGGTCTGCCGGGTCCGCCACATATGCGTCCCGGTTGAGGATTTATCTTCTTTGTCGTCTATCGATCAGTTCCCTTTCTTCGTATTCTGACGCCGAAAGTTGCATCCTGCGATCAGGTTGATGCGTCCGTCCTGTGCATATCTTCTATCTTTTTTGTTGGTGTTTTTTTTTTTTTTCGACGGAAGTCGCAGCAACTGTTTTTCTTTTTCCTTCTTTCCTTTCCCCCCCTCACGTCCTGATCCGACCCCTCGCAAATTAGACGAAGAATACTCCTTCGTCCCCTGTTGGATAAATTCCCTGTACGGTTTTCTTTCCTTTTTGCGCAGACACGTTTTTCCTTTGTGCGTTTTCGACGACTTTTTCTTGCTTTTTCTAAGCAGTCGTGCCCCCCTAAAACTTCCGCGCGTTCCGCCTTTCCGGCATCTTTTCCCTTTTAAAACAGATGGGTGAATCGTTTTGTCCTCCACTTCTTTTTTTCCTTTTCCCTCGCGGGACTTCACGTTGGTCCCGTAAGATTTGGAAATGGGCCCCGTCGTCTCGGATTTTTCCTTTTCGCACCCCTGCGAAACACGGGTTTCCGCCAGTCTTTTTACTTTTTTTTTAAGGAAAGGGCCTGCTCCCTCCCCCCGACTTTTCCTTTCAGGACAAGCTCCTTGACACCCTTCGTCCCGTAATTCTTAACAAACTTGTCCTCCCTTGACGCACTGACTGTTAAGAAGTCACTCCTCCCCTTCGAACATTGATCCATGTCGATCTGCCCAAAAGGACTGCTGACTGAAGGCGTACTCTCTGACCCCTCATGAACCCCGATCATGTTTTAAAAGAGCCTTCCCCCGGGCTAGTTTTACCTCTGAGCTGGGAAAAGTTTTTTTTTTTTTTTTTTTTGATAATTTTGCCTGAAATTCTTCCGATAGCGTGTCTGATACGGATAGAGGGCTGGTTTGTCCTTGGATATCAAGCTTCCAGAAGTTTTTTCTACCGAGGAGGTGCAGCCTCCCCTTGAATTCTCCCCCCCTCGCACGCTGCTCTTACTTTCAAGTCTTTTCCTCTTGTAAAGTTCTCCTGCCCTTTTGATTTTTCCCCCCTATGTTTGCTATCCCGACTCTAGATATTTATTTATTGTGTTGCTCGGATTCGTTTTTTTGCCATTTCCCCCCTTCTGGGGCCATCCCCGAAATCATTTTTCCATCCCTTTCTTTTTCCCGGAGCAGGCAAGTGGCGTCGAGATTCTTTTTTTTACATTTGGCTGGCCCCCCCTTTGATTCCGCCTTGGTCCTTAGACTTTCCCCCCCCTTGGACGAGTGCGAGGATGCTTCATCGCTCCGTTGGATTTTTTGCATTCCCCCTCAAGTTTAGACGTTGCCGTCCCCCCCTTTGATTTTCTTTCTCCTTTTTTCAAAGGTGTGGGCTCTCCTTTGCTGAACGTTTTAAGTGTCGTGGAGGAAAGACGGTCTCCCGGGGCTCCAACAATTTCCTCCTTTGCCTGCACGGGAACGACTTTCCTCCCCCCAATGAATCTCACCCCTTTTTCATCACGAAAACGTTCGTTGCTACCCATTTTTTTTGGTTAACTCACATTTCCGGCGGCGTGTCCGCCAACACCGGGAAATCCTTCCAGGTTTTTCTGTACAATCTTTCGTTCGAGGGCACTTCTTCCCTCGATATGCTATTTGCTTTTTCCCCCCGTGGTGGACGGTCGTGCGTTTTAATTCGCGCCAAACTGAACCCCCTTTGTAGCCAATGCCCGCAAATCCATGGCCCCCCTCTTTCTGAGTTACCGTTTTGCCACCTCTTTGCCAACCCACAAGATGCGCACAGTCCCAATTGGTGACCTAGGGAATGCTAGGACTCTTTCCTGCGACCCTCCCCGACTTCCCCCTTTGCATGATTTTTTCCCCCGAGGAGGTTTTCCTTCCAAGATGGGCGTTCTTCCCCGCAAAAATGAGGAGAGAAATTAAAGAGACCGTTCCTTTCCCCCCGCGGAGTTCCCAGAATCACCCCTTTTCTCGGGCTTTGTATTCCCGCTCCGTACACCCTTTCCCCCCCTTTTTGTTTTACCCGTCCCTGTTTTTCCCTGGAAAGGACTTGCGTCCCCTCTCGGGTCCTGGGTTCAACGTGGCTAAATCTTAATCTGAGTTCATAGTTCTCCTTGATCGGTTTTTTCGGAGTGACATCCGGCGCATTTATTTTCCAGAGCGTATTTTTTGGCCTCTATATATTTTCATAATACCTTTGAGAGATATTTCAAGTCCTGCCTTTTTCTCACAATTATGCCCCTTTGTTTTGGTCCTCCCCCCTCTCCTACGCGTGAAAGAGGAAAACTAGAATTTTTTCTTCTTCTCGCAAAGGGGCCCTTACCGACCCTTTCCTTTTTCTTAGGGCCCTTGTGCACTGGTGGCCAGTGTTGCTTCAGAGGTTTTCTCCCACTCTGCATGGAAAATGGAACTGCCTGTTCTTTGTTTTCCCCCCCCCCTCCGGAACTAGCGAGTTTGCTGCTTTTCGACTTTTTTTGCCGCTTTTTGTCTCCGTGGAAATGGCTCCCCTTTCAAATCCTTGTTTCCCAAAATCCATGCCTTGTGGATCCTTTATCTCATTCCCCGCTGTCCCAATTTGCCGTGAAGGGGCGTCCCGGAACGCACGTTTGGTCCATCTTTTGATTGTGCCACCCTCCCCAGTAACGCGGGAAATCGGGCAGAGCTGGGCCCCATTTTGCTTAATCTCCGCCCCGTTGGTTCTGATTAGCGAGTTTCCCCATGAAAACCCACTCCGGGCGTTCAAAAGGCCAGCAAATCTCTCTTCATAACGGCCCCCCTCACGGCGGATTTCAGACACTCCCCCATGGAAATTTCCCTGTTGTGGAATACCGGTGGAGATTAACTCCGTGCCCAACTCTCCGTACCTCCCCCCTTTCCTTTTTTGGAGATTACTGACTTAAGGAAATTTCGTGCCTACGAGGGCGTTTCTCAAATTTTCCCCCCGGTTTCGTCTTTTGTCAGCTTTTTTTCCCAAGCCGTCGTTTTTCACGGGAGGGACCCACGGTTATTGAAAAATGTCCCTCCCCCCCCCCCCTGGTTGAGGCAGAGTCCCCCCCCCGGCAACAAAAACGTTATTCTCACCCCGCCGCGTCTGTTCCCTTCAACCTTAGCAAGCCAGGGAACCCCTTTCTATAGAGTCCCCGCTCCAGGGGGTCGTGTTTTTTAAGTCCCGTCTGGATCAAAATTCTTTCCGGAAATTTGTTCCCCGACAATTGTCCAAAGAAACTCTCCTCATGCCAACTAACCTCGGAACGTCAGATTTCCCACAAGGGGCCCCTTTCTTTCGTGGAAAAATTCTTCCACTACCTGGTTGTAATTCCCCCCCATTCCCATTTTCCCTTTCCATGCCGAATACTCTCTCCACTAGTATTAGTGGATTTTTTTCAGACGTGCACTCCCCTCATCACTTTTGGGGAGTCTCTTCATTCCCCTTTTGGGCGTCCTGATGTCATTTTGACAGATTGTTTGCCGAAGTTAGTGGAGACAATCCCTGCGCTCTTCTTCCTCTTCTTTTTTCAGTTCAGACTTCTTGACTATCCGAAACACACCTGGCGAGGCCGTTACGCTGGGATATTTGTTTTCTTTTTCGGCCTTTCTCCGCCTTCTTTTTCAATTTGGGCCCACCGAAAAGGCTGGAAACCCCTGTCTCTGGCTTTACTTAACTCCTTTTCGGAACTTTCCATTCGCGCGACTCTTTGGGCTTCTTCCTCTCCTGGCGCGTTTTTTATTTTCAGCTTTTTCTTTCCCCTTTTTTGTCAGGGAGTACGTCATGTGCCTTTTTTCGACAACATCCATTTGCTTTCCTACCTACGTGAGGACTTGCCGGTCTTTTTTTTTTTTTTTGGCTTTCTCAGGGCCAGTTACCCCATCCTTCTTCTTTTGGGGAAGAAAAACCCCCCCCCACTTTAGGAGGGTCTCTCAATGTTTGCTTTGATACAAATGGCCCATCAAAAGTACTGGCATCCCAGGCTCTCTCATCAAGAACCTTGTGCCTTTCTATTTCTTTCGTGTCTCTTGTTAAATCCGAAGTACATGGAAACTCATTAACCCAACTCCGGGACCGGGTTAAAAACTTTCCCTGCTTTTTTTCTCTAGGAGGAGCACGTCCATTAGCTTTTTTTTTCGGCAACAGGGATGCTGCGCATCGGCCCCTCCCCTTTTTTCTTGAGGCGCAACTCTTTTTTCCGGCGAAAAAGGGAGATTTTCTCGTCGATTTGCTTGATTTTCCTCTTTCCCACCCCGGTTGTGAGATCCGGCCGAAGGTCTTTTTCCCCCTCAGCTCCTTGTGCGTAATTTGCGGCGCC
>Ga0179593_1437897_pt1 | contig 10600 bp, 15 predicted proteins | sample CZODoug2_1_08_16_FD_185931 | JGI IMG/M metagenome (GOLD analysis project Ga0179593, IMG submission 185931) | Vadose zone soil fungal communities from Angelo Coast Range Reserve, California, USA - CZODoug2_1_08_16fungal (PacBio error correction) | ecosystem: Environmental > Terrestrial > Soil >... | reverse complement strand
CGGATCAGCTTCGTAGGATTCTCCTATTGGTGTGATTTTGCTCTTTGTCAAACATCTAAACAACGAAAGTTATATTATTATCCCCCACTTTAGCGGCCTCCTCCCAGGTTAAGTTATCCGCGGACTTGTTTCCACCCCCGTTTGTGGCTGATCTGACCACCGGGGTAAGTGTTCGCGTTTTTGCTTGTGTTGTGGTTTCCTCATTTTTTCGGACGCTAGAGGTCTTTTGCGTTATGCCCCACGCCGCTTGTCCCCTTTTCTTGATGTGGGTATTCCCTTTTCACAACCCGCTTTTTGTTCCTGAGTGTAGCAGTTACTAAATTATCCCTTTCCCCAACATAACTTTTCATTGTGTTAGGATGCCATTGCCGCCAGCCCCTTTACCCACCACAGCCCCCAGTTGTTTTTTATCGATGTATTCTTTCTCCATGCTCATACTTCCTGTCTCTGCCGTCAGTGTTTACCAACCTTCCCTGTTTATGAGTAACCTGCCTGTTTCTTTTTTGAATGTTCTTCCCCCCTCCAAAAACGTGGCGGATAGTTTTTTCCTCCCCCGAACCATGGTTGGTTTCTGGGAACTTTTTTCTCTCTCGTTTTCCCACAACATTTTCTTTACATCTACCCTTAAAATTATTTTTTCCCAATAGCACCCACAACCCAGGTTCTTTCGGACCTCCTCACCCTGGTCATTCCTGTATTCCAATTCGACGCTGGTTAGTTTCCCAAGTGCCCCCCTATTTTTTTTTATTCGAGGTTTCGAGGGTGACACTTCCTTTTTTAATCTTGAGTTTGTGTTGTTGGAGTTTTTTGTTTCCGTGCGGGCAAACTGATTCATGCGTTGCGGAACCCCAACCCCCCTCTTCACCCACCCAACTCCTCCACCCCCTGTTACCCTTTGAACGATTCAGAGGGTCCTCCAATCCTATACGGCGCTCGTACTCTTCTTCCTATCAAAAGCTTCATTTCAACGTGTTCCCCCCCCACTGCGTGTTCTCGTTTATTGTCTTCCCCCCTATTCTCCCACCCCACAAATTATCCACGTTTTCCAGGTACTCAAACAACACATACATCATTGTTTTTCAGCATACCCATTGCCACTTCCTCCCTTTTTCCCCCCAAAAAACTTGGTACTGACCGCCGCATGGCCCCCCCCCTCCTTGCTATCGTGGGCCTCTGTTTCCCACACAGTCGCCCCCTTTTTTGTGGAAGTGCCAAGGAAGGCTTCTCGTGACTGGTTTTCCCTCCGTACCACCACCTTCACACAAACCCATACTCGGTCTGAGTTTTCATTCGTCTACACATTGGCCCAGATTCGTCTTCTCCCTCTGTATCTTTTCATTTCCCAGCATTGTATTTCTTGGATGATTTATTGAATTCTCCCTTTTTCTTCATGCTTCAAATGCACATTCTGTAAGTATTACATACTTATGTTCTTCATATCTTTTACTTGCAAGCTTTTCGCCTCCAGAGATCTTTTCTTACCTTTTTATAACAAAATCTAGTTCATTTGCTGCCCACCCCCAGTGCCCTCTGCAGGGCTGCCTGCAATTCTTTCAGTGATTTTTCATACCTCACCCACCCCATCCCTAGGAGTATGTACGACAAAATCCCCATTATTTTACTAAAATGACTTTGAATACTCCTCTTTTTCAATCGGTGATTAGGGCATGGTGCACACGAGTTTGTTTTTGCGGTTCCTCCCGGGCTTCCCACCCTGGTTTCCCACAACATTTTTAAGATAATCTTCATTTATTTTGTTGAGGAGGAGATGTTGATGCACGGGTTTGTTTTTGTAACTTTGATTGTTCGTGACCAGCATCACTGTCCGTTTAAGGCCCCTTTTGTTTTTGTTTTGTTCCCGCCCCCGGCTCTTTTCTACATAGCGCTTGCGGAGTAATCCATTGGAGTTGTGTTGCTTTTGCTCCGCTTGCGCAGTCGGATGCATAGTGCCCTTTTTCTTTAAGAGATTTCGTCCTTCCGCTCATGTCAGGTCCGTTAGTGGCATGCATTCTTTTTTTTGTGTTTTGCTGTTGCTGTCTGCTTGTTCCTCACCGCGAGTAGAATCTATGTTGGCCCCTTGCTCTCTCTTTTCTTCTCCCCTCCCTCTTTGTCATAACATACGTAAGTTTGCAGTTATGATTCCCTTCTTCCACCCCAACACACTCGGAATCCCACTCAACCCCGGACAATCGAATACGTCCTCCTTTTTTTTCATGTTCGAAATATCTGGGATTACTACGACCCCAGGCCTTCGCCATTTTCGTACGTGTCACAGGGCCCGCTATGAGGGTTTGGAAGTTTCCCTCTCCCTTTTCATTCGGTTTTTCTCGGGTTCCGTCCCTCAGCCCTTTTGCTTTCAACGGGTTCCATCGTTTTCCTTCAGATTGTCGCGCCCCTCTCTCACCTTTTCCCCACATTTATTGCGTTGACTGTATGCTTTCTTACACCCCTCTACCGACCTGTTGATTTACCTGGGGCTTCCCCTTATCATTTATTACCCATACGTGCGAGTCTACTCACACTCAATTGTGTCGTCGCGCCGAAATCGGTGGCGTGCCCGTTATAATGGGGCACTTCCTTTTTTTCCTACTGAGTCTGGGCCTCGCATGTGGGCGCGATTTTAACACGTTGTTGTGTCTTGTGGTGTCCTGTCAGTTAGTTGGTGAACTAGCGTCGAGATGACTTTTTTTTTCCCCCCCGAGTTTTTTTCTCTTAGCCCCCGGCCCCCGGGTTGTGCAGGGCACACACAGTCCCCAAGTAGTTTCTTCCATTAAGTCCCTTTATTTCTGCCCCCCACTCGGCGGACCGAGGCCCGCGGCAGCGGAGCTCTGTGCGTTGCGCGTGGGTGTTCGCATTTTGACGACCGTCTGGTGCCCTTTTTTCCGACCCCGTGAGTTGTACGCATTTGTTAGGTGATCAGCATCACAACGTCCTTTTTTCACCCCCAGGCGCAGTGGTCCGTCCTTTCCCCCGTTGGCAGAAATTTTGCTGGGGCCCCCACCTTCCAAACATGCGGCACACATTACCGCGCTGGGCATGTCGCCCCGCGTTGCCTGTTTACCCTCAACGATCAGGGTGCCTAGCTGTGGTTACTCGATTCCTGGACCGGGTCGGGGTTGGTGGGTGTGGTGGTCTTGCCCCTTCTAAGGCCTTTTTTTAGGCGTCTTTTGTTGAAAGAGCAGCTCACCACATTTATGGACTACATCAGCTTGGATCTTGCAACCTCATTTAAATTTCCCCCCCCCCTCTGTTCGAAGCTGACATACACCCTTTAACCCTTGGCGGGCTACGAGGTATTCCCTTGATTATATTTTTCTCCCCCACTTTCCCACACCAGGCTGCCAGTCGTCTTCCTGTCATTCTGCATATTATAAAAAGTCCAGACAATCTTCTGGTTTCCAGATAACACTACTGTGGTCCTTTCCCCTTTCTACGATTCTGCGCTACAGGCACCCATTTTGTATTGTTTTCTCTTTTTCCCCCCACTGACCACTCATCCTAGATATTAAATGTCTTACTTTCTTTTCCCTCTTCCCCCGTGTTCAAACTTCGTTTTGAATCTTTTTGAGCTACTCTCGATTTTAGGCCTTTTTACGATCTCGTCTTTAGAACGTAAATCTGTACCCGATTTTGCACCCCCCCCATATAACAAATTTAGGGTTTCCCACGTCCCCTCCCCCTCGGCTGTCACCCACCCTCCTTCGTATCTTCCCGACTTCTCTTTTCCCCATGGCTATAGACCCCCTTGTAATGCTTTTTCTTTGGTCTGTGTTACCTTTGAAGTCCTTCAGTGGTGATCCGGGCCTCTGAGTTTTCTTTTCTAATTATATCACCAGTTCCGATCCACACTATTTCTTCTGTTCTTGGGAGCACAAAACACAGGGTTTCACCCCCTGCCTGTTTTTGTGATGATTTCCGGTTCTTCCCCAAACGACATAAACGTCTCCGTCCCAATTTTTCTTTATGAGTGCTCTTTGACCCTAACATTTCTCCCCCCAGACCATAGTTTTTATGTAGTCTCTTTCCCCCTTGCCTGCTCCATTCTTCCCCATTCCCTAGTGTAGTCCCCCACCGCCATGGGTTGTTCATTCGTACGTTTAATGTTTTTTTGTGATGTTCTTTGCTTGGCCCCACAAGAGGTTCTTCCTTTGCTTTTCTATATCACACCCTGTTTCATACTTCGTTACTGATTTACAGATTCTCCCCTTTATTCACACCCAAACATGCGTCTCCTTCCTTACGGCTGATAACTTTTGGTATTCAATGGACACCTGCCCAAGTTGGCTCCGTTTTGCCCCCCTCCCACTGGCCCTGGCAGGTTTTTATTATGCTATTTTAACAGGGTCGTTCTTAACAAACCTTTCCACCAAGTTTCCCTTTCCTCGGTTGTACCATTCCAGTTGCCTTGACATTTGTGTGTGTTGTACAGTTTGTTATGTGTCTTTTTTTTAACTTTTCCTTTTTTTTCCCCTTTCTGCGTGGTGGTGTGGGTTGTGTGTTTGTTGGGGTTGTCCACCCGCCTGCCTTGGCCTTTTGCCCCACCCTCTGCCGAACATCCCGCGTGTTGGACCCCAATTGGGCCACCGGGGTGCTTCTTCCCGCCCAGCGAGTGTGAGTGTGTCGTCAAGCGCTTAGGGCGAGCTAGTTTGTGTCTTCTTTTCGGGGTTCCCAATTATCCGGTGGGGGTTTTGGGGTGGTTGACCACTGGCTGGCGTGTGTTTTTCTGTGTCGCCACTCGGTGCGTGGGGACAGACTTGTCGGGCCGGGTGGGGGAGGTGGCTACTTTGCCCCTTGCGCAGGTGATCAACCTCGCATTTTTTTCTTCTATACCAATGGGGTCCGTTCCTCCAATGTTTTTTTTTTCACAACCCCCCTTTGACTGGTGACCACTGTGGCGTAAATGGCCCAGACTGAGCCTATAAGTTCCCTATTTTTGTGTGAAAAGTTTACTTGTTTATTGTTCGGCCACTCCTTCAACCACATGCTTAGCGGTCCAGCTATATCCTTTCCTCTTCAACATTGCCCAACACTCTCCTTTTATTTGTTGCATTCGCGGATTTGAACGGTTCGTGTCATGTTCCCCTCTCTTTTTTGTCACCCAGTTCGTATTCTGGGAATGATCTTGGGACTCCTAACTTTATTTTATCTCTCCCCCTGCCCTCACACTTTTTCATCGAAATGCTATTAATCTTAGTCCTTTTTCATCCCTTTCTAGCAAGTATAGCGCACTTCCCGTGATGGTTCTGTTCCCCCGTGCTGAGGCGTTGCTGCCACCCCTCCTTCTGGTCCCCTCTTTTTGCCTGCATTTTTCCTAAGAGGAATCTTTCTTTGCACTATGCAATTGTCCCGTGTTCTCGCGTATTACCCACCACAATCCCCTCTCTCTGGGGTGCAGAAGCTCTTCTCGAACCTCGGTTTTGTTTTCACGAGTGTGCCTTTGGCTGTGATCGTGAGTTTCACTTGAGTTGTCTCAAATTGGTTGCCCAACCCCGTTGTTTTCTATTCTTCTTCGCCTTGCTTCCTCTTGTGAGTGGGGAGCTGACTCCCTTTTTTTGCCATGACGGTCCGAACTTTCTTCTTGACAGCATTGTGCTTGCTCTTCCCCCCCGTAGGTTTATATCGCTTTTCGAGTAACTCGATTTTCTCCTATCTTCCTCTTTGACTATGATGCCCGCCGTGAGAAAACTTGCTCTCCCCCTCCTGCAGTTCCCTGCGTATGGGCATGCATTCCTGTTTGTGTCACTCCTCTTTTGTCCGAATCATACTTCTGACTTTTGCTGACTATCTTCTTCGCTCTTAATTGACTTCCACAAGCCACGATGTACAGAGCCTTTCCAGGTGACTTGTGAGGGGGCTTTTTGGTTCGAGCCCCCACAAGTTCCTACCCCCAGTGGCTCCCATCTTACGTTCCCTTCCGCTCACTATTTTATATACACCTGAAAGGACTGTTCCCTCCCTCCCGCCTTCAGAACGGAGAATGTCCTTTTTTACGATCCATCTTGTTGGGCCGTCCGTAGGAAACGCTCACTTATTGCATTTATTTTTTTTTCTCCCTTTGCGTTTTCAAACGGGCACGCTCGGCTCGGTCTCGCCACATTTAGTCTTATTTCCTCCTTACCGTTTTGGGAACACACTCTCTGAACGTGGCAATTATCTCCCCATCGAAAGGTTTGCTACCCTGCGGTTGTCATCGCTTTCCGTTCCATTCCCCAGAAGGTCGAATTTTTTTGATTGGTGTTTTTTTCCCCCGTCCCTTCTGTTGCCATGTGACTCACTGTACTCACACAGCGCTTGTTTTCTTTATCGTGCCCTCTCTTCTTGGCCCTTGTCCCTTTTGTCTGACTTTGTCAAGTTGTTGCCTTTTGTTGACCTGTTCTCCCCTTCATTTTTCAGTTCCGACGACAACCTGGAATCCACACCCCACACACCCTTTTTTTCCTGGCATTAAAGTGCACCCCTTCCCTTTTCTTCTTGTGTCCCACACTCGACCGTTTCACCTTCTTTTGGTCAACGCTCCTATTCATGTGATTCCCTATCTCTTCCGACCTTTGCAATTTTGAAACCTTATTCGGACCGCATGTTACTCTCTTTTTCCCTTTAGCTCACCCAAACCATTTTAACACCGTTATTCCAACTTCTCCCCCACTTTATTATGTTTATGTAAAAGAACAATCCACACCATTAAACGCGCAAATGACCCCACCCCTGGGCTTTATTTTACTAAGCGTATTCTGGTACCTGTTTTCACTAGCCGGCCGGATGTTGTGTTTTTGGGAGGAAAGAGATTACATAGTACCCACCCACCATTAGTTCTATTTTTTCTACGGGGGCTGGGTTTCAAGAGTCATCCCTTCCCCCACCTGTTGACGTGAAGCGTTTATTGTATTTGCCACACCTTTTTCTACATCTTCAAACCCCTCTGTTGTTTTTGATCCCCTCTTTATTCAAAGGGGCATTTGAGGCTCCTCTCCCTTTTTTCTTCTCCTTTCCTACATCATTTTTTCCCCGGGCGCCACCTAGTCCTCCCCTTATAGCCCCATAGCCCCCGGGGTACTCCCCAACGCGATCCCTCCTTCATGCTCTAGATGGGCGTATCATTTATCATTTTCCTTTACCTCAGACGATTAGGATTCGTAAGGGCTGTATGATCTTTTCTCATTCCCCCTTTTTTTGTTGCATATTCTTTCGGCCAGCCTATCGTCTTTAGTTTCATCTTTAAAAAAAATCTACCCCCACCCCACCCCAATTTATGTCTTCCCGCCATCTATCGTTTTTCCCTTGCACGTCAGGTTATTATTTAAATACCTTACATCCACCGCCCTCTTTTCATTTAATAACCCCCGTGGGGGATATTCTTCCCTATTCCTTTGGTCAGGGCCTCGTTGGGGGGGGTGGGGGGAAACCTAATCAGGGTGGTGGTGGAATCATTGTATGGAAGAGAGTTGCTTGCGGTGTAGCCACTCGATGGACCTTGATGAGAGGGCCTCGTTGTGCCCGCACCCCCTCCTTTTTTTTTCAGGATTCCTTGCAGAGTTTTTCTTCCCCTCCCCCCTCAAAAGCTCTTATGTTTTTGTTAGGTATGTTCGTACTTGCCGCCGTTTCCCCCCCCGCTCCCCCGCAGCCAAGTGCCATTTTTTTTTTTATCGATGTATCTCTTTTCCTCCTCCCATACTTCCCCTGATCGCCTTACAAAGCCTTTTTTCCTTTTTATGGTTGTTTTAGTTGTGGTTTCGCTGGGGGTGTGTTTGCGCAGCGCAAGTTGGTTCGGGGGTAGTCTTTTTTTTTTTGTTCTTTTGTGTTCTGTCCCCCTCCTTTTTGTGTTTACTGGTCGATTTTCCATCTTTTTTGACATGTTAAAAAACGATAGCACCCTTTAAGGATTTTTTCACATTGCCACGCAGGAATAGTTATTTTCCTTCGTTTCAACCTTTTTTTCTGTACGGCTTTGGCGCGTGTGGTCTCTGTGTGTCCCACAAGACTCCCTTTAGTTGAGGCTGTTGCACTTTAATGGCCAGACCACCTTTGTTGGGTCGGCTTAGTGTCCTTTATTCACCTTTGAATACTTGAGGTGTTCAAAAAACCTGCTCCAAGACAAACTTGTGGACCCCACTTTTCTTCCCTTTTAGTGTCTCCGTATCTCCAATATGCTTCGTACATCGCTTGCTGACATCCACGGGGCATCCCCCATTTTCTTTTTTGCTCTGGACCGTGAGGAACTGCGATTGGTTTGGACCAGGTCCGGTCTCCCCCCTTTCTACGATTATCCTTAATCCCATGCCGGTCAGCACTGTTTGTCAAAAAAACTTTATTTAGTTGATGACATGTTTCTGTCTTTTCCCGACCCTTTTTGGAGCCTATTCGTGGGCCCGTTTGTAAATTTCAACTGTGGGATCTTTGGTCCGTGTAGCCCTCCCAGTCGAGTATGTCTTTTCCTTCTTTCCCACTGCCAACCGTCCTAGTCAGTTCATGTGACCCTGGCCGGTGCTTTTGCCAGTTGTCGTGTCGTTTCGATGTTGTATCAGGTAGTTATATTCAGGTGAACCCGTCGTCTTTCTGCTGACGTTCTTTTGTCCCTTTCGGCTTTACACAACGGCTGTCGTAGATGGTCCGTCAGTGTGCTGTTGTCTCATCTCAAGTTTTTTTGCACCTGTCATCTATACTGCGACTTGCACCCATAGCGGAGAGGAAGGGTTTTCTCCCCCCCCTCCCTAGTAAGGATGTAACCTTGGTGCATGCCGATACGGCTGCAATCCCTGATCCCCCAGAGTTTTTTCTTCTCACTGTTTTCCTATCCTTACATCCGATGCCGGAGATGACATATCACACGGTTGGGAATCTTCTGATGATGCGACAGTTTATAGATAGAAACATTTGTTGCAATGAGCAGAGCCTGGTACGACGGGACTTTGTATTTCTCCAGTCAAACGTTTTCCCCACAACACCGTATTTCTCATGCGCTCCCTCTTCCTCCACACCATACCTTTTGTTTAACCAGTCGTTGTAATTCTAGTCTGGAATGCCCGGGTGTTTGTGTTAATGACGGGTTCGAAATCGCCCCCGTCGTGCGTAGGCCGTGTTGTGGGCCCTTCGGTATATCGTTCGTTATAAGAATGCTTGTGGTTCTTTCCTTTTCCTGGCCATCGCTATTTGTCCTTCTTCCTTTAAAGATCTCTTCGCCCTCATTTCTCCGTCATGCATTTCTCTTGCCCCATGATCAGTATTTTGGGAATCCGAATTGACCTATGGGTGCGGCTCTACTTCCTACGAGCTTTTTAGGCACCCCTCCACGATTAATACATTACGAGTGTTCATTGAGGGCAAGGACTCTCCCCCCCCTCCACCCACTCTTCTCAACAGATCAAATCATCCCAAGAAACTTCCTACCTTGGTTTTCCTTTTTTGTTGAATATACTCTGGTCTATACCGTTTTTTTCTTTCGACGTGCTAATTCTACCAGAGATGACGATTATCGGTTTTTTCCCCTTTCCTCGGCCCCCGTGCTCCCTGTTTTTGAAGCATGTCTTACCTTCCGCCGAATTTCGTTTTTTTTTTCTTCCCCCTTGGCCCCCGATAGGATCGTCTTTGCCTTTTTGAACCAATTTCATCCCCCCTCCATTTTGAACAAAAAACATTTTGGACCCTTGCAAATGGTATGCTCATTCCCCTTTCCTTTTTAAGACCTTGCGCTTTTTTTTTTAGTCCCTTTTCCAATTTTCCGGGCGCCTCCGCATCCCCTCCTTGTGGAGCCCTTACCCCAAGTCGTTCCGCATAGGGCTTTCTGAAGGTTCTTTTTTTTTTCCTTTCGGCCCTCGCCATCGGTCCGTGTTTTTTTTTCTTTTTTGGAAAGCACGGTTTTCCCCCCACCTTCACCCCCATGAAATCTTTTTCCGCGTCCCCCCTCATCATTCCCCAAACCAATTTCATTGCTTTACAGTTCCCCCTCGTTTTTTTGGTGATTGTCACCACACCACGACGAGGTGACCCAGCGGCACCGCAACTGCCGGGCCCTGTGTTATACCTCTGAACCGTAGTTGGCCAATTTAAAAACATCTCTCCCTCCATTTTTTCCCCCATATGACCCCCTTTTCCCAACAAACCTTTTCTTATATTTTTTACCCTTTGCCACTTTGTGCAAATAATCCCACACACATTACACCCTGAGCCTGCCCCCCCAATTGTTGTACTCTATTTTTCCTTGGTGGAAAGTTCTAGTCCCCCTTTCTGAAGATCTACATACTGATACAACCACAAAAATTGGCTGTGTGAGGACCTTTTTTTTTTTCCAAAGAGCCCATCCTTTCCCACATTTTACACTCTGGTTTATGCTCTTGGCCCCCTACATTCTCTCAACACCAACGTTTCCGCTGCATTACAATCTCCAAAAGGCCATATTCGTTCGGTTTACTTAGACTGACCTCTCGTTTCGATCACCTTGTCACCCGGTTGGCCTTTCCACCGCTTGCATTCTATATCATTGTAGTACACTACCATCCTACGCTACGACCAAGTGTCACTACATGAGTATTGGCGATAGACCCACCATTTTATTAGATTTCCAACTGTACTCTCACACCATATACTCCTTCCAATTTCTACAGTC
>Ga0179593_1413499_pt1 | contig 10600 bp, 8 predicted proteins | sample CZODoug2_1_08_16_FD_185931 | JGI IMG/M metagenome (GOLD analysis project Ga0179593, IMG submission 185931) | Vadose zone soil fungal communities from Angelo Coast Range Reserve, California, USA - CZODoug2_1_08_16fungal (PacBio error correction) | ecosystem: Environmental > Terrestrial > Soil >... | reverse complement strand
ATTTTTAACGTCGGACGTTTGAAACAATCGTTCTCCACACCCATATTCTCCGTGTACGAAATGCACGTTCAGCGGGTTTGAGTTGAGGCACTGGCAACCTCCTGCTAATTTCCTTCCCCCCCTCCCTTATCCTCTCTTACTTGCGCTTTTATTCGTAGAGGCGGTACGGGCTTTTGTCTTCCATTTTGAATCTTCCCCATGCCGTCCCCCTAACTGTTTAGTCCTCAATTCTTCACTCCTCTTCCACTCAAATCTGACCATGCTGAAGCGTGTTTTAAGTCCCTCCAATCTTTTTTCCTTTCCTGGATATGTTCATTTTCCAAAATTCCCCTTGACGATTCTGAGTTAGCTTCCAGCTCTTCGACTTTCTCCCCTCTCGAAGAGTTTTTTTTTCTCTTGTGCGTCTCCCCCCCGTTAGGACTTTCATTATCCACTCTTATCGAGAAGATTTGAAATCGGTTTATGCTGAAGGGCTACTTTATTGTCTTTTTCATTGCTTCCCATACCTTCCTTTCATGAAGGCCGCCGTGAGCTCGTATTCGGTTCTTCCTCCCCCGTTTTTACTTTTGGTACCTTCCCCATCACTATCTTGCCTATTCCGCCGTCTCTGTTATACCACGCTGATGCCGGCTCACCGCCCCTCCTTTTGGTTCCCAAGCCTCGGTATGAGTCTATTAGGAGCTCTTCAATTGAGGCCCTGTCTGCACTTCTGGCCTTTCCTTTCGCATCGCGTATAGACTTCACATCGACCCTTCTTTCCATTGTCCCGTTCTCCTGGACAAAGATCATTTAAAGTGGCCTGACGTTTCAGGGCCCGGAAATGCTGACCAGTGAAATGCTTGTTGATGTTGGCTTGTTGTCCCGGAAGTCCTCTCTTCCCTTTTTTGATAGGAGCGTCCGACCGTCCCATAGACTGTTTTTCGTGACGGGACTTCTCCATCCTCAGCTTTCTAAGGGCAGGAAAATCTGAGTGGGCTTTTAGCTGCTTTTAGATCTCCTCTTTTCCCTTCAAAGAATTTCCCCCCGTAGGCAGTCTGATTCTTGGAAGAGTTGTCACTTCCATCTCATGTTTTTTCCCCCCGACCGCCTTGGATAGGCCCGCTCCTGAAGACTCCAGGAGAGTTTATACGCTCTGTTCTTTTCCAACTCCCTTTCTAAATTTGTTTTCCACCCCCCAGGTTCGCATAAGTCGTTATTAGTCCCCTCCTTTTGAGACGGGTCGCTGTTACTGTGTTCTCTTTTTTGTAGTCTGTCTTCTATGCAATTTCGGTCCGTTTTGGCCCGCTCCCCTTTGCCGGTCTACCAGGTAGCATTCGTTTGAACCGGGAACAGACCGAATCATTCTGACATCTTTCCTCTTTTTTCCCCCCCGTCAAACTTCCTTTCTCGCTATCAGATCCACCGACGGTTCCGCGCCGCGTGCATTGCATCTGCTTGTTCAACGTTTAAAGGCCCCCCCCATTAATGACTTACCTCCTATACTGCAAATCATTGGAGAATCTCCCTATCAAAAGCTTAAATCTTTTTAAGTCAGCGGAAAAGCTCTTTTTCCCCTGGGATAAGGTATGAGCCCGTAAGTTTACTATACGGTGTCCGTTTTTTCCTCAAGGATTAATTTCCCTAGTGTTCCCATTCTTTACATGATTAAGCATCGTACCTTCTTCGAAATGATGAAGTTCCTAACGGTTCCCTCTTAGTCACTATGTCTAACGGAAAAGATCTATCGACCTCTCGGGTCTCTCTTTTTTTAGACCTCCTTCCTCTCATTGTCGTTTAAGTTTTCTCCTCTCGGCATTCCTGGTCTCGGTACAGGGACTTTTTTTCAAGATGTGTGTTCCCCCTTCTCTGTGACGATCTTACGTCTAAATTTCTCTTCTATATTTTCTTTTTTCGGGTTTCTTTTCAAGACCCACAGGGGCCTTCCTGGTGGGGACTGGCCCTTTCATCGCCAGCAAGCAGTTGGGAAGCTACCCCCCCCCCCTTTCTTTTTCTCTTTATCGATAACCCCTCCCTTTACGATCTTTGCCGGGCCGTCTCACCCCCAGTGTGGCGCGTATGGGTAAAGTTTCCCCCGGTGTTATTCGTATTCTATCCGCTGAATTCGGCCTCATGGCTTTTCATGTTCCGGTAAGATGCTGAGATTCCCCCTTGATTTTCGTCCCTCTACGAGGATAACTTATTCGATCTCCCTACCCTTCCTCTTTAATCAGAGGCCGACTCTTGAGTATTCAAGACCGCCGTCACGCGATTCCAATCACTTTGGACAACCGCCTTACCTTCATCAACTGTATCTGCGCTGGTACACTGCTCCTCTTGCTTATTTATCATTTAAAAAGCTTTCTCCCCCCGCTTCTTACAAGAACTCCGCGATCTACACGTCCAGACCTATGGGCGAACTGGTCGAAGCTGGCGGCGGAGGCTACCCTTGAGGAGAGATTGTATAGTGACTCTCCCCTATCCAATCCCCCCCCTCCTTTTTCCCGATCGTTCCCCCTTCCTTCCTCTTGGTGGTGATGCGACGAACACGTCCTTTGGCGCGGTTGCCTTTAGAAGAGAAATACATTTCCCTCTTTGAATTCAAGTTTTTTCCTGAATTCCATAGATCTCTCTTTACACTCCGTTGTTGTTGCTATTCCCGCCTGGATCGGGGCCCCCCTATTCAACCGTAATCAGTCTTCTTCCCCTTTAGTCTTTATCCCCTTTCCCCAAGGCCTGATTTTTCGGACCCTTCCCCCGCCGTCCTTTGGCGATCAGCACTCTTCGTTTCTCGTGGCTCGTTGAGAAAACTATCGTTTTTTTCGCCCGCCATCGCGGGGCTTTTTTTTTGGGGTTGGTTAGTTTCCCTCCAGAGGGCCCTACGTCGATCGTCCTCTTTTTCATGACTATATGTTGACTGATGCCCTCCCCTGAGATCAGCAGTACGTTTCATGTTGATTTTGTTTTCCCCTTTTCAGAAGGTGTTTGAGGGGGGGGGAGGGCGGCAGGCCTGAATACCTTATTCTTTAATTCGAAGGTTCCCCCCTCCTTCGGAGGTCTTCTAAGGTCCCTCAGCCTGTAGTTATTCGTTCGCCCGTCAAGGGTTTATAAGTTCCGTGAAAGTACTCACCTTCCACCCCTTCACAGTTTTACTCTCTGACTCTAGGTTAGACACTCCCTGATAAATCCCCCCCGCTTACCCCCACTTTCTGTAATCAGCGAGAATTTTTTTTTTCGGGATCTGACCTTTCCATCTCTTTTTACCCAGTCTTTTTTCTCCTACAGACCAGAACCAGACTGATTTTACCGATGCCAACTCTGCTTTCTATGCGCACACGTTTTGGCCATCCCCCTCTTCCTGTCTTTCCCAGTGAGTCCTACCCCCCGCAGACTTTGACAAATTAGAATTTCCAACCAATCGATGGACCTCCTAGTATACCCTTTCAATTTCCTCCCCCCTTTGATTGAAAATCGTGCCCCGCACCGGTAGTAAGGCCTCGGGCCACCCTTTAAACGGAAGGACAAAAGGGTGAGAGAGGCGCTAAGACCCCAAAAACCACACCCAACCTCCAAAACAACCAAACAACCCATCACCCACAAACCCCCCACCCTACACCCCCCCCCCCCCCCCCCCCAACCCCCAACCCCCCCCCCCCCCCCCCCCCCCCCACCCCCCCCCCCCCCCCCCCCCCCCCACCCCCACCCAGAGTTAGCCTACCTCTCTCTCTAGATGCCCTTCCGTTCGATTTAACGGGCCTCGATGGAAAAGGTACTGGACGAACTGGCCCGATATTCTTTCAAGACGTGAAGAGTCCCTTTTCCTTTATTTCCTGCCCTTGAATATCTCCAGCGCTCCGTCAAGAATCGCCCATCCTCTCACCAATATCCCATTTGTTTCTAAGTAAATTTTGGTTTGACTAATGTTTTTCCCCGCTCCCTAAAAGTACTTTTATTCCATGCGGTCCAGCCATAAGGCATGTTGCTCCTTTCAGCCAAGCCTTGCCGATCATTTTTCAAGCTTCTTATGTTTTTCCGACATACCGGTGAGATCCTCTCTCCGATTGGACTTCGTGTCCAATGGGCTCTTTCATGATCCGCCCTGCTTTTGGGAATGGCTCCTTCCCTTTTATTCCTTTCCCCTAAAGTTTCCCAAACGAAGAAATTCTCTCCCTGCGACCGGCGATACCTCTAAAAAAAGCCCCCCTTCCCCCCCCACGCTGGGTGGTTTTCCCCCCCAACCAAACCCTCTTACTTGAACATGGCCCCTAAAACTATCCTATGCTTTTAGTTCAGAAACTCCCCCCCTTCGGTTTTCGTGAGCGGCTCCCAAAACTTCGGCTTGACACACAAGGATTAATTGAGACAGCTCGCCAATCCTATACGCCGAATGCCCCCTGATTTTCCAGCCCCCCTCCCCCTTTTCCAGCCCTCCCCTAGGCACACCGCCCCCCAGCAGGTTTCCTCCTTTCTGCCTCTCGATGACCGGAGTTATTTACCTTCCTCCCCCGACTTTATTTTTGACGATATATCCAACGAGAAGACCTTAGTTTTATTCGTCTTCTTCATTCCATAATTCCACCCCTGCATTTCTTTCTGCTTCTGTACGAGGTCTCCGCCCGTTTTTTCCATCTTTACTTATTGGCTACCAGGCCCCCTTGATGGAAGTCGACTACGCCTCCTCGAAGGTCCCGCTGTGGCACTACGCTTTTCCTCCTCAGACTCACCCCTCATTCTTCCCGACCTTCCATAGTCAAAATGAGCGCCGGTAATAAGGTATCAGCTTGAGTAACCCAAGCTGATGTAGGACGGCTCTTCGAATACTTCTTCGTGCCCTTTTTCACCCCAAGACTGGCCAGTGTCCCCGGCGTATTCTGACTCAAGTAGAGCTCCCAGGATCCCGAAGAGCACACTCCTCTATTTACCTCTCCATTCTCTCTGCACACAATCATCGCTACAATTCGCATCGGCCCTCTTCTTCCCCCCCACCCGAGAGTGCTGTTCTTCTTTTTGATACTTTCCTGTCCCTCCCCTGTTTGTATTCGGAACAGCGACCATGATTTATCCGATCGATTACTTGTCGATCGACTGGTTATCCTCAGACGTCCCTTCGGATCGCTTTTAGAATTCACTCGTAGGAAGGATACCGACGTCCTAGAATCGCCCCGGTGAGATTTTCCTCACTGATGTCCGCCCCTCGCATTTGCACCAATCGCGTGTGAAGTTCGGCTTAGGAGATTCCTTGTTTCCTCAGTACCAGCCAACCCATGAATAAAATTCCCTTCTCTCTTTCAGACAACCCAGATTCTCTGCTGGACAAGAGTCAAGCCCTTCCATTTTTTTCACTCAAACTCTCCCCCCCCACCCTTCACCCCGAAATTCCCCTTTCCTGATACTTTTCGTCATTTTTCCCCTCTCGATCCCTAATTCCTACTCTCCTTTTTGTTTTGAATGCTCTAACACGATGTAGTGAGCAACTTTCGTCCGTTTCATAACAGCACTCTTACTATTCAGAAGATTTTTTGCAGCGATTTTGATTGTCTTCGAGGCGCCCAACGCAATCATCTAACTGTTGACGAACTTTTAGGCGATTTGCGTTCTCTCATTAGAGAACCGTTTCTGTTTCGTTTGTTTTTCTTGCCTTTGAGGAAATCATTCTTGACTGCCCGCAACCCCCCTTCGACCCAACCAGAGAACCTGTAACATTTCTTCAGTCCCCTGAATTCTTTCTCTACAGTGAGACTTAAAGTTGCCTGCTTTTACGACTTTTATATATCATTCATAGCTCCAAGCATAGACACATCGAGATAAGGCTTTCTTTCGCTGTGATTGACACTTCTTTTCCTTCCGGTCATTCCTTCCAACACTCTCTCAAAGCGAGCGTTTGTAGTTGAATGGAGTCTCGCTTGTTCTTGAATCGGAGTCCCCCCCCCCCCCTCTTTAAATTCCCTCTTTTTATTGTCAACTGAAGTCTATATCGTGAGCTCGACCGGAACCGACTTCAGTCCCCCCTTGCTCCTTTATTGATGTTTCCCCTCCCACCCCCGATGCTGTCCGCGACCCCTCATTTGATATTCCCACCCACTTCTGTATGACCGGCAACCCCCCCTCCCCCTCACTTTCGCCGATAGTTCCGGTCTTTCTAATATCCCTGCGGCTGGAACGTCTGCCAAAGTTTCTGGCAACGTAGTTCTCGCGTCCCCTCTAAGTCCCTTTTTTTCTGGTCGAAAGATACATTCCTTTCAATCTTTGGCCCAAGCCGGTGGTTACCTTTCCTCAGGCCCATTTCCCCAGGAAATTGTTTTCTGCCGGGAACGCGACGAGGTCTATCTCTTTACAGAGCGTAAGATGTCCCCTCCTCCCGCCTATTTTCTGCCCCCTTCCCCTCTTCAAGGTCGTCAGGGGAAAATCCTGCTTGGCGCTTCTGGGTTGACGTTTGGCGTTCTTCCGGCCTCTTTTCAGCGTCAGGGCCAAGAGTTGCGTAGAGTCTTGCGCGTGTTTCCACTCCATAATTGTGGGGAGCCTTTCTTACTCGCCTTTAGAGGTTCCAGACCTCAAGAGTTTTTATACAGGATACCGAGTGTTACAACATTAAAAGGGTTTTTTATTTTTTTTTTGTTCCCTAGTTTTCCTTGTCTCAAGTCTAATCTTTGTGTTCAAAAAAACCAGGTGTGCTGTTATCTTATTTTATTTTCTTGTTTGTAACATGAAGACGTTTTCGGCCCCCCCCTCTTTAACGGAATCTTAGGTGGTGGGGACGATGTGTTTCTTCAGAAATGTAAAATCAAATGACGATTTTTTTTAATATGTTTACCCTCTTTTATTTTCCCTTCCCCAAGTTTCTCTCATCGACTACGCCGATATTGTATCCGCGGGAATGCCTTTTCCTGTCCCTTCCCCGCAAGGCCTACCCCCCCCCCTGCCTTTAGGGTCTTTCATCCATCACCACCTGGTGATGATAGAGCTCCGATATCGCAAAAGTTCTTGAGCCCAACCCCAAGGGATTTTTTTTGGATGTTGTGGTGTTCCTTTTTTTTTACCTCCTCAGGTTAGTTAAGGTTCCGTGAATCCCTCTGCTTCTTTGTTTGGAACAAGCTGACCCCGCGATCAGGCCATCGTTCTTTTTCTTCTTCCCTTGACCCAATTTCCAGGGAGACTCCTTCCCTCGTCCTCGATGTACAGAGATGTTAATACGACAATGATAGTGTCCCTCTAGCAAGGTTCTATTGTTTTAATGGGCTTCTCCTTCCCCCCCCTTATAATTTTTCGGTTGCTATTTCAAGCCCGTTGGTGTCACTTTTGAGTGACTAACTAGTCATCCTTCCTCTTGTTTTTTTACCTTTCCTCCGTAAACTTAGTTTTTAGCGCCCGCACCATGGCAGAAATCAGCGGGTTTTTCTTTTCCCTTTTCGAAATCATTTTTCGACCAGCTAGCAGAGGCACCTAATTCGTTCTTGCTATAGAGAACTCCTTTCATCCCGGTTTGATAACCCCATTTCCCCATGATGCGTTCGACACTAGGGTTTACTCCCCTCCCTTATTCTTCTCTCCGGTGATAATCCCCGAGTTTCCTTCTGGCCAATCAGGGAGTTCCTGGGATGTCAGTTAATGCTGCATTCCCCCCCACATGGATTTTCTGTTTTGCCGAGTAATTACGCTTCCTCTCTTTCTTGCACCCTCTCCTTGATCTCCCATCCCCTGGTTCGCTCCGGTTCCGCATAAGTTGAGACGACTCTTGGAGTATGCGTCCCTCCTACCTCCGCGCGCCTAACTTTTCTTCTTACCAAGCTTTCTGACTGGATCTTCTTGTAATGGCTACTCGTTCGAATACCCTCTCTCCCTCTTGTTTATACCATACGCACCAACGTTCCCCCCCTCCTCCCTTCCCCTGGCAGTACCCTCCTTACTCTAGGCAGCTTCCACGGCGGTTCTCTTTATCGTAAGGATTCGACCTATCAACGTCACCAAATCACTTGCTTTTAGACTCCCCCCCCCCCGCTCGATTAAGCCTCCATTCGAACAGCGAGGTTGCCAGTTTTTTATATCCCCTTCACTGTTTAAGTCCCTTTTATTTTGCAGAAGTACCTTCCCCCCCTTTTCACCTCCGTTGTTGCTCTCTGTAAATCCGGTTCCCCCACTCCGAATTTATTACAGAAGTTACTGGTAGGATTCTTTCCCCCACCCTGGCCACCCTTTTTAAAGAAGTTGGCCCCCCCCCTGCGCAATCTTTCCCCTATACAGTCCCTTTGTTGCATCTTGGGCGAATGTTCTTGTACTATCAAACTCTCCGTCCGTTAGAGTTGCGACTGTCGGGGAGGTCCTCCCCTCTTTCCTAGTTTACTTCACAGTTTCTCTTATCCGGCCCTACGTCTGTTTCTGAATCCGAGAGGCCTCATTCCCCCGTCATCCCACACAAGTTTCATTCGTTAATACTGGACCTGGTCGCCGGCTCTTCGGAGCCAATTCACTCCTTTTCCTTTGACCACCTTCGATCCGAGGCCGGATATTCAGCGGGAAGCCTGTCTTGACGCTTTCTCCCTAATCCCTGTTCCTAAGATCAGGAACCCCTTTTGGCCCCAACTATTGACTGCACGCGCGATGTCAGTTCCATACGAACGCTAAAGAATCGATCTCCCCCTTAATTCCTCCAGGAATACATATCTTCTTTTGAGTCCCCTTGAATCCTCTTCATTCCTTTGTTTAGAACAGCTCACCCCCAATTCTGGTTCCCTTTGAAAAACTTCTTGGTTATGAAAACGTCTTCCCCCCCGGAGTTGAGGCCGTTGATTTCCTCCGAACCCGAGCCTTTTCTCCCCCAATCCAAGATGCACATTCAATCGCGTTAGAAGAGTTGTCCCCACTAGATTGGGCCTTTTCGACCAACTGATTCCAATTCCCCCCCCCTCCTACCAGGCACTCTTCAGCCCAGGAAATAATCCCTGAACCATTAGACAATTGGCCCCTCCCTTTTCATCCGATATATCCTGAACATCTTTCTTGATCCCCCTCCTGTCTCGAAGAGAGGACTTTCTACTGAAGTACGTAGCCCCCCCTGGTGCAACCCTTAATTCATTGGCCGCGTCCTGTTCCTGACGTGGAAAAGCTTTCCCCTGTAACTTTTCTTTTTATATAACGCCGACTTAACTACCACGATCCTCTTACCAATCTCTTTTTTCGCGCCAGGTCTTTGAATTGCTCTGGTATTCTATAAGCATTCTTTTCTTAATGAATGGTTCAATCCTGCATCCCCTCGCTAGTTGCCTCAGCTCCAGGCGTCTTGTCTGGAACTTTAGTCTTCTCCCTAGCTCCGTCAGCTTTTCATTTGTTACATGTTCCATGATTAGAGGCTGGTTTCCGGGGCCTTCCCTCCCCATTAGGAGACCATCTCTTCCCGGTTCCAACGCCCTGTACCTTTTTTTCCGAAACTATTCTGTAGACCGCACGCCGGCCCTACTCCTTAACCATCCCTCCCCCCCCCGTACTCCCATGGGCGGGGCGACAATAACAAACCTTACGAACCGTGCCCCTTCAACAACCGTACTAGGTAATTTAATATCTTTCTACACACTGGTAGGAACTCAAGCAGCGGCTGCCCAACAGTCCTAAAAAAAAATATCAAAACGTGATGAACGAGCTCCCTTTTATTCTCCCAATTTTATTCCTCCGCACTGCCCTGCTGTGACAAGTCGGAACTTACTCGCTAACAGCTTAAGCCAATTCACCCCTCCAACGCGTGGTCGGCCCTTCTCCTACGATGAACAGTCTTCAGGAAAGGAAATCAGCGTTGCTGCCTACGGCCCCAAAGACATCCTACTAGTTCGTTACCTTCCCTTTCAAGCAATGCAACCCAGCATTTTTCTGCGGCAGCATCGGGGCACGTTCCACCGCTTCCCCTTTCCATTCAGCTGTGTCATTCGGCCTCAACACCCCTTTTGCTTCGAAGGCTACATCCCGCGGAGCGACATGCTCCGTGTCTATTAGAATTTCCGTCCCCCCTCCCCGCCATTCAAATCCCGCGCCTTCTCGTCCATTGCCGGCATCGTCCTTCCTCATGGATGGAACTCTTCAACACTTCCGGCGTGCTATGAGCGAGTACCACCACCCCCCCTGCGCAAGTCGGAATAAAAGGTCCTTTTCCCGATAATCTATCTAAATTTCCGCCGATAATTTCCCTGAAGGGAGCTGTCTGCCCCTAAGAGAAGAAACTTTCCCTCTGACCCTTTTCCCTCGCTTCTTTTGGGGCCCTTCATCTTAAAAGACTGGGCCAGACCTCCAATCGTTTGAAGAAGTCTCTTCCCTATTCCATTGTCGCCGATGTTCACGACCTTCGCCCACGTTGAGATCCGAGACTTCCCCAGCGCTTTCCTTGTTCCCTTAGCCAATCGTCCAGGTTTTGGTCGCAATTTAGGGTTTGAGTGAACCTTCTGTTTTTCCGAATGTGCGGGTTTCCCCTTTGCCCTTTTCTTATCAGGAAATTAAACCAGTACCTCGGCAGGGAACTCTCCTAAGATTAATCTTTGTTTCCCGTTATTTTTGCCAGGGCCCCCTCCACTTCCCAACACGTGCCTTCGAAATTTCGTTGCAAATAGTGATCTTTACTCGATGGGGAGCTTCCCCCCCCCCAGGT
>Ga0179593_1378142_pt1 | contig 10600 bp, 14 predicted proteins | sample CZODoug2_1_08_16_FD_185931 | JGI IMG/M metagenome (GOLD analysis project Ga0179593, IMG submission 185931) | Vadose zone soil fungal communities from Angelo Coast Range Reserve, California, USA - CZODoug2_1_08_16fungal (PacBio error correction) | ecosystem: Environmental > Terrestrial > Soil >... | reverse complement strand
GGGGATGTGTTAGCGTCTTTCTTGTAGATTTTTTTCCCAATGCCCTCCGCTCTCTTGGTTCCCCCTGTCTGCTCTCTCTCTAATGTCCCGCAGTCGCCGATTCTCTGTGTTCCCCGGCATTAGGTCACTCCCTTTTCTTCTTTTGTTTAAGTGCGCCTTGCGCGCAGTACTCTCCCCTTTGAGGTTTTTTTCTCCCTTCCTCCCCGCCTCTCGTTGATATCCCCCTTTCTCCTGAGGTCTTTGAAACGTCGTTTTCCGAGCTTTGTGGGAATTCAGTTGAAGGAGAAGGTCAATCTCTCCCTTTTCGAAAATCTTTGATGATTCTCCGTGGCGTTTCTTTTCCTCCTTTTTAGAAACAATTCTCTGTTTTTTGGCTCTTCTTTTTTCCCTTTTCTAGTAGTCCTAGGGTCCTGTTTCTCGAACACGACTGGACCCCAAGAGACTTGCCGTTTGACCGTATGGGGAAGAATTGGAGTTTTTTTTCGCGTTATTCCGAGGAGCTTTTCCTCTCGATGCAGTTGGTTTCAGTTTTAGTATGAGCTTGGCGCGTCTCGGCCTCTATTTCCCTTCTCGCCCTCGGCATTCTTTTGGAGCATTGTCACAGGCAGCGCCTCATTTTATTTTCCTTTTCGTCGATGTTTTCTTTCCGACGTGTATCTTCCGTTTTTCCTTTGTCCCCAGAACTTTCCCTTTGGTTTCTTCTCTCTGTGAACTGTTACCCTCTATCGTCTTACTTGTCTTGTAACCAAGATGCTCCTGCGTTTTTATAATGTTCTCTTCACATCCCCCCTCCAAATTATATTTTGAACTCCTGTGCGCACCCCGGGAGAGAAAACTGCTTTGTGCCGTTTGTTTCGCCAGACCTTCTTATGATCCTGGCCACGTTCCCTCAAATTCGAACGACCAATTGTCGCTCTTCCCCCCAGCGGGTTTTTCCCTCAGCTCTTGGTTTTTGGTCTGGACGTCTTTCGTTTTTTTTTGATTACTCATGGTTTTGGAGAGGTCTTCTCGAGGGCCCATGGCGTAAGATTCCCTTATTTGCTCTCGAGCATGCGGAAAATTTCGGCCGATCGCGATCCCCGACAAAACCATCTGGCGGGTGAGCCGCCCTAGTAGACACATGGTTATTGACCCCTTTTTAGGAGTGTTTATTCGGCCCCGTCCTCACCTTTTTTTTACAGATTAATGCGCGATGTTGTCGACGGCTCTTTGGCTCGCTTACACCTTGAGGCGTCGTTTTTGCGGGTTTGACTTTCCGGTTTGCCACTTGGTGATTTTTTTTTTAGGATTCGCGGTTGTACAAGCTCGGACTCCATTTTTTTTTTTCCCTTCAGAGGGCCTGCGCCTAGTGTCTCGGAAACGATTTGGCCGCATACTTTCTCCGTTCTCCCTCCCTGAATCGGTTTTTGTCTCCAGAAACCGGCTCCTTAGCTGTTCCTCTCGCGCCGAGCGTTTCTTTTTTGCTGGGTCTGACGAGTTTTTTTCTCTCCTTTCATTGATCGATACTCCTCCCCCGATGTTTTTTTGCCTGGGCTGCGCCTGAGGGAACGCTTCTCGTATAATCGATACAGCATCCAGAGCTATTCCATGGGTTGCGCCTGATGACAGATTCTCCAGTCTTATCCCGCCTTGTCACCTTCCCTGGTTTTTTTTTTCTCCCGGCCAGGGCGCTAAGACTATAAGTTCCGTCCACCCCGATGTTCAATGTCCTCTCTCCTCAGTCTGGAGCATCTGCCTTCCGCCTTTTTGTAAGAGGACTTTTCCTCGTTTGTGCGTTGTGGTTAACCCGTCACCCTCTTTACAAGAAGAGGAGGGGTGTCCTGATTTTCCATGTTGCGGCTACTTCAAGTCCCTCTACTTTTCCTGTTGATTAGGAAGTTTCGTGCGGTCCGGGTGCCAAAAAGGAGATTCTCCTCTTCCCCCCTCTATACCTTGGAGGTATCAGTTTTTGGTGGCGTTCGGCCTCACCGACCCACTCTGCGCTGTCAGAGTCTCTGATCGCGCATTCGCTTAGACGGTTTCGATCCTGTAAATCTGCTCAGGTGACCCCAATGGTCTACTCCGGAAGTCAGCCCTTCCCCTCTTCTTTTTTGGTCGACGAGTATTTGTAATCACATGATACCTCCCCTCCTCCAATTTAAATGTAGTTCCCCGTTGACTACTAAACTTTTGAGTGCCATCATTACCTGCCCAGGACTCTCCCCCTCACTCCCCCTTGTTTGTGTTCCTTCCGAAGCCGCACTTTTTTTTCCCGGTGACTTGCTCATCCAGGGCCCTCTTCCAAACTTGGTACCTCCCCCCTCTCCAGTTTTGTTTGTATGCGAGGCCTACCGAGTTTCTTCTGGCGCGCTCCCGTCGCGGTTACTTGCGTGGGGGCAGTCCTTTAACCGGGTTGTTTTTTTTTTTTTTTTTTGGATCCGCGTTCGCATTTCGGCCCGACCCCGTCGTGACATGCAGCTCTTGTACGATAGGATTAGGATGATGAAGTTTCTTGTCCTCCCCTGAGCCCCCTACGTCGATCCTTCAACCCTTCCACCCGCAGGTTCGGCGCTTACTTTCCTTTAAGCCCGGTCATTCCGATGTTCTCGCGGAGTTTCTTTTTTCTCCCATTATCCTTATATGGTCGGATGGTACTTTTGAACGCCTTTGAATTTTTCCTTCGCTTTGATGCACTGACTCTGGTTTTTTTTTTTTTTTTTTTTTTTTTTTTTTTTTGTTGTGTTTTTTTTGGGTTTCTTTTTTTTTTTTTTTTTTTTTTTGCCGGTTTTTTGGGGTGTGTTGTTTTTCTTTTTTTTTTTTCCTCTCTTGTTTTTTCTCGAGAGTTATTCTCAGGCTTGTATGAGGTTACCCCTGTTTTCGATCTCCCGAATCCCTTTTTGTACCCCATCGCGGCGGGTTTGATTTGACCCGTGATATCTTTTCCTATGGAGATTGAGCTCTCGTCAGTCTACGGCCTGACCAATGGTGCCCTCGGCGCGGATGATCATTTCCGCCTGCCTCGGGCGGAGCGAGAGTTCCCCCCATCAACGATCCTCCCTTTTCTCCCTTCGAGGCCGGTGACTTTTTAGTCATTTCGTCCGGCTTCCTGTGGGGATTGTTTTCTCCTGAGGTCCCAGAGGAGCCGAAAAGAGTTCTTCGTTGTAGCTTGGATCACCTCACCTAACCTCGTAAAATTACTTCGTTCTTGTCTTTCGTATCTGTGTGCTCCTTGTTTTGCGGGTCGTCGTGATTAATCATGTTTTTCCTAGACCCCTCTTCAGGCTTTTGCGTCTTTTTCTTATGAAGGAAAGGAGTCCTTTCCACCGGGTTTTTGGCATTTTTAGCGAAGACCGGTTTCGTGTGTTGATTAGTTTTCTTTTGTCCTTTCACTTTTTTGTTTTTCGTCGTTCTCCCCGTGGCGAGTCAACCTTTGTGGCCTAGCGTGAGGTCTTTCCCTAGCTATCCTTCCCCAATAAATGAATTCCTTTTGTTGGTCTTTCATCCCCCGCCTCTGGAAGGCGGCGTGGTTTTATTTCGCTCTCGCTGTGTGCCTAGTTTCCCTTCTCTTGTAATCATCCTCCTTTTTTTTTTTTTTAGAGAGATACGCTATTGCAGACCCCTCCCCCTTTCCTCCGTTTACACAACTTTCTTTCTCTCGCCCTTTAATGACTTCGCCAATTTTCCCCATGTAAGGCGTGATTCCCCCCTCCTGATTCGGTTTTTCCCGGAGTAATTGATATGAAAAGAGGTTTCTTTCCCCTTCAATTCGGACGACAGTGCCTATTTGAACCGAGGTTCTCCCCACCCCCCCCCCAGACCACCAGGCTCCGCCGTAACCCCTACGGCTTCGTATCTGGCATTGCGCAACGCAATCCTTCTTTCTTCGTCGCTCCCCGATGTGAATCGACGACCCCCCGACACCCCCCCTAAGACCCGACCCCCCCCCGCTCGCTCCAATACCGCCCCTTCATGTTAACTTCTCTGTGTATGGGTTGTTTCTTAGTTCCGCCCCCCCTTTCAGACCACTGGTTCAAGGCCACCCCCGATTCTTCCCCCCCTGACTCCCACGACCCCAACTTCGACCGTTTCTCGCTCCCATAAGATCCCCTAAAAATCCCCCCCAGCGCCATTCCCGTTGATCATGAGATAAGACCGCGCCGCGTTTACATTCTGAAGCGCACGTGTCCAACATTGTTTCCCCTTCGCCGACCGCGACTTAGTCCCAACTCCCTCCCGATCTACAGACCTTTAGCCTCCTTTAGAAAGACGCGCGTGGTTTCCAGCGTTTCGCTAGCTCCGGCCCCCCGGTGAACCCTTCCACCCCACTTTTTCCTTATCACGAGATCGCTCGTCCGACGTATTGGTATTATTCCATCTTAGGACCCCCCGGCTTTTCAGTTCCATCTCCCTCTATCCTCCCTCATGAGAACGATATAACACGTGTCCTCGTACACACAGTGCTGACACGCTTCTCACCCAATCGACTCCTGTTTTGACTTTTTGTTGAATTATACTCGTCGCTCCGAAGACTACGAATTCCTCATTCGCTCGATTGATCGTACAAGTTCGTTTTAATTGTTTCGGATCCCTGCCGAACGCTGATCGACCCCCTCCCCATTTCACAAATTCTTTAACGAGCACCCCAGCCTCCTGTTCCGCCCAACTTTTCATCGCTCCGACCGTTCTGCACACTTCACGATGCTCCTTCTGCGTGCACTTTCCTCCTTTGTGTTTCCTCCAGACCCGTCTCCAAGTGGGTTAAAACACCCTTCCTATCCGTCATGAACAAAAGCCATTTTCTCGGTCTCTTGCGCTCCTTCTGTCACTCCACATTGTTCTTAGCCTCCCGCACAACATTACATAATATCCGTCATCTTTTTGATACACCAAGCTTTTCATGACGCTGTGAAGGCTGCACTTCGTTATACTACATGTCTTCCTTTCCCCCTATTTTTTTTAAAGTCTAACCTCTCCGACTTTGTCTGCGTTTATTGCCAACAACTACTCCTTTCCAGCAGACCCTTTGTTCTGTCCATCCCCCCCCCCCGACGCTGGCCACTCAACAAACGTACCCGTATCGACCGTGTTTCCATTCTTCTAGCCCCCTCCTGGTTACCCGTTTTTATCCCAGTAAGAGTCCGACTCCCAATGTCGCGTCGGGTGTTTCTTTCTCTCCCTGTCGATCTTTTTTTCCTCCCTAGCGTTCTTGCACTCCGGTGCCCGTTGGTCAACCACCATTGATTTTTAGACCATCACCCCGTCGGTCCCTATTTCTCTCAGTCGGCCGCTGTCTGTGAAAACTTGTCCCCCCAAGAGCGCCATTTCAACTATTTTCTTATCTGTCTTATTAAGCCCCTCTTTTCCCCGGCTCCGTCAGTCGTATCTTCCATTCCTCAATGAGGCCTGATTTCTAATGATAAAACATTGTCTAGAGATTCTCATCTATTATAAGCGCTCTTTCCGCCGCGCCCCCTACATCCCTTCCCCAGTATCGACCTCTATACAACTCACCCTCTCCCCCGTGTACTGAAAACCTCCCCCTCCAGCCCCCGAGCTCCGCTCTTTTCACGAATCTTTCTGTCATTTTTTTAATGTTTCTCATACGACCCCCCACGACGTTCCTTCTCTCCAGTAGAAGTCTTTAGCTCCTTAACCTTTCGCATCCGCCTCCCTATCCTCCCTCTGCATAGATGAAAACGCTTCCTATATTGTTCACCACCCCTCGATTGAATGCAGACCCTAACTCTTACGCACGGATCAACCCACTCCACACTAAGAACTATTTGTGAACAGCTAAATCCCGAATAGAACTTGCCCCCAATCCTTCCCGTTATTACTGACCCATCAACGAAGCCCAACCGGGTCATTATACCTCGTTGTCGTTTGGTTTTTCGAACCATGACCTTCTGGCGATTCTGCCGTATAGTCCCCTTTCAGTTCAAGCCGTCTTGACGATGCACTCAGCTCTCTTCTCTCCGTTTTTCCCCCTCGAGGAACTCGTCAAAAAGTCGTACTTTCCACCCCCACCAGCCCCAGGCTTTTCCCGCAAATTTGAACCGGATAATTGCGCTTTTGGTCTACCCGCTTTGCTCGCTCACTTTTTCCCTCGACTTTTTTTTTTTTTCCTTTTCCCCCTTATTAGCCTTTCAAAACCCCAAGAGGGAGGCCTGCTCCTCTACCTTTCCTCCCTCTCAAAAACTGCCATTGATTTTTTCTTTTCCTCCTTTGAGAACCCCTTCTTGAGCAATTCCAACGGCCCTTCCGACGATCCCTCGGCTGTCGAGTAGAAGCCACCGATCAGTGTAGCATTTTGACACGACCCAACCCGAGGCAAAATCCCCCCCTGACAATAAATATGCACGATTTTTAACCTTTCCCTGGCTTTTTCTTTTTTCCCCTGCTTTAGGCCACAAGCTATTGAACCTCATATCCCCCCCGAGGACTTGTCATATTTTTTCGAGACGCCCCGATTTTCCCCCTCTCCTCGTGCCGCTGACAAACGGTTTAGCTTCTCTTTCCTCTCCCTTCTATTAAGCCCTCTTTGACCCAAACCCTCGGCGGCCATCTGGTCCCCTTCCACTTTTCCTCGGCGGGAGCTCGCATCGGTCTTCTCGTGAGGGCGACTCTCCCTTTTTTCCCCAGTCAGTCTCGAACCTCTTCCCCCCTCTACCTTGTTCCCCCAAGTGCTCCTTCCCTCCATCTCATTAATTCCCTGCACACGTTCCTTGCAAGTTATTGATTGCACCTTGCCACTAGCTGATTCCCCCCCTTCGCTAGGACCACGCTCGGTTTTTCACCCAGCCCTCTTCTATTGAATTTTCCCCTACGGACAAGATTTTTTTTCATTACGCTAAAAACCCCATACCGTAATTGCGGACCCTTTCCAGTCTAATGATCGCTAGGACGACTTTACCCAAATTTCAGACCTGATGCAGTCCCCCCCCCCAGATTGAATACTCCCGTAGGGTCAGATCCCTCTCTCAGTCAAGCACATCTTCGTCCGCGGTTTCCCCTCTCTTCTCACCTCTATTCACCACCCCAAACCTCTGTTTTTAGACCAGTTCTCTCTCTCTCTTTTCCACCCCTTACTACAGTTTTTCCCGTCTGAGATACCCTTACCGCCTCTATTTGGTGGATTGTTCGTTCTTTCCTATTTAGGTGCACTTCCCGACGCCGTTTTTTTTCAGGCGAGATAGACTTCATTGGCCCAGCCTTGAGTACTAGATTTTTGGGAATCTGATCAGGCATCCCTTTTTTTACTTCGTCGTGGCGTCATTTCCTGATCTGTGAGCTGACGTACCCCCCCCCTCTCTTTTGTTCCCGGATTTTGTCTCCTTCTTAACCAGATACCTTTAGAGTCTATTCACTGTGTCCGGTCGGATTGAAACGAGCTTTTCTATCCTCTTGTGCGGGACCCTCAGATCGCTTTTCCTTTTGCCATATAGTCCCCTTCCGTTCTCCACATCGTACTTCTTGATGAGTAGATTTGCGATTCGTCCTTTCGACATCCTTTTTTGAGTAGGGGTTCGACCTTCCCCGTTTGCCAATGTAGATTCGAAATCGTTCGTCTCTTTCCAACTACTAGACCTCCGCCATAGCAGTGTGCCCCCGGTGCCCATCTTCGCTCGGTCTTGTAGAGTCTTCTTCCTCTCCGATATTGAGCTTGATTTTCGCCGGGTTGCCCTCATTATTTATCCTCCCTGCTTCCTAGGCTTTTTTTTGACGTCCCCATCGCTACGTCCCCCTCGCTGGAGACGGACTTTCTTGTTTGATGACTTTCCCCCCTTTGCTCGACCTCTTCCGATTTATTTCCGACTTTTCACTCGATTTTTGCTTCTGTTTTCTTCTCACCAGGATCAGGTTTTTTTTAGGCTCTCTACATCCCATTTCCTTATTCGAAGATTCCGGTGAACATAGACTTGCTACTGTCCCCTTCGTTGCTCCTTCTTTGTCCCCTCAAAATAAAAACTATTTTTGCTCTCGTTTTTTTTAGCGTAGCTTCCGCACCCCCCCAGATTTGAGAGGAACACACATTCACTGTGAAGAGTTCTGGCATAGCTCAGGCGGCAGCCGGGAACAGTGTCCCCTCCCAATCCTCTACACAAGTTTTTCTTTTCAAACCTATGGCGACCAGTCCTCTCCCCTTCCGTTTGATCTTTACTTTCCTTTTTTTGACGCTGTTTTTGGATTACGAGTGGCCGAGGGAGTGCTCGTGTAAGGGCGGAAGATCGACTCGCGCTCCTCTCTGTGCATGATGTTCCCTGGCCCCGGGGGTTCTGCTTTTCCAGTCTCTCCCAAACCCTATTTTTTTGTGAGCCGGTTAGAAGGGCGACCCTCTGGGATATTCCTTTTTTGCTTTTATTCGGTCGTTTCCTACTTTGTTCCCCCTCCGCGCGAGGGGCCTCTGTCTTTCTTTTGGTTTCACCCAGTAGTTTGCTTCTGTGGCGGGTGGTGCTTCCGGTGCTTCACTTTCTGGTGCTGAGGCCCCTTCAAGTCGTTAGGGGTACCCTCCTCTGGCCCCTTTTTTCGCCCTTCAGAGGGTTGGGATCGAGCGTTTTTGATTACTGACCGATTTTTGCCTCCGCGAACCCCTTCGACGTGATCGAGTTCATCTTTGGTTGATTCTTCCTCCCCCCTCAAGTCATCTTTCAGATCGCTTCTCGATGCGGATCGGGAGTTTTTCCTGGACCCTTAGTCTCCGCTTTTCTTGTCGGTTACCCTCCCACTCGATCTCTTGGCATTTTTTCGTGCGGGATCTTAGTATTTTAAGCGACCCAGCATCAGCGCCCACTGGGGTTGAGCCTGAGTCCTCTGGACCTTGCGTTTATGTTTTACTGCCTTTATGTCCCTGTTCCACAAAGAACTGGAGTCATAAGCGATCCCGTCCGACCAATTTTTTTTTGATTTTCACTGGCGCGATAGCCTCGGATTTTTTTCATCCGCTTTTGGAAGAATTGCGAGTAGCCTTTTTTGTTCCAAGTGCATTTCCGGTTTTGAGGCTCTTTTGGTTTGCAACCGACCCTGAGGGCACGTCGCGGTCGGGTGGTCCGATCTGCACCCTTGCTTCTACTCCCCCCTCTTTTACGAGACTTTTGAAGTGTTATTCGTCTTTTCTGTAGTTTCGGGTGTTCCGGCGATTAATCCTGCATGGTGACAACCTCCCCTAGCCCCCCTCTTTAGGGATTTGCTTGGTGGCGTTATGACTTTGACCTCCCCCCCCTGTGCTCGGTTCGATGTCGTTTCGGGTCCTACGCGCATTCTCGTCGTCTGTTTCGTCGGTACAAGCGGAGGGGGCCACCCATTTCCCTCCCCCTAAGCTTTTTTTGATGCAGCGGCACCTACTTTCGTGTTGCGCGTATGTTTCTCCCGCCTACCCTCCTTCTCTCCTTACTTATTGCTTCTGGCCTGAAACAAGTTGCGTTAATTTTGCAGTGCGAGACCGGACGACCCTTTTCTTTTTTTGCCGTAGCGACACCTTTTCGTTCCTGAGACTCTTCCTTTTCTGGCGCAAAGCGGTTCTGAATCCTAGTGAGCATTCTCCCCCTCTTATGCGCTTACTGGGCCGAGAGATCGATTTCGCAGGACCTGCTGCTGAGTTCTCGTGTTTGCTTTTTTGGTACTGTGTTCTTTTTTTTGAGACTCGAGTTCCGTGATTCCCCCTCCCTTAGAATCCCCATGCAGATTGTAAGATCAGACTCTATCTTTCTCCTCGTGCGCGGTCTCATCGACGAGTCGAAGTACCCCCGGTGTCACACCACTTTTACGGCGGCTTTTTAATAGACGCCGTGGCGTATTCATCTGTTGTACGCTGATCTTCCTTTTTTTTCGTTTTAGAGGTCTCCCCTCTTGGATGATCGATTGGACGGCGTTAACGGACAGCGTTTCATTCTGTTCCCCAATTCTTCGAAGAGAGCTCCATGAGTCCTTCCGCAAAGTTGGCGGGAGGAGTTACACCCCCTTGTTTCCCGCTTCTAGTCGCTCCCTCGAACCCATGCTTTTTTTCTTTTCTTGCAGGGTCAGTCTTTCCCCTTGTGCTTATGGGGCTTTTCGCGGCTTTGCGTCCGTTTTTGCCGAACCTGGTTACCAGAGCGCGGCTGAAGCTTTACTCCCTTTCTTTCCGTTTTCGAGGGGAATCAACTTGATGGCATGGTCTTTGTCCGACTCTTCCCTGAGTTCTTTTCTCTTCGCGGCGAGGGGGGTTGTGGCGCAGGAGTGTTCCAGTTTTTTTTGCTTGACCCCAGATTTCTCCCCCCCCTGGGGCTTCTTCTGACCCTAGCCATCCGTTTACAATGTATTTCGTTATGGGCTTTCTTTTTATTTGCTTACAGTTTTTTTTGTCGTGGATTATTATCTTCCCGCGCCCTTCGCTTTTATTCGCCGGAGGTCGGCGCCGGCCGGATCTCACGGTGTGGGACACCGAGCTTGGTTGTGTGCGAAGGACGGATGCAATTGTCCCTCCCCCTCCCCCTTGATTCCCCCCTGGAAGGCACTCTTGATGGGCTGACGTCCCCCCTTTTACTCTCCCGAGATCTTAGAAATCTTTACATCGTGGTTTGCGCCCCTCTGGAGGGTTTGAGATTGTGATCGTTTCTTTTATCAGCTTGCAGAGTCGTATCCTTGA
>Ga0179593_1372358_pt1 | contig 10600 bp, 8 predicted proteins | sample CZODoug2_1_08_16_FD_185931 | JGI IMG/M metagenome (GOLD analysis project Ga0179593, IMG submission 185931) | Vadose zone soil fungal communities from Angelo Coast Range Reserve, California, USA - CZODoug2_1_08_16fungal (PacBio error correction) | ecosystem: Environmental > Terrestrial > Soil >... | reverse complement strand
CTATTAGTAAGGAGTAGTTACAAGTAGCCGTTCCCTTCCCTGGAAGAGCGAGGTGAAGGACAGTACATAGATCCCTCCGATCAACACCGGTTGAGGTGCCGTTGATTCGCGGTGACCTTCCAGTTGCCTACCAGTCACCTGTCGCCTCTCCAGCAAGAGCCTTGACCCATTTCGTGTAGGCGGGTCCTGCCCAGGGGACCGAAGTACAGGTTAAGCCAGAGATCGATTTACTTTCCCGACGGCGATTCGTGAGTGACTTTCTAGGCCTCCCTGTCATTGGGAGTGTTATTCCGCCCCCCCTTTTTTAAGTGAGACGATGACTTCCAGTGAAGTGCTACCCACTAGATTGCCCATGGCCCTTTTGCCTCTTTTCTCTCCCAAGTCCGACCGAGACTACACATTCTCCATTTCGAATCTTCTGTCGCTCCCTTCCGTTGAGTATGAAAGATTCAGGTAGGAGTTGGCCGTTTTTTTTCTTGTCATTCATTCTCAGTCTTGGCATGAATGGCCCTTTTCGTTTTTTTACCACCCCTCCTGTTCTAGGAGCGTGCTGGAGGGATTTTTATTCACAATGAAATCCAGGCCAAAAGGGAAAGAAGTTGTCGACCCCTCGGTCGTCCATCCTTGTTTTCGCTTCCTGCCCTTCCGGCGCGTTTTTTTTTTCCTGGGCTCCACTTCGCCCGGAGTTGGCCATTCTGTAAGAGGGTTTACCGTCAACGCAAGGACGACCGTCTCCTCTTGTAGACGTCCGAGCTTCTGCTGCCTCCCCTCCAAAGGAGTCCCCTTTCCTTTTTGAGAAACAGGTTCCTGTTTGACAATCTTCGAGTAGAACGGTCTCATTAGAGCGGTGTACGCCCCATCTTTCGCGCCAGCCCCCTCTGCCAGGACTCCAGCATAGTAGTCCTCACCCCAAAATTACGTTTTTCTTAGAATGCGAGACCTTTTTCGTTTGCGCCTTGATAGGCTCAGGGTCGAAGTTTCCAGACATGGGTAGTTCTCTTCCCCCTTGTAGGTGTCTTCTACGAAACCTCCACCCCTCTCATTCCGTGCTGAGATCCGCCCGTCTCCTGTGAACCTCCACGCGGTATGGAGACCCCCCTCCCTGCCCTCCTTACTCTCTCCCCCCCGCAGGTGAATTTGAAGAGTATAACGTGCTCTAGCCATGGCCCCTCAAGCTTCCACTTCTCACGGTCGCTTTGATAGAAGACGCGTTCCTTTTTCCCTTTCTTGTATTACAAGGCAGATGAAGTTTCCCAGTCTGATAGGTCTGGATGGTTTCTCTCGTACTCTTGCCTGCTTCCCAGTTTTCTTTTTGTGCAGTGTGTTTGTGTTTGAAGATGACAACTCCCGCGTACTCGATTTGACGGAGACCGCATCTGCCGTACTTTGATCGTCCTGTCCCTACCTACCCCCGCAATTACCTCCCCCCCCCTCCTGCCACACCAGTGCAATGTAACTTACCTCTTTTAGATGTTGACGCGGGTCAAGGAATTCCCTTTTTGTCATCGCCACGCTGGCCCTAGCTGCCTACCTTTCCCCCAGGCGGTTCTAAACAATCAACAACGCGCGTTTTCCTCTTTTCTGGGTCGTCGTTTTTTCCTAATGCTAATACCTGCTGGCTTTGAGGTTTTCCTTCCCCGTTTTGGCATTGACACCCTCAAACTAACTCCTTTTTTCATCCGCCTTTGTTTTTGTTTCTCTCGACTTTCTTTTCTTGAGTGTCACTCCAAACCGAAAATCCTCCATCCCAGGTAAGGTATGTCAGTAGGATCACGCTCCCCTCCTGACTTTGGTCCGGTTATGATTTGTGAACGCACTTTGAGGGGTAGACATGACAATTATTAGTGCCCGATTCGGTCACAGCCTTGACTCTAAAAGATCGTCGTCACCGTAACTTACCTTCCTGTGTTTTTTTTGTGTGGCAGGGGATGGTCGAGGCCAGCCCCGATCCCTCCGCACAGATCGCCGAGTATTTCGTATCCCCTATCGAGTCCGGCGACTGGGTCGCTCCCTCTGCCCCCCCTCCTTTTCTTGAGTGACGTGCACGCATCAGAACGACCTCCAGACTGCTTGTCCCTCCCTCCGTCCCTTTTTTAGAGAACGTCCGTTCCATTTTTTTCACTTTCTAGTTCGATCCGCCGACCCCCGTTCATTTTTGCCTAGATGTCTCCTTCCTCGGCTCGGGGATCGAGATACCGCTGCAGACCGTCCACGGGCAGTAGGAGGCGCTTGTCCCTGACGTGTGGGCCTTTTTTTCCAAGCAGATGCGGACGGTTTAGGCGCCAGCGAACTACCTGCGCGGACTTTAGCTCACCGCCGCCCCATAGAGTTTTATCGACGGACCCCCCCCCCAATGGTCTTCTGCAGATTCCTCTCCCCGCTGACGCCTGCTCAGGCGCCCACGCAAATCTCCCCCCCCCCTGCCTGTAGGACCTCCTCATGGTGTTCTTTGTTATATGCTGTAGTCATCGGAGTACAATGCCGGTTGGCTTTATTACAAAGATCGGTGGTACACCATGCGTCCTTCTCCAGGCCCCTTTTTTTTAAGAGACTCGGACTGTAGCAATTCCTGTCTTTTCACAAATTAAGAAATCTGAACCGGCACGGCCGCTCGTCGAAACTGTTCTTTTCTTCCCCCCCCAAAACACCCCCATGCTGAAACTTCCCTTAGGGGAGTTTAGTTTTTTTAGGAGGTCCGAGCACCCTTGCCCAGAGCCAGAACACCCCAATTCAAGAGTTTCGGTTCCGTACAGAAGCCCCATGTAGTGCCAGAGCCGGGCGAGGAGCTCCGCAATCTGGGTTTTAAGATCTTGTTGCCTGCCCAGTCCTCACCTCCTCCTCCGCCAAGGCCAATGCTGGTCTTGGAGCCACACCTAACAGGGAACGTGACTTTTTCCCTCGCCCCACTGCACGATGATCATGTAACTCCCCTAACCACCTGCCCAATCATCCTGACCCCCAATGGATGTTTCCGCCCCTGTGTTAGACGCGAACTCCGATTCTACAATGGAAGGTGTTTCTGGCGTTTTTTCCCTCCTGGTCCCTCCGTAATGTCCCCCCCTCCTCCTTGCATTGTTGGGGAAGACTCTTCAGTTCCTAGATACTTCCCTTCCTTTCTCGTCTCCATTTTTCACCCTGCTGCACCCCCGGTGTTCCTATCAGCCCCCCACCGCCTTCCGCGTCTTCCTGAAAAGGGGGTTTTTTTTTTTTTTCACAACGCCGCGCATTCTCGGCTTCCTGTTGCGTCTGTCCCTGGGCCTTATTGGCCCGAAAGAGTTTCAGCAGTCTCGTTATGATACTTGTTCCGGGAGAGAATGCTTCGGCCCCTGGCCTACTTAAGTAACCGGCACCTCACCGTAGCTGGGTGTGATTAGCGATGTTTCCCCCTCCTTCACCTGCGATCTTCCGTTTTCCTCAGGCGATGTCCTCATTTGTTCGAGGTTGAATCCTCTCTTTTAACTCCTCCTTGTTTTTTTATCTCTGATGTCTCCTTTTCTTGAACATCGCCGTGCACCCGTCCTCTCTCAGGTGCCTTACCCAGGCATCGCTCTTCACCTGATAAAAAGCTCTCTGGTGAGGTTGTTGTCACTTTCCTGTGCCAGGGTGCTCGTTGGCCCTCCTCATCCTGGGCGATCACCCTGCCTTCTGTACACTCCTTGTCGTGCCCCTTTTCCCGAAAAGGGAACCCTTCCGACAAAGCAAGAGTCCCTCTCTCGGTACGTCACGGCGAAGGCGGGATGATCTGTGGCCGCAGCCATGGGCGGTGTATTCATCCCCCTTGGGAACAGATTCCGAATCTATGCTGAGTAGATACGTTTTTGACATGACGCTGCTCAGCCATGCCGTGAGATTTGTCCTCTTTTCTTAGAAAGGAGTTTGAAGATCAAGAACACCCTTCAAGTTGATCACTTCGTCTTTATACGATGTTCGTCTGCCTGGCTTCAGGGTTAGTTTGGCCGGTTTTTTTCTGCTGGCCTTCATATGAAGGCCAGTGTGTTTATATCCTTTCGGTGCGCACATACCTCGTCCTTCGGATTGGTGTGCGGCTGGTCAACCTTCCGGCGTCCACTGCCCTGCAGATGGCGTCGTACCCTTGGACGTATAAAAAAATGGCTTCTTCTCAAGGGTTTTGCTTTTTGTTGCTGGGACTTTTCTCATTATTGTTGCCTAATGCGGACCTCGTGGAAAACCGTAACCTAACCTCCTTTTTTCAACTCCCCATGATTAGGTCCGTTTTTAGACAGTTCTCTTTACCGTGCGGCTTCCGTATCCAATTCTCCGGACTTTATACAGGATGTCCCATCTTTTTCGATACCCTGACGAAGCCTGTCTTCATTGTCGTATGGTGTACCGACAATTTTGTTTTTAGCGGTCCAGTCCCACTCTTCTTTAATCTTCAACACAGGTTCCTCAACTACCCCATCTTTGCATGTATAATCCTGACGGACATGTCGTGGAGACTGCTGAATGGTTCACTTTTTAGAGGACGTCATAAAATTTTTGTCGTAGATCCCTCTTCTTTTTCGTCTTGTGACCAATGTCCCACTCAATTTTTTCCTTCTTCGATTGCTCCACGCAGTCGCTAGACCCCCCGCGCATGAGAAATTCCCTCTTGACGCCCAGTGCCTAGTCAGGGCGTAGAAGTGTATCTGCCGAGGCCGAAAGCGTCTCAGGTTTCAATGATCACGAATTTGCTAATCTGTCTCTACAACGACCGTCCCTGGGGCGCTTGGTTACCGGAAGCCTGATATCTGAAGTATAGGATTAGGTGTGATGTCGTTCATACCTTGTAAGAAGAGTCCACTTGGAGGTGATTCAGCTTTATTCCGGCGGAAAGTATTGACTCGTCTCTGCCGGAGATCCTTCCCCCTGCGGACTGAAATGACATTGGATTGAATATGGGCCTCCATCACAGCGCAACAATTGCCTTTCCCTTTTACTGGTAGATCGATTTCTGTGAAGAGAGCCTGGCAGTCCCCCTCGTCGTCCGGCCCGAATGAGCCTGAGCGTCATCCCTCCAAGGACTGCTAAAAAAACGCACCACCTTTAACCGGCACATCTATGGGTCGGCTTGGTATATGTCTCCCGTGGTGCTGTGACTTTTTTTGCACCTGACAACCTCACTCACCCTTTAATCCTCTTGAGAAGACCTACCCCTCTTGTTTTGTTGAGGATCTAGGTCTCGGAGGATCTCCCCCCCTTCTCTTGGTTTTTTCCCCCGAAAAAAATTCCCAAGAAAGCCCCCAAGGGGACATATGCATTATGTCACGCGAAACCAGATAGATGGGTCGAGTTTTACTTGTTAAGCACGTCAATTGGAGGAGCATATTAAGGGCATCCTGGTACCCTGCTTCCGTTTTTTAAGGCCCACGGGCATGACATTGGAAGACCTTAAAATTCAGTACAAGCCTCCACAGACCCACCACCCTTTTGGTATTCTTTATGTGGATGAAGTTCTTTTGTGGGTTGTTTTTGATTTCCCCGATCCGGCTCAAATGTACTGTGGTCAGATCGCCCCTGATCTCCAGTCAGAAGCTAGAGTCTGGGTATCCTTCACTTCTCTGCCCACCGACTTCTCTTAGGAAAGAGATCATCACGACTGCATCTTCGCAGGATCAGATGATAACTCGCCGGCGGTTGTATAAATGGTAGAGACCTCTCCGGCCCTGTCCCCTTGTCTCTCGCAATGACCCCTTCGATTAGCTTGAGACTGGCAGGTCCCGCTCGAGCGCCTTCTCAGCTTTTCCCGAAGTCCACTGCGGTAGGGAGTTCTATTGTATCCATGCCTGAGTGGAGGTAGGTCCTCCCGTCTACGGGCGTTCTCGAAGCGGCCCTTTCTACTTCGGACCGGTTTTTAGTAATTCCTCAAACATCAGTAGTTACCGTTACCCAATGGTTCGCCTGCGATCCCTACCCGAGCCTTGTCGCTCCCTTTTAGCAACTAACCTCCTTCTGTTTCCTGAAGAATTGGTGGTGTTTTAGTTATCTACTGTGAAGTCCTATTGGCTTAAAGGCCGGTTTTGCGGAGAGACCCCGTCTCCGGTGAGCCCCCCGCCTCGAATGAGACAGGCCCCCTCTTCCCTCTCACTTTTCAATTTTATTTTGTAGCATCCTTTACCTGAAAAATTACGGTCCCCATCCTTTTCTGAATCCGTACTCCGAGAAGGGGTTACCGATAAATTCTACCCAATTTCCCCCTTGGTCCTTCAGTTCGAGATGAGTTGCGGAAGCGTTCCGTTCTCGTGTCCTGATTTTCATTGAAAACATGCGGAAAATTAGCCCTTTCAACCCAACCAACGGCCCTCCTTGGCCCTTGCCTTCGCGCCTCTGGGATAAGCAGCCTAGGTCCGAAATATGCTTCCCCCCCGTTTTCCGCAGTCATTTCTTCTTTCCAAAGACTCCCTCACGAAGACTAAAGGCTTGGATAGTTCTTTTGGTCTCCAACTAAAGCCAGTTGCAATTTTCTCCACGAACTCTCACCGGCAGATGCTGCCAGCCTAAACCCCCAAGGCCCACCTGACCGTCCGCAGAGCAACAGCCAGTGCGGTCACCAGCCGCTCACCGTCTCATTTTTTTTTTTTTGTCTGGAGCTCCCCCGTAATTGAGCTTCCGCAGAATGTCACCTAATAATCCTTTGGTATGTGCTGTGAAGGTCACGTCCTTATCTACCTTCATGTCAGTATCTGTTCCTTTGAATCTGTTGCCCCTATCACCAAAGCCCCCCTGATTATGATGGACTAAGTCAACAATCGTCCTTCTCCCTTTCGTTAATGCGCGCAGGGCTCATGGTCTTCGGTTCCCCTGGTTCGGGGAAAAATGGCCTCCAAGATTTTCCTCATGTCTAGTTTATCCCCCCGGAGCCCTTCCCTGGGCCGCAGCCTGCCCATGTCCTACCCTGTAAGTTCATTCCCCTCCACGAGAGACCGCTTTTGATCGTTTGGAGATAGAGATGTGGCTGTACCATGAATCGGTCAGACGGATCTGGTCCCCCTCGGTTCTGAGTTCCCATCTCTCTCCTTCGTGTTGTTTGTTTGTTTTTCAGTCGCTGGTCTCCTCTGACCCACTTTTGAGGAAACCTTCGTATGAAACTTGAAGACTTCGAATTTTTCCTACAGCACACTCGCTATCTCCCCCCCGTCCCCCTCGCTCGTGATTTCGTGAACCTTTTTGGCCATTGGTGCCGGCTGTCCCTCCTCCCCAGGAAATGGGATCCTCAGCACCATCCTGTTCCCAGTCTTCGTCCCCCTGTTTCTTCCAAGGGACCGAAGAAGCAGAGAATTGCAGTGATCCTTCCTACGACTAGGCGGAGGTGTGTGATATGATAGAGAAAATTTTTTTCCTATGGGATTGTTCTGAAGCAAGTTCCCAGCTCCAGTTTCCGGAAGGACAGTTAATAGGAGGCATTCAGACTTCCATGTCTTTTTGGCGGGATTGACCTTCGCCAACTTTGCACGGAAAGTGGCGACCGCCCCCCCTTTCTTCCGTGGAGCCCTTGTAGAGATCCTGGATTTTTCGTCTTGAAAGGCTTTTTGAAAGTCTAGAGCGAAGGTGTGTTTGAGGATGTCCTTTTGCATTGCGTGTGCCTTTTAAGTTTTCTTTCTGATTCCTTTTTCCCCTTTTTTGGCCCCATACCTCCGCCTGGCGGATGCGTGCTTGCGCTTGGCCATACCCCCCTGCCCGGCCAACGGGCCTCTTTTTCTCTCGACACTCGGCTCCGCCTACCAGGTCGGCGCTTCCGGGACCTTGGCTTAAGGGTTGGCGTTCATTTGTTTTACTTTCCCCCTTTTTAGTTTGGCATCAAGGGCTCACCGATGGTGAACGTCCCTTGACCCAATCCCTTTGACCTTATTAAGTCAGTCTGTTTTATACCCTCTTTACCGAATCGTATGATGGGGGGAGTGCCTGATTCATCACAATTTGATGTTAAGTTTTTGATTTTGAGAATAACTTTGTCCGAGACCACTCGCTTATCTTTTAGCGTTAATTAGAGTGGGTACTCACCTATTTTCGCGCCCGCACAACATGAAGGTTATTCTCCTTCAATAATTGTCCGCTAACACCTTATCTTCGCATTTACAGTGGCAAGCGATATGTGCTTTTTCTTTTTCGCCACCGGCTAACGGAAGGGACGTATGCGCGGACCCTGGGTGTCTTCTTGCTTTGATGTGTCGTCTTGCCTTCCCCCACTGAACCTTCAGCGGAGGAGTGCCTCTTGAGATCACTTTCCCTTTAATGAGACCTCCTGCGCGCCGGCGCCTCGTCCCTCGACATTCACCCAGTTAAGTAGGAATCTTATCCGTCTCTCTTGCGATAGAGCTGTCTTCACACTGATCACGAAGGGGTCCGAAGCTTTTCCTTCCGTTCAATGGTTCTTTTTGCTTGGTCTATCCCCAGTGACGACGAGTGAGAGCTTTTACTGTCGCGTGATGGTTTCGTGATTGAGCAGAATTTCTTTACCCATAACAGTCGTTGCATGGTTTATTTGTGCCGAGACCCCCGGATGAGAAGCATATTATGTAATTAGCTTCCATATTAGATATGTTTTTTAAAGGTATTGGATACGGGCCATATGAGCCTATAACCCTCACCTGAACTTCCAAGGCCTTACACCCCCCCCGTCCTTAGTTGTTACTATAGCTGTTCCGCTTTCAAGGCCTACAAAGCTGCGTGCACTCTTTTCCGAATCTTGCCTATTTGAGGCCCCCCTTAAGTGCTGCCAAAAAAATTCCTTTTCACTCCGCCCCTTCCTGTTTTTCTTCCTGGGTCTCATATATACTGTACCCCTTTATGGCGTCTTTTGACGTTTTTGGCTGGCCACCCTAAACACCAGCCTCTTTTTTCTAATCAATAACCGTTTTTTTGTTTGTCTCCGGTAGATAGTTATTGGGTCCCTTCCACAACTCACAGCCGCCCACCCCAGGGTTACCATTGGTATGAGCCTTAGCTCCCCTCCCCCAACTTATCAGTGGGGAGTTTACTATGTTGACTCCCGGCCTTGGAGGGGCGCCCTCTGGAAAGTTTATTTTTTTCCGAAGCTTCTGCCCCCCTTCATGACCTTCCCTTTTCACCGCCCATTACCAACAGGCCCGGTGCTGATTTGTTATGCACCTTCTTTAGAGGCACTGAGATCCTGTACCAGCAGTCTTCATATAGTCTGTCATCCTATATCGAGTCCTCGTACTGGTTCTCTGCTCGATGACAACCGACATGATCTGAGTGCCAGAGTATGCCCATCACGAGACCATCCGTGTGACCGCTAAGTTTGCTCGGACCTCGCGGAATGCGTTAGTTTACCCGGAGGCCCCCTGGACCTTTTGGAAGTAGTCGTCGGCCCTCCCAATCGACCCCGTGATATTGTGTATCCTTCGACTGGAGTAGTGCCTAGGATTTTTAGCTCCTCGTCTTCACCTTGCCAGGTCACTAGTCAGGTCGAGCTTTCCCATGAAGAGAGTGGAGGTTCATTTGAGTGGGAGTTTACTCTCACCAGCGAACTACTGCTGCGTATGGTTCAGTGTTCGTCATGCCTTTTGACACAAGCTCTTGGGTAATCCGTTGCCCGCCCCCATCGCCTAGTCCTTCTCGATGAGTTGTCGGCGCAAGGTTAAAAGAAAATTCTCCCCCTGCTGTTTTCCTTCCCCTAATGTTGTTCCTTTCGCTGTATTAGTTAGCTGCTCGAAGTCATTCCTTTAATGTTGGGCTGTAGAGAACCTTTACCGGTTGATACCAACCCATCTGAACTGCGGCCTACAGGTTATCTCGTATTAGCATCCTGTACTTCCGAAACCTTCCGGACATCTTTGATGCCAGGAAAGTAGCTCTTGTTAACTAATACATGTATACAACACTTTTCCCTTAACAATTCGTGTCTGTTTTTGACGTTACGGCCATTCTCAGTCATCCTGGCACTTTTCCCCCTTTTTCGTGCCCTGTCTCCCCCGACCCACCAACAACGGAATTGCACGGTGCGGGCCTGCGCCGACCCGGTACCCGAGCGAGGGGGCAGGCCCCGAATTCTCTGTTTCTTTTCGTCCAGGGTCCCTTTTTTCCCGGTCCCAGCACGCAAGCCGCCGCCTGCCATGAATGTATGGGCGCCAATAAAGGAACTGGTCAATGTACACTCCCACCTCACCTTCCCCCTTTCTGCTTTTGCCACCAGCAAAAACCACCGGCCACACCTTTGCGTTTCGACGCAACAGCCAGGTAGCGAGTACTGATGATACAATTGAAGTTGGTTTTCTCCTTTTCCTTCTCGACGAAGCAAATACGCTCCTGTCATGTGCTGACGCGTACAGTGCCTCCTAGTACCAGTATTAGGCTCTGAATCTTTGCCCCCCTGCTGTCAAATGAACCCAGGATTGCATTCTATCACGGATCACTCACCCCCTTCGCCTTCTTATGCCTTATCACCTGAGAGCTTTTTCTGGCTTTCGGTTCCCTGGGCGTTTGAAACATGGCGAGGGATTAGCATTGCTTTTCTTATCGTCGACCCTTTTCTTTTCCCTGCAGGTGCCCCCAGGAACCCTCTACATGAAGTTACCACGTCACCCTCACCGAGCGGCATTGGTGGTCTGGTGAGATAGAGATTTTTTTCATTACATCG
>Ga0179593_1367090_pt1 | contig 10600 bp, 18 predicted proteins | sample CZODoug2_1_08_16_FD_185931 | JGI IMG/M metagenome (GOLD analysis project Ga0179593, IMG submission 185931) | Vadose zone soil fungal communities from Angelo Coast Range Reserve, California, USA - CZODoug2_1_08_16fungal (PacBio error correction) | ecosystem: Environmental > Terrestrial > Soil >... | reverse complement strand
TCGCTCCTCTGCCCCCTAGACCGTCCCTGAGAAGAGCTGGGAGCACTCTATACGTACCATTTTCCGTGAGAATTCTCTATAGGCTCTTTTAATGGACTGCTGAGAGCCAGGCTGACCCTTTATTCATCTATAAGTTTCCTTTTTCTCTTGGTTCCCCTTTTTGGGAATGACGGGGAATGGTCCAACTGCTTGTCCATCTTGGTTTTTGAAGTCGTGTCCCTCCCCCCCTTGCCCGTGCCCCGGATTACTACAGGGGCGTGGTTCTTTCGTTTTTTGAGTTATGCTCTGAACGGGACCCCTTGTGCCGGCCTTTCGAAGATCCGCTCCTTGCGAAGTTTTTTTGACGGCCGCCATTTCCTGAAGCCGGCTTGAGACTCTTCCAAAATACTTCTGGTATGACTTGCAACTTTTTTCAAAATTTTAACAAACTCTAACCCTAGTGTTTGCATACAGCTTGCCTTCTGAAGCAGAGTCCCACTTAAGCGCTTCCCCTTGCAAATGTTCCCTCTTATCTTAGTTTTTGTTTTCCTTCCCCCGGTTCGCCTTTTTTTTTTATGGCCCTGGCCGTTATCCTGACCATGTTTTATTTTGGTCCACCCCTTTCTCTGCCATATGATTCCTTTTTTTCTTTGACATTGTTTGTTTGCTCGCACTTGTCCTTCTATTCATTCTTTTTTTTCCCTGAAGCCCCCCCCCCCCTCCCTTGCGTCTCCTCCTCCTGTTGTCCCTGATGCCAGAATTGGACAATTTTTTCCTGTTTGTGGAGCCTTTTAACCCTGCTCATTGTTACCCAGTCTACCCTCTCAATGAGTCCCCCCCCAAAGGATTAGTTACGTTTCTTAAACCGCCACGTTTTCCTCATTCCATAAGTTTAATTCGCCTTCCCCCTTTTTCTCAGAATCTTTTCCAGTCTTAGAGGAGAAAAGTTTTTTAATTTTTCTCCCTCTGTGCCATTTCCCCCATGATTGTAAGATGCAGGGACCACCCCCCCTCCGTCTCCCTCCTTCTATAAAGAACCATTTCTTTTTTTTCGTATTCTGAACATTCGTTTCTAAAAGAAATTTCACACACTTTCCTGGTTTTCGCTTTTTTCTACCTTCCCCCTCCCCACCGCCACATGCCAACCATAGCTTTCATTTTTCTTAGAGCTGCTTCTATTCCCACCCCACATTCCACCCCCCACTCCGAAGAAAGACACTTTGAGATGAACCCGGTCGTCGCCCCCACCTCCCTTTCTTGATCCCCCCCCCATCGGCCCCCTTCCCTTCACCCCTCTTCATCCCCTTGGTCCACCTCCCACACACCACCTCCCCCCCTTAACCCCCCCATCCTTATTCCCCCTGAATCTTGCTTTTGGCTCCTGGTTGGTGCTGCCTTGGTTTCTTTCCTTTCTCCAAGTTCAATCCGGCCCCTTCCTTCCCAATTGTTCAGGGGATCTCCGTGCGCAAACCCATCATAGTTGTTTTCGTTTCCACTTTCAGCCCCTTATTACGTGCCGCTTTTTATATCCATCCCAGGCCCCCCCCCCATCTACGCCCTCTTCTTCCCCCGCCATCCTCTCCCCAGCGGACGGCTTCCCCCCCCTCAGGGTCCCCCTTGCACTGTCTGCCCATTTGCGGACGGACACCCTGCCCGTTATTCATCCCTTTCCTAGTTTTTCTTTTCATTCCTTTGCTCCATTTTTCAAGTATCTTTGTTTCTGCTGTTCACATCCCTGATTTTTTCTTTCATCTTTCTCCAGTTTTTTGTAATAATTCGTTTTTTTTTTTTGCCTTATCACCTCTAGTTTTCTTTGCCAAACGCTTTACTCCCCAACATATTTCCTTTTTTCTTTTTTGCTTGGAGCAAGTATCCCTAATGAAAAGTATCCCCGTCTTCCCTTGCATCTCTGTCCCTAGTAGAGACACTATGGGGCTTTTTTCAATGCCCCTCTTGTTTACTTTCATTATATGTTTCTTTTTGAGGATGTTCCTTCTGTCCTATCGTGTATTATTATCCTCCATTTATTACCCATCAATGTTGGATTGAACCTTTTTTCGTCTCTCGCTATTTTTTTTCGTCACTATCCTATTCCTCAACCTTTTTTTCCCCTATGTGAATTTCTTTTGTTTCCACATGATGATGAGGTACCAGTCCCCTTTCGTCCCCCCCACCCACAATTATTCTCCCTCATATAGCTTTTTTTCAACTCTCCGCTTAGCCTTTTTTTTGGTTGTGATTTGAATTTTTTTTGGCCTTGATGTCTTGATGAAGGCTATTTTTTCCTTCCCTCCGGCTGCTGCGACCCCGTCTTTTTTGAGAGAGGCTGAGCTTTCCTATTTCTTTTTTGGCAACCCCTTTTTTGGTAATCCCTTGCAGGGGACCTAACCCGTCTACCCCTACCATTTTATGCGATGCTCCCTTTTATTTTTCCGGTTGACCTCGTTTTTTCCCAAGTCCCCCCAACAGTTCTTGCAATCCCTTTTTTCTTTCTGGTTTATGTCTTTTGTCCCCCATGAATGTTTTTCCCCCCCTTTCTTCTCTTCTTCTTGTTTGTTTCATGCCATACTCTCGTCCCTCCTATTTGGCTTACCTCGGATTTTATTTCCCCCTTCCATTTCCCTTGTGCGATCGACGTCCTTCTTATTACGAATTTTCCCTTCTTCCTCTCCTTGATGTCTTTTTGCCATCTCACTGTCTCTTTTTTTTCCCCCCCCTCCACAGGACCCCTACTCCTTTTTACTGTTTTCCTCTTTTTTTCTCCTTGTCCCCCCCCCCGACAATCTGTGGGGTCTCCCCTCCCCCCCAGCCTTTTCCTTTCGTTACAATCTTCTTCTCTTTCCTCAAAAGCCTGAGTCGTTCAAAAGGGATTTGGCTCTTCCCCCCCGTGAATCCTTATTCTTCAACAAGTCTAATCCACCCCCCAAACCCCTTTTCCCTCCTATTATGCATCCATATTTTTTCTCCACACCCCTTTGATTTGGATTTTCGGTTTTTTTAACTCCTTCGCTCTATGGCCTGGCCATTTCCTAGATTTTCTTCTTTAGGCACAAAAACCTTCTACCCCTGCGTCGTCTCTTCATTTATCTAGGACCGGTTCCTACTTTTATCCTTCATCTGTCTACCCCCGGAGTTTTTGCTCTTTGGTTTTCCTGTTTTTTTTTCCCCGCCCAGCGTACTTTTAGATGCGTATCCCCCCTTTTTTTAGTGACCCATTACCTTACCCGCCCTCTCTTATCCCTTTGAGATTCCCCCACTTTTTCCCTTATCTATATGCCTCCCCTTGCACCCCCTCCTCCCTGTCTGTAATCTCCTTTACGTTTCAATATTTCACCTCTGCTAAAAATCCGACTGGCTCCTTCCCGGTCGTTTTTCTTACAGCTAACCCCGTGACTCGAATAGTCCCCTGTCTCAAACAATCCTCTTTAGCCCCCGTTCTATGCATTCGTACCCACGCCTATCTCCCTTTCTCCCCCCCCCATTTCACTGGTTCTCTCCCCAGTCTTACATTGGGACTGAAGTCTTCCTGAGTCTCATTACTTTCCCTCATCCCTTTGGTTGAGAGTATATTGGACTCCCCCCCCCTCAACTCCCGGTTTTAGTAATTGTCAGAATCTGTTCTCATCTTCTCCCTCAATGGGTCCCTTTTCCCTTTCCCCGAGTTCTTTTGTTACTCCTTTCATAGTCCTTCGTCCTCGCTTTCATATTTCAGACCGTTCTTTCTTAGCTTTCCCCTTTTTTTACCCTCTTGTATTGAAGCCCCTTTCCCTTCTTTGTATTTGTTGAGCGTTTTCCTTCGTCCGGACCTTCTGATTTTACTCCCTTTACGGCGGTGTTTCTTGTCTTATTTTTATGCTCTCCTTTCCCAATTTTGCTAGAGTCCTTTCTCTTGCGCAACAAGCTTTTCCTAAGAACGCCTTCTTTGCCCTCTTCTCCAAATTCCTCTCCTGAAGTCCAGTGTCCCTACTCCGAGCAGCCCCCTCTTTTCCGTTCCTCCTCTGACTGATTACCTTACCTCATGCACTTTCCCCCTTCTAAATTCCCTCCTTTGACCCTCTCGGTGACGTGTTTCCTCAAGGGCCCTCCCACTTCCCCCCTTTCCCCCTGTCAGCTTTTTCTCATACGGATTATTGTCCCCCCCCCTAACCCCCTTTCCCCCCTTCATATACGCCTCTTTATAATCTCTTTGACTTTTTTTTTTTTTCTAGCCTTTTCACTTTTTTCTTTCTTCCCGTGTTTTACTCTCCCCCCTCCTTTTCCTACTCAGCCGGTGTCCTTGCCCAGAATTTGGAAAATCCTTTTCAAATTTTTTTTCCCCTTTTTCCCCCTTCTCCTTTGTTTTCACATCCCTGATCCCTCTCCCCGCGCTCAACAATTTTTTTTATTTTCCCGTTCTTTCCCCCCTTTCTCCCTTCCTCCCTGTCCCCTAATTTTCCCCTTCTTCTGAATTCCCCTTTCCGACGCTTACTAGTTATTAGCTACCCTCAACCAATTGGTCGTCCCTCCCCCCCCTTTTCCATCACCCTCGCCGATGAGATGCCTTCCCACCTGCGCTTCCCTCCTGCCACCCTCCCCTTACTTGCTTCCTTTTTTAAACTATTCTGCTTTTTTTCCCTCACGTGACCTGGATGGTTTTCTCTCACCCCTTTTAAACCGACCACCCCGGTTCTGACTCATCCCTTCCTTCCTCTTTTTTTCCGAGGGGCTTCCTCTCCCTCCCCTGTGATCTCACCCACCCTCCCTTGACCCCCCACTAGGGTACCTCAACTCCTATCTTGCTAACCCTTTCTTTCTCCCCCGAATTGTTTACCCTCAACCACCATCTTTGACCTCCCCCCCAAAGTCTCATACCAAGTTGGGCCGCACCCCCCCCCCCAGTACAAACCCCCTCAAAGCACCCCCCCAAACTTTCCCCCTTCTTTGCCCGCTAACATTAGGTGCTCTTATGGCGAGAAGTTTTTTTGATTGCAGGTACTTGTCCAGAGAGTGTTCCCATCCCCTTCCGCAAATTATCACCCTTTTACTTATAGACGTGCTCCCCCAAAACCCCCACTCTCGCCCTGCCCCCCTTAGCATGTGAACTACCACCCAGGCTGTCCTGTTGAGTTTTCTTGCTTATCCCTATATGCTAGGGTCCCTCTCCCCCCTACCTAAGAACCTGAGTCCGGAGTTGACAAATACCTGGACCTTTTTTTAACAATGACTTCTTTTTGTGCCCTCCCCCTCCTGCCCTTGATTTGCATACCGTTTTTCCTCTTTTTAATTCGTGTCCTCTATTTTTTCTTCCCCCAATCAACATTTGCTTTTTTCCCAGCGTTCCCCCCGACTCCTTTTTTTGAGCATCTGACCTCCCTCCCTTTTTTTTTTTCTGAGAGGATCTCTCCCCCCCATTCTGGCTGTTGCAACTTTCCGCCCCACCCCTCTTCTTTTTTTTTCTGATGCTGACCTCGTCCCCCGACTTCCCCGTTCTAACCTTAGACTGTTTCATTATTTTTTTTCCTCAATATGGGGAGCCCCTTTTTATATTTTTTTTTTTTCCCTTAGATTCTTCTTTCTCCCCCTTCCCTGATTGTTCCCTAAGTTCTTCTGGAGTTGGTTTGGTTTGCCTCTAATAAACCTTGCGGAACTTCCTTTCCACGAACCTGTTCATGCCATGTGTCGCCCCGCAGTGAGGCAGGGGGGTGCGGCCAAGAGAGAGTTGACCCAATGGGTACTATTAGTTCCCCGGGCCCCCCGGCTTTTCCTGAGGATGGGTACCTGCAATGAAGCAAACAAACCACCTTTTTTCCCTAGCCTAAATCTGCCCCCGCTGGACTCATTTTCCGGGGTTTCGCCGAAGTTGGGTTCTTCCCACGTTTTTTGTGCTCTGTCACCCTTGATGACCCTTTTGCTGGCTGATTGGCACCCTTCCCTGTGGCTCATTTTTTTTCCGTCAAGCAGGCGGCATGCCCTACTCCTGTTGCCCCCCTCCTTTTCCGGCTATTTTCGCGTTTTTTTGTCAAGGCGTTTTGGATTCTCCTTCCTGGGCGACGACCCCTAAAGCAGGAACCGCTCGGGGGTCTAGTCGTAGGCTTTGAGCCCCCCCTTGGGACTGTGCCTTCTGGATCAAAACACTCGCCCTCCACCGAAGGGACAAGGCTTTCCCCTTGGACACGAAGCTCTTTTTTTTGCGTGCCCTGTACTCCCCCCCCCACTGCCTTTTTTCCCCCTGTCTTGAGCCTTTCGGGCTTGCCCCTTTTTTTTCATCCCTATCCAGCGAGGCATTTCCTCGGGGTATTTTCCCCCGTCGGGTGCACCCTCACTCCCAAGGTTTGCTCCCGACGACATTTCCAGTCCTTCATAGAGGCTTCCTTAGGAAGAGAGGCTTTTGCCGGATCCCATTTCTACCCGGTTTTGACCGTCCACTTCCAAAAATCTACTTTCCCCTTTCTAGCATTCTTTTACACTACTTTTTTCCCCATTTCCTCACCCCTTCCCCTTTCTTTTTTCCTTTCCCCCCTTCTTTTATTCATTCCACGACTTGAGTCCTGTAAAAGGTGTCTGTTGGTTCTCCCCCAATTGCCCCTATCCAAAGGATATCCCCCCCACCCCCCCCCTCCCCCCTTTTCTCTCCTTTATTATTTTTATTACTTTTTTTTCAAAAGGGTCCTTGGTCTTTCTTTCCCAGCCCCCCCTCTCTCCCTCTAAGCTTTCCCCCCCCTTTTTCCTTCGTCTTGTATTTCATTTAGTTCCAAGGAACCTTTTTTTTCTTTTTTCTTCCTTATGTCTCCGGTGTTTATTTATTCGATTCCCCCTCTTCTTCCTAGTCCGTTCCCTCTCCGTGAAGGGCCCCCTTTTTCCCTTTCTACAACCAGTCGTAGAGTCGTTCTCCAGTGTTTAAATGGGCGTCACCGCTCCCTCTGAGGATTTCCCCAGTTCCCCCTGACCCTTTTTTAGTTAAGACGAATCCATCCCCCTCCCCCCCCTCCCACGCAACCTTTAGTCCTCTCAGGTTCCCTCTTTCCCCTCCTATAACACCCCTCCCTTTGTAGCCGTCCCTTTTTCTTCCCTGTTTTCCCGCCTCCACAATTCCCGCCCCCCTCCGACTCCACGTCCCGCCCCTTTTTCTTTTTTTTCGTCTCTCGAATTTCTTCCCCTACTAGTCCCTCCAATGGTCAACTGCGTCGTTATTTGTTATCCAAAGCCTCTTGCACTTTTTTCATTCTACGGCTTTTTTATTTTTTATCTCCCTTACTCGCTTTTCCTCCTCCGTTTTTTTGTTTCTTCTCTTTTCTCTCCTTGCCCTTCCCTCGCTGGCCCTCTCCAGATCTTTGCGAAACTCCCTTACCCCTTTGACAATTGTCGGACTTTTTTGATTCCCTGTTTAAGAATGCTCTTCTTTTGACTTCCTTCCTTCCCCGATTAACGTTTCTTTTTTGCCACCTTTTCCTCTTGTCCCTTCCCTGTTGCTGGCTACCCCCCTTTTTCTGTCTTTTTTGTCGCGCGGTTTTCCCCTCTGACAAGTCCTTTTTTCCTCTTCTCCGTTTCTTTTTGTTAGGTGCTTTATGCGTCTTGACCGCGAACGGGTACCCTTCTCCTCCTCCTACGACTTTACTTTCCTCTCTCAGACGGCCCCCTTAGCCCGATCCCCCTCCTCTGCTTTTTTTCGTTCCCTACTTCCACCGTTTTTCCTAATATTGCCCTCGTTTGTCCCGACGCTTTACCGGGTCCCCCCCTCCCTCCATTCTCCCTATTACCTCCTACAATTTCAGTCCGTAGCTTTCCTTGTTTTGCCCCTTAAAGACACTTATGACCTTCCCCCCCCTTCCATTCCTAGCCCCCCTTCCCCTTTCCTTTTTAACCCCCCAACACCCCCTTCCCGTGTTTTCATCCTAATATGATTCCTATACTAGTTGATTTGTTTTTCTAGACCTTTTTTCCCGTCCTATGATTCCAGTTGGTGTACGCGCCCTCTTTTCTGCGGCCTCTCTTTCATCTTGATTTCCCCTTTTTACCCTTCGGTTGGGTGTCTTTTTACCCCACGCTCCTAAGGGGTTTTCCCTCCTTTTAGTTAAAATCTGCCCCCCACTTTCCCCTGTATTTAGTTTGTGTCCTTGTCCGTCCCACTCCCGAACCCTCTACTTGCAAGCCTTTCCACTCTAATTCCTCTCCCAAGTTCCTCTTCTTTAGACTTTAATCCTTTTCCAGTAGGTCCCAAAGTTTTCTGATGGTTTCCCTTCCCGCCGTTTCTCCCAGCTTCGTATTTTTCACTTCAGATTCAGATGTCCTTAACAAAGAATTGATCCAGACTTCCGCAGTCTCCAGACCAAAATTCCTTTTGCGTCAATTCCCCCCCTTCAAATCCCTGACTTCTTTTCCCAAGTTTGAACATTTCCCCCTGCCGGTGTATGAGGGCCAACTTCCACCTTCCCCCCCCCCCCGCCCCTTTTTTCTCCCTCCCCTCATTCCTCCCTTGTTCCTCTGGATTTTTGTCTCGGACCCAACCCCCCTTTGCACCAAGTCCTTTTTCGAATAAACGCTTTGACCCCCCTTTTTCCCTTTTTTTCCCTCTCCTGCTCCCCGTTTACCAAATTTATATTCCTTCCCCAAGCTAAACCCTTTCCCCCTGAATTAATCTCCCCCCACCTCCCCATTTTTCACACAACTGCAGACCCACTTTATTTCGGAGAACTTTCTATTGTGTAGATTTTTTTAATTGTTGAGCTCTTCCTTTTTAGTGGAAACCCAGCAGATTGATACCCCCGAACCACTACTTCCCCTGACTGACCCGTTTTGTCAAGGATAGGATCGAAAACCCCATCATCTCCCGAGTCCTTAGCCCCTCTTTCCGAAACCTTCTTCCTGTCCTTTTTTTCCGCGGTGGATGCCAGTCCTCCGACTACTGATGTTTTCCATTTTGGGCTGACCCCCTTCCCTAAGTCCAGCCTCTTTTTCAAACACCTTTTTTTTTTTTTAGCCCCTGACTGCGCCCCCCTCGGGCGGCCACTCCTTTCAAGGTATTCATATTTTCCCTTTTTATTTCCTTTTTTCCCTCCCTTCTCGCACAATAATCTCTTGTTTTTTTCCTTTTCCCCCGCTCTTCTTCTCTATCCTTCCTTTCCTCCTCATCTGTTCTAGCGATCTAGACACCTATTCTGGATTGTGAAAACAGCTGACCTTTTACCCCCCCCGCTTGAAGTTCCCTTGATGCCCTTGAACCGGATTCAAAGAAGAAAACGACTACCGGTCGAATCGGCTTTTTTCTTCGTCTACGAACCCAATGTGCTCCCCCCCCTGTTCTTTTAGTCATGTTTTATGTGGGAGTGATGTTGTGTTTTTTATGTTTATCGAGGGTTTTCGGTCTATTCCCTTCTTAAACATGTTTTTTTTTTTTCTCTCGGCTTCAACAGTCTCCGAGCTCGTCTGATTTGGCACTATACTATTCCTGAAAATTGTTAACCTTTTTCCTTGCGTTTCTTTTCTGTTGCTGGGGCCACTCCGTTTGCCCCCATTGCTCCCCCTTTCCGGTTTTGATATTAAGTTTTTTTTTTTCCATTTGACTTTTGTTTTGATCAGGAATCTTCCTTGTGTGTGTTATCTTTTTCATTTACAGGCTATTGGGATCCCCTTGGGCGCCCCGAAACCCTAGTTCTCTGATGCGTTTTTTCATTGAGTTGTTTCTCGGAGTTTTTTCCTCTAAAGCGTAGTTTATGTTTGTGGAAGTTGACGTTTTTGGTAAACCCATCGCCCCAGAAGTGGCTCTGCATTTCTTATTTTCAGGATTCGAACCCTTAATTTTTAGGTGAGATAAGGAGGGATTGATTTTTCCCCCTTCAATCTGCGCTTTTAATTTTTCCCGCCCCCCCCCCCCCCCCTCGCGCCCCCCGACCCTCAAAAGGTTTGGTTCTTCGGCCCCCTTTAGAACTTTTATTTGATGCTTCATATTTTATTGCTATTTCCTGCGCGGTTTTCTTCGGACACACTCCCCATTGGTCTATCTGATCCTTCGGACAATTCTCTCCCCCCCCTTGCTCACACCCGCCCTCCTCTTTCTTTCTGAGTCCCTTCGTTCGCCGCCAGGGTTGCTTTTCGTAACCCCTTTCCTTTCTTAGACTTTCAGTTTCACCCCCCACCCAAAATCTAGTAGACATTATTTTCCGGGTTCGGGGTTAGTTTGTTGTAACAAATCCCGACTCTTCTATGCGGGGCCAGGTTTCCTCATTGTCTTGTCCGGCCCCACCACCGTTGGGTTCGCTGCATGTGCTGGCAAGGTGCGTCTTCGCCTGAGCTTTTCTCCCAATCGCGTTTTCTTGTTCGGTTACCTTTTCTTGCAAACTCTTTTGTAATTTTGATTGCGGGTCTCCGGATGTAAATGCGTCACTTCTTCCACGTCCCCTGATTTTTTCTTTTCTTTCCCATTGTCCCGTTTCTCCTAGGCCCCGCGCCCGGTAGTCCTCGAACCGGTGACACGTTCCAATCCAGAATGGCGCGGCCGGTCGTTCTCCCTGTCCCGCCCGCGAATTAGATTCTCCTCGTTTTTTTCTTCGGCAGCTAGTTTGCGCTTACGCCCCGGCGCCCTTCCCTTGTCCCTGGTTTCGCCTCCCTCTCAGAACCGCCTGGACTCATACGGCCATCCCCCGCG
>Ga0179593_1263796_pt1 | contig 10600 bp, 11 predicted proteins | sample CZODoug2_1_08_16_FD_185931 | JGI IMG/M metagenome (GOLD analysis project Ga0179593, IMG submission 185931) | Vadose zone soil fungal communities from Angelo Coast Range Reserve, California, USA - CZODoug2_1_08_16fungal (PacBio error correction) | ecosystem: Environmental > Terrestrial > Soil >... | reverse complement strand
TCGTTTTCCAAGGAAACGTGATATTAGTCCAGGTAGTGTTTCGACGTCTTTCCCTTTTTCACCTCGGCTCTGCCGTTACCTGCTTCTTTTTTTTCTTTTCGATTTCCATTGCTTTCCCATGAGTCGGTCACTTATTTTCTTGACCGGTGCAGCATGCCGAAATTGTCCAGGTCCTTAAGAGTTTTTTCTTGCCGCTCGGTTGCGAGAGATCTTCCACTTCCTTCGGCACAACGCGTTACCCCTTTTTCCCCCCCCCAAACAGGATGATTTTCCCAGATTTTGATCTCTCGCTGAATTTGCAAGTGAGTGGATTGTTCCCATTTCTCCTTCCGCGATCTCTTTACCTCAGTTTTCAATGGGGAGGACATTTTCTTCCTTAACTTTTTTTTGCCGCCCTTCTTAATTACGCGTCGGGGCCGGTCCCAAACTGAATTCACCCTAGGGCAACAGGTTCGGAGGCAGCTGCCGTTCGTCGTGCAATCGAGAGCTATGTCACTTCCGAGTCACTGATTTTTTCTCTGTCCAAAACCTGTGATTTCCCTCTTTTTTTGTCGTCGCCAATCTGCCCCCTTCACGTAACCAGTTTTTTGTATTTTGCGAGAGATGCGTTTCAGACTCTAAAGTTTCCCCCTTCGTTCCACATTCCGATGTTTTCGGACTGCGGGTCAGATCATGCGCCTGTTCACGTTGTCTTTTAAATCTTACCCTTGCCGGCACCGGTTTGGCTTTGCCCCCTGGGGCCAATATTCTTGAGAAGATGCTTTCTTTGCCGGCCCCCCTTCGTCCCACGCTGTTCTAAGTGGTACGGAGATGGTTGATCCCCCTAGTGTTTATTTGCTTCTTTCCCTCCCTTTCCCTTTTTGCCGCGCCCGCGACGGTCAGTTTCTTGCTTCCACGGGTCGCCGTTGCTCCCCATTATTTTCACCTCTCGAGATTTGCGCCCCCGGCTTTCTTTTTGAAGTTTGAGCGCCCTAGTTGATTTCCGGTCATAACCCAGCAGACTGGGACTTCGGCCACCTGCCCCTGTTTGTCCTCCGTGCTTGGCTTACCCAGGGCTTTTTCCTCTCTAAGTTGGACATTTTTGTGTTCCCACTCGAGTCTTGTCTCATGGTGTGAAGATTTCTTATTCTTAATTCGCCCCCCCTGCTAGTTGGCGGCCATACGTTTCCAGCGTCGCGTAAAGGAGTTTCCTCCGTCTTTCCCTTGCAGAGAACTCTTTTTAGGCTAGTGTTACCCCACCTCTGTTTTTGGTGACAGTCAATGTTTGTCCATTTTCAGTGTCAGCTTTCGTTTTTCCACTCGCCCCAGTTTATTTCTATTGTACCCTCCCAATTATGAGTGTTTTATAGTTTTCCACTACCTCCATCCGGAAGGACTTCGCTTATCGGCTGTGGCCGGCGCTGCTTGTTGGTTCCCGTCGTGAACCTTGTTGTCAAATTTCCTTCTCTACAGAGTTCACCTTTCCCCTTTGTATTTCAAACAGCTTATGGCTGCAGAGCTTCTGAGCCCTCTTTTACCAAGGGTGACGCACGTGGTTTTTTGAGTCCTTGATGCCCATTGTGTTCCGGTTGCTTTCAGGCCTCGATTCATTCGTCCGCTGCATCCTCCCCCCCCGGTTCCTCCTCGTCCACCTGATTAAGGACGAATCGCCTTCTTTTTTTCCCCTTGGGTTGAGGAATTTCCGGCCAGTCTTGGGTGGGAATGTCTTCCCATATCCATAATCCATGCGGCCCTATTCTCACACGCTTTGCCCTAAGTCAGAGACATTTCCTTTTGATTACCCCCCCTCCTGTTGCTCACAAATCAAGTTTAAAGAATTTTAGCACCCCCGTAGTGACTGCGGTTCCTTAATGGTCGGAGAGCGTGTTGTTTCGTTTTTTGGGGTGAATGGTGTCAACACAGTCGATGAACGTATCCTGGTCCCACCCCAGGTAGGCACACCCTTTTCCGGCGGCAGCTCCCGTGGCGTCGTAGATATGTTACAATCGCTTTTCGGTCGACGACTCACTCGTAAACAGCTGGCCGGCAGATCCTTTTAATGGCCGAATGCTTTCGCCCAACACCCATGTTTGGCCCCCCCCGGCATCCATTTTCTCAGGTTTCCACCTCGTGCCGGGGTTGTGACGACCACGTTTTGAAGAACTTTTTCCTCCAAAAGCCCCCCCCCACGTTTCCTCCCCCCGCGTGTTTTTTTTTTCTGCTGGTTCAAGGATGCATGTCGTCGAGTCCCAGTACCACTCTCAGATCAGTTACACCGTTGTTCGGTAGTTTTCGCCCATATGGGTGCCGCCCCCCCCCAACCTCCCAATCCCTGATTCCTCTTTTGGCTCCCAGCTTCTTTTTTTGTACGTTTGATTCCTCGTGCTGTGTGTCCTGATGGCGCCTTCCCAACGTACCCCGACGTCCTTCCAGATGCCGGCCAGGCCTCCCCACAAATAGTCGTGAAGCCTGAGCAATTTTCTCACCACGGCCTTTTGTGCGGCGTTTTTCCTTTTTGCCCGACGTTGCTGTTCCCCCTTTTTTAGAGGAAAGTTAGCGAGTGCTGGTATGAAGCTTCGTTTCCAACAGTGCGCATTGCCTAGCCGCCTCCAATAGAGTGCGAACCTTCACGATAGCGACCCCAAAAGCGACCCAGGAGAAAGGAAGATTCATTGCACCCATAGGAGTGCTGCTCTGGCAAGCGGCTGTTTATAGTGCCGACAAGTTAATTAATGTAACCATTTCAGCTGGGAAAACGGATGGGTCAGTACGTTCCTCTGTACTACTCATGTGAGACGTCAGAGCCCGACCCAGATGTTATGAAGTCCCCTGGTGTTTTATAGCTAAAACCCACCCCTGTCGCGATTGCTTTTTTTTTAGTAGTCTTTCATATCTTTTTACCTCCCTACCCCCCCCCATCGTGTTTGTTGATCGCGATGCCTCCTGGCCCTCAAATAGGCTCGGGTGTGGTTGCTGTCGGCCACCCTGCCCGTCATTTAAATCATGTTTTCTGTTTCCGTTCCCGTTTTAATTGAAATACTCCCCCTCTTCTCTCCCCACTCAGCTCGCAGCTTTTGCTGCGTTGTAGACTGCATAACAGTTATGCAAGCCCCAGGCTCTTGGACCGGTTGCTTTTTTGCAATGCCCTTTGTTTGACCATTATTTATGTTCCGGGGTGAAAGAGAGGGATCGCCTCCCGCTTTTTACGGAGGCAATGCCGCCAGACCTTTCCTTTTTCTCGTCCAGACCAGATTTTACGTTAGCGCCCCACTTCAACGAGACTCTTTTCTCTCCGTTCTTCGGCAGGGTTCACCCCTCCGTGGTGTAGAGATAATAAAAGAGTCTCTTTTCCCCTGCCCTGACCGTTGTGGCCTCCGTTCTCACGAGGATTGGAGCCCTCCTTGTCGGTTCCCCCCCTTCACCGAACGTTCTTTCTTGAACTGCCTCTTTTTCCTCTTTTTGCTGCTCCGTTTCCTTCAATCCTGATTGATTTCTTGGCAACGCCCATTTTTTTTTAGCACCCCCCGACCGGCCGGTGGCGAAATCTGTGTATTTTTTTCTGACGCTTTCAGCATGCCCTCTCGCGCCGAGAATGAGTTTCATTGTCGTTCTTTCTCTTTGTGAGCGCCCCCCCCTTACTATCCACCCAAACCTCCGCACCCTGCTGCTAACCCCCCCAACACCAAATAAGTTCCCACCACCCCGCCGCTCCCCCATTGGTTTTGCTTTTTTTGGTTGTGAGGCGAAAGTTGAAAGGCCGCCGGTCGGCAACCCGGCTTTTGATTGGAGTGTCCGTTTGGCCCAGTGTTGTCGTTCGATGGCAAAAATGGTTCTCCCCAGGCTCTGTCTTAGGATCATTTTTATTGTCCCCTGCAAGGGGCAGCTTATGTGAGTCTTTTCGTTCCTCCCCTCGTTTTTTTAGTGCTTCATGAGACTTCATGGGCGCCCCCGGTTCACTTGTATTCTTTTGGTGCCTGGCCGGTTGCCGGAAAGTCAGAAGTCCTTTTTTCCGAAAGTGCAGCCCCACACAACCGCCCGACATTGGCGCTTTTTGGCCCGGCACCCAGCCCTGCCTCTTGTTCGAACTTCTTTATTGTACCACAGGATGGTGTGTGCACCTTTTCTTTTGACCCTTTTTGCCCAATGCGGGTTTATGCCCCACCGGATAATACCCCTGATATTATGTGTCTTCCCCCCCTTTAAACCCTTTCTTCTTCCTGCTCCCCCAAGGTCAGTCTTCACATTCATTCTCTCTCTTTTTTTTTATTTTGGTCCGAATTTTGCATCTTCACAACCCCTGACTCAGAATGGGTAAAGTTTTCTTTTTCCCCATGTCCCTATGCACTCATCCAACGAGAACTTCACACCCATTTTAACACGATTATCGCCTCTCTGCAGTTGACCATGCTTCGTTTTGTAAATCCCCCTATGCAAGGTGCCATCTCTTTTTTTTTCAGGCCCTTTACTCACGTTTCACAAATCTTCATTCCTACAAAACCCCATCCTCTCCATGTAAAAAAGTCTAGAGCTTTTTCGCTGGGCGTGCAGCCAGGGGGGTCAAACCCCACGAAATCGGCATCCCCTTTGGCGTTTCCCCGTGCGACTTTGTTGCCGAGTTACACCCCCCTCCTCCGTACCCGTATGAGCCCATTTTGCCAACCACCCGAGGTCCCGCTCACCCTCTGTCGCTCAAAGGCGACCGACGTCTCTTCTGTCGCTGGACTAACCCAACATTTCAGGTTGACTTTAGCGCGTCCGACCCCCCCCGGAAAATGATAATATGATTTCTTGTTGGTAACACTCTTGAGTTTTGCTTTCCGCGCACCTTCGGACACTAAATCAAAGATCGGCTTCCACCAGGCTCGGTGCGGAAGTGCTGTGGAAGGAACGGACCCCGAATCCGATGTTGCTTGTCGCTCCACGCGCCCATACGGTGCGTGAAATTTTTTTGAGCTCAGTGCCGCTTGCGCCCCTTCTCACTTTCCGAAGAACCAACAGTAGACGGCCGAGCTTCTGAGTTGAAGTAAGCATAACCTTTGGGTCCCTCCCGTCTGCGCCTCGGAAGTAGCGGTCCTTTCAGTGACGCGTTGTGTTGCGTACTCTCAGAGTCACCGGACGGCATCCTTTCCGGCTCTTTTCCCGGGCGTTGTGTCACGTGGAAGGATTTTTCCCTTTTAAAACGTTAACCTTTGAGCCAAGGCTGTTCCACGATCCCTCGAACATCGCTCCAGTTTGTCCCCTAATGGCAGCCCCCCCCCCCCCACATGTGAGGTTTCTAAATGCTTAGATAAATCACAGTGACGTGCCGTACGAAGTTGCTCTCCGTATTCCAAACACAAAAAAAAAGGCTGGTTACCAGAGCAGGTGTTGGGATTTTTGACAGGGAACGCGTAGCTTTACGACCCGTTTTTTGCAAAATATCTTCCCCTCTCGTCGAACATTTTACTCCTATTGTCGCCTGTGGACTTTTTTCCCCAACAGCCCACCGTTATTCCCTATGGAGCTTTAAACTCATTTCCAAACCCATGTACGCATTTCCCCACAGCGATCTCGTTTTTTCCCCCGCCCTGTCCAATGAACCCCATCCTAAAGCGCAGCTTTTCTTGAGCATTTCCATTTGGCCCCCATCCCCCGATGTTTCCTAGAGTTGAAGGCGAGTTCCCTCTGTCGCACCGAGGTCCTTCAAGGAAGGACCTTTGCGGTCCTGCCCTTCCGTACTGTCTCTCCGCCGGCATTTTACTTGCTTTTAAAGACTTTTTTTCCCCTCGATTGGATAGCCAAATCCCCGTCCTTTCGACCCCTCTCGTTGTGACTCAGCAGTCGCTTCGGCTTACCCTTTCGACCTGACATTTTTTTCTTCGCAGGCAGAAAGTATCTTCTCTTCTTCCTCTCCCTGTTTTTTCTCTCTCTCTTTTCTCCGCGCACGTCCCCCCGTTATCTCTTCGATTTCCTTCTCTGCTCCCCCGCCTGTCACTCGGCGATTTTCGCCGTGAGGTTCTCTAGTTCCTTTTAGGGCAAATCTCCCTTTCCTTCCTCCTCCCCGTCTCCGTCGCCGGCAGCCCGCCCCCTCAAGTTCCCGGTTCGATTTTTCCGTCACTTCGCTTTCCCCCGTGAAGTTTCCTCGTATTGATGGTCCTGTCACGTCTCTGCCGCCTTACTTATGGTAAGTTTTTTTCAGCCCGCTTCTGGTGGAACAGTACGGCACCCGCGACCATTCCCTTTTTGACCCCCCTCCGAATTCACGTTTTCTTTCCACGTTTCGACACCAGTTCCGTGTCCTAGAGCTTCCGGTTCCAATACGTCCTCTAGATCTTAACTTACAGCCAGGCAAACCCGTTGATCTGGTCCACCATTGTGTTGTCTTTTCCTTTGTTTCCTTTTCTTTATAACAAGTCAAATGTTTATTTTGAGCGAGATGTTTTCCGCCAGCTAGCCCGGTCCCGTGTTAACCTTCAGATGTTTTCTTTATTCCTGCGTGCTTATTAAGGCGAGCAGGGCCCCTTTTTTACTGTTTCTTTTTCAATTTTCAGTGGAACTTTTTTTCCCCGACGGGCAAATAGCCTTGAACCTGAACCCCTTTCTCGGGGTCTCCCGCGCGCAAAGTAGCTTCCCTTCGAGGATTTTTTGTTGGAGTTCTCCAAAATATTTGTTTTCTTTGTTAAGTGAAATCCTGAGAATTTGCCAAGTCGTTCGGTTATTAGCCATTTTATCGTTTTGCCGACCGCCGCTCGTTCTCCCCCCTGAGCCCCAGACCGGCTTTTTTTGCTCGTTTCTCCTATTGAAGAAAAAACTTGTTTCCTCCCCGACGCCGGTGTTCTTGCACTCTTTCCCTTCCTCGATTTCTTCCCTTTTGCAGAATTCGTGCGCCACCGGTACATCTTTGTGCCGAGAGGTGATAATTCTATTTTCTCTATCGTAGGGACATTCTCCTGAGCGTTTGAAATCGATCGAGCGACCCAGTCTCCTAAGGTACTTTTTTTTTCCCTAGGGATGGGCGTGTACATTGGTGGGAAAGACAGGTTTCCCCCGATCGTTAGTGTAGTTGCGAGCCGTCCAAGAGACCCCTTTCCCCCCTGCCCAAGGGAGGCGTTGTTTCTTTTTCAGCGCCAGGCCCCCCGGGGCCCGACCGCCACGCTTCTATCTGTTTTTCCAGGGCTGATTTTTGATGATGTATTTTCTCCCCATTTTTCTTCCCCTCTTTCCCCCGAGAGTAACTTTTTTTATGGCATGAAATTTCCGCATGTTGCCCCCCCCCCTTCAGCTCTTCTAGAATATTTCCCCATTTGGTTAAGAGGGATACGGTATTCACGATCCTTCATCACCGTAGTCCCTTTTCTTCCCCCCTCCGTCAGTCGGAAGAGTTTCCATTCCCCCCCCCCCCGGGAACCCACGTTTGCCCATTTTACTTTGCCGTAATTTCTACTCTCTTCCGTGGTGGTCTGGTCTTGGACCTTCACTCTTTTTTGTTCCGTAGACCCCATTCACAATATATAGGTTTGTTACGCTTTCTCCTTCACCGCTGAAACCTAAGGAGCGACAGGTTTTGGCAAAATACCGTTCGTCCCCACCCTGCTGGTAGACAAAAGTAGTGTTTTTTTTTTTTTTTTTTCCCCTTTGCCCTGGGCGTGGAATTCTTTTTTTTTTTTTTGTTTCTTCTGTATCCACTTCGATAGTACCCCTAACCCCGTCCCCGTAAAAGACTTCTTCCTCCCGATTTTAGCAGATCTGACCCTTTTTTCACTTCCGGCTTTCCCGTTGATACGTCTCAACCATTGAGGATTTAAATAGTTTGGCCCTATTCGATCCTTTCCCCGTCAAAGTTCCTGCTATGCATCCCTTTTTATAAAAAGAACCTCCGAGTAGCGGTGAATCCTGAGGATTCCTCCTTCGCCCCCCCCCCTAAACACAGTACGCCCCTTGGTTTCTGTCCTTGCTGCCTTCTCCCCGTCAAGGTATTTTTTTTTTTTAGTAGTAGTCACTGACCCCCTTAACCCTGCCAAGCCCCCCCCCGCTGTACCTTGGCGAGCCCCCTTTCGTCCGCCTTACCCCGCCCCTCCGATTAATTACCTTTAGTTTTACCATTTTCTGGTCTACTATTTGAAGGGAGTCCCCTTTTCTGTTGACTAGGGAGAGACGCCCTCCTTCTGCTCTTGCGGCCCGGTCAGGCCCAACCCAAGCTTCTGAATCCTCAATCACTGTTCTCTCTAAACGTCTTTTGCCTTTGCCTCCCTTTACTATCCTTTTTCGGGTTTTGCGCCCAGTCGCTGCAGTGAGGCGCTTTCTCTTTTCCATTTATTTTAAGAGGCCAGATCCCCCGTTGCTTTTTCCCCGCGCTAAGCTCTAACGAATCGAGAACATGTAATCCTTTTAACCAGAGGTCTGCCCCCGCCTTGTCCTCTGGTTCTTCTCTTATATACAGTTCTAGGATTTTCTACCCCCCAACGCAGAGAGGTGACTTTCGTTCACTCTCGGTTGCTCGACTTACTCGTCGCTCTCGCAGTTCTAATATAACCTTCTTGTTTTTTCTTAGTTTCCGTGTTTGCTGTATTTGCTCACCCCCTTCCCTCCGCTAGTTCTTGCGTTTCGGAGCAATCTCTTTCTTTTTTAATACATAAGTTGTTGTTTTCGTCGAGACTGCCCCGACCCCCCCAACGATCGATCGGTGCTTGTGTGCCCTCCTTCCACACTTCCATGCCAATCTCCTGCTCGGTTTTATGAATGTTCTTCGATTTATAGAATCTCCTCTTCTCTAAGATTTCTAGATTTAGTCGAGGCCTTTGTATCCGATTCCCTTCCCCTATTATAGGTAAACTCTCGAAAGCGAGAACTCCTCCAGTATTTGACCTGCTCTGATTTTTTTTTACTTTGATCTGTGCCGTCCTTTCTATTTTTCTTTGCCTTCTCTTCCCCTTAATCCTGGATCCTCCATTCCTGACAAGTAAGCCATTGTCCTCTCTCCTTGCGAGCATAAGAGGCGAATCCCCTCGGCCGTCCCCTTATTCTTGCCCCCCCCAGAACCTTGTTGTTCTTTCACTCGTCTCCTTCTTAAACTTTAAGCCTTCTGAGGACTCTAGACCTTTCCGTGCGAGGAATGTTCTGGCCTCGTCGGCAGAGACCCAGCTTTCTCCCTCCGTCAAAGCGGAGCCCCGATCTTAGAAGGACATTATTATTTCCTTTTTTTTTATAGGACTCCCCTAGGCAGTCGCGCACACCGACCAGGAAGTTTGGTCTCCCTGCTTCTCATCTTGGCCTACCTCTGTCACTTCACGCCCTGTCGAGATCCGCCCCTAAGTCGACACTATTTTGGTAGTGTTTTCGGAGTGTTTCGGAAGGACAAAGCCGCCTTGTCGGAAAAGTCCTAGCGCCTCTTAGTTTAGATTTCTTGCGAAAATTTTGTCGGTCACGTCTTATTCCCTGCACGGCACTTTGTTACTTCCCTTGAAAATTTTATGACTCTTTGCTCTTTTTTTAGCCACTGAGAGGATTCTGGTTTGCATATCTATCTTTCCCACTGTCTTGCCGGCGGCTCCCTTCTGGTTGCCGGATTTTGGGCCCTTATGCATTTTGCCTGTTTTCAGCCCAGTCCCTTTCTCCCCCCTCCCAACCCAACCCTTGCGCGCCGTGACCCGGTGACGCGCTCCTCTTTGTTCCGACCAAATATTGTCCTTTGCGCCCCGGATGGGGGTTAACGGTCCTTTGGCGCTTCCCCGTCGTTGTTCACAATTGATTTCCCTCGTCTCCTCCCCGCCTTTTTTGTTTTCGCCCCCCCTTTTGTCTTTTTCTCCCCCCCCGTGCCCCTTCCGTTTTTCTTTGCTTTCCCTCATCTTTCCCGTATGCTTCGGGTTCTTGCACCCACAACACGGTGCTGCCCCAACCAAATGGAACACAAACAGCCCCCCCCCTCCTGCTTCTGCTTGCACACCCACTCCCCACACAACCACCCCCCCACCCCCCCCCAACAAAACACCAACACCATGCCCCCTTGACAGATATCCCACCAACCACAACCACTTTCCGCCTTTACCACAAACCCACCACCTCAAACCTTTCCCTTTCACCTCCCCTGCAAAACCTTTCAACCACCCCCCCACAAATTTTCACTGCCCGACCGCCCTTCCCACTTTTTTTTTAATTTTCTTTCTAACTTTAATTCCGATTTCTCACTCCCTTTTTTGTTAATTCTGGTTATTTACTTCCGTGACTCAGACTCGGTGATGGCTACTTTTTTTTTATTTCCCTTTTTTTGCTTGTTTTCTTCTTTTTCCCCTGTGTGAACTAGTCCTAGGCATCCCCCCTTGCTTTGCCACTCTTTTTTCCTACCTTTCAATCTTGACTTCCTCCCCTTCCTTCTCTTCCTCTCACCCGCTCCCATGGTCATACTCATTCGTTATCCTTTTTTCGACGGTTTTTCCGTTTCCCCCCTTTGGTCGAGTTCTTGGAACACATCCCAATTCATTCAAATTGGTCGTTTTCCTACGCCTTGTTTTGCCGCTTCTTGAGGACCCCCCTTTCCACCCCCCCCCTGCTTTACGACTTGGGCCCATTCACCGCTGGTGATTATTTCCGCGCCCTCACCCTCCTTCCCTGGGTCTTCGCAAAGATTACCCCTTCTTTCAATTTT
>Ga0179593_1813061_pt1 | contig 10601 bp, 11 predicted proteins | sample CZODoug2_1_08_16_FD_185931 | JGI IMG/M metagenome (GOLD analysis project Ga0179593, IMG submission 185931) | Vadose zone soil fungal communities from Angelo Coast Range Reserve, California, USA - CZODoug2_1_08_16fungal (PacBio error correction) | ecosystem: Environmental > Terrestrial > Soil >... | reverse complement strand
CAGGTCGGGTACGTAGGCGAAAACGGTTGTCGGCCCGAAATAACCGTCTGCAGCGGTGCGCCCTCTTGCATGATCTTGTCGACAAACGAGGCCGCTCCGCATACCATAAGCCCTGAAAGTCGCCAGCTTGCATCGCGCTCGAGCGGAAAGACGGCCGCTGCGCTGGATTTGAATTCCGCCCGCGATCAGCATTCGTGCCAGTGAATCCCGCGCAAGTGGCATGGGGCGATACAGACGCGAACGGTGCTGAAGCGGAAAAGTTTAGCGCGCCCGTATTCGATTGATTGCGAAGCCCGCGGGGCGGGGTTGGCTCCAATTTCTCGCTGTTCATTTCACTTCACTGGCGGCATACAGGTAGTCGCTTTTATCGCGATATCAGTGGCCAGAAGGACGGATCGCCCACTTCGCCACCCAAGCCAGCGGCTCGAGCTTGAGGGCCGTTGAGGTTCGAAAACGATAGGATATCCCTTTGAGTTAAAGTTGCCGGACATAAACAAAATAAGTTTGTTCGAGGGAACGTATTCGGATGGGGACATCAAGGAAGCAGCAGGTCAGCCAACGGCAGCAATAAATTTTTCTCTGTGTAACCGGTACTCGCGCTCGAGTTCCAGTTCGATGATGCACCTGAGGCATTTGCATCGACATCGATTTCTTCTGCGCATCGATTTGGGTGGTATATGGGCCATCCTTAGTGCCGAACTCGTCGAAGAAAGAAGCCCACTGGTCACCCATTCAAGCTGATAGGTGGCCATGAACGGGTCGCCTCATGAGGATTTCGACATTTTGCCACGCAAGGTGTTATCGGTTAGAGAGCGGTGAGCGTTTGCCGCGGCACGGCATCGGGGAATGGGGAGTGCCCTCGACAACAACGTATCTCGTTTTGGAGGCCGCATCGGAACGTCGATCTTAGGGTATTCCAACAGACGCCGGAATCCTGCCAAAAATTTGAGTTGAGTCGCGATTCAAGTTCATAACGCGCGCCCAAGGGCACAACTGTTTATGGACATGAGTAAAGGTACGCACAAAAATGGACATTAATCGCATCACCTAAGCTGCGTCATTCGAAATCAACAATGTATTCACGCCGATTCATGATCCCAGCGCCGAGGACTGTTCCGGATTATATGGATCGTCGGCCAACTCCACGGTCTCCCAGATCGGAAGTAAAGGAAGATGGCCACCCTGAGCCGGCACGATCGTCATAGATTCCCTCCGCAGTGCGCCTGAGTAGCCATCGTTACGGTAGGAAACGCCGGTGTGGACCGCCCACTCGCCGGCACCTGGTAGCGTGGTCCAGATTTAGACGGTTGTGTGAAAAATGGCATTCTTGATCCGGAAAATGTCGACCCACAGGGTGATCAGGGCAGGACGCGCTTAATGATCTCTTGAAAACCGCCCACATCGCGAGCTGACCCAGAATCGTCTCAGCCACAATCAGAACATTCCGCGCGCAGTTTTAAATATGTCAGCAGCGTCTTGGCCTGTGATCCGGTCCACATTCCATCGCGACAAAGGAACCGCATAAAGAAGGGGTAGTTTAGACATGTCGCGGTAGTCCAGATTCACCGGCTGCTCTAACGAGCTAGGGGGCGAACATGGCAGCGCGTCAGCCGTTTGCACCGCTTGCACGGAAAGTTGGCGGTCGGCGCCGCGGGATAAGTCGTGAGCCAGCTCGAAAGGCCATGGTCCAATACCAAGCGGCGTGGGGCTGGAAAACGCGCTGCCCGGTATAGATTGGATACACAAGAGGGCGAAAACCCATTCGGTCTTTCTGGAAGTCGCGAGGGAAGCGGAAATCTGCCGTCAATCGGTTATCGTTCTCCCGGATTTCCCGAAAGGCCGAAGCGCCGTTCCGCTGGGTGGCAATTTTTAAAGGTGCCTCAAGGACCGCGAACCCCGCATCCAACGACGCCACAAGCTTGCAAGACCGGAGCGCACGCTGCTTCGAAAGAGCAAAGCATCGGAAACGAGCGTTCCTGATGCCGACTCGTGGTGTGTCTCAAAAGCGGACAGGTGGATCGAGCGCGTTCTTACGAAGGTTTGTTGAAGTTTACGAAGCTGTTCGTGTGAGAGTATCGGCATGGAATTCGAATCGGCGCGCAAGCCCACTTCCATGGAAAAATGGAGATTTGGGGTTACTTTGGGAGCGCGGCCGTCTACGTACGCGAGGTGCATGGAAGGGATTAACGCCCGTTCGAAGCCACCGGTTATACAACGGTTGCTCAAGTTGCTTCGATCATGACAACGAAGGGTTACGGTGATCCGCAAATGGGACATGCGAGTCAGTGTACAAAGGCGCCAGCCGTGAGAACACCCAAGCGGCAGCGGGGGGGGGGATCTGCCTGCAACCAAGCGCATTTTGCCGGACTAGGAGAAGTCAATTACGATGCAACGCGCGGCCGGAAAAGAAACCACCCCGGACCGAAGATCGAATGAGATCCGGCGCATCGTGACGACGACGAAACGGCGAAAGCGAAAGACGCCCAGGGCGAGGCAAAAAAAAAGAAAAAAAGAAAAACAAAAAAAGAAAAAAAAAAAAAAAAAAAAAAAAAAAAAAAAAAAAAAAAAGAAAAAAAAAAATAAAAAAAAAAAAAAAAAAAAAAAAAAAAAAAAAAAAAAAAAAAAAAAAAAAAAAAAAACAAGAAAAAAAAAAAAAAAAAAACAAAAAACAAACAAAAAAAATAAAAAAAAAAAACCCCAAAAAAAAAACACAAACAAAAAAAAAAAACAAAAAAAAAAAACAAAAAAAAAAAAAAAAAAAAAAAAAAAAAAAAAAAAAAAAAAAAAAAAAAAAAAAAAAAAAAAAAAAAATGGGGGGGATGACTGGTCATTTTGTGTCTGGGGAAGGAGACTTGATTCGCGTCCTGCTTTATGTCGCGTTCGGTTTTAGACGCAGCGTCAACCGTGCGATTATTGGATGGCGGTTGTGCGCGCTGGCCATGTGGCCCCGTTGGCCGCCGTTGTTACCTTCGCTCTGTCTGAGCGGGCGTCTGAAGTAGTGTGCCAATTTTCCACGGTTATAGGAGGAATAAAGAAGGTGAGCTAGCTTTGACGAGGTCAGGTTTAGATGCCGGTTAGCGAGGGTTACGGGAAAAATCGTTTAGATTATTGGATGAGAGATGCTTTGCTGTGGGGCAGGTCAATGCACGGAGTGTCGTATGCGGTAATTTCGAGAGCTGGGCGGTGGTCGAGATTATACGGCTTCATTCGGGGGCGCAGCGCTGGGGAAAAGATCTCGCCCCGGGTTGATTCGACGCTGCCTGGCCCTTCCAGCCAACGCTTGGCATCGCACGGAACCTTCGGTTTACTCCACAATTTCGAAACTGAGTGGAAACCCACAAACACCCGGCCCCCCCCCGCTGTGGGTTGATTCGCCCCAGTGTGCTGATAACCAAAAATTTGGCGCTCTCGCCGGCCTTCCGTATTGAAGCAGCTGGAAGCAGTCCATGTGCATGAGCTGGCGAATATCCCGGCGCTTAATTATTTTCGTCAAATTCTATTAAGATCGCGACCGAGTCGGTTGCTTGCCTCTTTTACCATCCGGCCTGGTTATGGTGGGAGAGCCGCGTCATCCGCAAGAGCGGACGAGGAAACTGCTTGTTGACGATTATTGCGGTAATCGAAGCCGCGGCAACGGCCGGCGAGGATGCCCAGAGGCTCTTACGCTTTGTTTTTTGCCTCGGAAACCTCGCGCCGCCACGCAGAAACGATTTGTGTTTTTGACCACTCAACTTGTAATCGCGTCATTTGATTTGTGAGATTTCGCATTCTCATTTCGCACGGCAATATTTTTCGGCCATCACGAGCAAGCCGCCGGGCGAAAAAATCTTTAGTGAACGCGCGGAAGAAAAAAACCGTTGCGTGGGCCGGACGAGGAATGAAAAGTAGAATGACCGATTTTTTTTGACTTCAAGCAGAATACAAAGGCCAGAATCACCTTTTTTTTGCATGTCGGAAAAGTTTTTGAAGAAATTTGACACGAAGCTCGGCGGCCGTGAACGGCAAAATTGCTAGGGTTCGCCCGGCGAAACGTCGTAACTGCGGGCCTGGATTGAATTTGCTCGTCGGCGTGAGAATTTGAAAAATCCAGGGAGTGCGCTTTGCTGGCACGGCCGAATGAAGCCCCGTGTCATTGGATGAACGACGCCATTCTTGCGGCCGGGCGCCCGGAAAAAACAAAAAAAAAAACTGCTCCGGCCAACGCGCGTGGTGGGTTGCTGCGCGCGGATTATCAACCGACGGCATTACTTCGCGTTTGAAAAAATGAAAATTCAGCGCCGTTCATTTCGCCGGTTTGGGGAAAAATCCTTCGCGCATGGGTGCGCCAAGGCGTTTTTTGAAAACTCGGGCGGCCCCAAAAAACTTTGATCGCGCGGCGACAACTCGCCACGGTTTTTATTTTTTTTTGTTTTGGAAGCAGGGCGCGGCAGCAAAAATTTGTTTTCCGGTCTGCGCCGGAACAAATTATTTCCGCCAATTGAGCGCCGTGTGTTGGGGATAAATTTCCCGATGCAGGGCCCCCCGCTCGCCGGAATCGAAAGCGCCGTCGATTGCCGAACGACTTCATGTGCTCTGTGCTGGCGATAGATTTGCCGAACCGAAATGACCCGACGGATTTTTTGCCGCGGCTGGCCGACGGTTGTTCGGAAACACTGCGGGGTCATTCCAAAGTTGTCCGGCCACCATCGAACCGCTAGCGGCATTTTATCCCGAAGCAACCCAATCGTTCGGCAACCAGCCGCAGCTTGGGCATGGATGTTTCGCGTACAGATTTTGCCGAACAATGGTCCAATCGGCTCCGCCCGTTTCGTTGCAGCCACCGCGAGCGCAAGCAATATATTTTGCCAACGAGAAACTTACCCGGCCGATCTGCCATGCAGGGACCTGACGACATTGAATTGGACAGTCTGGAATTCGAAAGCCGTTTTCGGCGTCGCATTTTTTGGTTCATCCGCGGTACGGCGGGCGACGGGTTATCTCGCCGCGCCTCGAGCTCGTCGGCACCCCCGTCAAGCGATGAATCCGCAAAATTGCCGGTCTGACTAGCCAACATTTTTGTCGCAAGCATCGGTTTACGGCGCTTCGTCCAAAGCACGGGCATTTCGACTGGAAAATTTTCCTATCGTTCGCCATGCCCTCAATTCGTGGGCTTTTTCTCGGAAGCAAAGTTCACGTCAGCGCGCCAAACGTACAAAATTATTTTGGGCGCGGTTTGGCGGTTGCCGGAATTATTCTGCTGTTACGTTGCTCGTGGAGACGGATGATGTAGCCGATTGCGAAAAGTTTTTGCCGAGTTTGACCTGTTGTCGGCCCGCGGTTGTGGGATTTCTGGGGGGATTGACAGGAATCGGCCGGCGGAGTTTTTTTCCGAGTCCGCTGTTTTCTGTTCGTGGGTTTGAAACCAAACCACCGGCGGAATCGCTCGGCGGATTCATGTGGTGAAACTCCATCCGCCGGATTCGTCGGGCGCGGGCTGGGGGAAAATAACGCACGCAAGGGCCGCTGCTATGTCTCACGCTGCCCGCCGTATCGGCGCGCGGCTTGAGCACGAATCTAGGAGCGCGGCGGTGGAGCCAGCGTACCTTAGCCGCGCGCTGGTGGGGTGCTGGATTTTGCCGGTTGGAACATTGTTTGAGTTGAAGCGGCGGGTTGAAGCTAAGTCGTCATCCTCGTTTTATTTTGTGCCCCAGTCAAGGACGTGGCCACATGCGATTAAATGAATCGGTGTTGCCGGCGCCGAAGAATGCGGAACAACGGGGGGGGGAAATCGGCCGAAACAAATGCACGGCGCTGGCAAAATCTCGAGAGGGGCAAGATAAGACGGTGTGTTGTGAAAGAGATTTTGCCAGTGCGGGAATTGTTCAGCGGTTCCGCCAAAAGTGTTAGCAGCGTCGGGCGCAACACCGTTCGATTGACTGCATTTGGCCACGCTTGAGCTGGGCAAAAAATTAAAAAAGCGCATGGACGAAATGAGGAATTACAACCGCCGCTTCAATCAACACTTTTTCACGGCAAAATCAGCCAACGCCCCGACACGCGCGCGGCTGAAGGTGACGTGCTCACCGCCGCGGCCGAGATGCGTGCCCACGCAGCGCGCGTGCGCGGCAAGCGTGAGCAGAGCAGCGCCCGCCCCCTCCCCTCCCCCACCCCCTGCGTGCGTCTTTTGTCCCAGCCGCGCCGACGAGTCCGGCGAGGGTTCCACCACGATTGAATCCAGACGCGATGCCGCCGGTGGTTTTTGGTTTCACCAGCGGAACAGAAAAGCAGCGGACACAAAAAAACTCCGCCGCCGATTCTGTCCAATCCCGCCAGAATCCTAGCACCGCGCCGACAGCAATGAGACCGGCAAAAACATTTCGCACGGCGACATCATCCGGTGCCAGGCTGCGAACGGACAAGCAGCAATAATTCCGGCAACCGACAGAACCGCGCCCAAAAAATTTGTAAGTTTGCGCCTGACGTGAACTTTTCGCTTCCGAGAAAAGCCAACGGAATTGAGGCGATGGGAAGATAGGAAAATTTCCAGTCGAAATGCCCGGCTTTGTAAAAAGCGCCAGTAACGCGATGGCTGGCGACAAAAATGTTGGTAGTCAGGACGGCCACTTTTGCGGATTGCAGGCGCGAGCCGACGAGCGCGAGCGCGGCGAGATAAACCCGTCGCGCCCGCCACGTGGACGAGGAGAATTAAAAAAATGCCGCCGCGAAAACGGCGGCGTCAGGATGCCCAATTCCAATGTCGTCAGGGTCGTGCATGGCAATTCGGGGGTAAGTTCCCGTTGGAAAATATATTGTCGTAGCGGGTGGCTCAACGAAACGGGCGAGGGGATTTTTTTTTTTTTTTTTATGTTTGGTTTTTTTTGCGGACGCATTGTTCGGCAAAATCTTTTACGGCGAAACATCCATTTCCGCTGCGATGTGGCCAACGATTGGTTGCCTTCGGTAAATGCGGCGAGCGGTTGATGTTGGACGGACAATTTGAGAATGACCCCGCTAATTTCCGAACAACCGGCGGCAGCCGCCTGCAAAAAATCCGCGGTCATTTAGGGCAAATCTATTCGGCAGCACGAGCAGCGATGAAGCGTTGCGGACATCGAGCGCGATTTCGATTCCGGCGAGGCGGCCAGGCATAGGGAAATTTATCCCGCAAACACGGAGCTCAAGATGCGGAATAATTTGTTCTGCGCGCCGGAAATAAAAATTTCTGCCGACGCCTGACTTCAGTGCGAGTTGAATATGCGCGCGATCAAAGTTTGGCCGCCGATTCAAAAAAGACTTGTCGCACCCATGGCGAGGATTTTCCACCGGCGAGAAATGATCGGCGGAATTTTATTTTTCAACGCGAAGTATGCAGTCGGTGAGCATGCCCCGCGCGAGCAACCACCACGCGCGTGCAGGCAATTTTTCCGCGCAACGGCGCGATGGCGTTCGTTAATCACAATGCAACGGCTGTTTCGGCCGTGCCCGCAAAGCAGCAGCTCTGGATTAAATTCCACGCAGACGAGCAAATTCAAATCACGCCCGCAGTGACGACGTTCGCCGGGCGACGCCTGGCATTTGCCGTTCACGCCGAGCTTGCGGCAAATGTCTTCAAAAAACTTCCGATGCAAACACGGGAATATCTGGCTTTGTAGTCGATGCTTGAAGTCAAAAAAAAACGGTCATCTTCCCAATTCCTCGTCCGCCAAGCAAACGGATTCCGCGCGTTAAACTAAAGGATGTTCGCCCGGAGTTGCTCGTGATGGCCGAAAAATTATGGCGGGGCGAAATGTCAGAGATGACGAAATCTTCACAAAATCAGACTGACGCGACTACACAGTTGCTGGTCAAAAAAAATCGTTCTGCGTGGCGCGGAGGTTCGAGCAGCTAAAGAGCTCTTGGATACCTCGCCGGGCGTTGCCGCTGATGATTACCGCAATATCGTCACAGCAGTTCTCGCGATCGGGGCGGATGGACGCGGCTCGACACATACAGAACGGATGGTTAAAAGAGCCAACAGACTCGGTTCGCGATATGGAATAAGATGAACAAAATAATTCTCAAGCGTTGTATGCGCCAGCTATGAAATGACTGCTCCAGATTGCTCAAAGGAAAAAGTTTAGGGCCGAGCGCCGAATTGGTTATCGAACCCCGCAATGGGCGAAACCCAAACCATCACGGCCGGTGTGGTGCAAACCAGTTTTCGATTGGAAGTGACACCGAAACGGTCGTTGCGATGCAAGGCGCGTGATGAAGGGCCCAGGCAGGTCGACCCACCAAGCAAACCGGAGGCGAAATCTTCGCGAGCGCCCGATGAGGGGGTTTTTTTTTTTAGGAGCGTGTATAATCTCGAGCCAGCCCCAGCGCGCCGAAGACCGAAGACGCGAACGCCGCAGACAGCGCCCACAAAAGCAGCCTCAGCAATCAAATCGACATTTTTGACCCAGCGGTACGCGTACCGGCAGCAACCGGACTCGTCAAAGCGCACACTGCCTGTAGGCCCCCATCACCGTGGAAAATTGCACGACTACTAGGACGCCGTGCGGAAAGGACCGAAGGTAACAACGGGCGGCCAACGCATCAGGGCACGCGCACACCGCGCAGCAATAGCGCACGGTGACGTGCGGACTAAACCGAACGCGACATTAAAGAAGGACGGCGAGCAAGGCTCCTTCCCACACCAAAATGGACACGCATCCACCCCAGGTTTTGCATGGACACGGGAGTCATTTCGATTTCTTTCGTATTCGTCAAGGCATGCGCAGGATCTCTTCGATCTCCGGTCGCGGGGTTTTCTTTCGGCCAGCGGTGCATCATGAATGACTCGCGAGCCGGCACAAGCGCGTTGCAGAAGATTCCCCACCAGCTGCCGTTGGTGTTTCAGCAGGCTGGCGCGCTTTGGTACACATGAGCTCGCATTCCTAATTGCGGACACCGAACCTTCGTTGTCCTGTCTGAAGCAAATTGAACCGAATTGTATACCCGGTGGCTTTCGAACGCCGTTAATACCTCATGCAAACGCGCGGAGGGGGCGGAGACGGGCCGCGCTCCCAAGTCCGCAAAATCTCCAAGTTCCATGGAAGTGGGCTGCGCGCCGATCGATCCCATGCCGCTTTACTCTATAAGAAAACGCTTCGTATTTCAAGAAAAACCTCGTAGATCGCATTCGATCCCAATGTCGCTTTGAGACACCACGGTCGCAATCGCGAACGCTCGAGTTTCCGATGCATGTTACGGGGCGAGGCACCGTGCGGACGCGTCTTGCCAAGCTTGTGCGTCGTTTGTTGTTGTTGGACTGCGGGTTGCGGTCTTAGCGCCCTTTATGCACAGCGGAAATCTGCCGCAGGCCTTTCGGGATATACGGGAGACGAAGTACCCTGACGGTCAGATTGGCTCCCTCGGACTTCCGAGAAAAGACCGAAGGGGTTTTCGCCGAGGATGTATCCATCTAACGGGATGCGAGTTTCGCCACGCGGCTGGATGGATCGGGCATTCGAGCTGGACCAAGACTATCGCGCGCCGCCGCCACTTCGTGCAAGCGGTGCAAGGCTGAGAGCGGCTGATGTTTGCGCTCGGTAGAGCAGAGCGTTTGAATCTGGACGACCGCGACGATGTCACAACTACCCCGGCTTTATGCGGTCTTTGTCGGCGAATGAATTTGACCGGACAGCAGGCAGCCGCTGCGTGATAGTTAATGCGCGGCGGATTTGATGTGCGGACGTTTCTGGGGCACAAGTCGCGATTGGCGGTTTACGAAGAGAGCATGAAGCGCGTCATGCTGATCCACCCGTGAGTGACATTCGGATCAGATGCCATTTTTAACACCAGTCTAGAATCGGGGACCAGCGTACCAGGGGACGGGCGAGTGGGCGGTCCAACCGGGTTCCCTACCGTAACGATGCTACCAGGCGAACTGGCGAGTATACTAGGACGATCGTGGCAGGCTTGGTGGCCATCTCCTTTAACTCCGCTCGGGAGACTCGGGGGCGTGGGCGCCGATCCAGGTATCCGGGGGAACACGTGTCGGCGATGGGAATCAGAATCGGGTGAACTACATTGTTTATTCGATGACGCCAACGCGGTGATAGCGATTGAAGGTCCATTGTTGTGCGTATCGTACTCTTGCCACAGTTTGGTGCCCTGGGCGCGCGTGTGAATTGAATAGCGCTCAATCAAATGTTGTCTGCAGGCTTCCGGCGGCTGGAATACACTAAGATACGAAGATTCCGATAGCGGATCCAAACGGAGCATACGGTTTCGATGGCACTCCCCATCCCGATGCCTGCAGCGGCCGCACTAACGACTCTCTACCGATAACAACTTCGTGCAAAGATCGAAATCACATGAGGCGTTGCCCGTCCAGGCAATAATCAGCTTGATGGGGACCAGTTGGCTTTCTTCGACGAGTTCGGCCAAAGGATGGACATATACATCTAAATCGCTGCGCAGAGAGAAATCGATGTCCTATGCCAATGCCCAGGTGCACATCGAACTGAACTCGGAGCGCGTACCGTAAACAGGAGCACAAAATGCTGATCGCGTGCGACGCTGCTGCTACTTTTATGTCCCCCTCCTGATACTTCCCGAAAAAATTATTTTGTTAGTCGGCAATTAGGCAAAAGGGA
>Ga0179593_1629744_pt1 | contig 10601 bp, 15 predicted proteins | sample CZODoug2_1_08_16_FD_185931 | JGI IMG/M metagenome (GOLD analysis project Ga0179593, IMG submission 185931) | Vadose zone soil fungal communities from Angelo Coast Range Reserve, California, USA - CZODoug2_1_08_16fungal (PacBio error correction) | ecosystem: Environmental > Terrestrial > Soil >... | reverse complement strand
TAAATGCCTTGGTCAGAAGGCTCGGTGCAACTCGCGTTTTTCCTCTTTTTTCTTCTTTTTTCCCTCCTGCTATAACTACGGATACTGCCGCGGCGTAGCGCAGCACATATCTGACCTGGGGTTCCGCCCACGAACAGAATCCGTCGCCTTCACCTTCCGTTTTTTTCATTCTTTCCCCTCCTTCTAAGGTCGTAATAGGGCAGCCATGCTAGAGACGGCCTTATCCCCCTTCTCAATGCATGTACGGAACAAGCTTTCCTTTCCCTTTTTTTCCTCCTTTCCCCTGTTTTCTTATTTGCGCTTAAGCAGGGCGAGAAGTTAGCAGCCTTTATCCGACAAGACGCCTGCACCCGGTTTTTTTCCCCCCCTTTTTTCCACCTCATCTCTCGGGTCCAACGCTTGCCACAGCGGATGAATGAAGGCGTATGCGCCGCTCTTTCATTGCCCGAGCACGTGAACAGCCAGGCTCTTTCACGCTTTCCTCTTTTTTTCTTTTCCCCTTTCTCCTCTGCACGAGCGAATGAGGCAGAGAACCTCCGTTGAGGCCGTCCTTTTTTTTCCAGTTCATGACGGTTGCCGTTGGGGTCATAGGCGTCGGAGCTTTTCTGCAGATCCAATATGTCCTTTTTTTCCCTTTTTCCCCCGTCCCCGTCACCGCCGCCACCGCGAAATTCAGTAATCGCTCCCGCAGTGGCCAGACAAGCTCTTTTTCCCTTTTCTCCTTCCGTCGTCCGTGGTATTGCATGAAAGCTGATCAGAAGACGCTCGGTGCGCGGCCCGCTCTCTTCCCGTCCTTCATACGGCGACCCGAAGCGGACTGATTCGGATAGCCATCAGGCCGTGCTACCCCTTTTCTTTTTTCCCCCCTCCCTACATTTTCCTCCTCCCACCGAGCAATCCAATAGAAATTCGGGGTTGTCCTTAGTCGACCGTGAGCAGGTCCCCTTCTCCTCTCCTTTTTTTCCGGCGGTCCGCCAGAACTTCTCTGCACCGGCCGAGCCCTCCCCCCTAGTCCTTTTTTCCCCTTTCGTGTAGGAAGCGAGACCGGACAGCTGGGAGACCGGTCGTACGGCAAGAAGCGCGCCACCTCGACCCCACCTTTTCTTTTTCTTCCTTTTTCGCCCGTTTTCTCAGTCCCGGGCGGCGACGCTGTGCCAGCGAAGAGGAAGGAGAACAGGCATTCTTCCCGGGATGGCCAGCGCGCGACCACCTCTTTCTCCCTTCTTTCTTGTTCCCCGCCTGCCGGGTGTCGAACCGGCGCGACGGGCTGGCACAGCGAGCCTTTTTTAAATGAAAAGAGGAGCTGATACCGTCCTTCGTCATGCCGTCTTTTTTTTTTTTACTTTTTCTTATTTCTGTTTCTGTTCCGCTCTGAGCGCGGTAGTAGACCCTCCCGGAAAGATCGCGTCGTCGCGGACAGATTTTCCTGGTTCGCGCACCGCCTGCATTCCGCGATAGCCGAGGAAAGGCAGTGGGTAGAATAAGGGGCGAGAATATCAGCCTGGGTCCTCTTTTTTTTCCTTTTTTTATCGTCCCTCGTAAAGCGGTGCTGCCGTGATAGCGAAGAAAGACGGCGTCCTGGTCGGGCACGAATGTCTGCCGCCCTTTTCCTTTTTTCTTCTCAACACGCTTTCGGCTCGGCGGCGAAAATCCCGCCCCCGGCCGCCATGCAGTTTCTCCTGCATTAACTTTTCCTTTTTTTTATTCTCCGCTATCGCGAACTGAAGCAGTAGCCTCGCCGAAATGTTGGTCCTTCTTTTTTTCTTTTTTTTTATCTCTGACCTGCCTCGCTGACCGCCAGGCCGAGAGTGCAGTTGGAGGTCTTCTCGGCAAGGCCTTTCGTCCTGTCCTTCCTTTTCTTTCTTTTGTCCTTTTCCTCTTTGTCTTCTGTACAGCAGCCGGACCACCAGACCATCGAACTTGCACGCCGAACTGCTCGCACGCGTAGGCCAGCGCGGTCCCCCACTGCCGCCCGGTCGCGTTTCTTTTTTTTTTTTTTTTTTTGCGGGCTCGCGGATGAACTAAGATCGATTTTCTCGTTGTTGTGGGGAGATCTCCTTTTTTTCTTTCTCACCGACGGCTGAACAAAAGAGACCGGCGCGTTTCGGGGGGACCGAGTCTGGCCACTCTTTTTTTTTTTTTTTTTTTTGTTGTCCGGATCGTCATACGACCAGAAGCCGTAGAAAATATGATGGGACTTGTTTCCCTTTTTTTTCCTGTGTTGCTACGTACCCCCGAACTCCAAGGCGAATAGAATGGCGTTCGAGGCGGTCGAGATCTCCCTCTCTTCCTCTTTTTTCCCTTCCTTATGACCCCCGTACTGCTGCACCAAAAAAGTGATACGGCGTTTTCTTTTTTTTTCTGTTTTGGTTGGGATCGGATCCTCGGCGGCGTGAGTTGTCCCATTACTGAGGGAGAAACTGCATTTCTTTTTTTCGACGCGTTTCCGGCACTTCACCACGTGGACGGTAAGAGTGATCGACACCCTGGACCGCGAGGGCCTGACTCTCTTTATGAAGCTGTCCCCTTTTTTTTTTTTTCATTTCCCTCTCTTGTCTATGCCTTACCACAAGGATGATCGAGTCCTTTTTTTCCCTTTTTCTTTTTTTTCCTTGGTATCTCGACGCACCTGAGTGACCACCCGGACTGGAGCGGCGATTAGCGAAGCACGGCTGTTGTCGCCGAAAACGGGAGGTCATGCCTGCTCTTTCTTCCTTTTCCTTTTTTCCCTTTCTTTTCCCTCGTGATCTGCGTCGATACGCGCTCAGCGGGAAAAAGATAAAGGAAGAGATGGGCTCGTCACGGAAATCACATTCTTTCCTCCCCCCTTCGTCTTTTTTTCCTCTTTCCTTCTTGCAGCGTCGACGACGGTTAAGAAAAGAGGCGGTCTCAGGCGGGTATAATGCCATCTCCCCCCCTCCCCCCTATGCCCTTGTGTGTAATCGAGATGAAGGTAGCCGTCCGAGGAGGGAGTGACCTTCCTGGGAACTTTCTTTTTTTTTTGACTGTCCTTGAGGCGCGAGTGCGGAGTAGATCAGACTCCAGACGGTGCGGTTCGAGGGTTGCTCTTTTCTCCTCCTTTTTTTCCCCTCTTTGTCCAGAAAGGGAAGGTATTCTGGAATTGCAGGGCTGGCGATCTGTTTTCTTTTTTTTTTTTGCTCACCGGCGACAACCTCATCACAGCCGAATAGGACCTTTCCGGTGAATGCTCACTGTTTTTCTTTTTCCTCTTTTTTTCCTCCTTTCGGTTTCTTTCTTCTGATTCGGTCGAGTTCAGGAAACAACCCGGTAGGGTCCGATCTTTTCTTTCCCTTTTTTTTTTTTTTTTTTCAATTCATCGCCGCCGCGGCCACCGGAGCTGTAGGGGCCTGCTTTTCATGAATTACCCTCCTCTTTTTTCTCCTTCGGGAAATGCAAGGGGCTGCAGATTAACGGCATCGTATAGCCACTGCTGCTCCTCCTTCTTCTTTGTCGGCCAGTTGATGGCGGCGAGCCCGGTCGAGGACATGATCCAGCCTCTGTGCCCTCTTTTTTTTTTTTTTTTTTTTTCCCCTTGAACCTGCATTACTTGACAGGGGAATATAGAGGAAGTGTCGCTGATACGAGGCTGATCGCCCCCTCTTCTTCTTTATTATCCGTCAATCCACCGACAGAACGAGATCCGGCTGATTAGACTTGCATTTTTTTCTCTTTCTATTTCTTGGTACCGACTGCCCATAAGCAGTACGGAATAAGATTTTTGAGTTCGGCGAGCAGCTGCGGTGCCTTCTTTCCCTTTCTTCTTTTCTTCCCTTCCGATTCCCCTTGTGGTATGCCCGGCCCTGAAACGGATAGAAAGGATGACTTTCAATACGACCCGGGGAACGTATTTCGTTCCACCCCTTTTTTTCCCTTTTCCGAGACATGCATTGATCGACGATAAGGCCTCTACGAGCAGGTCTTGTCCCTATTCTCCTTTTTTTTTTTTTTGTAGCAGACGACCCGCGAAATTTACCAGGTATCCGAAGGTGAAAGGAGACGGATTCTGGGCTTCTTTGCGGCACGCCCCAGGTCGAGGATTGTTTCTCTCTCCTCTTTCCCGGTTTACCCCATATAAGACGCGCAGTTCCGCAGATAAAGACGAGATGAGACGACTTCTCAAATGGATCGCCGGACCACGCGCTGTTGCCTATCCTTTTCCGTTTTTTTCCCCCTCTCGTGTTTTCTGCGTATCCAGTTGATCATCATTCGGCGCAGTCGTCGAGGATCGGAGGGAAAACGTTTTGTCGAATATCTGGGTGACCTGCCTCTATCCTCTTCTCCCTTTTTTTTCTCTTATAATCCGTTTCTCCGGGGCCCGGCGGAATACCGGGAAGGCGTGGTGTCTGCTCAACACACCAGCGGGCATTTTCCCGCATCCTTGCTCCGTTTTTTTTCCTTTCTCTTTTTTTTCCCATCCCTTCGGAAAAGAGTGTAATGACACCACCGCGAACGGAGAAGAGAAATTTGTGGTTGAAGCGCAATATTTTTCCCTTTTGCTTCCTCCTTTTTTTTTTTCCCCTCCCCTTCAGCCCGGTTCACATCATTCGTCTGCGTCACCCCAGTGTTTCTTTTTTTTCCTTTCTTTTTTTCTCTTCTCCGGATCGGTCCAGTGCCCGAGCACGTGCACCAGCAAGATATGTAACGCTTAGGAACGCCGTCTCACCAGCCGTGGAGTAGAGGTCGTGCGGGCGTGAAGGGATCGCTGCACGATCTCCTTTCTTTTTTTTTTTCTCCATGTCCGGGCCGCGTCAGGCAGATATTCACCGCGAACAGCCTATTGCCGTGGGGTTCATCGCGTCTCTTTTTTTTTTTTTCCTCTCGCCCATGCTTCTCCGGAACGCCCGCAACGGCGCCAACGAGCGCCCTCCGCGATGCTGCCGCCTTGTTCCTCCCTCTTTTTTTTTCCTCCCTCTTTGTCTGCATGAAAAGATGATCCGCCGACGCTCCGGAGAGAGAGATGTCATCCCTAAGGAAGCAGGAGACTCCTGCGGCATTCCCCCTTCTATGCAATCAGGCCGTCTACCACGATAGGACTCCTTTTTTTTCCCCTTTTTTTTCCCCCCCTCACATTGCCGCCGGCCACCGCTGCAATACCCATAGCAATCGGGGGTGCGTCGTCGACCGTGAGCAGTCACCGTGGCTGCCCTTTTTTCTTTCTTTTCTTCCAAAACTCGGCCGAGCCCGCCACCGCGCGCCGCCGGAAATTCCCGTCACGTGTCCTGACCGTCGGGACAGATAGCTTCTTTTTTTTTCTTCCTCCACGTTTCTGGCGCATCGGATCGAACAGAAAGCCGAGCATCCCAAGTAACGAGCACGCGTCTCGCTTCCTCTTTCCCTTTTTTCTTGCATTCGGCCAGGCAGCGAAACTAGGTCACTTCCATGGCAGGTGGCCGCTCATCCCTTTTTCTTTTCCTTCTTCCTTTATAAACCGAAGCCAGATTGGTAGAAAAGCTTTAGCAGGCTGGAACAGTCTAGCCTATCCCTTTCTTCCCCCCCCGTCTCCTGACGGGTAGGAGGAGGAAGGACGGATGTCCGGGAAGTCGCCATTTTTTTTTTCCATTCAGTGACAGATATAGAGTGTAAGCGGCACAGATCGAGCATGCCTTTTCCCTTTTTTTTTTTTTCTTTTTCGCACCGCGTCTTACGCGATAGAAGAGAAAGACGTGCGACTGCAGGTGCGGCTATCCTCCTTTTCTTTCCTTTGTTTTCCACGCCGCGGCCTAGATAAGAGGGTGGTGCCCATAGGAAACGAGCGGCTGCCTGCCGTTATCTCTCCCCTTTTTTTTTTTTTTTTCCCCCCTTGTCACATATTTCTCAGCGGCGTCAGGCCAATAGAGGAGAGGTGGTAGAAGTTACCGGCCACGGGTGAGTTCTGTACACTCGTTCTTCTTTTTTTTTTTTTTTTTTCCCCCCTTTGCGTTTCTCCTAGGAATGGAACGCGACGCAGAAGAGGATCGCACAACCACAGTTCTCCTCTTTCTTTTCCTTTCTTTCCTTCTCCCGCTATCCTATACTGTTTGGTGAAGCTTCCTCTTTACCGCGCTGCCATCGATATTCTTCTTTTCTTTTCTTTCTCCTTTTTGTTCTCCATCGCCTTTCGGCCGACGTACGAGTAAAAGGAGAGGGACGCTGTTACTGTCGCCCCCGCCTCTCCCCCTTTCCCCGCCCCTACTGACGCCGAATGACGCGCACGAGTAGGAAGAGAGGGGACACCACCTGCGAAGGTCTCTGTTCATCTTTTTTTTCTTTTTTTTTCTCTTGATTGTGACCTTATATATCTAGTTTAAACTAATAAGGGGTTGGCGTTGCAGAAGATAGGTTCACTCCCTCTTCTTCCCTCCTTTTCCTTTTTCCCCCCTCTACCCTGGCAGGGCAGTGGGGGGACCGACGCTGGACACGCGTTGCGCGCTTTCCTCTTTTTTTCTTTTTCATCGTACCAGAAAGCCAGTACCGGTAAAATTCATGTCATGTATCCTTTTTTTTTCTTTTTCCGGACGTCGGCCAGAAAGGCGATGGCAGACGACCCCACTCCAACGGCATCCTCTTCCTTTCCTCTTTTTCTTTCTTTTTCTTTTTTTTTCTTGCCCCTTATCCTGGGCAGCGCGGTGAACAAAGTAATTGACCAAACAGTGATCGGCCTTTTTCCCCCTAGTCTTCATTCATGTGTGGTGGGGGATGAGCCGGCCTTCTCCTTTTTTTTTGCCCGGGGGAGGTGCGGATTGTCGCAGACGAGCCGACCTCGTGTCGGCCCTCACCCGTGGCTGTCCTCCTCTCCCTCTTTTTTCCCTTTTTGTCCCTACCCGATCAAGCCGCGGCTGCGATATAAAGGGAATGGCCCGTTCGTCTATTGCCTATCACCCAAGTCTCTTTTCTTTTTTTTTTTCTTTCCCTTTTCTTTCGGAAGGGATTATCGGCCGCACAGGAGTCGAACACGGCCTTTCGGCGATCTCTTTTCCTTTTTTCTCCGAACCCGGTTAGGAGAAGGCGAATAGGAGCTCCAAAGGGCACGGACTTTTTTTTTTTTTTCTGTTTCGATACCGAGATAAGAGAGGAACTCTACAGGAAATCCTGGGTGTCTCTTCTTCTTCCCTTTCACCCAATGACGAAGGCCTGGGATCAGATAAGAGGTTGGTTTCATTCTCGGCTCGCTGTGCCCCTCCTTCCCTTTTCTTTTTCCTAAACGTGGCTCACGACGCATAAGGAGCTGATTTTTGCCAACTGCAAGGGCGTGCCCTACTTTTTTCCCTCTTTCCCGTGTCGCCGTCGCGGCGGCGGAAAGAGTCGAAGGGAACTGGTATTGCGACGACTGCTTCTCTTTTACCTTTTTCTTCTTTTTTCCTTTTTTGTCGCGGCTTGACCGACGGAGAAAGGGCTACCTTTGTATACGGTCTCGCGGTCCCCGCCCCTTTCCTTTTTTTTTTTTTTGGTTTCAGGCTCACGTTGGATGACCTGACGACAACAAATAAAGCGACCTTCGCCGGGACGGTGGAAATTCTTTTCCGGTCTTTCCCTTTTTTTCTCCGGTGGAGGCTTCCACTTTCTCCTTTTTTTTCCCCCCCCCCGCGGGCCTGATAGTGGTAGCCAGGCATGATGGGAAGATCCGATGTCTAGGAAGCATGCGGTCGTCTTGGCTTTCCTCTTGCTCTTCTTTCCCCTCAGCGGAGGATATAAAGGAGGAACTGCTGCGATTACCGGCATTATTTTTTTCCCTTCGTCTCCTTCCAGGTGGGAGATCGTGACGTTCGGCGAGCCGTCGCTGCCTATTTCCCTTTCTTTATGCTCGACGCGAGAAAAAAAACTTTCCAACATGCATTATTGTTTTTTTTCCTTCCTTTTTCCCTCTCCCTGTGCCTCACGGAGGACTGTTCGAGACGCCATTAGTAGTGAAGATGATAACGTTCCCCCGTCTTCTTCTAGAGCGTGCTGCGTGCACGTGATAGGGCAATGGAAAGATTTAAGGAGACCTCCGCAGGCCTGCAATCCGCTGGGCAAGGTCGTTCTTCTCTGTCCCTTTTTTTTCTTCACCTGGTTGACAGACGACGAGGATGTAGAAAGGGTGAAGGAGTTATGGTAGGTGGGCGACAACGGATTCCCTTTCTCTCCCCCCCTTTGTCTCAGGCTCCTGGTCAGGTGGTGTAATGACCCCTATTGTCCGGACACTGCATTGCTCGCCTCTTTTTTTTTTGTGAGAACAATGCGCCGCTGGTGTGGGTGGAGCAGGACTCCAGCGCCATTCCCGGTAGTATCCTCCTTTGGCCTTCTCCTTCTTCTTTTTTTTTTTCTTCTTCCCCTTTCTCACTCTCGGCGGTACCAGATAATATTCGACGCGACGTACAGAAGATTCATCGACGATTCGAATGATGATAAAATGGATCCGACGGACACGTTCTATTTCCTTTCCTTTTTTTTTTTTTTGATGTCGCTTTCACGCCTTGCGTCAGCAGGCTCCGCAAACCGCGCGTGGTAAGGAGGATCCAATGTTGATCATCTTTTGCAGATCGTCGAGGGTTTTTTTTTTTTTCTTTGGGTTTTTTGTTTTTTTTTTTTCTTTGGGTTTTTCTTTTTTTGGTGGTGGAGAAATGCAGAGGAGCCGCGCTTACTCGCCCCCGTTTTCTTTTCCTTTTTTCTTTCCTTTCGCTGGTCGTCTGTCATCAAACCACACAGCGGGAATTTTCTTCTGCGGCGAAGGGCGTCATAGGCACGCCCTTTTCTTTTTTTTTTTTCCTTTGTTTCGACCACACCGCGACCGGAGCCGAGAAATGGGGGGGTTGAAGCTCAACGTTCCCCGGCGTCGATTCGCTTTCTCCTTTTCTTTTCTCCCCGTTTTTTCTCCCTACTCCGTCGCGGTCACCGGTTGAGGTGAAGTAGAAGGTACTCGCTGGCCCGCAGCTGCGCGCCTCCCCTCTTTCCCCCCCTTCCTTCTTTTTTTCCTCTTTCTTCTTTTTCCTCCTTGCTCCCGCCAGCTCTCGTAAAGATGGAGAACGCGTTCATCCGCCGGATATCTCTTTCTTTGCTTTCTTTTCTTGCTGCGAGGGAACGTCCTAAGGTGCGGCCGGTAATTGGCGACTCTTTCTTCGGCAGATTAACCGGTCATCTCCTTTTTTTTTTTTCTGCGCTGCAGCTCAAAATAGGGGAATCGTGATCATGTCCGAGACCGGCTCTCCTTCCCCCTTCCGGCGATGCTGCCGCCGTGCAGACGAAGATTGCCGGTAATCGGCTTGCATTTCGGCCGGTCCTCCCTTCCCTTTTTCCCCCCCCCTTTTTTGCGCTTGCGATGAATCCCGAAGGCACGGCGACCGCCGCGTCCTTCCCCTCCTTCTTTCTTTTTTCTTGTAACTCGAAACGACGTCACAAGCCAGAAATTGGAAGAAGAAAAAGCGCACCCATACAATCGGGGTTGCTTCTTGACCTTTTTTTTTCTTCTTTGTATCCGGTCGCAGAAATGCTGAGCTGCAAAAGCAGAAGCCCCTTTTACCGAGCGGCCAGCCCTCACTTTCTTTTTTTTTTTTTTCCCTTTTTTTCGACCGGTCGACGTCGGAAGAGCGCGCCACAATGACCCGCCGTCTGGACTCATCCGGATCTCCCCCCTCTCTTTCCCTCCTCCTCTTCGTCGCCAAGAAAGTGCAAGTCTCCTTCTTCCCTCTCTGATTCAGGCATAAGGCCAGAGCAGTAGAAAACCCTTCGCACGCCCTTTCATTTTTCTCTTGCCTTTCTCTTTTCCCCCCGCCTGCCGTGGTAGATAACACGGCGTGACGGGTGCAAAGAGAGCCGCTTGACCTTTTTTTTTCCCAGTCCTTCGTTCATGCCGTCTACGGATAGGGTAGGAGGAGACGAAGTTCTTTGACGCTCGCCAGCTCTTTTTTCTCGACCCGCTCACCTGAACAGATAAGCGTCGTAAGCGGACAGCTCGCCTTCCGTGCCCGGTGGTATTCTCTATTTCCTCTTTTTTCTTCCCTTGCTTCGGCTTAATCCCTTCCGCCTTGGGCGAATTCCAACAGGAAAAGAAAACATTCTCTTTCCACGCGCGGCCTCGATAATCTGTTTTCTCTTTTCTTCCCCTCCTTCCCTTTTTTTTTCCCTCATGGTTAGCCGACAGTGTAATCTTCATAAGAGGCAGTCAGGACATCTTCGCCGTGGTCGAAACGCGTCCCTTCCCTTTTCTTGCCTTTCTTTTTCTCCATTGCATTTCTCCCGCAGGAATGGGGAACGAGAAGACGACGAGGATCCATCCCCCACCCCCCCTCTCTTTTTCTTTTTCTTCCATCTCCTCCTCGCCTCTCACTGTTTGGTGAAGAAGTAAGTGTTCACCTTTTGACCCGCGAATAGCCGTATCCTTTTTTTTTTTTTTTCTGTACCGCAAGGCCGATGCTGGCCGTTGGAGTTGGTAGTAGGAAAGAGACTTTTCCGACTTCGTTTCCCCCTTCTCTTTCCCTTTACGTTCTCCATCATGATTTTTCAGGTACGGATCTGGCTGAGCGGCCACCCTACTCTCCCTTCCCTCCCTCTTTTCCTTCCGGCGCGTGTCTCGTGGTCAGCGGAGGGTGAAGCGCTGAGCTGTTTTACGCCTGCGGGATAGCTTT
>Ga0179593_1599537_pt1 | contig 10601 bp, 10 predicted proteins | sample CZODoug2_1_08_16_FD_185931 | JGI IMG/M metagenome (GOLD analysis project Ga0179593, IMG submission 185931) | Vadose zone soil fungal communities from Angelo Coast Range Reserve, California, USA - CZODoug2_1_08_16fungal (PacBio error correction) | ecosystem: Environmental > Terrestrial > Soil >... | reverse complement strand
TCCCCCCATCTTTCTTCTCCTTCAATCCCTTCTCCCTCTTCCCAAGTCCCCTCAAGCCTACTTGTCCCGGCGCCCTCCAGGCCCTTTCTTTAGACTTTGGCGGCCAGCCCGGAGTAGAATGTATTTCCCCCCTGAAGATTACAATTTGATGAAAGTTGCCATAGCCCGCGTAGTTCGTCTTGGCCCCTCCACTGCCGCGACCAGACCCGGACGGTGATATGGTTGTCCTATTCCTTTTGAACTTGGACCGGTCCCCTCACCCCAAGTCCGCGCCAAAAAGTTTGACTTTTGTTTTCCTGCCTCGCCGTTTTCTCCCACTCCCCCTTTCTTCTGTCACCTCCGAAGATGTTCGAGGTCCTAGGACTATAGGTCCAGAGGCAGTGAAGACATCATTTCCCCACTCTTCTTCCACCCCTTCGCCCTCCCTCACACTTCCTTCGCTCCCTGCCACCCTTTTCCCCCGTCCTCTCTCCACCTCTTACTCCATCACTTCCCTCAATCTTTATCATGCGCCACACGTCCCCCTCTTTTCTCTCCCCGCGCTCCACACCAGCTCCTCCCCACCCCCACTTTCCCACTTCCTCCCCTTTAACTCACTAATCCTCCTCCTCTTCCCCCTCCACATCTACCCCCCCCCATCACTGGCAACTTTCCCCCTCCCCACCTCCATTTACCTTCTCCCTACCTCCCCCTAATTTTCTCGTTTTTAGGCATTATCCCCCCCGCTTCTCTGCTTCTTCCCTCACTCTCTCACTCCCTCCACCCCCCGTACACCCCTACCTTCTTCACCATCGGTCCCGTTTTACAATCTAAGCCTAGCCCCCATTCTTTCAGCCCCTACCCCCCTTCAGATCCTCATATTCCTCCCCGCCTTGCTCCCCCCTACCCTTCCCTCCTCCCTTCACTTTCTCCCCCCCATCTCCACTCTTTCAGCATCTCCCTATCTTGCCGTTACCACTCCCCCCCCCCCAGCTACCCACCTTCGCCCCACACCCTCCTTTCCCCCGCTCCATTTCTTGCCTTCACCCACCCCTCCACCTCATCCACCCCTCTCAGCCTTAGCCTCCCCTTCTTCTCCCCCCACCTCCCCCCCCTCCCTTAATTTTTCACTACTTAAGTACACGACCCCTTCTTCTCCACCTCTCCTCGTCCCTCACCAACTTTATCCACCCTTTTTTCTCCCTTCTCCCAACACCTGTACTCCCACTGTCTCTCCAATCCCTCTTCTCATCCTTCACATACTTCCCCCTCCTAGTCATACCATCCTCCCGCCTTTCTACGCACCACCTCTTCGCTACTGCCCTTTGTCCGGCGTCCACTCTCTCTCGTCATCCCCCCCTCTTCCTCCCCACTCTGCTTTCTCCTTTCCCCTCACACACTCAAGGTCGCCCCCCCCTCCCTCCTCCCACCATCACCTCCAACCCCCCGACGCTTCCACACCTTCCTATCTGCTTTGTCAACCTCCTTTCCTCCTCATTCAATTTTCCTCCGTAATTCCCCATGGATACATCGAGCTACTCCCCCCACCTCCCCTCCCTATCCCCCCCTTGCCCTAACCCTCCATCCCCCCCCCCCCTCCATTCCTCTCTGCTGATTCCTACCCCCCCGACTCCACCCCCCCATCCTCGCCATTTCTCGGTCCCTTACCTGCCTCACTTACTCTATCCCTCCGCTGCCGTCATTGCCCTATCGGTTTGCTCCCATAGTCCAAACCTCCCCCTTTCTCTTCTCCTCAACTGGGTTCTAAGCCCTCCCCTCATCCATCCCCTCGTTCATCTCCACCTCCTTCACACCATTTACCCATTCATTCCTCTTCCCTCCTTTACCCATCCGCCTCCCCAGTCTTGTCCTGCACTCACCCCCCTAAAAGACTCCGTTGTCTATACCCCTCACTGAACCCCCCTACCCCCCCCACAGGCCCACTCCTCCCTCTATCCTTTTTCACTAAGCAACCCATCCCTCCCCCGTCCCAGCCTGCGTAGCACTATCGCCTACCTTCCCACCTCCCTCCACCCTTTCCCCACAACCCCAGCCTCCCCACCCCCTCCTCATTCCCCGCCCCATACCTACTCCCCCTCCCCTCTCTCCGTTCTTCTCCCTCCCCCCCGTTTCCCCCCCCCCCCTTTCTTCATGTTCTCTTTTACCCCTTCCCCTACCCTCGTCCTACAACCAACACCTCCGATCTCTCCTCTCCGCCTGTACCATTTTTTCTCCCCGCGTCACCCCACGCCCATACCCTCTCTCTCTCCCCCCGTGCCTTTCCCGTTTTCCTTTGACTAACTTTTCACCCCGACTTCCCTCATTATCTCTTTAACCTCAATAACCCACCCACCCCCTACTCCTTGCTACTTCTTCGCCTCTCCTCTGCCTTCCCCTGTCCCACTTGATTTCGCCCCCCCCATTTTCCTCTCCTTTTACCCTTTCACCTCCCCACATTTTAGCCTCCTTGCCCGTTATTCTTCCCCTTCCTCCTGCCCCTCATCTCTTCTTTCCCTCCCCCATCTCGTGCCCCCCCCCCTCCACCGCCCACCCACACCCTCTCTTTATTCTAATACCCTTCTCCCCCCCCCTCCTTTTCTTCCAGGCCCCTCCCCCCTTTGCCCTCCTACCTCATTCCTTTTCGCTCACCTTTTATCCCCCTTCTCCTTTCCCTTCCCCTCCTCGTTTCCCCCTCATCCTACGCACCTTTATCTAACTCTCCTCCCCCCCTTTTCCCGTCTTCTCCCCCTTTCCTCTCTTCGTTCCATTCCCGTCTTTTTTTTAGGTTTTTTTCTTTCCCCCCGTTTGCGCGGCTGCACCGATGTGCTGTTTTTTGCATAGATTCTACTTCATGCACCAGTCTACTTTTGCCCAAGCCGGCCAGCCAGTATAAGGAGGATGCGTCACTACCCAGCTTCCCGGCTCGGTCACAATTTGGTCCACCGTTGATTGCAAAAGTAGTGCTCCATACATTCGTCCATGCGTGGCCCACAGTTCACCCCCGATCACGGTTTACCTCCCTTGGCCCACCTAACCCTGTCCCTTTGTAGCTTGCCGGAGCCTGCGATATTGCCCCTCCCCCTTGTCTTCCTCCCCCGAAATAAGTGTGTGTTGCTACAATACTTTACCTCTTTGTTTTTTTTCAGGCGGTTTTGATCTTCCCTTGCCGCCAACTTGCCCCTTTTACCCCCCTTTTCCCCTGGGCCCTTTCCAGGATGGTCTTACTTCGCTCGGGTACTTTCTCAATTCACTCTCCATGTTCGACGGGTTCACCCCATAAAGCCTTCTTCTACGTCAACGCGAACTCTTTCAAAACATTATGAGGCCAGCCTTCTTTCCTAGTTCCGTTCACGGTTGTAGGTGCATAGAAGCGGCTTCCACTTTGCCCAACGTTTTTCCAAATTTCATGTTGGGCGTCCCTTCTTAACTGCCTTCTAAACGCCTTAAAGTTTATTGGAGACCTTTCGATGCGGCCCCTTCGTGGCCCCTTCCCACGCATTCATTTTTCTGTGAGTCAACTCCCCCGTTCCCTTTGGTGTCGCCCCCCTTCAATGAAATGAGCTCCTTTGACCACGGTTTTTTTTTCGTCCTTCTATGGACGGATAATGTACCCTTCTTTTCTCTGGTTCTGCTTCGTACCATGATTCCCTTTCATGACCATGCTGATAAGCGTATTCCCTTAGTTCCTTGAGACCATCGTGAAGTCGTCGGGGTCCCCTTTCCGCAGCGGCCGTTCGTCTCTGCAGTCTGCAATCAGCCCTCATTCTCCTTTTCAACTTCTCGTGCGTTGAATGCGCACTTTCGTGACACTTCAGTATACCTACCCCAGCGTTTTGGGCACCGCCAAATTGTGGGAATCTTCCCAGCCTATAGGCCACTTTTCCTTTCGAGTGTCGAGGAAACAATGCCCCTTTATTCTTGTCCGTCCGTTAATATCATTTCATCCAATCACTCCCTGCCTCCGGATGGTGCTGTCCTTTAACTTTATCCAGCATCCTCTCACGTACCGTTATACCGAGCTGAGCTGTTTTTTTTTTTTTGAAGTTACTTCTTCACCAATGACTGCATCCTTGTGTCCCGAATATCTTCTGATGGTCCTTACACTGGGTTAGTCCTCTATTCCCCCCCGTCCCTGTGAAGAGAGGATCTTTGCGTATTTTGTTCTTTTTTTTCTCGCCTATTTACACCTACCACATCCCAGCACCCCACCCCCCTATTTCCATACCCACTCATGGGCTCAGTTTACCCAACCCTCCCCTCGATTGTTATTGCTAGGGCCCTTTAAGAGTCACCTTGTCAGTCCTAGGTACAGCTCACCTACTTCCTTTCCATTTTTTTTAGGAGTGTTGGATTTGGGCTTTTGCCATCCATGTTTAGGAGTGAACCCTTTTTCCCAGCGCTTTTCTGCTCAATCCTCAACACCTTCTGTTGCAGGGAATTTGTCCCCCGTTCCGCCATGATCACACTCCAAACCCACCAAATGCCCCATCAAACCACCCCCCCCCAACCCTTTTCATCCTTATCTATATGTTACCCCTTTCCTACTCTTTACGTCTCGACAGAGGGTGGTTTGGAGCCTGTATAGTAGAGGCAGTACCCCTGGGTTCCATTCCCAGGAGGTGGGTCAACTTTTTTCGTAACCACCGTCCCAGTTCCCTTTTTCTCTTTCTCAGAAGAGAGTAACCTTCTGTGCCCATGACACCCCAGCCCCCTTTCCCGGGCCTAGACGGATCCATCGAATGAAAATTTTATTTCATTTTTTGTACTTAGCCCTTTCCGGCCACTCTCACATCCCCCTAGATCGGTTGAAATTAAGCATCTCCTGAGTTTTCGGGGTGCCTTTGGCTGGGTGACGATTTTTTGACCCTTTTAGTGTCGGTCGCCGCCCCGTCCGAAGATATTCCTCTTCTCCCGGGTACGGCCAGGTCGCGCTTGTCTTCCCCCAGTTACTCCCCCTGCCCCGTATTCGGCCGTCCACAAGTTTCCGTTTCCTTGAATCTTCCAACAAGTTTTTTCCCACTTTTTCCCCTGGACAACTAACAGACACGGGCGAGCTACAGCCCACGTACCATATTCGGCGCTTCCTTTTCTATGGTGAGTCTGCCTCCGACCGCCGCCCGTTAGCGAGAGTGTCGTTTCCCTGCGGCCCAGAGAGAAACCCCTTTTCTATCTGGAATATTTCCCGTAATGTTTTTCCCGCGGCTGTTGCGGAGGAAGCTTTAGTTTTTTACGTCCCTCAACCTCTTCACGCAGAAGCTTGCACTCTTTCAGTTGAGGCATGTTTTTTTCTTTTGGTCAGTGACCTGAGACATCCAGCCGAACGACGCGCTGTCCCGCCGCTTCCTGGTTGCATGACCAGATAAATCTTCATTTTCCCTTTGCCCACCCCTCCTCCTCCCCCTTTCTGATGACCTTTTCCTACCCCCAAGCGGATCCTGACGTAAATGATCCGTATCCTTTCCCCCATGTTCCCCGGACCATCTATTAGGTCCCCCCTCCTGCTCCCGGTTACTTGAACTTTATCCCCATTTTACCTCTCCCCTTTTTGAGGTTTGCCATGAGGGCACTGGACAGAGAGGAACTGTTTTGACCCACCCCGCGTTGATTCTCTCCAACATCCTCAACCCTTCTTCGGATGGCTCGTGACCCGGTTCCGCCAGATCGGGTCCGTGTAGTCGGACTTCCGCTCTTCTATTTTCCGCCAACAAACTAGGCCACTTTTTTTCAAGTCCGGGAGATTTCTACTTTTTCTCGTTCGCGTTGGGATCTGAGGTGGGCACATGTTTTTCCCAGTTTTTTACGGGCAATTCAATTCGAAAGATTGATCTTCTTCCCCAGCCTTTCCCTCGTAAGTAAGGCGGACACTTAAGGCAATCCCTTGACTCCAATTTGACGTGCATCGGGTTCTGCCCCCTGTGCAATCTAAATCATGTCCCCTACGGAGGACAGCGGAGGGAGCAACCCCATCTTTTTTCCTTCTTGATGTGCATGCATGAAAGCCCAGTCTACACCAGGCACCCCCCTGTTGATGGCCTTCGTAAAATGTTCACCTGATTCTTGCCACACACCCGTGTGTAGACTTCATTATCTTTTATGTCCATACCTTAGCGGCCCCCCCTTCTACGATCGTTAGGATGGAGGTGCTACTTGCCCATCTTTTGCCTGGACTTGACCCGGCGGAGAGAAGAAAATCCGTACGCATATCGCTCTACTGCGGGTTGTATCAACCTTTTTTCTCTTCAGGGCAATCTTCGGAACACCCTCCTCTTTGTGCGTTTGCTTGTCAGCCTTTTTCCCCCCGCTTGCCCATAGAACGGGAAGCTAGCATGATCATTTCAAGGGGTTACTTTTCTTTTTGAGGGTGGGGGGGGGGGGGGGGGGGCGTGTGGGTGGGTTTGGTGGGGGGGGGGGGGTGGGGGGGGGGTGGTGGGGGGGTGGGCGGGGGGTGTGGGGGGGGGGTGGGGGGGTACAAAAAAAACAAAAAAACACTCTTCCTTTGGCATAGTAGAGAACACCCCATTTCCTTTCTTTCGCTCCCATTTTTGTTGCGAGGTCCTGGCCTTTGACCCGAGCCCCTTTTTTCGACTTCTCCTCCCAAGCTTCTCTGGTAGAGGCAGGTTTTTCTGCATGTTGACCACCCCCGTAGTCTCACTGAACCGATGAGGTTTTCCCACTTTCCTGACTAACGCGTTTCCAAGAAATCCGACGTTCTTCCTCACCCTTCTCTCCTTTTTATTCCCTGAGACCCTTCAGCCTGCCCCTTTAAAGACGGCGTTTCCCCCTCTACCCCTCCCTACCAGATAGATTATAACCCCCCCTAGGCGTGGATGGGAGGGGCCCAGACGGGGTGTAACCCGACTTTACTTTCCTCGGCTAACAGCTTGGAAGACAAGAGTGTAAGATCTCCGTGCCTCCCCGTTGTGTTTGGTGGGAGCCCACCTCCGTTATTTTTCCCACAGCCCTTCCCCTTGCGTCTCCACCTTGATAAATTCCAGAGCCAGCCTACTGTCGTTCCCTTAACCTTTATGACCGACCGTTGATGACGAAGTCGCCAGGTCCTCCGACTATGTGTAGTACTCCCTTCTTGGTCTTCATCTTAGTGTCTTTTTTCCCTTTGGCAATAGAAAATGTTCTAGGTGCTGTGCAACTGACCCCTCCCGCCAGCAGGTCCTCGGCCTTTGAGAGGCACCCAAATGATTGACAGCGTTGCCCCAAGCGCAAGGCGAGCGCCCCCCAGAGCCCCGACCCGGCCCTGTTTTTCTCCCGACGTATCAAGGTTTGACTCTTTTTACGTTTCCTGACTTTAGACCCCCTTTTTTTCGGATACTCGTTCCAATTTATTTTTTTTCAGTCTGGGCTAAACCCCCGGCTTGCTTTGCTGACCTCTGTCCCCCCCCGATGCTGCGACCCCCCCCTCTCCCGCAGCCCGTTCTAGGCCTATTTTTCGTACCAGAGACCGCAGTAATAATGTTGCTTTTTTCGATGCGTAAGCGATTAAAGATAAGGACCCTTGGTAAACTATTTTTCAACTTCTCCTTTCAGTGTGATACTCAAGATAGTTGATGGAGCAACCTGTTTACCCCTCCCCAGTCCGAGAGTAAATTGTGGAAATTTTTCAAAGCGCCGGGGTGAATAACACTCCCCATTTCCCAAAAAGGTACAAGAGTAGTTGGATAGCATTGAAGATAGCAGGTTCCGCCTAGAGGACTGACCCCCACTGACCGACGCAGGACTTACTTCCCGTGAAAGAAATATTATTTTGTTTACCCCATTGCATTTCATGAATGTTGTTTTTTTGTTCTCAGAGAAGGTTTGATATCCCCCCCTGTTCACTTCCTTGCACTGTCCGACCCATCTCTCAGGGGCATGCACTGTCGTCTTCGATAGGTTCGGCAAGTTGCAAACACTTATCTAATGTCGTTAGAACGGTAAAAGACCTTCCAACTACCTTTGAGAGAGAAAAGTCCCCACATGATAGGACACACTTCATTCCGGGACAGAAGAGGGCATACCACTACCCCCATTAGTCCCGTAAGGGTTTTGAGTGGGCTTTGTCCATAGGAGAGAAGAGAGGGATGCAGAAAAGATCCAGTTTTTTAAGTAGGGCTAATCCTCTCACTTAGGTCTTTTACGTGGAGACTGGCCCCACCCTCGGTTACGTCATCAACCCTCGTCGTCCCAGACAGGTACACCTTCTGATAACCCCAGTTTCTCATCTACGGCTTCTTGACATCTCGCCGCTTATCGTCACACCCCTCCACCCCCAATGACGTTCCTTTCCGACCGGTTTGTTATCTCTTCTAGCTCCTTCCCCCCCATGTGCCTAGTGGTGAGCGCGCAGTCTCAAGGGAACGGCATTTTTTTGTCCCGTCCTTTTTTCTTTCATGAGCGGTATCACATGTTTTCTTGCCTGAGGTTTGAGACCAACGTGCCCCATTACCTCATTTCATTAGAGCCCGCCTGACCTACTTTGGGAGTCGGCAAAACACATGGAGGCCCCCTCAACAGTTCTCCGTCGCCTTCTTCCCGCATGGCCAAGCTGACTCTTCGCGTTCTAAACCCTGCGTTTCCGAGGCGATGAACCGTTTCCCTTCGTGTTTACACTTTGTTGTATGTCATAGCTCCTCTTCTTTTTGCTGTATTAGGCAATGTTCTATCATATTTTCAAAGGTTGCTGTTAATAACTACAGAAAGACCCGGAGTCCCTCCCCAATCCCTTCCACCCACCCCCCCTTCCTTTTCGTCGTCCCGTTTCCAGCATTCTGTCCCCGTACCTTCATATCTAGTACACCAGAGTATAAGGGAATTTTTTCCCCATTCTGTGGTTCCCCCACCCCTAAACCGATATGGTAGGAGAGCCCATCCCATGGCTCTTTTATTAGGCGGTCCTCTGTAACAGCCTTTTGTATATTCCTTTTGTTTGGTGACGGTCGATGGTTCGCTTCAACTTTTGCGTCTCCTCGCCTACGCCCCTCCTCTCCTTATAGAGCCAGTATCCGGCGTTTCATCTTGATCTTCTCCTGGACATTGAACGCCATTTCTTTCCGCCTTGCCCGAATTGACTAGTCGACTGTGCCTATTGAGGCTTAGTCAAATGATATTCACTCTTCTCTCATTCTTTGAAAGCGCTCGTGCACCATTCCCTTCCTTTGGTCTTGCGTTGCCTAATACTTTATCACCCGTTTTATTTCCCTTTTTTCGCGGTGACACCCAATATCGCTTGTTGTGCTTGGGAACGCGGACTCTGTAGATCATTTTTTATTGTTTAGTGTAACACTGTTCCCTCCTGGTTATTTGCGTCACCCCCCACCCAAGAGCTCCTTTCCTTCCTCCCCACTTTCTGTTTCTTGACGGTGAGCTGAAGGCCAGTTGTTCACTCGGCCACCTCTTTTCGTCCAACGAGCCAGAAGTAGCTCCCCCTATCTTTTCCACTCTCCACCCCCTCTCTTTGGATCACTCCCCCACAACCCGGCAACGGTGCTTGATCAGCCTTTCCGGGGCATTTCACCCCCAAACGACCAAGGTAGCTTTTTGCTTGTCCTTTGTTTTTTCCCCTTGTTTTCCTCATTCATGCCAAACAAACTCTCTCAACGTGGACCCAGGTACACCGTTTTTAGCCTACGCCAACTTGCTTCACTCTATCAGTGTCCGAACCCGGATACTGGATCCCGTTCACCACGGACCAGCTCGACGCTCCTACTCTTACCTTGATTCCCCAAAACCTTTCATTGAGGCTAACGAATGTCCCCGCCACCTTAATTCCAACGACATCCCGGGTTTGCTCTATGTAACCTCTCCGTCCACCCGTTTTTGATGCAGTTTACCCCCTTTTCTTGCCAGCGGTTCTTACCCCTCTTTTTTGTTCCATTTGTGCGCCCCTTACTTCATTTCTTGAGACCCTTTTTTTCCCAAGGCCAGGCTTTTCACAATCGCGCCTGTTGCAGGCGAGACAAATCGTTTTGGTGTTTCTATTGCTTTGATTTGAATGCCCCCCTACTTGATGATTTTATTGTTTCCTGCCCCGTTTCCCCTCTGTGACGAGACAGTCCTCCTGAAACTTATCACTATTTTCCCCCCTCGCTCCCCATATCCCTAGCTTTCTGCTTTTCTCCTCTGACGTCCGCTCGATTTACCGGCGCCGGTCTTTATCTGATTCATCAGCTTTAATCCTCCCTGACATCGCGCGGGGCGTGAAAAATGGGATTGCTAGTTTTGTTTCGACCCACTTCTTTTTGTAGACATGGCTCGTTAGTGGATTTTTAAATGATGCGTACTTAATTTCGTGTGACCCGGTTCCCCCATAGCATCAGTGTCATCTTCTATTCAACACACCGTGACTTGGGATGCGACTGCGGTTTTACCTGATCTCTTGCGCCCGTCTTTTTTCCCGATCCATTTACACTCAGCTCCCCCCACCTCCCCTACTGTTAACGTTTTACATCAATCTGTTCTATTCCACTCAGGTCCTTTTTTTTTTCTGTTGTTTTTAGATTTGCTCCGCGTGCTCGCTAGCTACAATACTGTTAACATCCTCGATCTTGGTTTTTATTTATGGACTCTTTTTACTCGCCCGCACGCCCGGTTTTTATTCGTCCGGTTTCTTACCAGGTTACACAGATGTT
>Ga0179593_1530162_pt1 | contig 10601 bp, 13 predicted proteins | sample CZODoug2_1_08_16_FD_185931 | JGI IMG/M metagenome (GOLD analysis project Ga0179593, IMG submission 185931) | Vadose zone soil fungal communities from Angelo Coast Range Reserve, California, USA - CZODoug2_1_08_16fungal (PacBio error correction) | ecosystem: Environmental > Terrestrial > Soil >... | reverse complement strand
CCGTGGTTTTCTGCTCCTTTTCTGCCCTTTCTTTTTTTTGCTTCCTCACCCGGACAGTTCAAGCGCCAACGCTTTTTTTTTTTCGCCCTTCCGGGGAGAACTCCTTCAAGATTGCGGGGGGGGCTTGGGAGTTTTTTTGCCCCCTCCCGGCCCTGCTCCTGAGCAGTTTGTGTTCCTTTTTTATTGAAGTCTCTGCAAAATGTCAGTTTTCCTGCTTGTTTTTTCTGCCGTGGTGGCTGTGCGGGTGTTCCTGGGGGGGGCCCAGGTTGTTACGCGTTTGCAGCAGTTTTCCGCGCCGGGTTGTGTCCCCCTCCCGGCGCTTCCGTTAAAGGTACGAGGACCCTCTCCAAGGGGTTGCGTTTTTGCCCACAAACAGGTCCTTGTTCAGGTGGGTTTCCCCCGACATTAAAGACTCGCTTTTTGCCGGTGTGACTTGGAAACTTCTTGCCCGGTCGTTTGATTCCCTGGGTTTCCCCCATGTGTTTTCCTTTCCCCCCGTCCAAGGTTTCACCGGTTGCTCTGACACCCCCCCCCCGGTGGTGGGCGTTTTTTTTTTGGAACACTTGTGGTTCCTTCCGCGCTGCCCCACAGGCCCTCCCTCCCCCGGCCCCAGGATCAACACAGCACTGTGTCGAGGGACGTCCGTTGCGCTGGCCTTTTTTTTTGTTCGGGAGGACCCCCACCTGCCCAGTTTTCTCCTAAGTGGTGTGGCCCCTTTTCCCTTTGCGCCCACGGGTCTTTTCGTGTTTTGGCGTTCCCCTCCGCTTTTTTTTTTTTTTTGGGTTCGATTTGTCCCCTCGTTAATCCCTTCAATCCTGTTCCTTTCCCTTAACCGTCAGGTAGGGGGCAGGGTCCTTGGCCAATCTGGTTGGGAGTCTTCGCGGGTTTCCTTTTGTTTTTCAAACCCAAACGGCGTTGCCAGGCCTTTTTTTTTGTTTTTTCCAAAAGCGGTGGTTCCCCGTTGGCCGGGTTTAGGGTGCCCTTCCCGTTCCCCCTTGTTCCCCCCCCTTCCTCTGACCAATTTTAGCCCCCCAGCAGCTGTCGGGAGATTTCCTCCGTCCCCCCCCCGGCCCGCCCCCCCTTTGCGCGCCCCCTGGTTGGTTTTTTTGTTGCTTTGAGCTTGTTTTTTTGGCTTGGCGTTCCAGGCGAGCTACTTTTCGGGTGTTTTTTTTTCCGTTTCGAAGCCCTCGGTTCACAAAAGGAGTGGTTGCCTTGAACAGTTTCAACCCCCCGTCAGGTGATGGTTCTTTTTGGTCCCTATCAATGTTTCCCCTTTCAGTTTTTGCATTTGAAGGGTGACGAGGGTGTGAAGTTTTGTAGGTCGTTTGAACATGGTCTTTTCCCGTTATGTCCCCCCCACACTTTTGTTGCAGCCCCCCCCTGGCACATTGAGTCTTTTTTTGGATGACGGCCCTGTTGTGTCCTGCGAAAACCCCCGCGTGATGGTTGCTCGGTTGCGCGGGTTCCCCATTTCTGTACCCCCCGGAGGAGCTGTAAGTGGCCGGAGGATGTTTTTTCCCCCTGGGCGCTCCCCTCTGTCACGAAAGTTTGTTTGCCCCCTTCGGTTGGTTCCTGATTTTTCGGGCCCTTTTGTTGCCGGAATGTTTTTTTCGTGTGGCGCTTTTGGTGTGAGGGCCAACCGTCCCTTTCTTTTTTTGGTTCGTTTGCTGTCTTGTTTCGGCTTGAAATTATTTTACTCTGTTTAAGGTACGCTTTTGCTGGCTGTTTTTGTTTTGCCCGGCCCTCGCGGGGGGAGCGGTCCGTCCGGAACAAGCATTTTTTTTGCCTTGCGTTTTGTTGGTTTTGTAACCTGGTAAAGTGGTTGTGCCCCCCCCCGGGACTTCTTTTTTAATTAGTTCTCCAGCCTGATTGGGCCCCCTTTCCCTTTAGTTTCTTCGATTGTATTTTTTGTCCGTCGCTAATTAGTGGGGTTTACCCCCTGGTTCGAGTCCACCTTGGTGGGAGTTGGGCGTCCCTGTGTTTCGTTAACATGGGTACTTTCCTTGCTTTTTTGCCTTTTCACCCGGGGTTTGTTTTTGTGCCCGGGGGGGTCCACGTCCAGCGCCATGTTTCTGGGTTAGGTTCACCCGGTGCCCGATGATTTGTTTGGGTTTTCCCTTTCCCCCTTGTCGTTGCTTTTTTGGTCAAGCTTTTCTTTTTGCTTGGGGGGGGGGCCCCTCCGAATCCCCTTTTGGCCCCCCGTTCCAGTTGAGCACGGCCTTTTTTCTTTTTTTTTTTTTGTAGTACCAGAGGGGGTTGAGGCGTTGTGTTTCAACCTTTTTTCCCCCGTTTGTGCCCCTTTTTTGCAGTGGGACCGTTTGTGGTTCCCCTTTTTCGGGCGGTCTTTTTTTTGGTCCCCAATCCAAAGGCCCATTACGCATCCCCGCTCTCAGGAGTTTGGTTGGTTTGGTCGTGGCACGGACACGTTTTTTCGTTTTTATGTTTTTTTCATTCTTGCGTTAGGGTGGGACCGTTTACCCTTTCCTCATTCGCCGGCAGGGGTTTGTTTCCCTCTTGCCAGTGAGGAGAATGTGCCTCACCCATTACATCTTTTTCCCCCCCATGCAAAAACCCTTCTTCCTTTCGGCCGCCCCCCCCCCCCCCCCAAAATCCTCCTCTTTTTCTTCCCTCTCAAGGTTATTTAAGTTTTCGTTTTTTGTTTTTGGGATTTCCTCCGTGCTGTCTTGTGCGTGACCTTTCCCTAACCCAGGAGGATCCGTTTGTCCTTGCACGCTTACTGCCCAATTGGTTCCCCCCCCCTTGAGATCGGACTTTTGACCGGCTTCTTGCGATCGCCCTTCTGGGGTCAGTTGGGCATCCCTCGTAAGAAGGGGGCCCTGCCGTCCTGTGTTTGTGTTTTGCGTGACCCACCCAGCACACTTTTCCTGTAACAGGGAGATTCCCGTCCTTTGTCAAAAATGTTCGTGGCAGTTGTTTCCTGGTTCCTTCACCCTATCTTGACGCCAGTTCCCCCATTTTGTTCCAGTTTTCTGTGATCTAGGTTTGACCCCCCCCCCTTTCGGGCCATTTGTGCCCAACTTCCCCTTTTCTTTTTTTACTGCCCCATTTTTTTGGGTTCCCCCCAAGCCCTGGTAACCGGCCCCGCCCCCCAAAGCCTGCCATTCCTCCCTTTGGCACGCCGCGTGGGACTTATTCAGGTTGTTGGGGGCCACACCAGTGTCAAGCAGGGGTTGGCTTTTACTCTCGGTGCCTTCCCCCCCCATTAACGGGAAAAATTTCGGCCCCCGCCAAATTTTCTCCCGTCTTAAAAAAGGGTTCCACCCCCTGTGTCCCCCCCCCCTTTCGTTTTTCGTAAAAAGGATTCACGAAATGAATTTCCTTCCCCTTGAGGTTTTCTTCTCTGTTTTTTGATCATGAAACACCGGTTTTCCCCCGGTCCGTTTTTTCAAACCCCCCCCGCTTTTTCCCCCCGCCAACGGAAAACTTTGCCGCCTTCCCTCTTCCTTCTGTCAGGAGTGTTTACGTCCCACTCCGTCCGTGGGTTTCGCTTCTACTTACCCGTGGAGTGTGTTTTTTCAACCCCCGTTTTTTCTTGCCCATTTCCCCCACACGGAGAAAACTGAGATGTTGTTTTCTCCCCCCCACCCTTGCATTCGCCCAAAAAAACCACAGCGGGATGGACGGGCTTTGGATGTTCCTTGACCTCTTTGGCCAATGGTCCCAAAGGCTTGGCAACATGGCCGTTTTTTTTTTAATCGTTCTTAAACACAGTCAGTGTGACTGGCAACCCCACACTTCCCATTTGTCCTTCTTTTCCCGCCCCACCAATGAGCACGGCCGCAATTTTTTTTTTTCTTGTGAACATGTTCGCCCTTTCTGTCGCGGCCCTAACGTGGTTCCAAAACATTCAGGTCTTTTCATCACTTGTGGGTTTTTTGAGTTTCCATAAGTCCAACTGCACCCACACCGGACTTTATTTTTGGTTTCAATCCCATCGTATTTACCCTGATACTAACCCCCCTTTTCTGAATTTTTTTTTAACACTTTATTTTCCGCTTGTCGGTGCGGTTTTTTTCTTGCCCGTGGTTAACGCTGATTTAGTTTTTTTTTTTTTTCCAAACATCCCCTGATCTCTGGGTTTCCCTTTTTTTTTCCAGAACCGCCACCTCCTCCTGTACACGCCAACAGTTTTTTTGCCCATAGGGGGCAACACTTTTGGCGTCTGTCTTAGTTTTGCGAGAGTCAAATTTCGCTTTCCTTGGGTGCCTTGACATAGCTGTTTGGGGGATCGCGGTCTGGACTCAGTTGAAAAGGCGGGTTCTTTCCTTTTGGGAATGTCTTTTTTTTTGGCCCTTTTCACTTTAAGACCTGGGCGGGCGTCTTCGTAGAGGTATGGGTCCGACTGCATCTTTGTCGTTCTGGCCTTATTCCCGGGTTTCCTCTTTTTTGGGATTGGAAGAAGGGGGGGGTCCCCCCTCTTTTGCGCGTGTCTGGGAAGCAGGGAATACCGCCCCCGCCTGCTTTTTGTTTTAACACCCTTCCCCCCCTTACTGGGGGGGGTTTGGTTACTTGGGCTTGATCTAAACCGGCTCGTGTTGTGCCGGCCCCCGGTCTTTCGCCCGTTCTTGGTTTTCCCTTCTTGTTCCGGCTTGGTTTGGCGCGGGGGTCCTGCCTTCTTTCCCCCCTCCCCCTTGGGGGGTTCCCCCCCTTGTTTTCGTGTTTTGCGGGCTGCTTTTGCCCCCCCCGTGGTACCTTGTGGTTCGCGGGCCGGGGCGGGGTCCCCCCGAGTCGTTGTAGGATCGCCTTGCCCGCCCGTTTTTTCCCCACTGCTGTTGGCTTCTCTCTTTGGTTTTGATTGTCGGTTGACAAACCAACTTATCATTTGGGCCTCCTTCATTTGCCCTGGTCCTGGGTTGCATGCAGGGGCCATTAACTTTTCCCTTTCCAACGACGAAGGGTGCTTTCGGGCCTCTGTAAAATGTCCCCCTCTTTACCAAGGTTACCTTTGCAGCTTTTCCCCCCCCGGGGGCTGGCGGCCCCCGAAACACGTTTTCGCGGGGATAGACCTGATTCCTTTTGTTTTTCTTTTTCCCGGCTTTCCTGCCCCTCCCCCCGTATGGTCTTGGCTGGTCTTTCTTGTTCGGGCTTGTTGATAGGATTGTTTTTGCTGGGGACCCTGGTTATTTTCTGCCCCGGTCCGGTTGTCTTTTTTTTTTTTTCAACCTGGGGACGAATCTTTTTTCTCTCCTCCTGTTGTGAGAGCCAGTTGAGACCGCGACGGTTCCCCCCCCTCCGGTTTTCCTCCACCCCTTTAGACGGCCTTCCACGTCCTTCCCTTTTTCCCTATCGCAATGGAAAGAGAGCTGTCGGGCTTTTCTGTGCCCTGGCACCTTTGTGATTTAGTAGTCGATGGGTCGCATTTTGAGTGCCAGCCGTTTTTCTTTAGGGGGGGTTTTTTGGCCCTCTTCCCTTCCTTTTGGTACGGGCAGTTTCTTGCATTTTACCCCTTCATTGGGTTTCCCCCCTTTTTGTTGGTACTTGACAAGCGCCCCATGGCCCTCCTCGCTCTCGAATTTTTTTTTTCTTTTTTGTTTTCACCCCCTTTCGTCCCTTTGCGACGGGGGCCCCATTGGCCTGGATCCTTTTTTTTTGTTTTTTGGGGGGAACCGGAACTCTCTTTTTCTCTTTTTTTTACCGTAAAACCCTGTCTGTGTGTCCCTTCCGGATCTCAAACGGTCGTGGTTAAATTCTTTTCTTCCAAGTTTTGAACGTCCCCTTGTCACGGCAAAGGCCCCCGCCCACTTGGTCCGGGCAACATTAAGAGGACCCTTTCTGGGTCAGGATGGTGTTCCGTCGTCCTCACGCCCAACCGTTGCACCGTCCAGGATAGCCAAACCTTTGGTTCTTTTCCCTTCTGTTCGGGAGTTTCAAAGTTTAATTTTCTTTTTTCGTCGTGAGGACACCACGCCCAGGTCCTTTAGTTCCTTTTTCCCAAGGGTTCAGGAGGTTGTCTGGTTGCGAACCTCCTTCGTGTTTTTTTCTCCACCTTTTTTTCCATGTTCCTTCCCTGATCCCAAAGGGTACCTCAGGTTTCCTTTCACGTGCAAGGTTTTCCGTTTTGGGTGTTCCCGTTTCCCATGTGGAGGATTGATCTTCTGTCCACATTTTCGTGACCCTTTGGGCCCCTTTTCAACATTTTTTTTTTTTTCACGCGCCTTGGCCAGTGACCCAACCCTTTTTTTTCCCGTTTTTTTTTTTTTTTCCCCTCTGGTGCAAGCCGGCTCACTCGCTTCCGCTCGCACGGGACCAACCCCGTTTGTTTTTGATCGTGACTGGTTTGCTTGTTCAAGTGTCTTTTTTCTGGTTGGGGAGTGAGGCATCAGAGCGTCCCTTCCGCGTTTGTCAAGTGTTTTTTTTCCTGGTTTTTATCGTTTTTCACCCCCAGTTTGAATGTCCCCCCCCCCGCTCCCGGCAGGTTCGATGGGGTTGTCACCTTTTCGTCGTTAAATAAATTAGTATGTGGTCGTGTCTGACTGAGAGGGATAACCGTGATCTCTTTGCCTGACTTTACGGTTCATCAACAACACGTCTATTTTTCCTACCAACATTCCCCAACTTGTTACTTTTTTCTTGGGACTCCGGAGACCATCCCGCTGTTGTGGCTGTGTGCTGTGTCTTTGTTGCCGAGTGAGGGAGAGTGCTTTGGGTTTTGCTACAGCTTTTTTTTTGTCTGCCTCGCTTTTTCAAGTTTTTATCTTTTTGAGCTTCTTTTTCTCGGGTTTTACGATAGAAGTCCGTAGATGGTTTTTTCTTTTCTGTGGTTCTCCCTCTGCGTTCTCGTTTCTTTCCCCTTTCCTAGTTCCCGTCCCTTTCCCCTTTGGCGCTGATGCCGGGGTGGCTGTGTTCTCTACTCGCTGGTTATTCCCCCCTAGTTCTTTGTGGCCTCCGGTCTCAGTTTGCTGATAGTCCTCCTCAATCTTTTCTGGTGTGTGCAGTAAATATTCTTCTTTGATAACAGGTTGGCAGGGTGCACATGTGTTTTTCCCGTTTTTCTTTGGCCGGTGTTCTTTTCCGTGGTCCCTTTTTCATGCCGCCAGTTCTTTTCGCTTTGGGCCAGTCTTGAACAGTCTGTCGGGCCTCGCGGGTAAACCTTTTTCATGATGCTCAGGAGTTAGTCCGTGGCGCTTTTTTTCGTGCCTTTGCGTTGCTGACCTCTTTTTCTGAACGAGTACATCCCGACGCGGTGGTGCTGCTCGTGTCTTTGGAGGGTGCGGGTCTCTCAACCTCCGTGTGCCGACCGCCTGAGCGCTTCTTTGTCACCGACATCCAATCGGAATCCCCCCTCCTGGCTGATGCGTAGGCACGGGCGGGTTTTTGTTCTCTCGAGACCCGTCCTCGCATCTATTGTAAGGCCTTGTCATATGCCTTAGGCCAGTTATCCACCCCTTTCTAATTCTATCCCATACCAGCCTGGCCTCAACCCCTCTCTCTTCTTTCTACCGTTTTTTTTGTTTTTCGACGATGTTTTGAGGCGCCTTGTGTTTCCTAGTTGATGCTCTGGAACCGCTGCTTAATTGTATCCCACTGGGCCAGTCCCTTCCTTAAAAGTATTCTCGTATCTTTTTCCGGGTATGGGGATCTTCTTCCCCTCCCCCTTTCGAGCTTTCTTCGCCCCTTCATCTCGCGGGGATGTTCCCTTAGTACCCCTCCTATGCTACAGTTCGTAGCCTCGAATCAATCCACTGAGTTCCTTGCTTCCTACCTCTCTGCCCTTTCCTTTCTGTATGAACCTCGGCCGCACCGATCTTCAGGGGCCCCAGGCGTTCTCGACCTTATCCTCCCCTCCTCAGCCTCCCCCCGCAACTCCCCGCTGAAAAAATTCTTCTCTTTGGCCACCCCCGGCAGCGTTTTCTCCTTCCCGTCCTTGTTCCTAACGGTGCCTCCCCACTCCTTACCAAAGGCCAATAATGCCTTCCCCCCCCCCAACCCAAAAACCCGTTTTTGATCCTCTGACCATCAACTCCTGTAACCTCATTTTCTCCCTTAAAAGAACCGTCCGTTCTTTCCACTTTGCTACGATCGTCCTGGGTAAAATTGAGGCCCCCTCCCGCTTCTCCCTTGAGGCTAGTCACGCAAAAGCGCAGCCGCCGTAACGCCTCCTCTCCCCCCTTTACTCAGATTTGCTCCCCTCCCAGGCCAAACAACACCCTAGATGATGGAATGACAAATAGTCAAAGTTTTTGAACCAAGCTTCTTCCCCCTCATCCTCAAGGCCAGGACACCCGCCACATCTCTTTTCTCAGCTGCCTAGAACCCCTCCAGCAGCCCCGTTGTTCTCCCATCTCCTTCGGCAACTCTGGGACCTCCCTTTTCTGGCCACCACTTTGAGGCCCTTACCTCCCCCATTTTGCCAAGGAATACAAGTTAATCCCTGCCTTCACTCTAATCCTTTCTAGCTCTGGTAACATATCTTCATATATGCCCTTTTTTTCCCTATGTGTGTAGCCCCGAGAATGAGCTCGCTTCTCTTCTGCACAAGCAGAACCCCATTTTCCCCGTTCCAGTTTCTCGCCTTGGTTAGTTGCGCCGTCTCTCTTTAGGCGCTGAGCCTGGCCCTCTTTCTTACCTTGTTGATGGAAGGAAGTAGTTTGTGGTTGCTTCCTTTTTTTAGGCACGACCGTTTTCCTCCGGGTAGCGCAGAGCTTGCCGGTGCCACGAGATGGTTCTTGCCTTATAGGGCGATCGTTTATTCCAGGGCAATTCTGTCTCTTTCTTCCTTTATAAAGATCACCGTCTCTTCGCTTTTCCCCTTTCCACTCTTTTGTTCTGGTTATACACCCCTCTCCCCGGTTTGCCGCCAGGGAAGTATACTGCTTTTTTTTTGCGGGTCTGCTTTTTCTTTTTGCTGACGCATGGGGCCTTCCAATACGGGCCATGCCCCGGTTTGGTCTGTTTTCTTCCGGACCTTTTCCCTGCATGCCTGGCGCACGTTCCTTCAGTGTTTTTACGCTTGCCCTCCGGTCTGGCGCCTCTTTTATTTTTTTGGCACCCTTATAACTTGCCATTGAGGGGCCTTTTTGGAAGGCCATTCCTCGTCGACGAGTCTTTTTTACTTTTTCCCTTGATTCACTAACAGCTTTCCTTTTTGCCTCCCTTCATCATAAGAGATTTCCCCCCGCCCAAATTGGGTCCCCCCTTCTCTTTCGACGTGTCCCTCACATGCTCAGAGCCTCCCCGGGCTTCCTGACGTCCACGCATCTTTTTTTCCCTGGCTGCCGATTTACATGTGTATTGACCGGCCTTCAGTCTTTGACCCCCTCCCTTCTTTCCTTTTTCTAATCCTGTGTTGTTGAGATTCTTCGTTTCTCATCTTCCTTTCCCGCCGTCACCGCGTCTCCCTATTCTTGGGCCCCTCCAGGTTTGAGGTCGTGCGTGAGAAGTTGATTTCCTTTAGATGAGGCTCCGAGCATCCTTGTTTTAGCGGGGTCCTTTGTAGTTTTCCGTTTCGTTAGGACCGTGCAACTTTTTCTTTCATCATCCATTCCAGCGGTTCGCCTAGGAACCCAAGAAAGCTCCTTTTCTTCCCCCTTTGCATGGTTTCCATCAGACCTTGCCTGTCCCCCTTCACCCTTTTTCCCTGTACCTCATGAACATCACGCGTGGCGGTGGAAGCACCACGCATTGGTCCTGCGGGTAGGGTCATCAGGCGTAGAAGATGACCCCTCCTCATCCCTCCCTCCCAGGTCACCAAACCCTCGGGCAGGACCTGGTGTCTTCGGACCCCTTTTTCCCCAAGCCCGTCTTGCAGGTGAACCATCGCAGATTGGTTCTTTAGTTTTCCCCACTACGGCTCCAACGGTAATAGTAATATCTTATCCTTCTGACGAAGCTACGGGACTTCCAGGGGTTTGATTTCTCCCCGGAGTGAACCCGTGGGCCCAGCAGAAAACGCTGCCCCTTTGCGGCTACCCTTCCCTACCAACTTGAAATAGGAGAGACTTGCGCGACTGCATCTCCGACGTCCCCCCCCGGTCCGCAGACCTGGCCTGGGCATTGGCGTTGTTTTGAGAGCATCCGCTTCTCTATCTGAACGAAGTTGTCGATTTCTCCCCTAACTTCCCAGCCCGCTACCCCTCCCTCAAGAATAGATTTTTTCCCTATTTATGGAGCAAGTTAACTCGGGATTAACTCTTATTCGTGTCCGGAGTAAGTACCTTTCCCCCACCCCTGACGGATGTGTCACAATTTTTTTAGTTTTTTTTGAAGAAGGAGAGGCTAGGTTGTTTTTGTGCTATTAGGGAGGTAGACTAATCGACGGTGCGGGAGAGCTCTACCGTGCGTCTTTTGGAAATCCGTCCGTAGGGTGTTCTCCTTTCGCCCTGGAAATTTGTTGATGGTCTAAGTGACGTGATCTCCGATGTCTTTTTTTTTAGTTTGCTGAGAAGGCTTGCGGAATCACGTCGTCTTAGGAGGCTTCTTCGTGTGGGTAGGGAATTGTTTTTTGGTCTAAGGTTAGTTGCGGTTTGTATTGTTCATTTTTTTCCCTACCCGGCCCGGTGCGAAGATTGTTCGCTAGTCTTGGGCTTTCCCTGCAGAATTTCTCGTGCTATGTCCGTTTTTCCTCACCTTTTTCCTTGTTA
>Ga0179593_1473727_pt1 | contig 10601 bp, 19 predicted proteins | sample CZODoug2_1_08_16_FD_185931 | JGI IMG/M metagenome (GOLD analysis project Ga0179593, IMG submission 185931) | Vadose zone soil fungal communities from Angelo Coast Range Reserve, California, USA - CZODoug2_1_08_16fungal (PacBio error correction) | ecosystem: Environmental > Terrestrial > Soil >... | reverse complement strand
CCACCCCAGCGAACCGTTCCACCCTGCCTTTTCTATAGGTGTAGGCATTTCTTCCCCCTCGATCTGAGGGAACCCCTTCGGCATCTGTCTCCCTTTCTCTTTTTTTTTTTCATAGTGCTTTGGACTTAGCCGCGAATATTGCCTTCTGATTGACGGTCTCGTCTTCCCGAACTCTGCGTCTCTTTCCTTCTCTTGCACGAACGTTCTTTCAAAGTATCGCTGTCTTTGATTTCTTGCTTTTTTCTCATTCTGCGATTCCGGTTTAGCCGCTTCGCCCAACTACATCTTACAGAGCCAACAGAGGTGGCTTTTCTTCAGACGTGTCTCCTTTTCGGGGGTTTCCTCCCCCCTTAATTTTCCTAGAGAGCCCCGCCTTTAAGCTGTAGACCGATTTTTCCCCTTACCTTGGTCTCCGAGCCTTCGAGCCGATGACGATTACCCCATTTCTCCTCGGGCGCCCCCCCCCCCGTTGAGAGCCCCAAAGGGGGACGATAAGGTCCAGGCTGAATCTTCCCCCACCTTCCTCTCAGTTTCTTTTCTGCCTTATCCTTTCAATCCGGATTCCCTTTTTTCGTGGGAGATAGTCTCGATCTTTCCCCCTGAGAATAGCCCAAGCCTTTTTCCGATCCTCCTTTCCTGGCCGTCTGGCGCCTAGTCCCTCGAACACCCTCCTGGCTGGAGATGTTAGATCTCTGCCATGGGAAAACTACCCCGTTCTTGATCCTTTTCCCCCAACCTAGTACATTTGGTTACTCTCTCCCCGATTTGTTCGGATACTCTGTCCATCTGCTTTCTGATTTGCGCTTTTCTCCCCCTCCCACGGTCCCGATGACCGACCTCCTGAAATTAAGCGGAAGCTCTGAGGATCCCTTTTCCTTCCCCGATTCCCTTCCTCCATCAGAAATGCCAAAGCCTCGAATCTCTTGATGTGGTTAGTCACCCCTACACCCCCCCCTTCCAGCCTTGAGCTCAATTTTATGCCTACCATTTGACTCGCTCCCCCTTCATCGCCCCCCCTTTTCCCGAAAAGGGCCTTACCTTCTCCTGACCACAACAAATACCCTCTTTCCGCGCTTTGCACTCTTTACTTCGTTCGATTTACGGGCGCCCCAGGAGAAGGCAGGCTCTCTCCCGTCAATCTTTTCTTCTTCCTGCATGGTAAATCCTGTCGGTATCCAATCGCTTGTTTTTCAACACTGGTTGCTCCGCTCCTTCCTTTTTTTCCGAAGAGTTTTTTTCGTCTGGTCTCGGTCACATGCTCAACGGCTGGACTCTCCTCCTTCGGCTTTCTTTCATTTTTTAGGAGAAGGTTTTCCCCTCATCGCTACCTGTGAATTCTCGATCGTCCGCCGCCTCCCTTGGTCCCCCCTCGGCCTCACACTTTTTTTTATCTCCTTCCCCGCTAGCCGAAGCTTTCATTGCACCTGGCGCCCCCGCTTTTCCCACGAGAGACCCGATCGCTACAGAGAAAGGGTTGAGAGTCTTGACCTTGCCCCCTCTGGTAATCTTGCACAAGGCGTTCTCTCCCTCTCTTCCCTGTCTCCGACATAGGGAGGCTCGTCCACCCCGAGCCGATCCTCCTCTTTTTTCCCTTTCCCTACGTTGTCTCTCTCTGATCGGCTCCTGTGGGAGATCTCCCGATGGAGGAGAAGGGCGACGATCTCTCATCGAAAGCCCTGGGTTTTCTTGCTTTGACTTTTCCCCTTCCTTTGACCCCTTTCTGCGAAATTCCTTAGGCGATCTTTGAGCTTTCTCTTATGTTATTCCCCTTCTCCTCTCATTCACCTGTTTTTCCTTTTCCTTGAGTTCATGTGTCTCCGCCGTGCCATGGTGTGGCATTGCAGATAGGAGGGATTCCGTCCTATGACTCTTTTTTTTGCCGCCTGCCCTCCCCCGAGCCTTAACTTCCATCACCCTCTGTTGCCGTCGCGTTTTTTTTTTCTTTGACCCGAAGGACTCCCCCCCTCTTTTTTGAATGCTAGAACGTCCCGACAAGCAATCATTCTGCCCTTTTCCTTTTTTCCTCCCAGTGGTGTCTTTCGTTTTTCCGGATTCCGACCCAGGCCTGCTCTTCTTCTGATGGTGCGGTAGTACCCTCTTTCGTTTCTGCAGTTCCTTTGTTAACCGGAAACTCAACAGACAAGCCGCCTGCCTTTATGCACTAGACTCATTCCCCTTTTTTCCCTTTTTTGGCGTTTTTCCAGTTTCGGTTTTGGTGTTGCAATTGGCGATGATCGGTTTTTTCTTTGGTAGAGCTTTTTTTTAGGCCCTGGAGCGCGAGATAAAAGCGCTTTCATGCCGGGTGTTGTTATTTTCCAACCCCCCTGAGCCCTTATGGTCTTTTCCGTTTTCATGGATTTCTTTCGTATGTTTCTACTTCTCTTCCAGTGGTACTCTCTTAGAGGGTTCTTATCGAAGAAACCGTAGGTCGGCTTTCTGTTTAGCATGAGAAGCTTCCTCCCACCATAGTTCTTCCTTCACGGAGTACACCGACGTTCTCCTCGCCCAAAACTTTTTCCCCCCCTTATAGTTCCATGGATCATCTCTAAAGCAATCTACCCCCCCTCCCTTCGTTGCTATAGTTGTTTTGTGTTTTTTGCTGCTCTCCAGCCCCTTTCGCGATTCGCCTTTTTTTATATAGATTTCTCTGACCTCCCCCCTTTAAGAGCATTTGCCTTCTAGGAAGCCCTCTAAGGAAACTCCTTTGTCGTTCACGGTTTTCCCCTTCAATTTGATCTTGGCGCGAATGGTCAGCTTTCTTTCTCCCCCGCTTTAAAGGAAAATATAGTCATAGTGCTCAGCTATCCTTATTTCGAAGCGCTTTGTCGGCTCAAATTTTTTTTCCTTTTTCCCTTTTTTTTTGGCATTTGATTTCTTCTTACGGAAGCCCATTCGCGAATGCCTGCTCACAAGCCCATAGGTGACCTGCTTTCTCCCACTTTTTTTTTATACCTTTTACTTCTTTTCGCGCCTCCTGTTACAGACCTGAGATGTTTCTGATCGGTCGCCGAACTCTCCCCCCTTCTTCGCGGCTCCTCGCATTCGTTCGGCGGAAATCTTTTTTAACCTAATATCCCCCCCCCCCCCCTCTCCCATCGGATCCTCTTAGATCACGACTGCCTTGGGCCTCGGCTCATTCCTGATTTTCAGCGTGATCGCCTCTCCCGGTGGTCCGTTCCTTTTTTTCTTTCTTTCTTTTTTGTTGAGTTTCTTTCCCCCCCCCCATGCCCCGAACAGGGAACGCAGTCCGTTTTTTTCGATCACTTGGCCCCGCCTTCTTCTTCTTCTTTCCCAATTATCCGGAGATCCGCCTCTTTCTAAGGGGCGATTTTGTTTTAATAGTGCGGGTCCAGCCCTTTTGCCTCCTCTTTTTTCCCCCCTTTTCGCGGCCTTCACGCGGTCTTCGGAAGGCCTTTTGATTCAAGACCCTCTTCATCTTCTCGCCTTCTCCGGTTTTTTTGTATCTTCTCTCTACTCCCACAACCTTCAATTTGCTTCGATTGGATCATATTTTCTGTGAGGACCCGTCCCCTCCCTCTTATGCTGGCTCTTCAGAATTCTGTCACTGCCCCAGTTTCTAGCGTTCCCCTCCCTGACCCCCCTGTAGTCGAGAAGCGCATTTATTGAAACGATGACGATCTTCTTGACCCTCCTGTCTCTTTTCCCCAATTTGACGAAACCTTTTTTCGGATAAGGTTTTTTCAAGGGGATCTCCCCCCCCCCTCCACTAAGAATTTCCCGATTCAGCGAATCTTTACTGCATTTTTTTAGTTTTTGTCGACTTTCTTCCCCCCTCTCATATCCCCCTCCTAATTAGCAATGGCTTGGTTCGTCCCCCCCCGCCTCCTTTTCCCAGTTTTCTCAGCCTTCCAATTCGGCTTTTTGAGTTGTCCCTTAGAGCAATCTCCCTTGGACTGGGTTTTCTTTTCTCCAACCATCGTCGTTTTTCCCGTTCATGAGCTCGATGTGTTTCGCTTGCTTTTCTTTTCTGTCCTTCCTACTATTTTATCGACTCCCCTGCAGCGACCCCCCCCGCGCTTCTGAAAACTCCCTCCAAGACCCTGACCGAAAATAACCCATCCCTCCTTTTTTATCGCTTTTTGCCTTTCAAAACACCCTCCTTGGGGGGGAAACTTTAGCTAGATTGGGTTTCCCCCCTTTCACTCCCCCAAAAAGGTTGGAAACTCGAAGTCTCTCCCCCTCCATTTCCTGGCTCTCATCCGTCCTTGGCCCCCCCCTCGTGCGCGAGGATCCGCGATGCCCTGGAGGCTTTTTTCGATTTCCCCCCGATAAGGAAGTAACGGAAAGAGGCCTACCTTTGCGCTCGACCGCCCCCAACACTTATCTTTTGTCCTTGCTCCAGTTCTTTTTCTCTTTCTTCACCCCCTGTTATTGTTACATACACGCCTGTGAATTTTTCTTTCCCTTCTTCCTTTCCTTTAGAAACCCCCGTATTAACCTGATCTTTGGCTGGGACCACCTGACGAAACGCCTTCTCGGTCTTCCTTTCCTTTTTCTTCGCCAGGCTGGTTTTCTAAAGGAGTCATCGACATAGTGAAGCATCGGCCCTCCCCCCTTCCACCGGTTCACCCCTTTTGCCTACTCTCTCGCCGAAAAGCTCTTTCTTTCTTTCACTTCCTCCCCCCCTTTTTTACGCGACCCCCCCCAGAGCGACCCAGATAGACTACGAGACGGTCCCTCTCTCGCTCCTAGAGTATCCGAAATTGGCGTTGAGACTTCCCGATAGTTATTTTCTTACTCGCCACGAAACCTCCGTCCCTAATCTCCCTTCTCCCTGGGTGGTGTTGAGTCTAGTCTGATCGGCTCGTTGGTAACCCCGCCTCTTTTTCTGCATTCTCGCATCTATTTTTTTCTTACTTTCCCGTTCAGGCGCCTCCCTGTCTGTAGGACGATATTTTTTCTGCTCGCGTAATTCCGTCCTAAGGACAGTCCCTTCCTCGAGATTAGGACGAGCGCGTCCTGTCCAATCCCCCCCCCGTTGGCCCTGGTTTCTTCTATTTTTTTTCCTCCGATGTCTTATGAATTATTTTTCCTTTTTGCCTCCTCTGCTCCCTCTCCCCTTTGCCCGAGCCTCTTTTCCCCCTCCCCAGTTTGAGACCAGCCAGGAGCATGGGACGGCCGGGACAAGACCGATTTTTTGAATTTCCTTTGTCATCGGGCTTTTTCTTTCTCCAGACAGTGGTTGCTTTTCCTTCAAGGTCGATTCCCCCAGTAGTCCTCCCTGGCAGAGATAGGAGAGGTTCAGGTCGAGACGAAGCTTCCCCCTCCTTTTCTCTCCTTTCTTTGACAACCCCTTTTAACCGTCTTCCTCTTCCCTTCAGCCTCCCTCGCTGAAAGAGCTGCACAATTACGATTTTTTTTTCCTGGTACCTTTAGAACTTTTCTGCTGACCCCCCTTGCGATTCTTCCTTTCGAGCGTCGTTTCTCCTTTTCGTTGCACGTAATCCTCTCGGTTACCCTTTTTTTCCTGGATTGTCTCCCCACACAGCGGGCGTCCTTCTCTTTTTTGGACCCTTCTTTTTTCCTTTGCGGGTGCTGTTCGCATCGCTTTTAGCCCTCCTGTCTTTTCTTCTTATCTCCTTCCCCTTTAGGATGGCTGATTCCTTTTTTCAAAGTGCAGATCCTTCTCCCTAGATCCCCCTTAAGGTATCATGACGGAGAAAAAACTTTGTTTGAGAAAGATCCACCCCTTTCCATTTTACAGCAAATCTCCACCCCTAATTCGGTTGGATACTGGTTTCTTCTTTCGTGACTTTGAGGCCGAGGTGGAGAGAAAAAGACCCTTGCGATGTAGATAGGCCCGATTTCCCCTTTGCCCTCCCCCTCCATTGAACGGAGGGCCTCCCGAACTGTCGGTTTTTCCTTGGCTGAGTCAGAAGGGCGGCGCGGTCACTTTTCGCAGGTGATCATTCTCCCTGGGGGCGCCCTTTGTCTCTTTTTTTCCATCTTTTACTCCCCTTTTTTTTTTTCTCGTCCTGAAGCTTGGTGGAGGGCTCTCGTCCCATGTTATTTCCCGATCCCCCCCTTGTTTGTTGCAAGCCACCGCCATGATCATTAGCTTGTGCTGCTTCCCCCACCAATCCAAATTTTTGGGGTCGTGCCAGACACCTGCTGAGCGTACTGCTAACCCGGCCCTCCCCCCTCATCCGGAGTTTTTAATGATAGTTTTAGTGGCTCGCCTAAAGGCTTTTTCCCCCCCCCATCCCTCTGCTTCCTCCATGTGGCTCCATCATAATCTTCCCCTTTTTTAAATCGTCTCCCCCCACCCCCCCCCCAGACTTGGACAACCCATCGCTCGAGAAAAGCAAGGGCTGATCCTCCACTTTTGGTTTTATCGATTTTCGTAAGAGCGTCTTGTTTCCCTTTTTTTCGGTGGACTTCCTTTTTTCTACCCCTTCATTTTTCCCCTTGAGATACCCCCCCCGCGCACATAAAGCAGAAGCAGATGACGATCATTGAGCGCGATCAGTCTTTTTGAGGCTCATCGTCTCGATCTCTCGGGAGCTTTTTTTATAGTGGGTTCCTTTTTTTCCTCTCCTATTGCGCCGACGATGATGAGTGGCGCTCCCATTGGAGTCTTTTGGCTCCCCCTTCCCCTCGGCGTGGTATTCTCGCGTCCCACCGAAAGCCATTTTTTTCACCTCCTCAGCGGATGTAGAGTCAGGAGACGCAGCAGGTTCCGCTTACGCCAAATCTCCATTCTCTTCTCTGATCATTTCTTATCATCCCTGGCCGCTATTTTCTAATTTCCTTTCCGCAGAACTTTTCCCCCCCTGAGCGGGCCGTGTCAGAAGCATTAGCCAGAAACCACCCCCGGCTTTTCCGGACCTTTTTTTTAGTTTCTGCTTCCCTCTCTCCTTGGAGAAAGATTCCCCTTTGCACCCCCCCTTTTTCCCCCCCCCCATGGACTCTCCCCCCTTACGAGCAGGTCTAGACACGCCCATTTTGACCCTCTAATATTCTTCTTTTGCCTAGAAGGGACCCCGTCATTAGAATTGTTCCGATATGGACATCCGAGACACCCAATGCGTATCGCCCCCTTTGAGACCTCAAATTTCCCTCTGATCCTGGGCGTTTTTTATCTCCTTCACCCCAATGACTTCCCGATTTAATCCATGGAACCCGATCGTAGGATGGGCTTTATTCCAACCCTGTTTTTTGTCAGCTTTGTTTAGCATATGACCTCATATATGTGCTGCTTCCTCCCCCTATAACGTGTATTACGATACTACCGAGCCCCGCCTTTCCATTCCCTCGTCCTTCGGACCTCCCCCCCTCAAGTCCACTTGTCCCCACCTTTTTCCCCTGCAAAGAATAGCTCTTTTTACGTCCCGCCCCCCTCTCTTTGAATACTTCATAAATCTCTCACAAGCCCCTTTTAGGAAAGCCGATCATCTCCATGCGCAGGCCCGACCTGTCGCCCCTGTCCTCAACCTTGCGCTTTTTTTTTCCTCTTTTTCCTTGACGTTTGATTTTACCCTTACCCCGGAGAATTCGGGACGCGGCGCTCAGACACGTGTAGCCTATCCTGCTTTTACCTTCGAATGACGTTTCACCACTTGCTTCCGCACACTTTCCATGGCCTTCCGACTGACGGTAGAATTCCCTAGTCTTGTCCCGGCTGTCCCCCCCCCCCCCATCCTTGAAAGACCTGACTTGAACTCTTCGGGCAGGATGTGGCCGCAATCCACCCCGTTCCCTTTCCCTTCGCCCCCTCCCCCTCTAGGCCCCCCCATTGAAACACTAGGGCACTCGCGACATGACCGACTCTCCCAGCGCTTCCGGTCCGCCCCTCTGACGATTTCTAGTCCGGCCTTTCGAAGCTCCCCTCCCAGTATTTATAGTGGAACGCGAAAGACGTCCGACATCCTCACCCTGCCCTTAGTTCGAGAATTCTTCTTTCTCCTCGCCATCTCCCTCCCTATAATCTCTTGTTTTTTGTCTAGATAATCTCTTTTTTTTTCGATCCGCACGTGGCGGATCCCCAATTCTATCGATTCTAAAACCTGCGGTTTCTTCTCTTCCTTCATCCTAGTTCTCCCCCCCCTCGGGAAATGTCTTCGGTCCCCCTCCCTGGGCGCGAATACTCCTTCGATTTTCTAGCGGTTCCATCCTTTTTTTCTCGATCTTCCGCGTTTTCTGGTCCCGCGTGCCCATGGTGTTTGACCCTTTTCTTATCGTCGTTGTTCCTAGCGAGTCCCCCGTTAGTAGAGTGAGGACCATGATAATAATTTTTGTCCTTCCATCTCACCCCATCCCCCGCTCCGCGCCAGTCTTTTTACCGAAGTCCCTACGATGGCTTGGAATGTCGACAAGTTCTTTCCAAGAAGCAGGTTCTTGGTCCTCCTTTTTGAGCATCCTAAGTTTCGCGGGATAGCGTACAGGAGTTCGACTTACTTCCTCGTTTGTTTCTCTCCCCGCTTTTTTTTTTTCCTGTTTGGTGCAAACCTGAAACTCTACCGCAACCCTTTTCCTTTCAGGATCTCCCAGTACTCTTTCTTTCTTTGTGGCGTTCCTTGTCAAGGTTCGCACGGTCGCGCAAATGGCGACTGTCCCCCCCCCTCTGCCCTAGTTCCCTCTTTTTTAAATGATTCTTCAAGAGCCTTATTCTTTTTTCGGGATTTGCTTGTCCACAGGTCTCGAGTGCAGAGATTTTTTCTTCCGATGGTACCTTTGGGTTTTTGATGTCGTAATTCGCGCTGAGCGCGGTCTTCGTCGGGCTCGGTTTTCTCATGTTTTCTTAGAATGTTGAGCCGAGACATTTTTTTCTCACCCATAGGAGGTCCTTCCCCCTTCGACCCGTCCTATGTTTTTCCCCCCCCCCCTATAAGTCCCTACCTTTATATAAGAAATCCCTACCCGCATTAGGTTGGCCTTCTTCTCTTTCTCTCCCCTTCGTTTCTGTGTCCTGTGGCTCTCGATTAGCTTGGTAGATAGGCGTAGGTTTTCCGCCTCGCCAACGCCCCCCCGCCCCACCCCGATTGCCTTCTTCGTAGCATCCTTTTGAAATGAAGGTATAGTCTTCTTTTTTCCTTAGCTCTTTAATCGCACATGGTGATTTTGCGCGCCTGGTTGCGCCCTGAGGTGAGCTCATTTAAGCTCCCCTTTTCAGTTTGTCCTTTTCCTCCTTCCCCTTTTATGCCAGTTTTTGCTCTTCAAGGGCTTTTTCTATTTGACTTTTTTTCTTTTTCCCCGAACCCCCACAACTGATCATTTTCAAACTTCTTTCCTGAGATAGCGCGCCATGTGCCATTGTTAGGAGGCCTTCCCCTTCCCTCTTTGTCGCTTTAGCCCCCCTCTTCATCGCTTTTCTATCGTTGACTGCCTCTTGGAGACGCCCCGTAAGAAAAGTCGGCGCACTTCGTGAGGGCAAAATTTCTCCCTTTTCACCCCACCATTCTTCTGACCCAAGGCGAATATATCCCTTTGGGTCCCCGGCTCCTTTTTAAGCGTGTCTCGCTGAGCGGCGTCTGTTGGGCTATAGATCTGTCCTCTCTCCCTTTGGGTGAGAGCTCTTTTTTCCCCCCCCCCCCCCCCCACTGCGAACCCCGCCGACGCGATGAAGACCCTGTTCTTTCAGATTCTCTCTTCTTCAACAAGGCTTCTCCGAGTTCCAGCCTGTGCTCAGAGTTTTCTTTGGTTGGTGGTGTCCTTCTTTTATTTTAATCTCCTTTCCTACCTTTCCCCTTCTCCTGATGATGGGCACCCGGCGCCTGGCGTGGAAGGAGTTTTTTTGAGACCGATCAGGATAGCGGATGCTGTTCCTCCTCTTTTGCGCTTTCCCCCTAGGTCTGTCAACCCCTCATTGAAAGTCGCGCTTTTATGCTCAGCTCCCCCGATGTTCTTGTGAGCAAGCAACTGCTCCTACTTCTTGGCTTCCCCAGCAGACTTCCCGAATGCCGTTCCCTCCCCCCGGCAGCCTGTAGATTTTTAGACGAGGTATCCACATTCTTTTCTGCCCTGCCTTAGTAGCTCACGATTCCGAGGATGGGGACGCTTTCCCCCCTTTCCTTGACATCTCCCCCCTGCTCCTCCTCACTTCAATAAGCCCGATCCCGATTTTTCTTTTCCCTGAGTCTGTCGAGTCCCTTTTTCAAATTCTTTTGTTTTTCCTGGAAAATCCGCCTCTATTCTAACCAATAATAGAAAATTTCTTTGCTTCTTCTTCACACGTCTTGTGAATAGCCCCCTCCTCGGTTGGACGATTGATTTCAGCGTCTTCCCCCCCTATCAGTCTTCTTTTTATTGGGCGAAAATCGTCGGTGTCTTCTTCATTCTCCCTCGATTTTTTCACTATCTTTGATCTTCCCCCCCCCCCGGTGTCATGCCCCCCTCCCCTACCCCTGAGAGCGAACTTTGTCTCCCTCTTTGTGAACATTAAAGACCCTCCCATTGATAACTTCCTGCATAGCCTTCCGCTCGGCTGTGGTTAGACAACCCTCCCCCCCCCCAGGCATGACCGTTTCCTCCCTTTTCTTCCTTTTTCTTCGATTCTTTTGCCTCACCAAGGACGGCATTTCCATCCCTCTCGCCCTTTTTTTTTCCAGTTTGCCATCCAACCGCCACAACCTTCTTTCCAA
>Ga0179593_1412976_pt1 | contig 10601 bp, 11 predicted proteins | sample CZODoug2_1_08_16_FD_185931 | JGI IMG/M metagenome (GOLD analysis project Ga0179593, IMG submission 185931) | Vadose zone soil fungal communities from Angelo Coast Range Reserve, California, USA - CZODoug2_1_08_16fungal (PacBio error correction) | ecosystem: Environmental > Terrestrial > Soil >... | reverse complement strand
GGCGAAACTTTTTTTTTCAAGGTTTTTGATTTTGACCCCTTAGACCTCGCGATCCTAACTCTTGTTCGCTACTTAAAGACTCTTTTGACGGAATCCCCGAAGGCGCAGCTTTTCATTTCGAAATGGCGCCGTTCTTTTACCGCCACGTCTTTTTCCACGGTTTATTCTCCCCCTTCTTCCATGGTCTTTTTGAATCCTCTTGCGTCTCCCTTTTGGCAACGAAGCGTTGATTTCACGTTCCCTTTTTTTGTAAGGTCCTTCGGTTTTCAGCCCCCCCTCTTCCTTGGAATGATTTTGGGGTCCTTTTTCTTGCTCCGCATACCTTCTCAAGTCATGTTGACTGTGCAGCGGTGACAGACTTTCATTTGCCGCCTCCTGAACGAAGATTCTAATTAGATGGTGTCCTGTGCGAAAACATTTTTGCTTCCGGTAGGCCCTTGGAGTGTTGAACAACCCCCCTCCCTTTTGTGGGCCGATGCCGCTCCAGTCCCCTCTCACGATGATCTTTTTAACAATCCTTGGGCAACCTCGTCTTCGACTCAATCAATTCCGACAACTTTCACTTCTTTTACTAAATTCGTCGAATCCCCCCCCCTACTTGCACCCTATTGAGAGGCTTGTTTTAACAACCACCCATCGCTGACTGTGCCATCACTCTGGTCTGGCTAACCCTTTCCATTCTCTTTTGGCCTTTTTCCGTTTTTTCCCTCTCTCCCAACGATCCCTCTCCACCCCGCCACTATTCCTTTGCTGTTTTTTTGTGAAAGGATTCCTGATTGACTGTGACTTTGGCTTCTGCGTCAATATAGTGGCAAAATACTTTCTTCTCTCTTTTCTTTCGGCTTCCCGGACTTCCCCCCTGCCGCGGACTCCCCTCAACAGCTTTTTTTCTATCGAACGGCGGAGTGTTAATATATGGTTTTCCTTTCCCCCAAAGTTGCCCAGGACTTGGGTTCATTTTCCCCTCCCCGACGACTTCTTGGAAAATTTTCGTTCCGTCCTTCTCTCGTCCTCCGAGCGTGCCAGCCTTAGCGCAGGCGACCCCTTTTTTTTATTGGAGAAGAAGCTCCTCCTCACGAAGTTGGGCCCCCCACTAGATGAAGGCTTGATTCGCCCTTGTTTGCCATGGTAAGGTTCCCACTTTCTCACCTTCTCAAACCCTGTCGAAATGTCCCCTCCCGCTCCCTCCCTTTGCCCTGGGAACGCCTCTTCTCTTTCCCCCCGCCGAAAAGAAAGAACCCTCCCTCTTTAATCCGTTCTTTCTGCACTAGGCCCCGGCTCGAGAATAACCGTTTCCCCGAAGTGATGGGGCTTGGCTTTTCACCGTTCCTCCGTTATCCGGTTCCCTTTGTTTTTTTCTGCTACCTGAGAGGCCCCTTTTGCACACCCAGAGACTTGAATGATCTGATCGCCGAATAGCCCTTTCCCCCAATTTCCTTTTTTCGTCCCACGTCTCTTGGACCTCAACGAGTTGGAAGGCATTGGCCGTACCCCCAGCGGACGTCGGTCCTCTTCGTTTTGTTCTCCCAAACTTTTTTTTTGCAAGCACGAATGTGTTTTGCGCACGCAATGCGTTTGACCTCCCTCCTGATCCTTTTCAGATTCACGGTGTTCCCGGGCCAACTGCTCCCTGGTAAGCGACGCCCATCCCCGTTATCGTGCTCGTCGCTTTTAACCCCTCTTTCTTTTTGACTTATGTGGTATGTCCCCCCCTCATCGTGCCCGACTGTTGGTTCCTCTTCCCCCCCTCCTTATCCGCCGCCTCCCAATAACCTGGGTACGCATCCAAGAAGTCCCCCCCCAGCGAGCCTCCCCTCCCTTTCCTAAGATTTTTTCGTTCTCTTTCTAGTAGTGGTTTCCCAAATCGGTGGCTTTTCTAAAAATTAGATTCCCCCCCTTGAACGAAGGTTTCACTTCCATTTCCTTTCACACACTAGCCTTTTGAGTGAGTTTTTATTCAAATTCTGTACCGACAGCTTTTTTGCTTAACTTGATTTCCACTCAACGACTTTCAGGGAAACTCTGATTGAAATTCGCACGTCTTCTTCGCCGATTATTTTCGACGGAATTAATGAACTTATCTTCTGCCCGCTACTATTACCCGTGACTTTCGAGCCGGTTGCCCCCCTCCCCACCTCCGTTCTTTCCCAAGGTCGTTAGCAAGAGAGGCTCTTCAGGAACATGTCCTTCCCTAACCTTCGTTGAGTTCCCCCCCTCGCCCTCTCCACCCAGACAAACAAACGGACCCCCCCCGATGGTTAACTGTTCCTCATTAATCTTTTGAAGGACAGTGCATCAGGTTAGCCTCTCAAAAGAAGCTTGGATAGTGATCCCCCGGGGTTCGACCTCTTCCCTTCTCCCCAAGTTTCTCAAATTGATGCACGTTTTTCCTGCCCCTTTCCCGTGCCCCGCCAAATTTCCTTCCTCCGGTTCGACACGACTCCGAAGTCAGAAGCCTTCGACAATCTTTCCCCCGACTCCCCCTTCGATGACTCCAATGTTATCGAATCACGATTGTGCATACCCTCCCCCAATGGCGACCTTTTTCTTCTCCACCTTTTCACTTTCCCCTTGCGCATACCCCCTACGTTTCTTGTAATCTGCAATAGGATTACGAGAGAGCAGCGAAACTGAGACAAGCCTTGCCCTTTCGAGCCTTTTTCTCCCAATCTTCTCCCCTACGGTCCCCCCCGCTTTTTTTTGCACCGACGGCACCCTTTCTGATGTCACGCTCAGACTCCTTTGCCTCCCCTTCCCTCTCCTCCGCTGCTTCCTGTTTCTCGCAGGATACGAGGTTGTCCCCCCCAACCTCAGTTCACCTCCCTTTCCAAAGCGAGTTCCCACCTTTTCGATCAATGAATTGTTGCTTCGTACCCCACCCACATCTCGTCCCCCTTTTCTTATCGGCGTTTTTCAGAATGAGAAGAAATACTAAGCTAAAGGAAGTGGCCCCTGGACCGGATTAGCAATTAGCTCTAGAAGACCCCCCCCCCCCCCCATTTTTCCCCTAGTACTTCTTTTCCTTTCCCCAGCAAACTGTTGGCGAAGAAACCGTTCACCATCGCGCGCCCGAAATGAAGCAAGTTCCGTCTTCTTTGTCTTTTCCACCTTTGTTCCTTCCCCAAAAGGCTTGACCCTTTCAGTTTAATCCGTGTCCTCCCCCCACTCCCCTCTTTTGCATGTTTTTGGGCCCTAAACCAGCGCGATCATCGTCAAAGTCGCAGATCCCTCTTTTTTCTTTGACCAAGCTCTCCCTTCCTTCTCGAAGGACAATTCTTTCGTCTTTCTTCCTTCTTACCTTCTGAGGTACGCCTCTTCGCCGTGTGAGTCCCAAGATGGTTTTTGCCTCTTTACCTCCTGTTCCCCCAATGATCGATATGGCCCTCCCTCCCAATTTTTGAAGCAAGGAGGAGCGTAGGATATTCTCGATTCTCCAGTCCAGCCCCCCTTCCGTCAGAACGCTGCTTATTCCCTCCCTGCCTGTGAGCATGGTTTTGCTCCCCCCTTTCCCCCCTTTCCCCCCCCTGCAGGCATGAAGTGTTTCCCCCTTTACGGAAGCGAATTTCTCTTTTTTTAAGCGTTCCGGCCTGCAACCCCACCTTTGCCTTTGCATCCGCCGGAACCCCAACATGATTTTTGTTATCCTCCATTTTTGTAACAAGCCGGAAATCTTGTGGAAGGTATCACTTTGCACTTCCTTTCTTTCATAGCGCTTCGTCGACTCAGTTCTCTCTGGTTTAAGCGGAATAGATGCGTCCCCCCTAGCATGTTAGGTATCCCCTTTTCCCCTCCTTTTGTTGTTGTCTCTCTTTTTATCCAGTTTTCATGGGTATCTGGCGAATTTCCCGTGATGCAAGCGGCCCGCTATCCTTTTCTTTCTCTCTTTACTTCTCCCGTTTTTCCCTCCCTTTATCCCACCTTATGGATCCTTTGCGCGTCCTCACATTTGATTTTAGGCGTAAACAGGGATCCACAGACAATCACAAATTTGGAGGGTGGTCCCTTGGCCGTTTTATGCGGTGCTCCTCTTCCTTCCCGAGTTCTTTTCGCTTTTCTTCCAGCCCCCGCCCGGCTTTTTTTGGTAGTGGAATCTAGTTATTTATTCCCCTTTACGGCTTTGCTCGTTTTCGCGTTCAGTACTTTTCCTTTGGGGACATTTTCTCTCTGCCTCTCAAGACCTCTTCTACCGCTTCTTTCCACCTTGGCCTGGGTCCAATCTTCCTTTCAACCTATAAGGTCGCTTAACTTTTTTCCCTAACATCTGGTGCTATCCTCCCTCCCATCACCGTCGTTCTTTTCCCCCCCCCCTTGTACCTCAGTCCTTTCCAAATTCTCGTTTTCTTTCCCGACTCCTGGAAGGTGAGGCTTTCAAACCCTTTAGGCGACTTGACTCCCCTTCTTCTCCCTTTTTTAGTGAGGGTGACCACCCCCTTTTACCTCTGTCCTTTGCGCAGCGATGCCCTTCCAGGACTTTGTCAAGTAGGTCTGCACTGCCCAATCTCGCGCTTCTCCTTCTTGGCGTTATTGGAAGGTGTCCGATGGGTGCTGCAGAATGGATAGTTTGTCCCCTCCTCTTTTTTGAGATTCCCTCTTCCTCGCGTAACCTGCCCCCTTCCTTTCCTCTTACTCTTTCATATTTTTGCTCCTTTTTCATCTTCCCTCCGACCAATCCAATGTTCGGGGTGGGAAGCTTCATTGAGTCCCAGATTGGCAATTTCTCCCCCTTCCCCCCGGATATCGACCAACTTCCTCCCTCCCCCTTCCAGTTTTTTTTCTCTTTTCGCATCCTCCTCCCCCCTCCGCTCTATTGTCTTGCTGCAGGAAGGGCGGAGCTTTCTTCCCAGTTTTTGATGCTTTCTTTCCTTTAACTCGGGTTATAGCTTCTTCCGACTTCCGGTTCAGCTACCCCCTCCTTCCTCTCCGGGGAATGGCAGGTCGCTGCGCTTTAATTTCATTCTTTTTCGTTGGTCCATATGGGTGGACCCTCATCTTCGGGGCACGAGCCTTTCGCACAAGGGTTCTGCTTCCTTTCAGAGTTGCACCAAATATTTCCCAGAGTTTGGAGAACGATCTTTTTAAGGTCCCTTTTTGTCTTTTTTTCACCCGGAATCCAGTTCCTTAGGGATTTTTTCCGACCCATCCCACCCCCCCCCCCTCTTCTGTTGCATCCACTTGGGTCTAGTGATGCGTTGAGTTGACAGGTTTTCGAGGCGAATCTTTTCCTTGTCGCGTCCCCGGAGTTCTCAGCCGCCCCTGAAGTCGGTCAACTAGACTGCACCGACACCCTGCTGAATCTGGTCGAATTTTTTGTGTTTTCCATGGATCTTTTACCGGAGATCCTGTTTCGACTTTTTCGATTGGTTTCCTTTCCAGACGACCTCCTCCTCTGTGACGAGCTGGTTCCCCCCGCTTGTTTTTTTTGATGCCTTGCTATTTTTCCAAGGCATCCTGCTCTACTTCTAGCTCGCATTCGAATTCTTTGACATTTCGCTTCTTTTTTCCGATCGACTGCCCCTTTTAATTTGAATCCCTCTATTACTCCTTTTCCCACCCGGAGGCTTAGCGGTTTCCCAGCATCGGTTCAACTTGGGCCTACAAATTAGGGCCTTTTTGAGCTGTGTGGTTTATGAACTAAAAGTCTTGCCATGCGGGCTTTTTTTAGACATTAGTTGATGACCCCCCCGATTTTTTGCGTGTTCAGCTCCCTGCTTTAGAGTTGTTTTCGGGATGCGTCTATTCTGTTATTTAAGAACGGTGTTTACTCCAGATTCTCTCAAAATTCAATTCCAAGGGGTAAGAATCCTCACGCTTCGTAGGACTACGTCGGACTCTGGAAAAGGGTTCGACCCCCCCAGGCCTTAACCGTCGAATGTCAACTAAAACGGTACCTCTCCCCGTGGTCTCTTTTTCACGGTTGTCTCACATCAATTTGAAGGCTGGTCAGTAAGTAAGTTTTTATGAACATTAATTCCTTAGGGGGTATGAGTGATTAAGCTTTCTGCCTCTTCGGATCTGGATTCCCGACTCATCACTTTTGAGTGTGCCGAAGTACCATCGACCAATTTTGAGGTCTTGACAGGACAGTCCTGCCCTAAGCTGCCCCGCAGAGCGCAGGGCGAGTGATTAAGTCACTATAGTGTTATTCTTTTTTTGGACTTCGGACCCCACCAGTCGCTTGGGCTTTTTTTTTTTTTTTTTTTTTTTTTTTTGGAAAGTTTTTTTCCCAGGAGGCCCTTTGTTTATTTTAATTTTCCCGAAACCCTTGATCTTCTCTTGGAGTCCTGGCCCTTTTTCGCGTGCTTTTTACTTCACTTTCCTCAATCTTTAATTCTCTCCGATTACCTGAATTAACTTTCACCGTTCTTGGACGTTCCCACGCCCCCAGCGTGTGCATCTCTTTGACTGTTCCCGATCTGACACCCCCCTTTGCGCCGCCAGTTATGTTCAACAGGTTGGTGCGGAGTCTCGACTTTTGCTTTTAAGTAGCCCAAGCGAAGACTCGAAAGTTCTCTTTTTAGTTACACACTTCAGTAACGTTGAAAAGGAAAGCCGGGGGCGGGAAAAGAAGTCCACCCCCGCTTCGAGACCTGTAGGGTGGACTTTCCCTAGTTTAGGGTTCTGAAGGATTTTTTTCCCAGACCAAATGCCCGTTGGCATAACCCTTTCCCTGACTCTGTTTTTTTCTTTCCATTGATAATCTTCTTTGTCACTCACCAGACTGAATTTGGTTTTCAAGCGAATTTCCCCGGAAAGCCTATTAGGCCTGTCTTCGCGGGACTTTTTCTTGTCTGCTCGACATGTTTCCCCTTTCTAGATTTTTTTTTTCTCTTGAGATGTCAGAACCAACCCCCCACTTCTTTTGACAATCGTCGCCCGGTCCCTTCCCTCACGGGTTTTTCCTCAAATCGACCCTTAAGTTTTCGTCTCTTTTTCTTCCTTACCCAGTCTTTCCGATGCTTCTGCCGAGACACCTTCCCTTCAACTACCCTTTCGACCGGAATCGAGCCCCCCACCCCCCGGGCTGTTGGACCCGAGTAGCCCGTTTCTCTGAATTCACCTTTCAACCAGGATTCTTCTTAGAACCGGTTGGTCTTTCCTTTTCGCCAGTCGACCATCATTGGTCTGGCGGCGCCTTTCTTTTTTAAAGTAGCGACCTTTCTGACCACGACCTTTGCCTTTTCCCCCCTTCGCAATATTTCTTCTCTCGTGTTGTTGTGAGCGATCTGATACTTGGTTTCTTGTTAGACTATTCTCTCATCCCGTAGTTCGATACTTGTCCGCATCCTCCAAGCTCATGCTTTTCCCGAAGGCGCACCGTTTTGCCTTTACCACACGGTTCGTCGGTCACAACTTTTTCCTCACTGCGTCGATCTTTACCCTACGGTTCTTGGACCCTCCGCTGGTTTAGTTTTGCTTTTATCGGTTTTCCGGACTTTGCTTCGAGGTGAGCGGCTTTTCCCTTTTTCTCCGAGGTCCCCGTAGCGTTTTAAGGTAGATTTAGGCGTCTTGTCTGCGAAAAAACTGGGGCGTTACCGAGCGTAAACGATTGTTTGCCTGCCTCCCCCATGAGCCGATACGTTGACCCTTCTGGGACACCCTTCTTTTACCCTCGCTCTCGCATTGTGATCGGCAAGCCACGCCGTACTTCTCCGCGTGCTGGTGATTTTTTGATCTTGACCAACCCATACGTTCCGAACATCAGTTATTGGTATGGCTAGCCCCACACCACGGACACACCACTACCTCACGTGGTCGAGTCTCGTAAGCTTCCCCGACACTCCCCCTAACGCCCCCTCTCTCGAGGGAATGTTTTTGAAAAGGAATGGGAAGGTGCCGGTTCCCCTCTACCCACCCTCCATGAGGAGATTGTCGGTCATCACCTCCTCTTTCCACGACTCAAAAAGAGGTCCTCTTTGTGCTGTTCCCATGCTGTTGGAGTGGGGATGCTGAACCTTTCCCTTCGACCCGCTGGGGCAAGGTCGTCTTCTTTACTCTTCCTCCTAGGTGTTTTTGCCTTCAAGGGTGCCTCCCGATCAAGCCTCCCCTGTCCTTTACAAGTCCGGGCGAAGGCACGAATGTGTGCCGCTTCCCAGTATCCCGTGGTCAATTTTTTCCTAAATGGCCTTCCTCTTCGTCTTTCGTAACCGAAGAGAATTCTAACCCTCCGGATTGGTTGAAATGTCCCTATTTAGACTGTAACGAGTGCGACTGTCACTCCGGATCTTCCCTTCTCCGTGCACTCGATTCGGGCATTTAAAAACACTGTGCGCCTGTCCTTTCTTATCTTTACGCTGCACCCCACCGATGAGAGCTTCCGTCAACGCCCTTGACCTCCTTGTAATCCAAACAGAACCTGCGCCATCTTTTCAGTCGTTAGATGTTTTTCCCCAACGTTGGCGCGACCTTTTCCCCTTTTCTTTTCGTTCTCCTCAGAACCCGCAGTTTTTTTCCAATTTTTTTCTTATGAGGGTATTTTTTTCGTTGCGGAAATTATAAGACCCCCCATTCACGCGGGATGTCTTCTTCCGACTCTTTGAATTCTCCCTGTTTGCTTGCCACAGAAGTTCGCTTTTTCGTGTTTGGATCAAACCTGACACACTGTTCACTCGAAAAGACAAGAGCAGTTCGAGATAGGCCCCCAGAGACACGATTGTGTGCTTTAGAACTGAATCAATTGTTTTTCTAAACTAGAACTTTTTCAAGAGGTTTTATTACGCGGTTGTTTCCCCCCCGATAAGGACTTCGTCAACGCCCCCCTATCACGTGCAACTCTTCGAAGGCAAGATGGCTGTTCACTTGTCCCCAACGATATAGACTCCTCTAATTTTTTGAATTCACGACGATTTCCTGGACCCGATACTACCTTATTCGTCGATTTTATCTTTGGCCTCCCGTCCACAATAAGCTACCACGGTTGCGACCCGTTCCCTTCCTTCCAGCTCCACGTTGCGTTCTGAATCCCATGACCACAACATTTTCCCGGCCCCCTCACTGTTTCGGCTATTTTTGGCCAATCCGTCGCCGCATCACCCCTCTCGATGTCGCTGATAATGCTTCCCTTTGTCGACAACTTTTACCTAGAACCCACAGCTTCGCAAACGTGCATGTTAACAGCATCGATCTGCGCACCCAACCACGACTTTTTTCAACCGCAGTTTAAGTCATGTGGTTCCGGGCAATAACAGACTTTTTCCACGAAGCCTTTCTCCCGTTCGCACCTCAGACAACGGCGTTATGCATTTATCGCCTTTTAGATTTTGCCCACCCATGGAGAGATTTTCTAGTCTTCCCCGCCGGGCCAACAGTCCACCAGCGCCTTCCATCCGATGTTACGTTTTCTCTTCGAGGTCCCCGCAAACTTTTACCCCCGAACATTACCGCTTCGCCGATGGTCGCGCCCGCCGAACTCGGGCCTCCGCCCGTTCACACAGCCAGTCTGTTTCCAATACCACAGTATTAGGATTTTTTGTCCCACTGTTCCCCTCCCTTCATTCCCCCCGCCCCGGTTTTACGATCACGATCTGCGTGCCCTCTGTTTACTTAGTGCGCACTTTTTTTTTTTAACCCCTATATCAGTTCCTTTCTCCTGGTCCCACCAAGGAATCTGTTTTTTTGGCAATCGCCATCCAGGGCCTGTTGCTTCGGAACCCCTTCAACCCGTTCTAGGAGACTTGAGCATTAAGCCGAAATATGAGTTTACAAACTACAGTCTTCCAGGGCATTCCAGGACCCCTGCTTACTCAATTAGCCTACTCACTCCCCACACCTCTGGCCTAGTTCGCCTTCTCGCGCCCCCCTCATCGCCGCCCAGCCGGCCACCCCCCCCCTTTCGAGAGCCCCGACCCCTCGCAGGGACTTGTTATTTTTGTGCGATTTCTCCTACCATACTTTGTGACGTGTGACAACCCCCTACTTTCTAAAGTCATCCTCGACCTCCCCAAGACCTCCCTTGCCAGATTTTTGCTTTGGGGCCTCACAAGGCGCGTCGAAGTCGTCCCTTTGCCGATTCCGTGTTGACTCCCATTTTCCCTCTATTTTCCATTTTCTGAAGCAGGCCTATATGGTCTTGCGGAGTCCACTTTATTTGCCTTAGAGATCTACCTTATTATCCGTGTTTCTTCCAGATTGTTTTTCTTTTTCTTTTTTCCGACCTTTAACGCCCCCAATGGTCGATAGTTTGGCCGCCATCTCCAACGTGGAAGCGGTTTAGCTGCTCTTTTTTCTCATTATTCTTTGCGCAATTTCATCACCTTCACTTTCCATGACTGAGCGTTTTCTCCCCCCGCCTTACCGTTTTGGTTCCCCTTCCTTCCCCAGCCCCCTCATCATTGGCATACTTTTTCTTTCGGAACTAGACCCTTTTTCCTGACTTCCCCTCTTGACAACCTAGGCGTCCCCACCTCTATCGTATTGGGCATCCCTCTTTCTCACCCCCTCTGGCTTTATCCTACAATTAATTGGCCCCTTCCCCCCCGCGTTGAAGCGGTTAGATTGTTTTTCTAACTCTTTCAATTCTTACTGTGTTCACCCTTCATTTAATCCCTCCTCAGGCGAGGGGTCAGCCTCCGGGAAAGCGGCATGCGTCATCGTTCCCTTCCCGT
>Ga0179593_1322419_pt1 | contig 10601 bp, 14 predicted proteins | sample CZODoug2_1_08_16_FD_185931 | JGI IMG/M metagenome (GOLD analysis project Ga0179593, IMG submission 185931) | Vadose zone soil fungal communities from Angelo Coast Range Reserve, California, USA - CZODoug2_1_08_16fungal (PacBio error correction) | ecosystem: Environmental > Terrestrial > Soil >... | reverse complement strand
CACCTTTCCCCCTTTCTTATGAACGGTTTCTAAACTATTGGTATCGGCTTTGAGTTCCCGGTAACCTATCCCCACCATCCGATTTCCTCTCCAGTAATCCGTCCCTTGCTTCGAAACGCCCTTTCTTTTTCTGGGATCCTGAAAGTCCATAGGAGCTTGTCACGATGGTAGCTATCTCTTTATTCTTTGTTTTCCCCCGATAGAAAAAGGTAACCGCGTTTCGACTTGTCGGTTGGAACCCCACTTCTTCCTCCCTCTCTTTCTCTAGTTTCCAAAGTCCCCTTTCCTTATCAGATTCGGCCTCTTAACTGATTAAAATTCGCCCCGTTTCTCTTGCATGTTTTTTTATAATAAATTCGGTTGATCATTCGCTCGCCTAATTCTGTCTTGCAAAGGTGGAAAGCGATGCATCCGCCTTTTTTTTTTTTTGACCCCAACCCTGTCCCCTGAACAGCTATCCTAAGTTTGTTCTTTTTTTCTCCTCAGATGTCCCAAAGATCCTTTCGTCCGAGAAAACCTTTTCTGCCCTTTTTCTTCCTCTGGAGCAGCGGTTATCACTTGCGTGGCTCTGTCTGTAATTTTTTAGTCAGACCCCGTCTTGGTGTTTTTCTCGCTTTTAATATTTCCACTTTCACATGGCCTTTGCGTTCCTCCTGCATCTTTGGGACTTGGTGGTCAATTTTTTTTTTTGAAATGAAGCCCAGCTTCCCCCGTTTCCCTTATAAACCCCCTGCCAACACCTAACCCTTTCAGTACGTTTCCCGAAGCAACTTCGCTCCACGCCTTTTACCCAACTCCCTGTACCTCCCCTTCTTCTGTTCTGTGGTTAGATTTAGGGCCGCAGTAAAGACTGTACGAGACGGTTGGTATCGTTTGCTTCCTTTTCCTCAGCTTCACAGTTTTTTTATTGCCCCTTCACCTGGTTATAGGACTCTTCCCCTCTCCAGCGCTTGTACCAATTCTCTTCCTTCCGTTTAACCTTTCTTTGTTTATTCCGTTGAGTCTAGAATTAACCTCTAATCTCTCCTTCTTCACACGATTTTATGTTTTCGTCCCCACCCCGCGTTTTCTGAGGAGTCGCGCCCCATCGTTCTCTCCTTTTTTTTGCTTCTAGGTATGTTCAAAAGCTCACGTGCCCCTTACTCGTATTTTCCCCTGTTCCTCCGAGCCTGTCTCTACCCTCCCTTGCCTGCGCGAAATATTTGGTTTGGGCTGATCGGCGTCCGTTTTGCTGAGTCCTCCCATCAATTTTCCCTTTTTTGAAAGCTATTTTGTTGTCTTTTTTCGGTTCGATTGTGCGCTCATCGAGGTTGAATCCGCCCCTCTTCCCCCACTGGCCCGCAAGAGCAGTCGGCTCCTTTACTCGTTGTCCGTTTTTCTCTTAGAAGTCCAACTCACGAGATGAATCTCCCTTCCTTTTTTCCTCTAGTATGGTGCATCTCTCTCTTTTCTCCTCCTCTTTTGCTTCTTTCTTTTTTTCCATTACCCCCTTCATCGGACAACGGAGTCTTCATTCATTCTCCATGTTGTCCGTATATTTACTTCAGAAGAAAAAAGGAAGGACGTTGGTAAAGATCATATTTTTTCTTTTTGATATCTCTTATGCCTCTCCTTCGCACAGATCTTTGCATGTCATCTTCACGCCCCCCGAAATAGTTCTTTTCCCCCCCAAATCTTTCCTCCCCAAGATTTTTAGTACTCGCCTGTGACGCCGATAAGCAGTTTCGCGCCTTCCAGTCCGGAGTGCCTACTTTCTTTTTTTTCGCGAGTTTGGCCACCACACGTCACCGGCGCTTGGGAACTTTTTTCCCCTCCAAAATGTCCCCCCCCCCGGCCTTTGGCCAGCCCAACTACGCCTGTCCTTGAACTGTTTTTCATTCGTTCCCCCTTTTTTGTCCTCTATGTCCCCTTGGGTACATGCAGTTGTGGTATCTGACGGATTATATTGATGCGAACCGTCCCCCCCCCCCCCTTTACTCCCCACTTGGGCTCCCTACCCTTCATTCTCCTTTTCAGCGCTTTTTACAGGACAGCGATTCTCTCCCATTTTTTCCGCGGAATGCGGGCTATCTGAAAACGGTACAGCGCGAAACCGCATCCCCACCCTCTCAACCCCCCCCCCCTTTTTTCCGAATTCTCGTTTGCCCCTTGCTTCGTTCCCCACAGGTGAGTTCGCTGGTGTTCCCTGCTTTTTTAATCCCCACAAATGTTGTTCTTCTTGTCAGTGAGGGACTTTCTTGCGGCCCGTTTTCGGAGTGTACTTTTTTCATTCCCTTGCACCTCCACTCTTTTCTCCTCAGTTAACTTCCTGATCCTTCCAACTGTGCCATTTTTCAGTTCCATTTTCCCGTGGGAAGATATTGCTGACTTTTGGTCTTCAACCCCCAGGCGCTTTGTCTTTTTGGCAAAATAGTCGAACGTCCGTGATACGGTGCTCCCCCCCTCTCCTCCCCTCCCCCTCACGTTCTCCGTAGGAAATTTTCTTTTTTCTCGACAATACAAAACCCTGATCTCTTCGGCGCCCTTTGTTTGGGTCCCTTTCACTTCCCCAAATCTCGTTTTCGGCAAAGATCTCAAAGATGGCGTCTTTTCTTCCTCCCTAGCGAATGATAAGGATAGGTTTTTCATTTTGATTCTTCCCCCCCGGGGTTATGGCGAAGTTGCCAGTTTCTGTCGCTTGCGTTCGCAACGTCCCGCTGAGAGCTGCTCTTTTTGATTTGTCATTCTTGAGCAAGCTCTTTACCCTCTTTCACTTCCAACGTCCCTGTTGATCGCCCCCCTAGTTTTAGGGACAAGTCTAAAGATTCCTACCTCTCACAATCCTCTTTATTTCACTTTCTCCCCCCAGCTGGTTGTTAGTCTGGTTTCCTCTCCCTTTTTCTTTCCCAGCTCGTCCAGATTTGATTTTTGAGGTTTCGCAACCTCTCCCTTGATTCCCTGTCTCCCCAATGTAACATTGAATATACAGAAAAACCTTTCTATCTATCTGTTCCTCCTCTCTTTTTTTTTTGAGTCTTCTCCCCATCTTATCGGCGGATCAGAGTCCCCAACCTATTTCTCTTTTTTCTTGTTTTTCGTCCTAACAACCAGTCTTTCTTTCGCCTGTAACTTCATCCGTCCTTCGTCCTTCTACCTCCCTTCAATCCACCCATCTTGACCGAGTGCTGCAATCGAAGGTAGCAGCTTTATTTCATTCTTTCTCTCTTAGTTTTCCCTAGGCTTTCCGTTTTCCCCTCTCCTTCTCTGAGCGGGGAACCTGATGTCAAATTATCGTCTATCAGCTTGCTCCTCTGCCCGCCCCATTTTTCATCCCTTTATAGTCTCCCCCCCCTTTGATCCGTTTACTTGCCTGCTCTTCTCCTCTCTTTATCTCAAGGATGCCCATCGGGTGAGACCAAAGCCTTATCTTTTTTTTTCAGGAGTGTCCCCCCACACCCTTCTGACCCCTGAATAGATTGGCTTTGTCGCATCCCTCCGATTTCATTTCCCCTCCCTCTCCATGATGTACTTCCCTTTCTTTTTGTTTATGTGATGCTGGAGCTCGGTTATCCTCCTGTTCCTCTTCCTCCTCGGAAGTGGTGCATGCCACATGATTTTTCTTTCGTTGTTGCTTTTCAACGGCAAGTATATCCATCGGTGCTCCCAATCCTTCGTGCAGGCCTTGCCCTTGATTTTTCCTTGTTTATTCTGTCAATCTGACTTGCAGCAGTGATACCCCACCTTCCCACGCCGACCTAAACAAAAACTGGCTCTGGCCCCCACCAATTCAGAATCCCCTTTGTGTTCTTAAAAGAGGCACCCCGCATAATGTTTTTCGTGTCTTGGTTCGCCTTTATGGCTTCCACGCGAAGAAACCTTTTGGGGAGTAGGTTCATTCTGTTTTTTCGCGATCAACCCCCTTTTTCTGCACTCCTCCCCAGTTTAGTCCTAGAGGTTACGTATGATCCTTTTTGTAATAATCTCTTTTACACTTCCAGCTTTGGTAACAGTACTGATTGAGCGTTGAGTCAGGTTGGGCCGGTATTTTCTTCCGCATAAACATCTCCAGCTAGATCCGAAACTCACCTTTCCCCCTTTCCTACACCCCGCGACGAATTGATTTTTTCAGTTCGCGCATCAATTTTCTTTTCCTTGTTTCCCCCCCCTTCTCAATTCCTTCTAAAAAGAGTGCGTACAGTCAAGTTGTTCGGCACTACCTAGTCTTCGTAACCGCCTTTCTGACTTGCTTGCTCTCCTTATCCCCCTTGAGTTTTTGAGCACGTACAACATCTTTGCTTGCCCCCTTTTTTTTTTTTTCCACTTTCGGTTGGCGGTCTTCAAATCTCCTTCGCTGGGATCATAGAATCTTGCATCTCGATCTCCCTGGCCAGTCAAGAGCAGATTCGTCCATCACCTTACCCGGTGTTCATTTTTTTCTTTCAGTGTACAGACTAGCGATGAATGCTATCCCTTCCTTTGTTTTGTCTGTCTTCTCCCCCCCTCCTTTTTTCTCTATGCAACATTCAAGTTCCATCGGACACAGTCGTTCTAGCATTCATCTCAATGTTGATTCTCTTTGACCTGCCTTTGATCAACCAACGTACTTCCCACCTTAGTCTTGGAACCCAGAAGCTGCTTGAGTTCCTTGATTTCTTTTATTTTATGCGATAGATTGTTTTAGCAGAAAGTGTACTGTTACCAGCTACTTTTTTTCATTTCTTGTTCAACACCCTGGTTTCACCCAAGATTTTGGTATTCGGTTCCGTCCCCACCTGACTCGCATAAGCGAGGAGACTCAATTTCCTTTTCGATTCTACGTTGGATCTAGTAACACCATCCCTTCTTTGGCGCTGGGAATTTCCCCTGTCCCTGAGCTCCATTTTTACCCGAGGACGTAAACTCCTATTCTTCCATAGGCGCTTTTGCCCCGATCTTGGCTGGGGGATACTTTTCCTAGTATATTTGATGGATTCACCCCTTCCCCCCTTTACGCCCCCTCCTGGATCCCATACCTTTACTCTCCCTACGTTCTTATCCCTTTCGCTGTCTCTCCCCGCGATTTATCGGTGGTCCGTCCACTTGCGGGAATCTTGACCCCTTTTTTCCTGCTCCACCGAATAACCCGTTAGACCCACCTCCCCTCGAATTCTTCGGCTTTTCTCACTAAAGAGTTTTTCCGCCCACTTTTATCCCCACTCATTGGAGTTAGCAGGTGCCGGTGAATCACCCCCCTTTTGTTTTTATTGCCGACTTCTTTTGGTTTCTTCTTGGATTTCACTGCTGATTGGTCTTCCCCCCCCCCCGGTCCCATCTGGGAAATTAACGTCCATTTCGCCGGATTTCCTCTACGTGTGTCCTTTGCTCAGGACTGCCTTGGTTGTGATGAACACACCTCTTTCTATGTTGCCCTTCCTCCCCTGCGTCTGCAGCTTCCTCCAAAGCTCCGTTTCTCCTTGTTTTTTTTCTTATTTTTCATCCCAAAGCGAAGGATGTCGACACCCCCCCACCTCCCCGATTCTTCGGTGCTCCTTTTTTTTTTTCATAAAACCATAACCATAATGAATTGCTGAGCATCGCTTTCTTCACCCCCTCTGGGCTGCTCATTCTCCTTCCTCGCGCTTTCTCCTGCATCTAGTACCTGGTGCTGATTCCCAATCTAACGTTTTGTATATGAAGTTTCGCGTTTCCTGATATCCCCCGCGTTGGTCCCGCCTCTGGAGCATGTTTTTACAGATGTTCTCCCCACCGGCCCCATTCTCTTTTTCCCCCTCACTAGACATCGGTATACATAATTCCTGCATACGTAATTTCCCCTTACCAATTCACTTTTTTGGACTTACCCTTGACTAGGCTTTTTCCTTTGCCGTTTCTAGGATCCACTTCCCCGGTCAAAGATCGTATGGGTTTGATTATTGGCCCGACAGTTCCCGCCCCTCCCATCTTACCATATGGACTTGACTCATTCTCTACGTCACCACTGGATTCTCTCTTTTCCTCTTTTTGTTTTGAGCGGTCTCCTTCGGCTTGACTGTCCATGTGAAATATTGGTACGGTGTCCTTTGATCTTTTCGGCCCCTTTCCCCCCCCTACTTCTGTGACGAGGCAATTACTTCCCGGTCAACATTTACCTTTCACAGCCCCTGTCCCTTCCCTCCCCCCCACCATGGGGAGCCCCCTAAGTACAGATTTGCTTTCAGTAGCCCTTAATATCCCTATGACCGAAGAAATGAGCTCTTTCCCACGCTATCCTTTTCCTGGTTTCCCCCTGTGACGATGCTCTGGAAAAATTCCGATGAAATCAGGGTCTATCTCTGACCTTCCTCCCGTACAGTAATCAGAACTGCCGTCCCCCCCCGTTTCATGTACAAAAATTAATTGCGCTAATATTTTCTGGCCCCTCATTTCATTTAAGCCATCGTGACTCAAGCTCGCTGTTAATGCCAACTGACTGTTTTTATTAGTGAAAACCACCCCCCCCCTTTCGACGAAAGCTCCTCCCTTTGGTATTTGTATCACCGCGCGACTGAAATACCTATCTTCATTTCCTCCCCTCTCCAACGTCTTAGGGGATGGAGCTACTGAGTAGGCTTTCCTTTTTTTCTACCAGTCCCCCCTTTTTTTTCCACCGTCAGCCCGTCGTTGATTGCCGTTATTTTCTTCCCTGTTTTGGTGAGTCGTGAAATTTTACGTCTCCCCCGCTTGTCCTTTCTCCTTATTCCACTTTTCACTTAAGGCGCAGCCAGGTCGTTCTGCCCCCTGTCCCAATTCACTCCCGCACCCCATGTTTGATCCAGACGCCCAACCGCGAACTTCAGTGATGTTTTTGCGGGGGGAGATTCGGTCGGGCGGCAACCGCCTGAAGCTTTCCATACCAGGTTTTTTTTGATTAGGTTTCGCTTAAAACCGTTTAAGCTCTTGCCTCTTTTGCCACCTTGGTCATTTCCAACATCTAGGTCCTTATAAGATTTGCCTTCTTTCTCACCTTTCCCTTTGTATCGGTATTTCTTGGCGTACTCGGTTTGCGACCGTCATCCTTCTCCTCATCCTTATCCTTTTTTAATTGCCTCCCTCCTTAACCACCCATGATGAGCCCTCTTTCAGTCGCGGTCATCCAAGTTTATCCCCTTTTCTTTGCCAGCGCGTTTGCCCCCGTCCAAATCTAATTTTCCCTGGCCGAGTCAGTTTTCTCACCACGCCGCCTTCCTACCCTTGCACCGGCGCTCATGGCGCGACCTTAATGTTTAGGGCGTCCGTTTGTGTAGTCCTGTCAAAAAACTTGGTTCTTTTTGGCCCAGATAATTGGCGGTGCTTTTTCTTCGCGTTTCCCGCTTCCTCTACGCTGTGCCCTTTCCTCATTCCCCTTTTCAATTTCAAAGGAAGATCTATACAACGGTGGTCCTTCGGTGATGAGTTTTGAGAGTAAGTTCCGTCCCTGCTCTCTCCTTTTGCTTTGTAATGATCTGTTTTCCCCGATGTCGTGTCCATTTTCTCTTCTTCTTTCCAATTCATCTATTTTTTGTTTTTTTGCTTCACCTTAAAGACATCTTTGACCCCCCGTCGGGAAGAGTCCTTCATCTGCCATTTTTTCTTGTGGACTGTTTGCTAACCGTCTTCACCGGCAGTCGTTTTCACCTAGCCTTGACTGTCGCCATTTATTCTATTTTTTTTCGACCTCCAGTGAAATATCGTTTCCACCCCTTACATCCCAAGCCCTCCCCATTAAAATTCACTGACAAGATGTGGATTTCGGACTCCCCTCCCCAACCCCTTGACTTGCTTCATCTACATTGTCCTCCTTGCTCCTTTTTGAGGAGAACGGATTCTGCCGAGTGTCCGCCTAAACAATCCTTTCCGGTCCCGATTGTTGAATCACATGCCGCGTTTGCAAGCCAAAGGTAAAGCCCTCTTCGCTCCCTCTCTTTAAGTACTGCGCTTTCTGGTGCCTTTTGACCATTCGTTTCGTGTGGTTTTGTCCCTTTCCCCCCCGTATTATATTTTTGGATTCAAAGGCCACCTTTACGACCACTTGCTTCTTTCCTCGATTAATTTTCTACTGACTGAGATTCTTATTTTCTGAAGGACAGAATTTGAGGGTCCCCCTTGGTTCCGCGTTTAAATTGTCCTATCTGACCCGTGAGCACTTTTAAACCTGAATCAACCCGACTCCCCAACTGCCTCTTCTTCTTTTACCCCATCGGCGCTGCACTCAACAGCAAAGGGCTTTCTTTGTGTATTCTTGTGTCACAATGTTTTTGCTTCTGTCCCTCTTAGGATTCCCTTTTTTTTCGGTTTTATCCCTTCTGCCCTTACAATCTTTGCCCTTTTCCCTCTTTCAATTCACCCAGTTTCACTTCAGGATGCAATCCTGCCCATTTCTTTTCATCTACGTTTGACCCGTTGTCTCAACAACACTGGATTTGTCTGTTTCCAACCCCTGACTCTCCCGCAACACGCTGATCCCGGTTCCCTCTTCCTACCACAGCTCCGTTTCCTTCCTTACTCTATTCACATACCCCCCCTTGATGGATGACCTACAAAATACAACCCCCTCTCTCTTCCTGTGTGCTCCGCTTTGCTGGCACTCAACCTCAATTTGGCCCCATGACTTCTAACTCGGCTTTTTTTTTTCACCCGATTGGGCTTCTAGAAGGTGAGCTGAATTCGGTTGCAGGCAAGTACCTTTATGACCCCCATACTTACCCCCGTGGCGACGTATATTTCCTGTCATGAGGTAGACATACGTAGTCCTTTTTTCTCTGTGGTCACGCCTTCGGCTCCCCTATTGAAAGATTGGTCAAACCTATCTCAGGGGGAATAGCACTTTTCTTCTCTTGTACCCAATACCACACATTCCCCGCTACCTTCGATTCCTCTCGTACTCTATTGATTTGAATTTCCCTTGGAGTTATATTTCGCGAAAGGTACCGGGTTACCCCCCTCCCGTTAACAGGACTGGTTGAGGTTTTTGGAACTCACAGCTCCAGCCGATCACTCGGTTGATACCCCCTTCATGCCCATGACTCTCCGCCGATCAAACACCTCCTCCTACTCCCCCCGTGGTTAGACTGAGTTTCGTCTTGGAGCTGAGTCAAGTTGTCATACCTCTTTTCATCTGACATAGATGTTAGATTCAAAATCCTCCCCCTGTGACCGCTGACCGTAACTTCCCCGGCACTTTCCTTAATATAACTCCAGTTTGATCCTCCTCTTTTTTGAGAATTGCAGTTCCAGAGTGAGATTGTCATCCCGAAGGTATGCAATCTATTATTTCGTGGTCCAGATCTATCCCTTTTCCCCTCTTTCCGAGATCTTCTAAGATGTCCGTCCAATGCTACCTCTCGCGTTTCCCTCCTCTACTCCTATCCTCTGGTCCGTAGCTCTGATTCAGAACCTGCCCCCCCTCTGATTTTTTCAATAAAAACTCTTTTGCCCCCTATCATTCCCCCTGCCGAAGCGACTTCTCTTCAGAAGTCCCCTTTTTTTCCGCGCTTAGTGTACTCCCCCCTTATCTGGTTTGAGGTTCCCCCCCCCCCCCCTTTCCCTCCCCTAAAGAGACGCCTCTGATTTTTTTGGCATCCATTCTCTTTTCTTGAACTTATTTATTTCCGTACGTCGTACACTGATTCTTTTCGGCCGTTCTTTTCACTTGATCACTGTTTTTCTGATTGAAGCCACCGAATGATTCCTTTGTTTGTGTCCCTTTCGCCAATTTTGTTGAGTGCAGCATTGCCCTCTTTGCCCTGTTCTCGTGAACTGGACCCTTTTTTTTTTCCTCCCCTTTCTCCTCGACCACAGAAGACACAACCGTCAGTCCTTGCCACCTCAATTCCATCTCCCCAACTGTGCCTTTTTTTGGAAACACCTGCTCCCTCCTTTATTTATTTCTTTTTGCCGGGACTTCTAGGGTTTCCCTCCGTCTCCAGTCCTTCTTAGGGTTTGAAGGTTAGAGCCGTTTCCCCCAGCCTCGCCGATTTCCGGCTGCACCGTTCTTCTAACGAGGTCCCTGACCTTGTCATAAAACATTTTTTTTTTTTTTTTTTTTTTTTTTTTACCACATTCAGGAATCCTGCTTTCTCTTCCCGGGGTTCCGGTGGTTTTATAGTCTGAATCAAAAATATCTGAAGTATCCCCAGTCCCTTCATTGTCCCTTCCCCCCTCTTACACACCCGAGAAGAATGGAATTTTCCAGTTTCTCTCATCAAGTGGTCTTTTCCCCTTTTTCCTTCCGGTACCTTTTTCTTACTGAATCGCCGTGTCCCCTCTTTTTTCCTCCCGCTTCTGTTTTTTTTACCTAAATCCTGGCGGCCTGCCCCTCCCCTTACTGCTGATCTTTTCTGTGGAGAGTGAATACCAAAATCTGTTGTGCCTCTTTGGTTGGCCCCACTGATATCTTTCGGGCTGCTCTCTTTTCTCCGATGTTTGAGGGAGTTATCGCGATCCTTCCTCCGAGCCTTATATATCCAATGACTGCCGGTTGATCCTTGTTTGTATGCGTTCGGATCCAGTGATCCCTCTCTTTCTTAATTTCTTCCCCTTCTGTTTCCGATGGTGCATCTCCTTTCCTCCTCTCCTTTTGGTGTTGCGATTCCCCCCTCCACCTGTGTCAACATTGGAGGCATGCG
>Ga0179593_1322277_pt1 | contig 10601 bp, 10 predicted proteins | sample CZODoug2_1_08_16_FD_185931 | JGI IMG/M metagenome (GOLD analysis project Ga0179593, IMG submission 185931) | Vadose zone soil fungal communities from Angelo Coast Range Reserve, California, USA - CZODoug2_1_08_16fungal (PacBio error correction) | ecosystem: Environmental > Terrestrial > Soil >... | reverse complement strand
TTTCCCTTTTTTTCCCTTTCCGACTGCGTCGGTCCCCTGCAGGTTGAACCCCCCCTTTTAACTGGAGACACTTCGAGACTCGTCTGTGCAGGAAAAACGGCCTCGTGTACCACCTGAGCTAGAGACTCTCCCCCCTCCTCTCGACCGAACGGTGAACGCAGACCCCGTCCCCAATTCTGCCCTTGGGGGACCCTAAAGGCTCCTCTCTCCCTCAGATCGCTCAAGAAGAATTATTCTCCCTTTTTTCCCCCTTTCCTCTCCCTGCCATTAGACTTCCGTACCATTCGCTTCCGCCTCGCTTTACCCTTTTTTCGTCATTTCTTTCTTAGGCCCACGCAGCGAATGGCGCGTTTACGTATGCAGTCAGGCCCTCTTCCCTTTTCTCCATCAACGAGAACATCGTTGCCTGCAAGGCTATTGATTTTTCCGTGGTTGGTTAGTCCGACTCTTCCTTTTCACTCTTGACAGCCGCCACACCCTTGACTTTGTAAGATCACTAGAGCCGTGAGAGACTTACTTTTCCCCCCCTTGAACTACGTGGAACTGTTCGTCTATATCAGCCTTTTGGTATACACCTGATATTTCACCGTAAAACTTTTGGTTTTTGAAAGACGCTGCCCCTTATTTCGGATTCAGCTTCTATACGTCTACTAGGTCCCCCTTTTCTGTTTTTTTAGAGAAAGTTTGGATAACCGCCTTGTTGCCGTTTTCCTTTTCCGAGAGGCCCCCCGCTAGTTTGAAGCGCGTGCGCACCCTAGACTTTTCTATGATCTAAAATATTTCCCTAACCTCTGACTTCGCAAGGGATTTTCAACGTCAAACTTTCGATTCCTTCACGCACCTTCCCTCGTGCAGGCCCTCGTTCCCTCCTTTTTCCTTTGAAAAATTGACCTTCCGCTTTTTTTCCATTCTGCCAAGTTTCTTTTTGACTCAACCAGATATTCCTCCTACATAGTGTCACGCTCCTTCTTTATCGAAGAAGCCCATCCAACCACTCGTTATCCACCATCACTCCTCGCTCGACTTAACCCAGAGTTGAAGGGCAAGTTTTTCTTACCTCACTTACTTATACTTCTGAAGCCGACCTTTTCAGATGCTTTACTTCTTCAGAACCCCCCAGCTTCCAACATCCCATGACGCTTCCCTCCTTAGTTGAGAATGAGACTCCTTTTCGTTCCTTTCTCAAAGAATTCCTACATTCCCTTGATCCTCACCTAAAGAGAGCCCGAGTGAAGATCTCACAATTCCTTTCTCCCTCTTTAGTCCTCTTACGAAAGCCGCTTCTCCCCTCTTCTCCCTTTTCCAAGGCAGGAGCTTCTCCCTCCAGCACCGTACTAGAACACCCCGCAACCCAAGGCGTTCTCCGTCCCCTTTGAATACGCATGCCCGACGGAATTATAAGCATGGATCCCTCAAGTCCAAACCCTAGACGATCAGTGTCGCACTACCCCTTTCCGCCTTCTTATAAAGAGCAATTGACGTCCCCCCTTCCCGGGCCTTTGCGTACAAGACCCTCAATGCGCTGGTTTTCCTTACGCTTTCTGGGGTCCTACAAACAATACTACACCCCCCCCCCCCTCCCCCCCTCTCTCCCTCCCCCCCTGCAAAGATCCCCGACGCGAATTAGCCTCTAGATAGAAGACGAACTCCTTGTCTTTGAGTACACTCAAGAAGTTCCAATTGGAATAGCATGGCTTTTTTTCCACCCCCCCCCCACGAAAATTCTTCTCCATTCTAGAACAACGCAAAGCAACTTTCTCTAACACAGCCTTGCCCTCTTAATGCTAGCTCCTAGAGTAATACGTAGGTAGGTTTGATTCCACTTTTTTTTGGAATAATGTTTTGCCCTGACATCATTTACGACCTAGACAACAGCGTTATTTTCCCTCCATGCCTCTTGAAGATTCGACCTCTTTCTTTTTTTTTGCGTAGACCTTCCCCCTGGAATATGCCAGTTTCTCTTTTCGGAACCTTCGTTTGTCTCTCCGAAGGATTTCCAGCTTAGTCGATACAGCCTTCAGCCCGCGGCATAGTTCTTGCTCTCAAAGAAAAACCACAAATTTTCTCCTTAGACTCTTTGAGCTTCTTTCCCCTTGTTTGCTACTCTTTTTTGAAATAATTTGCCCCACACCACACCTTCCGGAATCTTTCTCTCTCGTCGCCCCAACGTCGATATTTCGAGACCCCCCCTCGTCTTGTATTCAAACTTTTTGTATCCTTGTTTTTTTCTATTTGACTCCCTCCCTGTCCATCCTACCTTCCAAAGTTACAATCTCCTTCGTCTCTTTGTGATCGAATTACCAGGCGCTGAATAGCCTCATTCCGTTTAGAAGATCCCCCCTCCGAATTGGATGATCGCCCCTTTCCGCCCTTTTTTTTTAAGGCAGACCGCCTCTTTTCCCCCCCTTATCCATACAGAGCTATGGAATGTACCTTCTTTCTCGGGGGAGCGACCGAACGCATCCAGTACGGCTGCTCCCTTCGTTGATTGCAGTAAACCGCCCCGTGTTTGTTTTTTTTTTTCGCTCCTGTTCCTTCAGAACGGATTCTCCATACTCTTGCCGTACCATCAAGATTTCCAGACATTCCTTCCCGCCCCAGTTTTCAATTTTACACCTTCTGCTTCGAATCTTTTCGTTTCTACTCCGCCGAACTTTTCTCTATGTTACGACTGTACATACTCTACTCTCGCGACAACAAAGGGAAACTTCCTTTTTTCTCCTCTGACACTTACTCAACCACACCTCTATCGCCCTCCTGGAAGATACCGCGGAGAGTTCCTGCACTCTCATGAACCTCCGGGTCTTCTTAGAAGGCCCACAAGGGATAATCAGCGAGTGTTCCGAAAAGTCTTCCCTTTCCCTTTTAAGGACATCTTGTTATCTTTACAACGAGCCATAGAGGTACTCGTGCTCGTTTTCCTCATCTTCAAACATCCTTTTTCCCTCCTATTGCCTCTTCTAAGTTGATGTGCGGTCCTCTGACCTTCATCTTTCCGTAACATACTCGCTTGAGAAAGCCTTATCCTTTTCTCACTTTTTTTCTTCATAAGCAAGGAGTCTACTCTTTCGAACCTCTGGCTGTCATGCGACCGTCCTTTTTACATTTTCCCTTCTCAGCCTTCTCCTAAGAATGACCGACTTTCTTTCTCTGAGAGTAAAAGCGAGACTGTTTTCGATTCCTTTTTCTGACAGGAGACCTGAAATACTCTAACGCGCTCACCTTTTATTCGAGTCCCGATGAGTTTCTACAATCAGTAAGAAAGAAACTCCTCTCCCCCTGCAACTCTCTTCCATAGAGGACTCACGCCCTTTCTACCCAAGTGACACGATTCAAAGCACCAGCACCTCTACTCCTTTTATTTTTCTTTTTTTTACCTCCTTTTTTTTTAGATTCTCACCCTCCTCAGTGCCCCCCCCGTATTTCTCCTATTAGTAAAGGAGAACCAGTTACACTTCCCCCCTCTCTCCCTACGTCGATCCCTTTTTTGGGTGTTTTTCCTTTTTTCGAAGATCTACCTTTGCGAGCCTACTTTCTCCCATCTGCTTCCATCATTTAGACTAGCCCTATCTTCCTTACATAAAGACTCGGCCATAAGATAGAGTTGCGGAACCGTTTCGTCTATTTTTCGCGCGTGTTCCGTAGGGTCACTTTCCCCCCCCCTTTACCTTTAAAGAGTCAGATGAGAACTCACCTTTCTTTGCACGTAGGCTTGAATGCCGCTCCCAATTTCTCCTTATAGTTGACCCCTTCTCTGCATCTCTCTCCCCCCTCTGAGAAGCACGAGCTAGACTATCATTCCCTACTTTTCCAGAATTTATCATTGAGTATCCACGCTTCTCCCCCCCCCGGAAGACTTGAGTTTTTTCCTCCCGGCGTACACAGTCAGTTCATGAGAGCCGCGCCCCCCCTGATTCTCAGGCTCGGATAGGCCACAGAACCATAAGCCCCTTTTGCTTGCACACTAAGAAGATTTTTGCTTCACCAACCTTCCTTTTCCCTTCCGTTCCGTTCTGAAATAATCTCTCCCCCTGCAAGTTCAGTCAACCCCTGATTCCCGCTGCATAGCTTAGAAAGACAGGTTTCCATTCCCTCGCCCACTCTCTGGAGATGACCCCGTTCGTTTATCTTTTGATTTACCTTAATATGTTTCCCACGCATGATGTTCTTCTTTGATCATTTCGATTCTTTTCCACTCTCCCAGACAGGCTAAGTTCCGATGCACCATTTCATTCCTTTCCTTTTTTTTCTTACCCCCGTCGAATTTTCTTTGATAGCTCAGACAGCTTAGAATTTTAAGTCTGGGCGCCCCGTCTCCCGGCGACCCCTCAACTATTTTTGCGTGCCCTCTCATTTCATTCTTTAAAAAGTCCATGTTATCGACCTCATTCTTTCGTTTTTTTCACTCCCTCCTGCCTGTTTTTTCTTCAAGGCCAGACCCCCTTTTGTATCGATGATTCTCCCGTCCCAAGTAGACCTAGGCACGCACTCCTGAATTCTCCCTTTTCGACGACTAAGTAATAGAAACGTCTTACCCCTCCTTGGGCAATATAAAAGCCCGTCTACATTTAAAACCATTTGTTGCTTTGTGAGTACTTTCGGCTTTAAGAGTAGACGAAGTTTTTGATAAGGCCTTGCTTGAGAGATCAAATCCTAGGTCCTTTGAGTCTAGGCATCTCTGTTCCTGACCTGACTCCCCACTCCAGCCGTCCCCCAGTTCTCTTTTTGCTATCTTTAACTAGACACATACTGGTTTCCTAACTGCAACTCAAGAGATCGATCCTTCATCCAGTTGTGATTGGTCTATGTTTAGGACCTCGTCAACTGCCCTCTGAGAAGAATTCCTTTTTCCTCTTCCGCGCTCGTCCAAGGCAGAAACAAAAGTCCTTCCCTTGTTAGTCGAGCATCACCTATGAGCCGTCCTTTGTTCGCCCCCTACAAACTCAGCAATCCCCCCCCTCTTTTCCCCCCCTTTACTCGGTCAACCCTCTTTATGTTTGTTTTACGGCCAAACCCTTGTGCTTCCACCCTTACTTTTTTGTCCCCCAGTAACCTCATGCGCCTACCCGAGAGATCTTTTTCTTAAAAAATTCTTCCTTGTAAGAATGACGAAGAGTGACCGCCCCGTCGCGGGACCTCTTCTTTTCACTTTACCTGTTCGCTCCGTAAAGAGTATCGATCATATCGACCTTTTTCTTCTTCTTGTCTTTTCTTCGACCTCGCACCGATTGAGATTTCTTTCGATGGATTCAGTCGTCCCCGAGACCCTTCTAGTCCTAGGCGGCTTCTAAATCCTAGTTTTTGTCCATAACCCTTTTAGTTTTTTAGACAGCTCATGACAGGCCTCCGCCTTCCTGTAAATTCAGGGGCACGAATTTCGGTATTCCTTTTTGTATCCCATTCTTGCGCATGCTTAGCATCTCCTTTCTCTAGAGGCCCTCCCTCCCCACCCACCCCACCCCACCTTTTCCCCCCACCCTTCCCCCCCACACCACCCAAAAAACCCCACACAACAGTTGTATTGCACCCGTCACCTATGTCTTTTTTCTTTTATTACAGAATTTTTTTTTTTTTTCCTGCATTAGCAGGAGACAGTCACCGACTAATTAACTGTTCGACCACTTATTAGATGACTGACTCAGATCCCCCCTTCTTTCCATAAATCTTTCCCCCTTCTCACACGCTAGTGAGCCCGCTCCCAAAAGTCTTTATAATCGTAATGGATAGTAATTATCGCATTATCGGCACTTTTTTTTTGGCGTATCTCCACTTCGAAAATTTTTTCCAATCCTTCCTCCCTTGCTGACTTGCATCTTTATCGAGCCTTTTCGAAGAAGGTTTTTTTTTGCCCCCCTTTTCGTTGCAACCCCTAGCCCGGACCCCCCCCCCCCCCCCCCCCAACAAAAACCCCCACACCCACCATCCCCCCCCCCCCCCCCCCCCCCCCCCCCCCCCACCCCCCCCCCCCCCCCCCACCCCCCCACAAAACCCCCCCCACCACCCCCCCCACCCACCCACACACCCTACTCCGTCGTGTCTTTTTTACACCCCTGTATAAGTTTTTCATTTTTCTTATCGATAGACAATCTATAGCCCAGACTTTCTCTCCTCTGCCCTTTCCCTCTCTGTTTCTCCCGTAATCATATCTTCCGGTTTGCCTGTGTCCATTACTATCCCCAAGTACTTTTTCTCCATGTTTTCACAAGAGTCCTGTTCACTTTCTTTTTTAGAAAGCTAACCCCTTCCCAGGCAGAAAGTAGTGACCCACTTCACACTCCTTCCCCTTTTTCCCCTAATTATTGAGTCAGAAAGAATCCGCCAGGGGTTACACAGACAACCTTCTCATTCTATAAGCCCCTGCCGTCATAGCTCCCCCTCTTTTTTCTGCCCGAAAAGTCCACCTCCCCGGTCCCCAGATTCTTTAAGCCTCGTTTAGATACTCGAACGGAAATTTGATTTATTCCTCCAACCCAGATGACTAGCCGAGCTTCACCCCATAGAAATACAGAAAGGAACACCACTTTTCTTCACAATAACAGATACAATTTTGGAGACTATTTGACCTTGATGAGAAGATCCCCTCAATTGGTTGCTTTCGGCGACTCCCACCCCCAAGCCTAGAGCAGATCAACTTTTCCCTCGGTTTGCTCTCTTTTGGTTGTATCCCGAACCTTTCGCATCCCTGATAAACAGAAAGACTATAGAGAGTACAATCTAGACCCCGGCCTCCCCTTCTAATCGTATTCGCCCCTCAATTCTTCATTTTTTTTTTTTAGCCTGTTTTCTTTGTTGCGGTCCCACAATACAAATATCAGCTCTCTTCAGTCAGACCAGAGTACGTTTGGACCCTCTAGCCCCGTCTTAATCTCCCCATCCCCTGCTTAGATTTTACTTTGACCTCCGACCTCCAGGAAGAGCGACCTCCCCCCCCCTCTGTTAGCTACGACCTCCCCGATATGTTGTTGAGATCCCAGAGGCAGGCCTACGATCGATCCACTCATTGCCGACTTCCCCTTTTCCCTTTTGCGTTTTCCTTTCTTAGAACACAATCTTCTCGGGAAGGCCTACGTTGCATTAGGATCCTACCGGCTGTCGTCCCTTTCTAGCGATAGCTCCTTTCTCGTCTTCTAAGGGCAACTCACTTGCACGACTGACTCTTCCTCGCAGTCTGACTCTTTTCCCCTTCCCTCAGATTTTCGTCTTAATCCTTCCTCTATAGAGCTCGCCCTGAACGATGTACAATCTTAACACCTCCCCCATAATAACAGTTAGGTGGTGTTGATCTATATTGCTTGTGTTTTCTGTCGTGCTCATTTTGGTCTCTACTTCCCATAGCTCTAGCTTCTGAACGCTAGACAAATTTCTAACCATTTCTTCTCGTTTTCACCGCTCCTTGGGTGTGCGTGTCACCACGAACTCATTCACACATTCCGGCTTTTCTCTAGCCCCATCCAGGATTCAGTACTGTTCCCTGTTTAAATATTTTTATCTGCCCCACATGCTTCATAGACTTAGACATCTTGTTTCGCCCTAAGCTCGCACGCCGCCCCCCCACCCAGGCGAGACTTCACCTAGACCGGCAGCGTTTTGCGAGTCCCCTCGCCTGCCTTAGCGCGAGACCACTTGAGAGCCCCCTGCTAACGCATCTCCTCGTCATTTTAAATCAATTTCTCTTCTTTAGGCTGCCTAGACTGCTATGAGAAGGCCGTAACCCGTGATATTGTGGGTCCCCGAAAATTCCCACCGACACCCATACACTCGTCGAATTAGTACTACGCCCTTTTCACGTCTAATAGAGCCCTACTCCCTTTTTTTATCCCACTTAAGCCTGCCCCCCATAGGACCAAACCATGAGCTTATTCTGCGGCGTCCCAGATCTACTTTCTTCCACCCTTCCTTCTCCTCTAAGGAATGAGAAGAGTTCCCCTTTCCCTCGTATAAAAAGTTATCAAGTGATTTATGCCCTTCGTCATCAAAAAATTCAGGAGAGGGTGTGCACAGCTTTAGTTTTTACTCCTTCTTTCTGCGACCGTTTCTGCTCCACTTCTGACCGACACTTCCAGAGTCCGTAGCAAAATTACAGGTCTCCCCCTTTCCAGCGCGGTCGGTTTTTTATCAAGGCTAGAATGTGTCCCCCCTGATGTTATTCTATTTCGTTTTTTCTTGTGTTGATTTGAAAACATTCTCCGCGAGTTTCTTTTGGACAAAATTGAATGTTCAGAGGAGACTACGCTAAGAAAGAGGCTTCCATAAATCCTGTTTTTCCCTCATGTTTTATACCGGCCCCCTCCCTGTGACCTATGAGTCAATCGGAAACCGGAGCACAGCTCCCCTCAATTTTCTGCCCCACCCCTCGTGATCCTACCTCCTTGTTAACCTTCCTACCCAAGGGTTGCCCGCGTTTGTGCCCACTGTTCTGAATCGCGCTTTTATTTCGTGGTAAAAAACGCTTTCTCCTTTTAAATGTCTCTTTTGTTACCTCTAATTCGTGATATGAATGGGAGACAACTGCCCCAAATACCCTTGTTCGTCATTAGACCGCGAACCCCCCCCCCCCTCACCTTACCGATCTACCTATTCGCCTTCTGAGATTTTTAGGGGGGTCTTTGCCCTCCACCCCCTATATACAGTCTGTTCACTCCCGCGCTAGACCGCTCCCCCCCTGAACCTATTCCCCTCACCCCCTCTCCTCTTCTCAGTCTCCTCTTCCCTAATAAGGGACGCGACCACTGGAAACCCGTTCCGGCTGCGCCCTAATTCCTCAACCTCCCTCCCCTCACCCTCCTCTTCGTTATCGACCGAATTGTTCGGCTCCCCATTACTAACGATTGTGCGACAAGTCGAACTCGAATTCACCGCACAGTCTCATATCACAGATGCCCTCTGAACTTGTTCCAGAGGTTGTTGGTCCTTTTCGTTACCCTTTCTCCCTCGTCGCCGTAAAGGAACCCCCTCCCCCTTTGAGAAGCAGACTGATTCCAATGTCCGAGCGCCGTTTTACCGAAGATCATTGACCTATCCATAAAGAGAAATAACCCCTGCACATTGTGTTCACCCATGTTCCCCTCTCGAGATTTCCCCCTTCGGTTACCGATATCCTGATACCGATTCCCTCCTCCGCAAAGAGCCTAGTAGTGGTACCTCCGAAAAATGCTCTGATTCTGAAGTTAACCTTTCTAGAAGATACAGGTTATTTCTCCGAATTTTGCCCCCCCAGCAGACCTCCACCCTCAACAGAGCTTGACGAAATCATTCTCGACTTTCCTCCAGGAAGCATTTCGATGAACCCTTGCAGACTTCTTCCTTTGTTTTTCGTTTTAATTGACCTGTTCTCCACTCTCAAGTTCCTCTCTTCCCCTAGCAACCATCGGTTGACTGAGAGGAGAACTATCCCTAAGTGCTGCCGTATTCACAGGATGAAGTGTGTGAAAAAGCGTTGGTTGGTGGACCTAATTAGCCCCTTTCCAGTCCCTCCCTCCTGTATAATAACATCCTAGTAATGTCATAGCTCCTTTATTTCCTCTGAACGGCAAAGCCAAGATCTCTGTTAATAATCTCCCGCGCCGGCCTCCGGGAATTGTAGAAATCGCAATCGTTATCTACTATCTTTCTCCCCTTAAGAACCGGAAATCTCCCTCCCCGCTCGCGACACCACTCCCAAAAAAACGTCTGAGACTTCCTTCTTCCCCGCTTCCAGTGAAAGATTCTGAGACCCCCCTAAATTCGAGGTCTTCCTGCCGACCGAGCACGCACAGGATATGGTTTTATATTAAATTTCATGTTTTCAGATCCCCCCCCCCCGCGCGAATGTGTTTATAAACTGTACTGTTCACTCCTCATCACTTAGTTTCTATTATCCCTATTCACCCCCCACCCCATGTTTCCGCTTTTTTTCCGGGATTTCCTCCCCTTGTCTTCATAGTCTTTAAGAGGCACCAGAAGGCCACGTTTTGAGACTTCTCGGGGGATAGCAGTCCAACCTATTTCCTTCTAGTCTAGTCTTACTTTCCCCCCTATATATCCCCTTCTTTGACCATGAAGTCATGATCGAGCTATTCTCCAGTCTACCCTCGCTCTGATACGTTTTGTTTCATCCTAATTTACTAACTTACTGGAGATGTTTTCGCAGCCTCTCCTCTCGTTTCTCCCCCTTTTCCCTGTTTCCAGCATAATCCCTCTCTGCCCTATCAGGGCCAAAAGCTGCCGCCTTTCGTCCGATCTCCTTTCACCAGGATTTTTCCCCCTCCCCGCATCCGTCCCACTTAAATCTCTTTTTCAATAACTACAGAAAGACATACCCCTCTTTTCCCCCCATCACAAATTTCTAGTGCTGCTCCTCCCAGTGCCGATCATTATAGCCCCCCCCGCCCTCGTAATCGAATGAATCAACGAATGACAGACTCTATCTTTCCTGCCCCTTCTCTCAACATAGTTTCCCCCCTAATCTCCACCGAATTTTCCTCATACAACCCCCTTCCCCACGCGCGCTAAACCCCAGTCAATAGTACGAATCCGCTCCTTTTGATTCCCTTTTCCCCCCTGTCGTTTCCGCTCCTTTCAGAACAGTCTACCTCCTTTCAACACACCTAACCTTTTTGACG
>Ga0179593_1274675_pt1 | contig 10601 bp, 13 predicted proteins | sample CZODoug2_1_08_16_FD_185931 | JGI IMG/M metagenome (GOLD analysis project Ga0179593, IMG submission 185931) | Vadose zone soil fungal communities from Angelo Coast Range Reserve, California, USA - CZODoug2_1_08_16fungal (PacBio error correction) | ecosystem: Environmental > Terrestrial > Soil >... | reverse complement strand
AAGCAGCTAACTCGAAGTGCAACTGTGCGTCCTAAGCCAACCCTACCATGCCCACCTTTTCTTGAGTTTCACCCCCACTACTTTCAGAATCCCCCATCCACCCACCCCCCATGAAGATCCCACCCCACAAATGTGACCAACCTCCTTTTTTTCCCTCCTTGCTTGCCAACCCCCACCGTTACAATCCACTGAACCCCCTTCTCTCTTTTACCCCTGCTCTCCCTCCAATCTGCTTAGAGTAATCATCTCACAACCAAATATGCCATTGATCCCACTAAACTTCTACCTCCCCTCCTCCCTTTTCCCCCCAGCCTTAAGCCCCTCCAGAAAGGTCGTCCCCCACCGTGGGGTACCACACGCCACCCCCACCCTTCTTAAATTTTCCCAATTGCAGTGGTTTCCCACCCTTCCACTGAACTACAGTTGACAACAGTCTCTCCAGAGCCCTCCAACCAACACTAAAAATCAATAGTCCTCACCTCAACCTCCTCTCTCATGTATTCCCCCCACACACAAATCGCCCTCTCCTTTTTCAACGACACTGATGACCAGTCCTTTAATTAAGTCACCCGTCCCAACTGTCACTACTGCCCAACACTTTTTTTTTTCCCCCCCAACCCCCCCCTACTTACCCACACAACACCCCACCCCTTCGCTTTCCCGAGGACCATCACAAAACCACCCCCTTCCTTGGTAACCCATGGACTCCCCCCCTCAATCCCCACACCCTCTCCCTTGCTGCTTGAAATGGCACTTGCAAACTTGCCTACACCTGATTCCCCCCCCAGTACAAATTTAACGAGAAGAGGTCTAAGCACACAGTCCTAACGACTTCCAAAAAAGTCGGATTTTCTTTTACTGCCTTTTTGCCTTTTTCCTTCTGAGGATTGGTCCTTTTTTTTCCGGCGTTCAGGTGTCCCTTGATTAGTCTTCTGATATGTCAAGACCCTTTTCCACTTCCCTCCTGCCACGTCACCCCCCTGACCACAACCACCAAAATCTTTTTGTCTCTTCCTAAGTTCCTTCCCTTCTCTAGCTGGCTTTACTGAAAATACAATCCTAACCCCAGGTTTTTGTTAGCCCCCCTTTATTCCCCACTGTCCCCCTTCTAGAGGTGTAGTTTCTCCAACCCTCCCCTCCTCCCAGCACTACTCACGAAAATACAAATGCACCAAGGGCCCTCCTTTTTCATTCACCACCCGTCCACAACCCACTTTACCCAATAATGGGACTCCCATGCCTCCGACCTCCCCCTGCCCCCTACTCTCCCCCACATTGTAGGACTTATCAATAAACTTTTAAATTAAATTACTTGAACGTATAGGCTTTCCAGGCTCCCTTCCTGTTCAATCTGCTATCGTCCCACACCTTGTGTTCATGAGAGTTCCCTGCCTCTCTTTTTTTGATTATACTTCCCTTGTTCTGTGCTACCCCCAACAAAGTGATCACCACTTTTAACTAGTCCTGATTTGAAGCCGGTCTCCACACATCCTAGCTCTTTTTTGCGGACGTCAGCCGGGTGGTTGACTCCTTTCCGGTTCACAATGGTTTTCTTTCCCTCCCCTATCAAAACTCATGTTTTTGTTTAGGCATACCCTTGCCCATTTTTCTCCACAGGACTGGTTCTACAATCTTTCCTTTTCATTTTTTTACATTTTTGTGACCATTTCCCTAGTGATTGTATGACTCCCCTTCTTTTCACATCCTGCCACTTCTCCTCATGTCCTGCCAATGCGACATTTGTCTCCAGTGCTGCCCTGTCTTACTTCCCTCTTCCCAAGTGTCCATAGACAAAACATCTATACCTCTTTTTACCCAGAATATATCCCCCCCCCGCCTTAGGAATAAATTCCATCTATACCAGCCTTTGCAAATGTTGTCTTTACATTAAGGCTTTTTCTTGGAACTGTTCTTGCATTTTCTTTTGGTGCCCGTGTCTTTTTCTTTCCTTGGGGAACATTCAGGCACTTTTGCCAAATGTCATCGTCCGTCCAACCGCAACATTCAGGTTGACCCTTTTTTTGCAGTGATAGTCTGGTTTTTTTCCCCTCAATTGTTCTTATTTACCGTCTCCCCTTCTGCTACTTTACACTTTTCATAGCTCCAAGCTATTTGGTGGATCTGCCCCTCCTCCATGAGGGTCCAAACATCTCCGGACAATCAATGCCGCTTCTGAGATCCCCCATGTCTCCCCCCGTTTTGGCTACACTGTTTTCCCCCTTTTCCCCATTTTTGTACTTGGTTGCCACAAACCTGGTGCCTCTTCACTCCATTCAAGGTTTCCCATGTCACGTAACCCCTCTTTTCTTTTTGTTCTTACTTGTATGCGGCTACTTCATCCTCTTTTCAGTTCCCCTTGGATTCCCCCCTCCTCCTTTACCCGGGGCACCAGTTTCACATTGTTGTTTTCCACCATTCAGAGATGTGCATACCGGCTTTTCTTTCCCCCCTGAGCCTCAAGTTCTTTTTCCCAAATATGTGCACCTCCTCCCCCTTCATAATGTTCTTTGCTAATAATCCTTTCCTCTTTTCCTGATTCCTTTATTGTCGCCTCTCTCGTCCTCCTCATTTCGTTTTTTTTTTTTGATAGAGATGACATCTTTGATTAAGTCTCATTACCCCAGTGCCTGTGGCCGGTCATAAGTGTCGTTTTCCCAACTTAATTTATTTTTCCCACATATGGGTTGACCTTATGTCTCAGGGAACCTTGACCCTTCTGCCCATCTCTTTGCCTTTTTTTCAAATGCCCCGTTTGTTTTCCATTGGTATGGATTTCTGGGTGACCTCCCCCCCTTCCCCTATGATTTCTTCTTTTCCTCCCCTCCCCCCCCCCAAGTCCTTGTTTATTCTGCACTTTCACTTTTGAGGTATAGGCACAGTGTTTTTTGGCCCCCCCCCCTTTCCCCGCAATGAGTGCTTGCCCAAAAGGCAGTGTGCCCTGTCTCCCTTTATTTTTCTAGGTCTTTCATTTATGTCCCCTTTTTCTCTTTACTCAGGGCTGTTTTCAGTTATCCTCCCCTATCTTTTGAGCCCATTGAAAGTTTGCCCAGGTAGTCTGCCCTGTTCCCAACTGTACAGAATTAAGACAATTTCTTTTTTAACCCACGCATGCTTTGGCAACCGTGCCTCCTTCCTGTTCTGTTGCTGACCGCCATTGGCCCACATTGTCGGCCCTTTGTTTCCCCCCCGTCCTCAGCACTTCCACCTGGACCCCCATAATCTTGTTCCAAATCTTATTTAATTTTCCCTGTGTTATTCTCTGGACTTTCTTGTACTCTGATCTTGTCTTATCTTCTCTGCTCTTTTTCTCCTCTATGTTCCACAATTGTATTCTTTCTCCCTGGCACATTTGCTACAGTTGTTTTCTTCTGGTTCCTGTCTACTTGGGAGTACACGTGCTCACGATATTATCATCCCTTCCCCCTATGATTAGCCCCTGTTAGACACAATTGAGTCCCCCAGTCATTTTCTTATATACCTGCCTTCCCCTTATTGCTAGTTTAGACTAAAACAGATTTCTATTGGACTTCCCCCACTCCCTAGCAACCCTCCCCCTCTTTATGATGTACTTGGGTGTTTTTGTGCTTTATCTCCTTGCTTTTTTAACTAGTCTTTACTTGGGTGAAGATTTGGTTTGATCTTTTCCACCCTTTTTCCTCAGTATTTCTTTTTCTATTTCCACAATTCTGCATTGTTTTGGAACCCCATTCAGACTTGACCCTGTTTCATATGACTCTTCTCCGTCTTTATTATTGATGCTAACGCCTCACCACATGAGTTTTTGTGTGTGCGTTTTCTTTTTCCTTTGTAGGTTCTGCGGTTGAGTCTCCCTTTTATTGGAAATGTGGTTTTGGCTTGTGTGTTTCGCTCAGTGATGTCCCTTTGATGCCTTGGTCATCCTTTACTTTATTTTGCTGGCTTTTTACTTGTCAGTTATTGTCATGTCTCCCCTCCCTCCCCCCGTTCGTATGTCTGTTAAAGACGTCTCCCCTGTGTCGCTGTCTTTTTTCTTCCCTTGCTTCGCGAGCTCTTTTTCCAAGAACTGAACTTAGTCCCCTCCAACTATGAGTTTTTTTTTGTGTCATGGTTTGTTCCCTCTGGGGGCTGGTCTCAATCTTTCTTCCTTGGCCCCTTTGCCGCCTCTCACCAGGCCTTGCTCCCCTCCCCTGATGCCTGGGCCATCCTCCAGGTCGGACTTTGTTTTTGAGTCTTTTGACGGGGGTTAAGGTTGTTGCCCTCTTTCTTGTTTTTTTTGGTCTTTCTGTTAGGCCAGTATTGCCTTCTTTCTGCAGTCCCCGTTCGGTAGTTTTTGGGTTTGATGTGTTTTCTCCCCCTTTTTTTTTTTCTCCCTGTTTCTTTGTTTTTTCGTGCTCCTCTGGGATGAAGTGTTTTTTTGTGTTTTTATGAGTTGGGGGGACCGTGTTTTTGGTTTGAAGTGGAATTCTGTGTTGAGGGTGTTTTCGTTACGGGTCTGTCCTTTTGGTTTTTTATTGGTGTGAGGTTGGTGTGTGCAGACAGTCCATTGTTTCTTTAGCTGACGCTTTGTTGTAGTGTTGGTAGGTTTCTCTAGAGTCTTTTCCATTTGTGGGGTAACAGTTTTTCCTTGTTAAGGCCTGGCAGTTTTTCCCCACAGTTAATGTACTAAGGTTTTTTGTGCTTTTTGGTCCAGGTCAGTTTGTTCCCCTGGTGCTGTTATGCTTTTTTGTATCAGTGAGTCGAGTAGGGTCTTGTCTTTTAGTGTGTCGTAGTTTTCCTGATCTCTGGAGCTCATCTTTCTGGTAGCGCCGTCCGTAAATGACATGTTCCTCGGTGCTTTTAGCAGTGTGGTGCCTTTACAAGTTTACATCTTTTTCCCCTTTGTATTATATTCCATTGTTTTGTTTGTGCTGTTTATCTTTGTATCAGGATGGGTTTTTCCTTTTTTTTGTGCTTGAGTCGCCTTGCACTGCTCTTTCTGCTGTGCTTCATGGGTACTATCTCCGTTTCCTGTTTTCTCTCCCCGACGCCCAGAGCAAGTTTTCCCTTGCGCCTCCAGCCCCCAGCCATTTACACCCCCCCCTCTCTTTCCCCATTTACTGATTTTCTGCCATCCATACCCCCCCCTTCCTATCTCCTTTTCCAAATGGACGACCATGTGGTCATCTGCCATCCAACCACCCTATAACGACCCCAGGTAATTCCCAATGCTACCCTTTTTTAAGAACTTTTTATTCAAGCGTATCCCTTCCCCCCTCCCTAAAGAGCAATTCCCACTACCATCCCTTCACCGACACTGCAATCAGAACAGCCCCGCCCCCTCCCCCAACTGCTGCCCGGCTGTGTTTTTTCCCAAAAACACTTTTCCTTAGGTTCCAATGCTTTCCACGCACCCCGCCCAGCCAAACCACATGGGCCCCCCCGACTCTTCGTAGTTTACCTTACCCCTCCCGCTCCTCCTAAATTTTTTTTTTCCTGTCTTTCACACCCCCCCCTCAGAACCCTCATTTAAAAATTGACCCCAGATGACTATGCTCATAGACATAGACCCCTCAACCCAATGCCGCAACCCCTCTCTTTTTGCCCACTGCCCCACCCTGCTAACCTCTTCCCATCCAACCACAAAGTAATGGATTTCCCTCAAATGGAATCGTTTCCCCCCCCCCCTCCGAACTGTGCCTGCCCTCACTTTCTGCAAATACTGGTACCAAACCTGCACCTCCCCCCCCCCCAGACATGAGTCGAGGTTTTTTCCGAAGGACTGTCCACCTGGCCCTTTCAATTGACTTCCCAATGTTGCCCTCAGGGTGATTTCTGGGTCTTTCGGTTCGCATATCTGGAGACACGCTTGCCTTGGTCGATTTAAGGTCTTCGTTGGCCCGATTAGCCTTTCTTCGGTACCTAACTATAATTCCCCCCATCCGAAATTCCCCATGACACCACCCCCCAACTTAAGGTTCCCTCCGTTTTTCTTTTCCCCAGAGTTTTTTTTTTTTCTCACCGGTCGTCCATAACTTTCAAGGTTTTTTTCTCACTTCGGATTTTCCCAATTAATGACATTCTCACTTTGGAAGTTTTATCCATTTACCCCCCCTTTTTTCCCTTCTCCCTAGATCTCTTATCTCCAGAAAAGTTCACAACTCCCCCTTTTCCCATCACTGCGCCTCAAAAAACTTCCCACCCCCCCCCCTCACATAAATGGAGACTCCTGGAACTCCCAGAACTCCCTCCAATCCTCTCCCACCCCATCCCCTGTGTTTTCCCTCCATAAATAAAGGGATAACTTCCTTTCCTTTTTTGTTTAGATTCTTCAATTTCCGCTCCGTAACGTTCTTTTTGTCAACATTTTGCTGAGATTGGTTGATCCAGAATGTAGTCGTTTCTTTTTCAGTTTTTGTTTTTTTTTTCTGCCCCCACAGATAAAGCTCACCCCCCTTTGTGATTAGTATAATATTTTTTCTTGCACGTCCGGCTCCCACCTTAATTTCTTTTCCCTACGGGGGTACAGTCGACTGGGTTGGTTTAGTTCCCCTCAATGAGCCCTGATGGAGGCTCCTCTTGCCATTCTTTAAAATGCTTTTCTATAGAGACAGGCCTTTGATCACAAGGTGGTCGACCAGGTGTTACTCCGTTTTTTCCCTGAGGTGCTGTTTTCTTCCCTATTGCCCTTCATTGCTGTTTTTACTCCTTTCGCCATGCCATTTCCTCCCCCCTTATGTTTTTGGTATGTTGACTTGAACAACATCATTTCTAGTGACAACCACCGATTAGATGATATCTCGGTTATAAAGAGAAGATCCTCCAACGACGTTTAGGCTGCAACTGAAAACTTTGTTACATTTTGGATTACTTCCCGTCAGTTTTTTAGTGCATTTTGGTGTGGGCATCTTAGGAGGGCGTCTTGACGTCTCGGGAAATTTTTTCAAAGTATTTCCAACGCCCTTACTTTCGTGGCCCCTTCATTTTTGTCTTGCCCCAATAGAAATGGGTCCTTTCCTTCTTTGTCAAACCTGTCCTATGTCTCTTTTCATTTCATTCTCCTTTTTGATCATTTGTTTCCGGCGTTCCAACTCAGGGGACCCCCTTTATTTGAGTCCCCTCTACATCCCTGGCGACCCCAGGCATGATTCACTGCTTGGTCCTTGACCAGTTTGCTGTGTTGCACCCCCCTGTTTCTCTTTCCACGGTTACTGGATTTATACTTTTTTATTGCTTGTCTGGATGATTCTTATGATACCGTCGAGTCCTGTTTGTAGGCACCAGTCTCCCCTTAACTTTCACCCCTTAAATTTCCCTTCTTGTTCCACCCTTTTTCTTGCTCCAGTGTCTTCTGACCTACGTTCCCCCCTGATGTGTACACCAGCATCAATACCTCATTATTTTTCTACCTAGGCTTCAGATGGCACCTGTTATTATGATTTGTGCATTCTTTCAGAATCCTTCCTTGTGTGTCGCGTCTTTCCTATCCCCCCTACAAAGTCTCATCGTGCCCTTCTTCTTGGGAAGGCAGCGATTTTTAGTAGCCACCCTCTTTTCTCCGGTACCCTCTGGGGGACTTATGTCTGACTGACCATATGCATCTGAATGTTTTTTTTTATTCCGGGCAACAATTGTTTTGCTGGTTACTGGTCTCTTTTTTTTGGTTTTTTTTTCTTTTTTTTTTATCCCCCAACACATTTCTAGGTTCAACATGTATGTATTCTCCTCGACATTTCAATCCCCACCAAGCAATAAAAACCCCCCCAGGTTATCCATTTTTTTTCTTTATTGAGGATCCGGCATTTTTTTTGACACCCACGTGCAAAGAATTCATTCCAATCCTTGATCATGCACTTGTTCATTTCTTTTTTCATCTCCGGTTTATATCTTTTCCATTGATGTCCTTGGCGTTTTACCACATTGAGTTCTAAGGGGTGCCATATCTTGAGCTAATGAACGTGTCCCCTGGTTGTCATGCCTTTCTACCATGTCCCTCCTTAATGACCCAATTTTTTTAAACCACTCCCTATCATTGTGGCCCAAGTCTTAAATGATGTCTTTTTACTGTTGAATGTGTACACCGTTCCTAGGGACTCCTACACCCCCTTCCTCCTGAAAGATGCAACTTTTCCCCCCAATTAACCTTTTTTCATCCCCGTAAGCTTCCCCGGGCTTTTTTTGAGATGTTCTCCTTTTGTATCTTAATTATCACTGGGCTCTCTATCTAATTTTTTGTATATCATTTGAGTATGGTACCCACCTGACATTTCCTCTTTTCCTATTTTTTCATGGCATTTGAGAGGATCCACATGTCTTTCTTTCATAGTGAGTTCTCCCTCCCCCCTATTTTCACATTCGTCCCCATTTCACATTGAGACCCCCGTGTGAATCCAGCCTTCCACTTTCATTACTGTCCATTTTCGGAGTCTTTCCACTTCCCACCAGTGTTTCCTTCTCTTACTAATGCCGCGATCACTTCGGCTTTCTTGTGGGGATCCCTGCGTTCACTCGGCCCTTCTGACTTGTGCGATTGTGTGGTTATCTTTTCTTCCCCATGGCAAGCTGATTAGTTTTGCATTTCTGGACTCCAATCTCATGCCCCCCTTTTTGGTTTAGTAAGACACCGACTTGTCTTCTCTTAGTTGTCTCTAGACATCCCGTCCCTGATTGGCTGAGATGACCTTCTTCACCTTGTGCTGGTTTCTTTGTTGTTGGGGTCCTGGTAGGTTGTGTTCATTTCCCCTTGTTTTTTTCCCGTTTTTTTTTAAATTTTTTTTTTTTCAGTTTTTTGTGGGATGTTTTCATTTTTTTTTTTTATTTGATGATTTGGCCTCCCCTTTTTTCCCTTGATTCTATTGCTATGGTTTTTTTAGGTGCAGCTTGTAACGTTTTATACTTCCCCCCGACTGAGACTGGTCATTATCAGTGTAAATACGTCATTGCTACAAAAGGTCTCTGTATTTAGGTCTCTAACGGTTGTCTCTCGATTTTTTTTCCCGTTTCTGAAAGAACTTAGTACTAACCCTCCTTTTTTTTTGATGTGCATTTTGTGACCTTCCGGGCTGAAGTATAGTCTTTTTTCTATCATCGTCTCAACTTTGCCTTTTGCCTTTACCTCTCCCAGCCTTTGTCTATTACATATTGGCAATCATCCAATTAGTTCCGCCTGTTTATTTCTTCCTTCTGATTTCTTTGGACCTAACCTTTTTTTTTTGTGTTGTGTTGCTCTTTCTTTTTGTTGGCCCAGTCTTTGTTCTGTCCATTTGTGGCACATTTTTATTTTTTGATGGATGTTGTTGATCCCCTTTCTTTCTCCCTTTCCTTTTTGTTTTTTCGTCCTGGGCTCTTTTTTTTTCTCTTTCCTGTCTGTTTTTTGACCTTTGCTAGGGTTGTTTCAGTCTTTTCATTATGGTGTGCATGGTGTTTTCTTACTTTCTCTTCCAGGGGAGTGGCCCCGTCCTTTCCTTATTGCCAACTCTTCTTTTTTTTTCTTTTTGTGTGTGCAGACATTCATGGTTTTCTTCTGTCTTAGGTCTTTTTTTGGGGTTTAGGTCTCTCCGAGGTTTTTTTTTTCCGTTTTTTTTAGCTTCGGTTGCTGTCCCCGCACCCTCTCCTGGACCCGTCATTTCCTAATGGTTTTTTTTTTATTGGTGTCATCCCTGCATTTTTTCTTTTCTTTTTTTTTGCTTTCTTGAGTAAGTCTTGGGCAGGGCCGTTTATGGTATGTGGTGGGAAGAGTTTTTGTAGTCTGTTTACTTTCCCCTTTCTATAATTATTTTCTTCGTAGCATTGGTACATGTTTTCCATTGTGTGGGTCGAGTGGCTTAGCTTTTGTGGAAGGGCCAGATGACACCTTTCTTCCCTGTATTTGAGATTTTTATTGTTTTGGGGAGTTTGCTTGCTGCTGTGCTATCTCCTGGTGGTAGCCTGTGCTGATTTGGTGGTTTTTTTTTTTCTTTTTTTTTTTTTTTTTTTTTTTTTTTTTCTTGTTTTTTTTTTTTTTTTGTGGCTTTTTTTTTTTTTTTTTTTTTTTTTTTTTTTTTTTTTTTTTTTTTTTTTTTTTTTTTTTCTTTTTTGTTTTTCTCTTTTCTTTTCCCCTTTTTTCTTTTTTTTTTTTCTTTCCTTCTTTTTTTTTTCTTTTTTTTTCTTTTTTTTTTTTTTTTTTTTTTTTTTTTTTTTTCTTTTTTTTTTTTTTTTTTTTTTTTTTTTCTTTTTTTTCTTTTTTTTTTTTTTCTTTTTTTTTTTCTTTTTTTTTTTTTTTTTTTTTTTTTTTTTTTTTTTTTTTTTTTGTTTTTTTTTTTTTCTTTTTTTTTTTTTGGCTTTCCGCCTTGCTTCTTTCGTTCTTCTTCCTCTATCTCTTTCCCCCCTCCCTCCGTTGTTTTTTTTTTTCGCGGGAAATAAGCTACCACCGTCCGTGGCAATTCCCTCCATTCCCCGCCCATTTTCCCCATCCCCCACCCATCTTAGCCTTTTAACCATCCCTGCGAAGCCTAGCCCCCCAACCCCACCCATGACGATTCTAAAATCCCCTGGCCAAAAAGACCCATGGCGGCATTCCTTTCACTTCCAACCACGCGCCCCCGACCCCACTTTTCTTTCAAACTTCTACTCTACAATACCGTTCTAATCATTAGTATCACGCAACC
>Ga0179593_1703584_pt1 | contig 10602 bp, 17 predicted proteins | sample CZODoug2_1_08_16_FD_185931 | JGI IMG/M metagenome (GOLD analysis project Ga0179593, IMG submission 185931) | Vadose zone soil fungal communities from Angelo Coast Range Reserve, California, USA - CZODoug2_1_08_16fungal (PacBio error correction) | ecosystem: Environmental > Terrestrial > Soil >... | reverse complement strand
TAGCGAAAAAAACCTTGTTTTCTTACCTCTTTAACCCCCCAGGAATTTGTGAGTTCTACCCCCATTTTCCCTTCGGATTTCCAAGGTGCGAGTTTTCGCTTTTGTGATTGTTCGAACCACACCTCTTTCCTTTTTAGATGCTTGATGAACATGTTGGGCCCTCCCCCCAAGATCATCTTTTTCTCTTGGATTTTACCCCCTTTTTTTTTTCTTTTTTTTTTTTTCATTCAGGTTCCTTATCGTGGAGCATGTTTTTTTTACCTCTTTTTCCATTCTTTTACTCGCGCAACCAATCCCCTCTTGTACTTTCTTCGAATCGTTTGTTCCAAAACTTTACACACTGCCACCCTTCACCCCCCCCCCCCCCCTCCATTTTGTCTCGGGTCGGAGGTGACGGGCCCCCAACCCCTACTCCCTTTGAAGCGGCGGGGTTTGCCCCTATTTCCCGCCCCCCTCTTTTTTTGGGTACCCCCCTTTGTTATTAACTTCCGTTTGCCACGGGTTGCCGTCATGTTTATTTCCCGTTTTCAAAAAAAATGTGGACATTTGTTCTTTATTGCGGGTCACTTCTTTTCGCGCCAACAATTTGACCCCCTTAGCGATGCTTCTCCCCCCGTGTTGTGCTTTCATTTCGCAGGTTTTTTTTTTTCCCCTCCATTTCCCTGTTAATATCAAACTCTTACCACCTTCCCCCCCCAGACACACGCCGCCGGCCCGTTGGCCGATTCTTTTTTCATCAGTTGTCCTTCGATCCCCCTTTTTCGGAGACGGGAACCGGTTGTTTTCCCCTGCCCTCCGAGCGTGGTTTTGTCTATCGCCCTTCCTTTTCAAATTACGGCTGGGCCACCAGAACCCTTTTTCCTTTGTTTGAAGTTTGCTTTCAGGACACATCGATTAATGGCTCACTTTTTTTACCTTTTTTGACCCATGTTTTTCGCGACTATTTTGTACGGCAAGTTTTCGGATCCTTCCCCCCTTCGGGGGTGGCCTTGAACGTCGCGCTGTTGACTTTTTCTCTTTTTTGCTGTTTTCTGTTGCCGGTGCCCCCCCTGTTATTATTTTTTGTCTCCCCCGTTTTTAACCTTTGACCCTTTTTTTTTTTTATTTTTTTTCCCGCCCCCCCGCAAACCCCCTACGGACAATCGAATATGCTGCGTTTTCTCCGGAACAATCGACCCCCTATCTTTTCCCCCTTTTTCCCCCTTCAATTTCCCCGACCTTCTCCTTTCCCCTTTAGTGGGCAACCAACCTTGGAGTTTTCCCCTTTTCTGGAGACACCCCTTTTACCTGAAATTCGGCGGTTCGGCATCGTTTTGAATCCCCTTTGATCGTATTTCGGGCAGTTGCGGTTCTCCTCTGTTATTTCCATGCACGCCATTTTTTCCCCCCCCCCATCTTTCTGACTAGTACACAAGTTGTTTCCCACCCCATCATTGTAACCCCCGAAGGCTGCGTTAAGATCTTTTTTCCTTAATTGTACTATGGTTGCCCCCCGTGGCAGGGTCCCCTCACCAATGGTCTCCCCCCAGGCTCCTAATTGTCATTCACTTTTTTTGACTGGCTTCCCCGGGACTGCCGTTTCCCCCCTTCCGGTCCTGAAACGGCCTGTAAATTTGATTTTTTATCAGAATACATTCTTTCCTGTGTGGCGCCTACTTTTCCTGACCTGGCAGTCTTCCCACAAGTAAGGTGTTTCCATCGCTCCCGGCTTTTCAACTACATATGTTTTTGGTCACGCTCTTTCCCCAGACCCACGTCACTTTTTTTTTTCGCCCCCCAGTTTATGCCCCACGGCACAAAGTAAATTCTTCTTATCCTGTGCGGCATGATCCCCGCTGGACTTTCAAAAGCGGCCCCTCTTTCTTTTATATGGAGCAATCCTCCTTTTCCACCCTTTTCCCCCCCTTGATTTCAGGAGCGTTTACTTTCTCTATGACCGTGCTCCCCCTTTTTTGCTCGCAGTTCTTCTGCACCCAATTTAAACGAGAATATTTCCCTGCCTCCCACCCTGTTTTGGGAGGAGGATGTCCTCCCACAAATTAGGGACGACCCCTCTCTTTCCCCCCCCCCAAAAATTTTTTCCCTTTCCCCCGGTCGCAAAACATCCGCTTTTCTTAATTTACAGTGAGTACTTTTCTTGTTCTCCACCCTAAATTTGTTGATTTTACTTTCGAAATATGGACCTTTTTCTTTTTCGCCACGCCGCTTTTGATCCGGATCCATTTGTGAGCGCTTTCAACATGTGGTCGTTTTCCGCTCAGCCTGATCCTTACTTTGCGCCAGCCCTCCCTCGATGAAACCAGCCCTCTTTTCAGGGTTCAAGTATTGGAATTCCCCCCCAACCCGCACTTTTTTCCCTCGTTAGTATTCACGGGGGATTTTTCCCACTCCGTTGCGTTTCGCCTACAAAATCTATTCCCCTTCTTTATTGCTGAAGGTATTGTTTTTCAACGACCCCTATTCCGTTGCCGATGTTTTTTCCTTTTTTCCCCTCGGCCTTTTTTTGGAACCAAGGGGCTTCTTCCCTGTCGGGGTCCATGGCTCTGTTAAGTGTCCTTGTCTCGCGAAATGTGTTCAGCGTCTTTTTTTCCATTGTTGTGTCACTAATTGGTTGCTTCCTTTTCCCCCCGTCTTGGGGATCCATGATTCACCCCCCCCCTTTTTCCCGTGACCCCCGGATTATTCATGAGGGCCTCAAAAAATTTTTTGCCTGCTTCATTCTGGTGATATGCGCCTCCGGTTTGTTTTTTCAATTCCCGTCATCTATCAATTTCCGGTTCTGCGGCTCTTTTGTCCCCATTCCAGCCTTTTTTTTCACCCCGTCAACCATTCCTCTTTCCAATACCTGGAATTCCAGTTTTTCGGTTTTTTTTTTGGTTTTTCAAAAATTAAAATTTGACTTTTGCCAAGGATTCCTTCGTCCTTCCCCCCCCAATTGGTTGGTTACCCCCCAATCCTCCCCCCTCCTATTGTTGGAGCTACCCCCCCTAGCGTCGTTGTCGCTTGGACTTGTTACATCTTTTTTTTGCCCGGGGTGGAGCGAAACCTCTCCTTTTTCCATTGCCGGCAAGAGAAAATGTCCCTTGTCTCCTTCTCCCGTATGCTTTTTCCCCCCATTTTGGGTTGGTGCGTTTCGTGCCTTTTTTGGCACCCCCTTCTCATTTATGGCTTTTCTGATTTTTTCCATCGATCGGTTTCCTTCTTTGGTATTTTTTTCAACCCTTTTACCACCAAAAACTGTGACTCTTTCCCGTTTCTTTAAACCAAATGCCCATTCCATGTTGTTTTTTTTTTTCTGTGGTTTTTACCCGCCCGGGCCTTCCCATTGAACAAGACATGTTCATGCCCCCTTTTTTTCACAGGGGCTACGCACTATTCATTATCTCTTTTTTCCCCTCCCCTAATTAAACTCTGTTATCCCCTGTTCTTCCCCTTTTTTTCCTAAGGCACATCCGGTCCTCGCGGTTTATGTTGCCCCCCCACAAACTTTCTCAGACGGACAGCCCACTCAGTTTTTCCCCCTTTTCTGGGTGGCGGATGGTTTTTCTCCATTTTTCATTGACTTTTCACCGCAATAACGGCCGCTTTTCACTTTTTATTGAGTTCCGATTACCAGTTTTCAGTAATTTTCTGGTGCTTTTTTTTTTCCCCCCCCCATGGATTTTTTTCTCTTAACCAACAACAGCGTTCTTGATACTCCCCCTTGATGTTCTATTTCACGGGGGCCCTTTCGCGTTTTTTTTTTTTTTGGTTTTTCTTTTTTCTCTTTTTAACCCCACCCCCCCTCTCAAACAAGCCCGGGAGTTGAAGCTTTTCTGGTTAACCTCGCCCCCCGAACTGCTCCAAACTCCGAGCCAATTTTTTAACATCCACAAACCTTTCTGACACAAATCTTGTTTTTGTTGCTCGGGGAGCCCTTTTTTTCCCCCTATACTGTTCTATCCTCTTTTTCCGTCCACACAAAGATGTCCCCCCGTCCTTTACCCTTTCCCACCCCCCTCTGAGGTGAGTTTTTTTTTTTTGACACTTTTTGTGTTCCCCCAATATCCTTTCGTTGTTTTTTGTTGAGGATGATTTCCCGACACCTTCCCCCCCCCAGCCTTTGAACCCTGGCCCCCTTTTTGCAACTTGTAATTGGATAGTCTCTTTCCCCAGATCTTTGTGGGTCGGAAGCCTTTCTTTTCTTTTTTTGTCGGCCGGTCCGCGCTTTCCTTCTGTTTGTCTTGGCCGTTGTGGCTTTTTTGATTACCCAATCTACTTTTCTCTTTTGTTTTCTGATAAAATCGCCCCCCCTTTTTTTCCCTGCTTCTTGAAAAGCACCCCTCAATTGTGCTTATTTTCAGTCCCTTATTTCCCCCCCCCCCCCACCCGAGGTCACACCTTTCCCTTTAAACATTAAAAAAAACCCCTTTACTACCCCTCGGACAGTTTTTTCTCTTGAGACCTGTCCGGCTTTTTTTTCACAGCTGGCCTCCAATGTAATAGCCACTAGTTTTTTTCCCTCCGCACAAAACTTTTTGTCGCTGCCCTTTTTTTTTCCCCCCCAGCCACTAACCGAGCCAATAACTTTGCAACATCCTAGGTGACTCGTCGTACTACCCTTTTTTCTTGGCCCCGTGGAGTTTTTGTAATTTTTTACAAGAAATTAGAACCCCATAAATCAGCCCCACCCTTCCCCATGTTTCAACATCTTCCATTTTTTCGGCCTTTGTTTTTCCCTTCCCCCCCGCCCCTCTTTGCTTGCACAATTTTACCTTTCGCGATCCCTTTTTTTTTTCCCTTCTTTCATGACTCCCTTGCTTTTCCCTTACCTTTATTTGAGGAGTTTCCCTTTTGTACTTCTGACACATTGTATTCCTTACTTCGTAATCCACCAGACAGTCCACATGGGCAGGCCATTTTTTTTTTCGTTAGACAGACGTACTTTGTCCTTTTTTTATTCTCCCCCCCGAGCGCTCCTGAGTCAACACCGATATGTAAAAAATCCCCCGTTCCAATCGCAATCTTTTTTATCCCAGGGCCTGACTTTTTTTTTTTTTTTAAAAGATCCCTTGGGGAAAACCCACCCCCCCCACCCTCATTCCTTAGGTTTTTCTTCTACCCTGACCTCCAGTTTTATTTTTTTCTTGTCTCCCAGTGCCTGATTTTTTTAGTTACCCCAGAAACACTGCCCACCGTAATGGTTAGGGACTTTCTCCGACGCCCGTCCCCGATTAGTTTCTTTTTTTCACCACCCACTTATCATTTATTTGGTAACCCCACTTTTTTCCTTTCCCCAAAACATGACGCCCCTGCTCCCCTTCCCGGGAGTACTTTTCCCCCTTTTCCCCCCCCCTTGATCGAACCCCCCTTTTCGTTATTTCTTTCCAACGAGAATTTTTCCTTTTGACCCCGGTAGTTCCCCCATTCTTCCCTCCGTTTCCAAATTGAGGGCCCCGTTTTCTCCTGATGTCCCAATTTGGACGATTTCTGAACCTCTTTTGTCTGTTCCATCCCCTATTTGAAGTGAGACGGGAAAATCGTTTTTTTGCCCACTTTTTTGACGTTCCCTTCCCTTTTGGATGGCTCTTCCTTTCGTATTTTTTACTCTGGCGCCAATCCCCCTGTGTGTTTTTTTTTAACTAACACACCACATTTCCCCCCCTCGCCGCTCATACCCCCATTTTTTCGTGATTTTTTCCCTTTCTTGTCTTCCCAGAGGTTTATTTTCTTCTTTTAAGTAAATTGGGTTTTTGCCCCCTCCATCGATGAATACCCCAATTGACAACAAATAGCAAATCTCTTCAATCCCTTTTTATTTAAAACACAATCTCTTTTTTCCTAGCCCACATTTGGAAGCGCTGTTGCAACGATTCATTTCACCCTCTGTGTCTTTTTTTTTTTTTTAAAATAGTCTTTTTTCCCCCGTTCCATTGCTTTTTTCGTTTTTATGACCCTTTGCCCCACCCATTGTACCCTGCTGTCTGTCCTGGCGGCGCAACACCCCTTCATGACATATGCTCAGGTTGTTTTCCTGATGACCCTTCCCCACCTGTCCCCCCCCCTTTTCGGACGATAATGTTTTTTTCTATCAGAGTTTCTTTTTCTTCCCCCCCCCTCCCAGACCTCTTCCTTCTTGTTGGGAAGACTTTTTTTTTCCAGTGACTACCCCCCCCCAACTCCTCTCCTCTCCTCCTATTTTTTTCCAATGTAATAGGAATGTTTTTTTTTTTCCCTTTTCCACATCCTTGGAGGGACGTCCCTTTTTTTTCGTACACTAAAAATTTGGTTTCCCTGTTCCCCCCCCCCCCCTGCTCCCCCTTTCCTACCACCCGGATTTTTTTCCTTTACATTCAAATATGCTTCTGTTTCGATTTCCGTTAGTCATGAATGTGTCATTTTCTTCTGTTCTGATGTCCCCCTTTGATGAGTTCAATTTGACAGAGGTTTTTTTTCGATGGCTTTCCATTTAATCCTTTCCCACTATCATTTCGGCGATTCGTACCCCCCCATTCAATGCCCCTTTTTTGCACCTTTTCTTTTACCGCCGGGATGGTTCTTCCCCCAAAACCTATCCTTGGGTTTTTTTTGTTTTTTTCGGGTTTTTGTTTTGCGTTTTGAGGTACTCCTCCCACGTCCTTGACAGTAATGTAGTCCATATTCAGTCCGGTCGACCCCACCTAACTTGTGCTTTCCCCCCCAGCTGCCCGCACACAGTCGTCTCCTCCAGCTTTTGTAGCGTCTTCCTCGAAATCTTTCCTGGTTGTCCATTTGGCCCTGGCTGGCAACCTCTTACGCTATTTAGCTTCCTTTCCAAATTTCCGGTTTCAAGTTTTTTTCCCTTGTGATTCGGGCACCATTTCTTACCTTATCTTGCTCCCACCCCTTATAAACCCCCCAGTCGAACCCCCTTTGCGTTCTGGTTTTTCAAACTTCTTCATTTATTTTCTTCCCCACTTTCAGCCTCTTTCTGTTTTTTGTTAGTAGGGTTGATCAGATATTTTTTTCGCCCTGACACACTGCCCGAATAGCCCCGTTTTTATCCCCCCGCTTTTGTGAAGCTTTTCCCCCGTGGTTGTTGAAAATCTTTTTTCTTTACTCCAACCTTTTCTAGATTCCCGTTGCCACGCCAACGAATATTTGTATTATTTTTTTTCTGGGCCAGTTGCTTTCTTTCGTCCCGTAGTATCTGGTCGATTATTGTTTTCACCGGCACGACCGTCCCCATGGAAGTAAATATCTTTTTCTGTGGATCCTCTTTAATTTGTCGTACATTTTTTTCCGGCGCTTTCTGTTTTTCGGGAACCACACCCCTTTTTTTAAATTCCCCCGGACTTCCCTGAACAAACCCCCCCACCCTTTTTTTGAAGCTTGCCACATTCTGCATTACCCTTCTTATTTACTCAGCCCCCACGAACAGAGTCCCCTTTCTTGGCATAAAAAGATATCGCGTGACCCGCTCAACCGTTGTCCCTCTTTCCTTTTATTTACTTGTTCACTTTTTGGCTTCCCCCCCCATTTCCAAAAACTTTTTAACCCGCGATTTTTGGCTTTTCCTTAGCTTTTTTCGACTGCGGCATCCCTTCTTCTGAATCTTCCTCCTCCCCTCTTTTTCCTGTTCCCTGTCTCTTTTCCCCATGAAAATTGACCCTTGGGTTTCGAGACAACTTACAGTTTGATTGTTTTATACTGTTCCCCCGGCCGGCGTTTTTGTCTGTATGGTCCATAGGGGAGGTCCCCTTGTCCCCCCCCCCAGTTAAAATCAGAAAATTAAACCTGAAGTTTTCCTCCAAAACCTGGCATAGTCATTGCTTCTTTTTTTCTGAGCGTTCGCTGACCTTTCCCCCCCGCCCCCTTTTTTCGCTTGTCCCTTTCCACCCACCACCTCCTTGCTTTAAACAGGGCCTTCCCTTTTTTCGCCTGATGAGAAACCGTCCCCCCCACACAAATTTTTTGAGGTCGGCTTCCCTCGTCTTTACCGTTCTTTTTCCTGTTTTTTTTTTTTTCACCCAGTGCGAGGAGGCACCGCTCGTATTTATTGTTTTTTCATCTTCTCCACCCCCGACCCGTCTTCCCTCAACTCAATTTTTTTTTTTTCCCGAAATAGTTGTGATCTTGGGTTTCTAGGATGCTTTTTGATAGAACCCCCCGCTTTTCTATCCTTAGTTCACGATACAAAGGCTACTGCGTTTTGTCTTTTCTCTGTGTATCGTGGAAGGGGTCTGAGTTCCATTTACACCTTTCCGGCTTTCGTTTGCGCACGTTTAGCGCTGTTGGTCCCTTCCCAACAGAATCCCGGGCCCCCAAGCTAGGGCCTTCGTCCCCATTGACCCACACAACGACATCGTCGTGAACTTCAAACGTGGGGACTTGTTAACCTTTTGCCCTCCCTTGCGTCCTTTGTATTCCCATTCCTTTTTGTGTTGTCTCTATCTTTGCATTTCCTGAAAACTTGACGTGATTTCCCCCCTTCTTTCCATTCCCAAGGCATCTTGGAGTTCTAAACCCCCCTTTTTCCATTTCCGATTTCCCTGTTTCAACGGGTGCTGCCCCTCATTTGTTGCTTTTCGTCTCCCCACTTGGTTGAGGGTGCGATTTTTTTGTTTTTTTTCCTTTCGTGTGACTCGCCCCTTCAACACAGGCCAAGTTCATTTTTTCCAAAAGTTTTTTCACCGCAGTTTTCATTATTGACCGTATCCCCATCGTTCTATTCGACTCCCCCCTTTCACTTCTATTTACGGTCATTGCTCGGACCTACTTTTTACGCCCCTTGCCAAAAATTGTTCCCCCCCCCCTCCCCCCCAAACCCCCCTTCCTTTTTTTTTCCCAATCGGCCTTTTTGTCGTTTTTTTCACATCTCCCGGGTCCGGCGGTTCACCCTAAAAAGATTGTTGGCCTCGCCATGTGTCACTTGTTTCTCAAATCGCTGCCCCAACTTTCTTCTTTGGGATTTCCTTTCGGGTTCCGGCTTTTAAAATTTCCATTTGTTCCCGTCCCCCTCCCCCCAGAAGCCCCCCCCCCCCCTGTGAACAGCGCGATACCTTTTTCGTCCACTTCGTGGACCGTAATTCTTTTTTCCCTCTTTTTTAATTCTTCCTCCCTTAATACTTTTCAAATTCCTCCCCCCCCCTGCCCCCCGGTGGGACCATCCCGCAGCCGGCCGGTTAACTTCGTTCTTCCCACCTTGTTACTCTCCACCCTGACCGTTTCATTTTCGCTGAGACCCTCCAAGGGTTTTTGACCCTATGGGAAGGCGAGTTTTCGTGTATGTTGCCGCAGTACACCCCCTTTTGCTGCCCAAATCAACAATGTTTTTCCCAAGTTTTTAAGGCCCTCCCCCCCCCCCCCTTCCAAGTTCGATAATGTTCCTTTTTTCCCATGTTTGAGCGTTTCGCGCCATTTTTACCCCCCTGGCCTTTTTCAGCCCGTTTTTGGGATTCGAATTCACCCAACCTCTGTTGTAGACCCGATGTCTTGATGTTTTTGTCGGCCGGTTGCCCAGCTTCCCCCCGGTGTTTGCACCCTTCCCCCCCCTGAAAAAGGTCGTCTATTTTTCTTCCGCGAAAACACACATGATTTTACTTGGATCCGAATATGCTGCCGTCATTTCCACCCCCCCCCCCCCCCCCCCCAAGTTTCCCGGCCAAGGACCCCACGCTTTCGAACACTACTGGGTTCGCAGGGGAAAACTACCTTTTTGTTATTTTCTTCTTTTTTCTTAAACCATTCCCACACCGACATCTCCAGTCGGGATTCAAAAAGGTGAGCTTTCTTTTGTTTCGGCTGATCAAGCTTTCCCCCCCTGCCCTTTTTTTCCCCCCCCCACCCCCGCCCTCCTTTTTAGTCCCCACAAGGTAACTCCCAAGTTAACCGAAGGCGGCGTTTCCCTTTGTGTTATGACGTGGCGAAGACATATGTTTTGCCCGATCCTTTGGTATGGGTTTGTTCTCCTTTTGAATTCCCAATGGGTTAACGGACCTGTCAATAATGGCCCCCGATCGCCCGTCCCCCCCTTTCCCTTGACCTCAAGCCCCCTTCATTTGTACTGTATGCGTCCCCCACTTGACATGGGCGACTATTTTTTAGTTTCCCTTCCGCCTCCCCACCCTTTTTTTTTTTATGGTTTTTCATTCCCCTGAATTAACTACCTCCCTTTCACGCCTTTTTTCGTAAGCTACCACGCCCGTTCCCCCCCCCACTTCCCCCCCCCCACTGTCTTTCACACCGTAATCCCCTTTGTGCTAAAATGATGTTTCCCCTTTATTGCTTTTGGACGCGGGTTTTCGATGTCTTTTTTTCAATTTTCATGGTTCTCCCATCGCTCCGTTCACCTTACGAGCTCCGGTTTAATTGGTGAATTTTTTTTCTTCTTTACCTGATCCCACCTTTTTTTATTGCCGTCATCTTCGATCCCCTTTCGTGTGAAGGAATCCCTCCATTGTTGGAGGGAGTTTTCTCTGTTTCCGTCCCAACACCTTTAAGTTATGACCACGGCGGTCGTCCTCCACCCACATATTTGTAAGACCCTTTTTCCCCAAACATATTGGATGTAAACTCTAGTTTCTCCCGTGCCCCCTCGTCCACCTTAGTGTCGGAATACTGTCATTTTCTCTGTCTGCTTTC
>Ga0179593_1506276_pt1 | contig 10602 bp, 13 predicted proteins | sample CZODoug2_1_08_16_FD_185931 | JGI IMG/M metagenome (GOLD analysis project Ga0179593, IMG submission 185931) | Vadose zone soil fungal communities from Angelo Coast Range Reserve, California, USA - CZODoug2_1_08_16fungal (PacBio error correction) | ecosystem: Environmental > Terrestrial > Soil >... | reverse complement strand
CGCTATTCCACAGAGTTCTCGCGCGCAGACACCTCCCCCAGCTTATCTTCACACCTCCTTTCTCTTTCGAAAATCGTTTGACCATCGACACTACAACACAAAGGCTTTCGCTTGGAATCTTCCTTTTTCGTTCGGCTTCCCAAATTGTCTGCCCTTCTCGGCCTTCGCAATTTCTCTTTTTTTTCTTCTTCGACCCACCCAAAAACCACATTTTTCACCTTCTCTTGTTCCAGACGATTCCCGAATTTAGGCGTTTTGCAGGACGAGCGTGATCCCTGACTGAAAATTCATGACCGGTTTTCGTCATCCTCTTTGGCTTCTGCACCTATGTATTCGACCTTACCTCCTCCATGTTTTCCTTTGTACGAGTTCTTAGCATAGCAGGTCCCTTTTTTTTCGACGCCGATGTGTATTTTTTTTCTCTGATATGCTGTTCTCACCTCTCCCTGGACACCTCGCGTCGGACCCTCCCTTTTTTTCTTTCTTCGCCTTGATTCAGTTCATTTTTCCGAGCGGCAGCAGTCGTACGTGCCTCCTTCTCATTCTCATAAAGGCCCTTGTTCTCGACTCAGTTTCCCCCCCGCCTTCCTTTTCGCGAACCTTGACCGTTTCCCTTTTACTTGCCGCTTTTTTCCAAGCGAAAACCCAAATCATTTTTATTTTTGTGGCGTGTATTGTTCGAGCTCCGTAATTGCCGGTGAATCTCCGCAGTTACCCCTTGCAATTAACACCTCTAGACTCCAAACACCTCCTAATTTTTGCCAACCCTTGTAGAGCGTTGGCACTGCACGCAGCATGCCCGTAGTTGAACTAAGTCTTCCTTTCGCTGGCAAACAGGTCCCTGTTTTCCTTGAAGCATGATGATTCTTTCAGTTTACGGTTGCCGTGATCGCTTTTCGCTTAGCAATTATTGATCTCGCGGTTTTTTCTCCCCCTTGCCGTCTGCCATTTCGAATCTTTCTACTTTGCGCATTCCCCCCGGACTTGAATGTCAGATCGCTGGATACCCCCGATGTTTCCCGCTTTTTTGCACCCTCAAGACATCCGTTTCTACACAAGCTTTCCCCGCGACTCTTGCCAGGGCGCCTTCTCACTTTCTCTGAATCTTTCCTCCGACATTTTTTCGCGAGCCCGTTTTCTTTTCGGACTTTTTTTATTGTTTTTTGCGCCCCCCTTCTTTCATATCGAGAACAGGCCAACTCGCTCGCTTCCCCCCTCGGCCGAACACCTCCCGCCTCAATTTCCCATTCGGCAAGCGGTGAGAGCGTTTCCTTCAGTTTTGTTTACCAACTTCACTTGCGTAAACCCCTCAGGCCCCTCTATCACTCGTATACCACTTTCCTCTGCAGGCCCAGAATTCTTTTCTTGATTTAAACACCCACCCTCCGGTCTGGCATGCTCCTTTATCGTGCCTCGTGTTTTTTTTAAGGGCGCTCTACTTCCACCAAATGCCGCTGGGTTGTTGCTCCTTCCTTCGTCCCGAGCCGTTTTGCCCGCCGTTGATTCCCTCCCTTGGTCCCCTTCAGTAGGTTTTCGGTTCGATCTCTTTTGCTAGACGGCTTTCTCCAGCCTTCGGATATACATTTCTCTTTCATCTTCCCCCTCTTTTTTTTGTGAGAGGATCTCTTCGTATTTTCAATTTTGTGGCCAAAAGTTTCCGTCCTTACCTGAATAGCTCTCTACCCGCCACTACTTCTGGCGCCAAGGCGGATTATCTGCGGCTTCCACCCGTCTGGAAGGATGTCCTGCTTTGCCAATTTCTCCGCATTTGTTTCGCTTCCGATCTCCACAGATCGTTTTACGAGACATTTCTCACCACCTTCGATTTGGTTGTTATGGTTGCCGGAAAATTTCTTTGGCTACTGAATTTGTTCTCGGTTTTCCTTACTCGCCATCGGTAGGTCTCTGTGGAATCCTTGGGTTCCTTTCTGAACGATGAACTGGAAGCCCGCCATTTTCACTTTTGGTTTCTTAATTTTCGTCTCCTTTTTCGCCCGAGGCTCCGTTTTCTGTGATTTATCTTCTCCCCCGAATGACAATCGGCCAGCACCCCTACTCCACTATCTCGCCTCCTGGTTCCACCCCCCCGTTTTTTTTCTAGATATTCGAAGTCGCGGCTTCCGTCCTTCAAGCGGCGCCCATCGAGCTCTGCGCGCCTCCTCCTTGAGGAGGTTTGTGGGACGTTCTGGAACAACAGGCTTCTTTTGCCCACTCGCGGCTTCCATTATTAATTGAGAACCTTCGAATGATCAAAAGTTGAGCCCATTTTTTTTTCTTTGGAAGAGCCATTTTGGCGTACACCCCCCTTCTCATCCGAAATGATAGAACGGTCTGGACACCAAATTTGCTCCCTCATAATACTTATTTCGGAATTCCCTTTTATACAGCGTCCGCACTGAACCGTTTTTTTTTCACTACTTTTTCTTTCGAGCAATCTAGAGCCTGTGGTAGCTTTTTATTTTTTATTTGCGGTTACTTTTTACCTTTTCTTTTTTTCTGGACCACCCACTTCCACTGGACACAGGGAGCCCCCCTTCCTGCCAAGCCTTTGACTCTCCGCTGGCCCCCCCCCCCTTTCAAGAAGATTTCTACCACAGATTTCGGCCTTTCCGAGCAGTTCCTTCCACTTTTTAGAGAGAGCCCGACTGTTTCCTAGGACCCTAGCCGGCGCGTCAAAGACCCTCTCCGTCCGGACCCCGGCGACCTTAAACTCCAGACTCTTTCCCGAAACCCCCTTCTCCTACTAGCTGTTAGCTCTCCTCCTTTTGCGTCAATCCCCCCCACTCGATGGCAGCTGGCGCTCCAAATCTTCGCTATTAGGCGCCACCCCAGTAATCCCCCTGGTTTGGGTGCCCCTCGATTGTACATGCTTTCTTTGAATTCTCCAAACATTTGCTCCACTTTTTCCCAGACATTGTTTCGATACGTTCGGAACTTTTGTTCCCTGCTCCTTTCGCATGATCCGAACCTTCCCTTCCCACTTTCGACTACTGAGCTTTTCGTGTTTTCCCCGTCGCCTTTTTCTCTTTCGACATTTACGTTTGAGCAAATTGCTCCCTCCTGCCCCGCGTTCCCCTCTGACAAGTTGGCCGCGATCTCCTCCCTCCCCAGACAGTCCACTGTAAGCTGGGTGTTGTTCCGTTTTGACACTTTATGTCTAAAGTAGGTTTTGTACCCCCCCCTCATTTTTCTTTTTTCCCGCGTCTAGATCCGATCCCCCTCTTGTGGCCAATATTCTCTTTAATTGTTGAGTCTCTCTTCTTCTTGCACCCACGAGGACTTTTGCGCCCCCGATTCCCCCACTCCCAGTTATTGCACCTTTTCCCTGATCGGTCATCGGTGTGCTACAAGACACCCCCTCCCCTCTTTCGCTGGAATTTTCTTGTTAGAGGGGTGGGGTTCTTTTTTTTTTTTTTTGTCGGGTTTTTTTTTTTTTTTTTTGTTTTGTTCTAGCCGCGCCTCGCAGTATTCTCCGGTCGCGTTCTTGTCCGACCGCCTTCTCCCCCCCCTTTTTTTCCCTAAACCACCCCTCCTCCTGTCCAAAAAGCAGAGTTCTCTTTTCCAGATCGAATGTAATTTTCTTTTGCTTTTCTTTTCTTTTTCCGCGTTCAGTCCGGCCGAAACTCCGACCGTTATCGCTGACCCTACTCTTTTTTCCCCCCCCCCCTCTACCCCCCTTCCCTCCACACCCTCCCCCCACCTAACCTCCCCACCCCCCCCCACCCTCCCACCCCCCCCCCTCCCCCCCACCCCCCCCCCCACAACTCTCACTCCCTCCCTTCACTTCCTCTCCCTCCTCCCTCCCCCCCCCCTTCCCTCTCCCCCCCCCCCCCCCCCCACCCCCCCTCCCCCCCCCCCCCTCCACCCACCCCCCTCCCCCCCCCCACCGCCTCTCCCACCCTCACTCACTCCATCCCCCCCCTAGTCCCCCCTCCCCCTCTCCCACTTCAGTCCGCGACTCCCCCCTACCTCCACTCTTCTTCCCATCCGTCCTATCCCCCCTCCTTCTCTCCCTCTCCCCTCCCCCCCCCTCCCCCCTTGTTCCCCCCTCTTTCCCCTCCATCTTCTCTCCTCCGGTCCCTCCCCCACCTCTCCACCCCTCCCCCCTCCTACCCTCCCCCCTACACCCATTCCCCCCCCCCTCACCAACCCCCCCCCTCCCCACCTCCCCCCCCCCCCTACCCCCCATCCTCCTTCCTCACCCCCCCCCACCCCACCCACCTTCTCTTCCCCACTCTTCCCCCCCTTTTTTACCCCCCACTTCTTCCCCCCCCCCCCCACCCCACTCCTCCCCTCCCCCCTCCCCCTTCCTTCAAAGTTGAGCCGTGATAAGTTACACACTCAAATAGATCAGAACTTCCCCAGTCTCTCTTTTCTCTTTTTTATTCTGCGGCTTCTTACGCCTATATGGATCTCCCTGAGAACTCCTTGTCTTGTACCATATTTTCACCACGTTCCTTTTCCCCTGTTTTAGGAACGGGTATGGAAGCTTTTTGCGAGACCTTACCTTTATACCTTTTCAGGCGGCCTTTTTCTCGGGCCTATCCGCAATTGTCCCGCTGCGCCGCCGCCTCCTTTCAGTTCAGGATCGCACCCTTTTCCCTTTGTTTTCGAGGTTGATCTTTCCGTCGTTTCACTCCTAACAACAACGTCGTTTTGCGATATGTTTTGAGTCCTTTCGAATTTTCCTTTCCTGTTTCCCCTTCTGACAGTATCGCACCCAGGCAACCCCCCGTCTTTTCGACCGATCGGACCAGTTTTTTTTCACTTCCTTCTTTAACGAAGCTCCCCTCTTCAGTTATGAAGCCCGGCGGGTCGAGGACGCTTTTCCTTGTGAATTTTGCTGATGTATCATTTTAGCTCCTCCCTTGCAAATTCTTGATTTCTATTTTTGTTCGCCCCCCCTTCCCCTCGGCCAAGAGTTTTCCTTCCTTCTGTGCTATTTGCGACCTTCGACCCACCAGGATGTTCATGGAATAAGAAAGATTGGCCATTCTTTTGTTCCCTTTTTCGCCAACCCTTAAGCGAGGCGTATGTAGATCTCTCCTTTTACTTTAGAAGACGTTTCTCCTCGAGGGAATATTCGCCCCGTGTACTTCGCCCTTATCGAGATCGGTGTAGACTTTTTTTATTAGCCTGGAGGATTTCTTCTCTCCCTCCCACCCCAAAGTTCCCCGCTTTTTGACTGCCTCTTCCGCAAACGAAGCAGACCCATTGGAAAGTTCACTTCCTTCCCGCATGTGTCAGAGTTAAATATGGTTTAGACCACAAGTTTTTCCCCGGGACCTCCCTTTCAGCCTCTCCCCTTTTGAATACAAGTTTCTCGTTCTTCTTCTCCACCATCCGTGAAGCTTCCTCCCAGAACCCCCCCACGCTGTGTTTCATGTAGCGCTAGATTTTTGCATTTTTTTCTTCCTGCGCCGGGTTTCGCTCTACGACCCCCATTCCTCCCTTTTCTTGAGCTCCATGTACATAGTAAAGTTTTTGCTTTAGAGGCTAGCAGCCCTTTGCGCCAGCAGCGTTTTTGTGAGGTTCATCGCTCTGTCCTTGGATAGGCGAATGGAACTCTTTCCCAGGAAGTCTTGTACCCAGCTTTTTTAAATAACCCTAGTTTGTTGTTGCTCTCGATCTGTTCCCCCGGCAGTTTCTTTTCCCCATTGTATTTCCCTTCTTTCCGAAAAATACTTTGCTCTTGCGCCAATGGCTTTTTTTCTCTGATTTTTTTTTTTAGTCTTTACTACTTTTTCTTCCCTCACCCGACATCTCATTTTGTTGGATCGATCGCTCCCTTTTCGAAGAGGAATGTCACCTCTGCGCCCCCTTTTTTCTGCTGTTTGTTCCTTTGCGGGACTCCCCTTATTGGCTGATCGAGCCAGTGATTTTTCGCCCATTATAGACGGAGACCTGTCGGCTTTGGTCCCGCTGGTTTTCGACCCCTTTCCTTCGGACGCACCCGTTTTTCGGCCCAGGGTGACTTTAATTGTCCTCCATGCTCCTTGTGTTTCTTTTCTCTTGCAAATCTTTAGCAGGCGCTTCAACACCCCTTTCTCCCGCCGCTGGTCCCCCCTCTTTTCAATGCGCTCCCTCCCCGAAGCGCCGGCCCGCTCGATCAAGAGACTATCCTCTTGCGCGCCTCTGAGGGAGGTTGTTGTCCCTTTTCACATTCCTTCGATGGCAACCCGGAGGTGCCATTCCCTTTTGAGACAACCCTAGCAACCCTCTTTTCCCGCGAGTGAAGACTTTTCCTTGCTCACAAAACCCAAGAGTTGCATCAGGCTAGTACTGTTCGTCATAAAGTGTTTCCTCAGTAATCATGCGTTCTCCCCATTGCCTTGCATTATCATTGCAGATCACCCCCGTTCCTCCAAACCTCTGTTCTCTTTTAGTTTTATGATCCGATTTTTCTTCTGATCGGAATCATTGTTTTTGGGCGGTTTTGTGTGCACTTGTAGTTCCCTGGACTGTCTTCAGCCAACCTTCCCCTTTTTGCTCAAACTCTTCCCCCCCCCCGCAAGATGAGTGCAACCTCATGATTGTTGTTTGGACCCCCCCCCAATCCCGTTATAACCTTCCACAGCCTTTTCAGTAGAATTCACTTGAACTGATGACGATGCTCCCTTTACTAGTAAAGTTTCCCCCCTTTATGCCGTTCCATCGCTTGCATTCCACCTGCCGCCGCGAGCTTTCCCCAGTTAACTGAACAATTGACTGCTACTCAGTGACCCCCACAATTATCTCTCCCCGACCCGCTCCCTTTCCTCTTGATAATCCCTCGCATTTGCGCAGCCCATCGCCGAGCTAAATTTCTAGATGATTAGTTCAAACGCGACAAAGCTTCCCCCCGGGGAGGATTGCGGACCTCCCCTTTTCGTTGAAGTCCGCACCCTAGCAGCAACGGTCTCCGTAGCGCCACTTCGGAATTTTCCTCCGTCATCGCATCCTCACCACCGCCAGTTCCCTTCTAATAGTCTTTGACTGCTTAGTGTTTTCGGAAGTGTTTTCGAAATTCCCTTCTCCCTTTTTCTGAACAAGGCCAGCGCCCGACCCTCTACCGTTGTGCCCCCCTCTCGTAAAAGACGCGACAAGACCGATCCCCCCAGTAAAGAATGTTGTTTCTTGTACGTCCCTCCCCCCTATTGTGTTGACCCAACGCCTCCCCCGTTCCGGTGTAAGATCATAGTAGGCTGTATCGAGGCGCGACAGCGTCCTCCCTGTGTGTTATCTGATCTCTATCCCTCCTTTTTTTTGTTCTTCTTGGAGACAATTGACCCCCGATTTTTTTCCATAAAGTTACGATGAACCCCGGACTTTTTTTTTTGTAGGTCGAATGTGTGAACCCTCCCTGCCACGACCCCACAGTCTCTTTCCCCGCTTTGAAATTTGCTTGTTTTGAAGATATCCCCCCTTGTCGTTTTTCCTTCACTTCGGGCTTCCACATTTCGCTTCCTGTTTTCATCAAACCTTGAGGACCCCTCCTCGGTGACGAAGGACTAGTTATCAAGCGTTTTCGTCAGTCCTTATCCTCTTTTTGAGCCGCGTCCACCTAAGAACGGCCTCGACCCCTCCTTATGTGTGTCTCTTGCACGTAAAAAGTCTTTGAGATCGCATCATGCTGTTTTTCTTTTTTTTTCCTCAGCATCGAGTCTCTTATTCTATCCCCTTCTGCTTTCTGCGCGGATCTGTTTTCCACTCACTACGCTCTGACGTCAACTTTGCGAGTTACTAATGTTTTTTTCGGTCCCCAGCTCTTCTTACCCCTTTACTTGGCCAGTCGTCCTTTCCCTTTCTTCACGAGGAACTTCATAATCTTTGTCCGAGGTAGAGCGAGCCTCCTTGGTTTCCTCCACTGAAGGCGACGCACCTGAGAAAGATTTTTTTTTTTCCCCTTGTTCGCTTGCTGAGTTTTTCAGAGTCCCCCCCCTTCCTAAGTGCGCTATCTTGGCGTTTGAGCTGTCGAGCGCTTCCCAGGGCCCCCGCGAAGGACCCTTTAACCAAAAAAAACTGTCTATCACAAGATCGACCGCCCCCCCCACAAAATTTCCGTAGAGTGACATCGTCCCTCTAAATTTCCAGTATTTTTCTAATGTTTCATTGCGGGAATTTCCCCCCCCCCCCCCCCCCACCCCCCCCCACAACCCCACCCCCCCCCACTTTTTTCTGAAGTCTACCATCGATGTTTATAGGCCCCCTTTTTCCTTTTAGCTCAGCCTTTATAGCAATTATATTTCCCTCTAGAGGTTTCTCCGAAAGGTTTGACGTTCGGTGCCACTCTTGCTCCTTGTGCTATCGGTGTCGTCCCCTCATTCGCCACTTTTTCGACGGGCCCTCCTATTGAGTGGACATTCTACGGGGAATGAGAACACCTCCTCGCGAGTCTTTCCCTCTTATCGACGACTTAATTTAGCCGTCGACTTCGCGGCACGTCCCCAGTGGAAGAGCCAGTTTGTGCTCCTTTTCTCACAGCGTCTGTCCTTGCCTTGCCATGATTTTTAAGAACAAAATCCCATCGAGGGCTTCTAACATTTTTCTTTCACCCTTCCTCTTTAGCGGTGCCGGTGGCCTTCTATTTTTGTTTATCCAAATGACCGTTTTTTCACCAGCGACAAAAGTTTCTGTCCCCGTTGCCGTTTTCTTTTGACTCAAACGGCTTCTATTCGCCCCCATAAGGCGATTTTTTTTGAGAAACAACCACCCCCTCCCTTGCATGTAGAGATTTAATTGTCTAGGGAGTCGTAAGTTTCGGTCAGAATCCCACCCACTTAATCCTTTCTGGCTAAATCTTTTCCGTCCGTGTTAGCTAGAGTTTTTTTTTTTCCCGCCCTTGCCGCCATGAGCGTAGGTCTTTTCAGGTATTCTACGATACGCGTGAGAGGACGAGGTCCTTTTCGACCCCCTTGCCCAATGAGGGTAAAGAGCTCCTCTTTTCGCATAATCTTTTGTGTTTGCGGCCGACTTATTTTTATCCCGACCGTCCCCTTTTCAGTTATAGAGCCTGCCCCTATACGACGCCCCCGACCCAGATGATTTTTCGAAAACTCAGATCACTTCTTCCCCACGCTCGTTTTCTGAATGAGCCTTATTTTTTTTTAACAAGACATCAGAATGTGTTCCCCTAGCGAACTCGGACGAGGCCCTCTCCCCCTCTCTATAATCCCTTTCCATTTTTTTTTGGGCTGATCCCGTTTCTCCAAATCATGGGGACTTTTCTCGCTCTTTGGATAGTTTTCCCCCTTTATATCGACCCCTTAAGGGCGTTAAACGGTTTCTCCTTGCGTACTTGTTCGATATGAATTCAGTCTAGCGTGACCCTCTCTGCATGAGGGAAATTTCATTTCTTCGTCTTTGTACTTCATTTCCCGTGCTAGATGATTTTGGCGATTTCTTTCTCTTCTGAAAATCGGGAAATTCTCCTAAACTCCCCTTCTACACTAGAGCCAGATTTTGCTTCCAGGTTGAACATATTCCTCAGCGAAGGTCCTCCCTTACGCGGCCGTTGAGATGGATGCCTCGTCTCGAAGGTCTTTTTGGAGGGCTGCCGGCCCCCTGGCTCCACCCTTTTTCTGGCCAAAGTCGTTGAGGCTACTGGTGCCTTTGAATGGGGGCGCATGGCGCCACTATACCCCCCCTCGATAGATTAATTTCCTCATTGCCCAGGCTTACCCCCCCCCGACGTAGACACTTAACCCTCTCGCTCTGTCCCCACGGCCACCTTGGCTAGTTAAGAATACCCCCTCGCTCGTGAGCAATCACAGGTCCAGCCTCCCGCCTGCACGCCGCCCTTTAACCCTTCCTACCCCCGAATTTTATTTTCTTCGTATATTCCCCCCTTCTCTCTCTGTGCTTTTTATTGCTGATCGGTTTGTCCTGGTGGTGCATTTTTCCTTTCGCCTTCCTTAAAAGTTAAATTCCCCGTCTTCAAAAGATCAACGCCCTACCCCCTCGCAACTGTCCTACGTTTGTCTCTTTTTTTCCCCCCCCGAGTCCCCTCCTCACCACCCTGTCTTTTCTCAAATTCCTCTCCCTTTTTCACTGAGGCGCAGCTCTCCCTTTCCTTCTTTCTCGGTTGTACCCGGCAACTGACTCTTTCAGGCGAAACTTGACCTCCAAGCTTTCTCGATTTCAGGAATCCCCCCTTATCGCGCGAGCTTCTTCTCCTCTCGATGTGTCTAAATTTTCCTCAGATCGCGTTTTCTAGCCCTGGCTCTCGAACTTTTTGCTGCTTTGGTCTCCTTCAACCAAAGAATCCCCTTGCGGCTTGATCTCGGATGCACGTAGCACTAGCGCACCCCTTTTTGTATTTGAATTGTTCGCCTTCCAGTTGAATTTGGCCGATCCGCTCTATCTCCTCGGCCACCGGCCGTTGACTTTCCGTTCCTGCGCCCGCTTTGTTAGTCTTCACTGTTCCGAAAACTTCCTTCTCCCTTCTTAGTCTCCCCTTCCGACCCTTTTTCCAGCGCTCCTCCCCCCCTGAAAAGACCCTATTACCTCGCTTTTTTTTTCTTTTCGTTCGCAAACGCTTTTTATACCTCTTTTTTCCCCAATCGGTTGTTCAGAGACCTGGGATGTAGAGGATAGACCTCCTATCTGTTTTTGGTTCCCAAT
>Ga0179593_1393636_pt1 | contig 10602 bp, 9 predicted proteins | sample CZODoug2_1_08_16_FD_185931 | JGI IMG/M metagenome (GOLD analysis project Ga0179593, IMG submission 185931) | Vadose zone soil fungal communities from Angelo Coast Range Reserve, California, USA - CZODoug2_1_08_16fungal (PacBio error correction) | ecosystem: Environmental > Terrestrial > Soil >... | reverse complement strand
GGCCATGGATCTAATTCGGCCGACTTTACTTCTTTTGCTCCAGGCAATTCGGGATCGGGGTCATATGGTGTTTTCGCCTTTCATCCCTCAAGTTTTAAGGCCCTTCTTCCCTCCCAGGACTTACGCTCCAAAATCGAAGATTCCCCTTTTCCCCCTATTTCCCTTCTTTTTCCCGGCAGCGCAGTTTAACCCGGCGCCGAAACGTTTGGCGGTATAAAGACCTGGGATTTCTTTTTTGCCTTCCCTTTCCTGCAACCCCGCATCTGATGCTCCCCTGCTTTTTGGAACCCGGGTTCATTCAACGGCGTTCCGGCCACGGGATTTCTCCTCTTTTTTCCTCCCTCTTGAGGTGCTTGCTTCAAGACTGGTCCATTTCTGCTTCTGAAGAATTCTTCCCCCCCCTTGAAAAACCTACGCAGCTTCACACCTTACGGCCACCTCTATGCATTTGCGGAGGAAACCCGGAGCTCACCTTTTCCGGAACGAAGTCGGTAGCAAGTTTAATGCTCGCAACCATCCAGTGAATGACGGCCGCACTTTCTTGTTGTTTACTTTCTTATCAACGGCATGCAATAAAGTACGACCCTACATCTTTTCTATTTCTGTTCTTGAATGGTTTGTCCCAACGATCCTTTTGTTTCAATCCATTCTTGTAAGAGGCATTATTGTGAATCCATTAGTGCTCTGGGGAGCGCCCCACTTTCTCAGCGGCGTTTGATTTTTGAGAGTGTCAGCCCCCCTTTATGGTCTCTCCCTTCCGACGAGACCTTTGTCACCACGTGATCCTCGTCCTACACTCCACTTACCAAATGGTCGGCAGGAGATCGCAGGGTGAATAGACCTCTTCTTTTTGTTTCCACCTCCCGTTGTGGCCCCCTTTCCCTCCTCGGCCGATTCTACCTAGAAGGGGAGATAGCTGTCCTGGTTATTCATCGCCCTGAACGCCCGCAAAGGTGGTACCTCCTTTTTGCGTCTCGTTTTGGGGCCCGGGCAGAGGACCAAGGCAGGCCAAATTTCCCCTGTCCAGCCTGCCCGGCCGGCCAGCCCACCCCCACCCGTTTAAAATTAGCGTTAGTTCCCCAGTAAACCGCCCCTCTGTTTTTTTTCTTTTGGTTTTTCTTTTGGCAGCGAAACTCGATTCAAATTTCCCCCGCCTTGCTGTTTATTTCCTGCGGTAAGATGGGCGTTGTCCCAGCCTGAAGGTACACAAGAATGAGGTCCCTTCTTTTCCACCGTGTGGTCTTAACCCTCCTGTTTTTTTTCTATCTGGCCTCCCGGTCAGTTGTTTCAATCGCCAAGGAACCAAGTTTATCCCCCCCTCCCTTTTTTTTCTTTCTCTCCTTTTGTTCCCGAAAGAAAGAGCTCTCTACAGGTTTCTTCCTTCTTTCCCATGCCAATTTTTCACAATCCCAGTCCCGTTTTTTCACCTTCCCTTATCACAGACCTGTCATCGACAGGGTCTTTTGCTCCTTCCAACCTTCCCCAGAAATAGCTTGATTCCTGAGGACCACCCCCCCCCCTTTTTCTTCCCCTCCCCCCCCCCCTTGCACCTTAGTCGAGAAGGGTATCGATGAATCTGGATTCTTTTTTAGTTCCCCCCCCCAATTCAGGAACGCTGGCTCCAGCGTCACCCATTTTTCCGGTTTTTTCTCTCATCTTTTTCTTGGTTAAAGTGTACCTCAAGGGTCAAAATTTTTCTGTTAGTTCGATTGAAGAGCGTTTCTCTCCCTTTCTTCTCTCGTTTTTTCAACGGCATCCAAAAAGATTGGTCCAGACGGTCCTGGATGCTGTGCCTCAATTTCAAAGTCGGCTCCAGGGCCCCGCCTTCTTGTGAAACCCCCCCGAGTACCGGGTGGGACTTTAACCCTCTTCGTTCTCAGCGTCGAATTTTTTTGCCACGTCAGTCTTTCGCTTTCGACTCTTTCAGTAAGCATTTTGCTCGCTGCTTTTTGTCCGTAGCTTCCCCCCCCTTTCTTGAAAGAAACGCTTCTTCTCTCTAAGTCGATCTTACTGTCGGTTCCCCCCCCCCCCCCCCCCCCCTAAACTGCCCACAACCCCCCCCCCCCCCCCCCCCCCACACACCCCTTGACATCTTTAGCCCTTAATGCCTTTTACTCGCCCGTGAATCGACGACGTGTTTGGCTTAAAAACAACCCATCGATTCTCTTGCGGACAAGACCGATGACCGTCGCTTTTTCCCCCCCCCCCCCCTTGGTACACCTTGCACCATTACCCCCAGTACTTTGTATGTCATATGAAGGGATCTTATGTTTTTTTGCTTTTCCCGGGTTAATGAGCCTGTGTGGTGCTGTCGATTCCTAGAACAACGCTTCGACCCCTTCTCGACTCTTCCTCCAGGTTTGAGTTTAGATTGATCTCTTCGGGTCCCTTACATATCAGTAGAAGTGCCTATCCCCATCCTTTCTCCAGTTCGACAGCATGCACTTAGCTGGTTCATTTCTGTCCCCTTGACCTGTGAATGCTGGAGGCCTACCAATTCCAATGCTTCTTCCATGAAGTCTACATGAAGCTTATTCTTATGCTCACTATGATTCGAAAGAACTACTCACTTCTTGAGTCTGTTACGTCTGGCTGGTTTTTTGATATTAGTCATCGTACACACCTCCCCCAGTTCACTCTACCACGCACTGCAAATAAGTTACACAACTAACAAAGGACCTTTTTCTTTCCCCGTTGAGCCATTGTACATTGACTTTGGCGCCAATGGGATATTAGGTTCGCTCCTCTCCCCCCCGGTTTGCCAATTTCTTATTTCTTGCAATGGCTGGGCGTTCCCTTATGATCCCCCACCCAACGCCATCTATCTCTTGGCGACTTCCGGCCTCCCTTACGAAGGATGACCCTCTTCGCCCCACCCTTCATACTTTTTACTCGTTCCCAAAGTGCTCCGATTCGGTCTCGAATCGTTTCTGTTCTGACTGTGCCCCCTGCTTGATATCTCCCTGGTTCTCGGTATCCACGCGCGCTCGTTCTTTCATTGCGTCGTGTTAAATCCGCGTGTTTCCCAGAACGATCTTGTCCCGTTCCTGAGTATCTTCAAACTATCCTATTTTCTCTCCTTCCCCTTGTTTTTCTTTTCTCGTGGATTGGAAGATTAATCAGGAAATGCCCACCCATATTTTCTTCCCCGAATTTAGTTGACCCGACCGCTCTAATGTACCGACGAGCGCCCCTATTGTCTCCCCCGATTTTACCCTGGCGACGATAGCAAGTTCCCCCCCCGCCCCCTTTAAAAAGAACATCCAAAGACTTTCGAGAAGCTCATCCCTCCCCCCCCACTTTTTTGTCATTTCCTGCTTCACCCGCTCTTCTTCTGGTTGCGCCGGGTTATCCCTTCGGAGCTAATAAAAGTATATTGTCAATATCGATGTCGTTGTTTATGACATCCACATCATTCCAACACCGTTCCGTCTTCAAGTATGGGACTAGAAGAAAGAAAATGTGCCACCCCCCTTTTTCTCTCCCGTCCCAGAAGTAACCATTTTCACGTCACCTTACGATCGTCAAATTGGTTCCTAATTTCATTGTTTACGCTTTTTCACCATGGTCGTCTCTTCATGAGACACTTGTCCCTGACCAGGGTTTTAACAAAGGCGTTTGTGGGTGGAAAATCTCCTCCGCCTCATTCAAGCATCTCATTCGGTTCCCCGGTTTTCCATTTTTTTTTCAAGACGTATACTTGTTCTTTCCTTATTGTTTCCCCACCCACCCTTGGGATGCCCTTGGGGACAAATGACTAACGCCTGTCATCAGGAACGATCGCCTATAACCCAAGCTACTTTGAACGTCACCTGCTTTTGTCTCTCTTCTTATGTACGGCATGATTAAAGTCTGGGAATTTTTTGATCAAAGTCAACTCCCGCCTTCTTCCGATCGCTTTCTTTCGTTCCCTCTTTGTTTTTCCGGAAATCGCCCCTGGACACCAGTTCCCTTCATGAAACAGCTGATCTGCATAGTCCACTGGAACAACATTGCATTTCACCACACTTCCGGGCAGAGTGGTTCATAGTTCACTTTTTTCCCCCAAATGTTCCTTTTTCTTTGTGAGGTCCTCGGTCTTCCAATCGAGATCGTGGTCTGCATATTCGTGTTGATCCGTCTTTGGACCGTTTTCCTCCCTAGATCACCTAAAACGTTCGTACCTGTGTCCAGTTGTCCTGGTAATTGCGTCATTCCCTCAATCTCCCCTCGGGACTGCCCTGGTCTTTCCAAGATACTTCCTTCCTATTCCCCCCCAGCCCCGCTCAAAGCGGGCACGTTAAGGCTTTCCCCGCTTGACGAAGACTTGTTTCTGTTGGTCCCCCCACGAACGTAGCCGTGAAGAACAGCTCCCTTTCCCGTAACCGACTTTTGGTACCGATGGTGTTAGTTTCAGGCTTGCCCCGCTTGCCTTCCACTCTTTTGGTGTACTGACTGGGAGAAACAGAACGACGGTCGTCGGTCACTGTTCCATCCTTGGGGGGAGGACGGTAAAACACATTTCCGATCTTCGCTCAGGAGAGGACCTGCATCGGTTTTCCGAAATCCCCCCCAGGTGGTTCCTCCTTTCGTGCTGGATTGCCCCCACCTTTCCACTTACATGACAATATCTTGAATCCAAGGGGCACGTGTGCTGTCTAGCCCTTCTGAATTTGTTGAAAGAGAGGGGTAGAGTCACCGATTCCTACTGGATACCCTATTCTTCCCCCCTCTTCTCCACATGCCCAACTGATTGTGTTCAGAAGCACCCGAAGAAGCTTAGATATTTTATTAGGGTCTGCCAATTGCTCCAAACACCCCGTGATATATCGACAAGCGAGGAGCCAGTGAAATGTTCACGGATCGGTTAGAGGTTTTCAAATCTTAGGACGAGGGACTGGACTTTGAAAGGGGGCTTTTCGTTTTCCCTTGCAGAAAACCTTGAGAGATGGCTTTTTGCTGTTGGTAACACAATTCGCACTACTTCGCAATCGTTGATGCTTTTTCTCTCGTTTAATTAACCCAAGGGCGACCCCAATCTGTTCTTTTCCCAGCTTTTTCGCAAACTTGTTTGCAACCTCAGTTTGTCTCACAGTTCACTTCGGTAATTCTCTTGGAATCAGTTGTTTATATAGATCTATCGGAGTCGCTTCTCTACAGACTCGCTTCTTTCCGGGGCTCTCGGCCGTAGTTTCCTAGTCGCCGCTCAAACCTCCTTTCCACCCAGAGTCGATCAACTGAGCGGCGTGGGGAGTGAAGGGCCGCCGTCCCCCCACTACTAAGCTCAGGTGAATTGGACTGGCCTGGTCGGTCTTGCAAGGAAGAAGCACCCTTTTTACGGGCCTGGCGCGGCCCGAACCCCCCCCGCGAGAGCAAACTGTCACTGGTCCCATGGGGGGGTTTCCAAGCGCCTCCGAATCCTAACGGCGCCGCGTAGGCCCAGCCCTTCCCCTAACTCTTTCTTACTAATTTCCGGCATACTTTCTCGGTGCCTTGCCCTCTCAGGATCCTCTCTTAATTCACCTGCTGACTCGTCTCCCATTACCATTGATCCCACTAGTACTGGAGAAGGTCTGGACCCGATGCCAGTGTCACCGGCGAGTTTCTGTCGTCACGTTTTCTTTTTTTGCTTTCTTACCCTCACCTATTGTTGATTGTTGTCTTCATCGTGACGCTAGCGAGGTGAGCGAGGGGGAACATTCTGATCCCTGGTGGTGTACTGGCACGTAGAGTACTGCAACGGATTATACAATGAAAGCGTAAAGAAGACCGACCAGTTGGCCTGCAACCTTTCCTTAACTCTCCTTCTTACCCTAGCACCTCGCGTACCGACGGAATGCGAACGCAATTTAGTTAGGGTGGGATCGTGAGGGAAGGTCGAGGTGACTCGGGAGCCAGTAGACTTGACCCGATCGTACGACTCTCATATAATGGGATAAAGGGTTTACCGCATCCGAGTTACTTTTATACCCGAAAAACCCCCACCCGAACAAACCAAAACAGAGCCACCACAGCAAAAAAATTTTCCCTCGACCATCACAAAATCCGATGCAAAACATCATGTCCTCAATGTTTTTGATCGTCTACCAACGAGAAGGTTATCTCTCAGCAATCGGTCGCTCCACAAAACAGGAAAGCACACCTAAGAAATCAATTAAACCGTGAACACAACAAAGGCCAAAATATAATAAAAATACCTCTGGGCACCCTTAATATTGAAGATGGTAAGAACCGCCGAAACGGACCCCCCCCACTACCGTTGGCATGCCGCGGTGAGGTTTCTGAAACCACCCAACAGACCTCTCCAAGCACCCCCCACACGGGGGAGTCCGCCCAGGGAGCTGGAGTAACCTGAACCAACAGGTTCTCGACAGCTCGCTTTATACATGAGACGCAAAAAACAAGCATTTTCTAGGTAGGACTATCATATCAGGAGAAGGTTGGCGGATTAATAGGATCTTTGGGAGCTGACCCGGAGTTGAGGAGTCTTTACCCGGTGTTCCATTCCCCTCCTTTTCATTTCCACCGTCTTTTCTCCAGCCCCACTCCAACCTCGTAGCAGCATTTGCTCCACTCACGGACCTCCTGCCGCGGGACGCCAACTCTTCATTGGCCAAACCTTTCCTAACCCCCCTATACTCGACTCCTCGACACCCCAGAACCCTGCAACCCCCAGCAGGCTGAGGGTCAGGCTTCTTGCGGTTAGCGCCATTTCTGATGGAAAGCCAACCTTTGTACCCTTGACGCCCTCCGACCGCGGCCAACCATTGCCAAACCGGAGCCGCCCTCCGCATTTTATCACTGACTGCCCACCGACGCCCCAACGGTCTTTATACGTGGAGTGAAGGCCTTTGGCCGACTCTCCCCTCGGTAAAAGGAGCCTTGCCCCTGCCCCGCGTTCACCCAGAAATAAGGGGTAAAGGGACCTCTGGGCGAAAGGGTTGCCCGTCCTCGTCCCCTTTCATCGCCTTGAAGATCCGTGCGGGTTGACTGTTTCTCCGGCCCCAACCTAGGAGCGCCACGATCTGCCCTCTTGTTACAACTTGAGTTAGTCGGCTGCGAACCCCGATAAAATGAACGAGGTACCGTAGAAAACCCGAAGGTAGTTTGTCAGGGTAGCATAAATGGCATCTCGATCTTGCTCCCTATCCCTGTGGGTTTTCTGTGTGGGTCCCTCTTTGTCTATGATCAGCAGGGATTCCTCTTCGAGAAGCCCCCCGTGATTACGAACGTCTAGGTATCGTGTATACTTTGCTTCTTTTTAGACAGGAACCCCCTGAGTTGGTAGCTTTCGCCCCCCCCCCATTTCTTGGTAGATCATTACCGGCGGTGCTTAGTAAAGAACTCACCTCTGTTTTTATAACCGTCTCATCTCTGTTCCAGGATACCCAACGCCGCAATGTCACCGCTCCCAGCAGAAAAGAGAGATGCTCCAGTATTCCCCCCAACTCCACGTTGGCAATCCATATGCTGTCCTACCCTGTGATGTAAAGCCCTAACACCCATGAGCTTCCGACCCTAGTGCCCTTTTCAATCAGGTCCAACCACACACTGCAGGTGTCCCACCTCATACATCCCCTCCGCCCCCTTCCCCGCCCCAACACCTCACCCTCGGACTGCGGGGTCGCGTCTGCCCCCCATAGACGTGTCGGGTCGTCCTCACAAGGAGGGATATCGTCTTCATTGGCCTCCTCTGCTCTCTCAAGAACCAGTACTCCCACTCCACACTACTCGTTAAATACTGTTCTTGGTCCTTGTTCGATTCTATCGAGGAGGGTACGGATACTACATCCGTGGACAGCGACCCTTGATCTCCGCTTCCGTCCGTCACCCGCCTAGGCAGTTGCTGGATCTCAAGCAATCGCGGAGACTCCACGAGTTCCTGCTTCACTCCGTGGGTCTCAATCGAGGGAGCGCAAGAAGAAGAAGTTAGCTTCTGCTTGTGCGTGACAGCACGGAGACCCTTTCAGAAGTAATTTTTTCGGCCCCCCGAATCCCCACACTGCGACGCATCGGAACGCAAAGGAGACAGGGTGTCTCTGACGAAGGCCGGCCCCTCTTTTTTTTTAGAAAATACATTTTGCTTCCGCCGACTGTGTCTTTTTTAACCCTCCCGGCAGCAACTTCCCCCTCTACACCCTCCAGGGTCCTTTCTCCTTTGTCGGCAGGGTTTTTCCCCTCTTAGGAGACGGTTTCCCCACCCACAGGAGAAGTAGGGTCCTCCGTTGTCTAGCAGTTTGGCGATGCCTAGAGGATGGCGTCTTGCCCCAGGGAGTAAGCCGCGCACGCGGTGCTCTTCCTATTCCAGGCCCCAGTTAGCTCACCCCGACACTGTACCACTGACGATTTGGAACCAGTGTAAGTCGTCGCAAACCTTCGCCGTTAACGTTTAACTCCTTTTTTTTTCGCCGTTTCGCCTCGCCGTGGGGGATGAATTCCCTTTTTCCGGTCCAGCACGTGTTTTTGTATTCGTCCCCCCCAGTACGGCTAGTTTCCTCGTTCAGGGACCTCGCTGAAAGTTTTGGCTTATGCTCTACCAGCTGGACCGTACTCTCTTTAGAAACATGGGGTAGAAAGAGATACTTTTCTTCCGGATTGAGGTGTCTGGCTTACGTCGTCTGTCTCGGCCCCCCCAAGGGATATCATCCCAATATACTCGTGAGAGTCACCGCCTCACTGAAAGGCCCCGGACTTAAGTTAACATCCCTATGTCTGCATGCAAGACCATGCATAATCCGCCCCCCCGATTTTCATTGACGTATAAGTTGGTGAGCGTGGTTTTTGCCTCTTCCCCCTCGAACACCTACCCACTCACATTTGAAAATCTTTTTCCCCCTTTGCTCCTTCTCTGTGGTACGATAGATTTCCCTCCCCCTGAGCATAGGAGGTCGACTGGTAGCTTTTCCTTCTGTCTGGTTCATTTTTTTTCCTCTGTTAAGACTTTTGCGCGCAGTTGGTTGATCCCAACTCATTCCTCCCCCCCCCGTCCTCTTCTGAAACGCCGCTTGTGTTCACTCCGCAATCGCTCCGTTTGTCTTCCTTTCCCAAGCGGCCAATCTCCGTCAGATCAATCGTTGCCTCCTTCCCCTGCCCCAGAATGTCGCTAAAGCTTATCCTTGGTGGGGACGGGCAAAGCACCTCGCTTGGGCTTTCCACCCTTTCGGAGTCGCGACGTCTGTTTAACCGTGCGGGCTTTTATTTCTCCCCGTTGCTCTCGGGCTTTCAGGAGAGTTAACCCTCAGCCGCGCTGCCCTCCCCCCCACTTTCCCGGGCTTTGTCTTCTTTTTTCTTTTTGAACGTGCCTCTACGAAAGTTGAAACCGTTTCCTTTTTCTTTCTGATGAATTGAAGGCTTTGATTTTCTGAGTCCAGTGTTGTAATTACGACCAAACCTCTTCCATCTCCTCGGTGAGTGCGCAAAGCAGTAAAAAGGAGGGATCCCCGCATTTCTTCCGCTTTTGTCCCAAACAGATTCGAAAAAACGTTCGGTTCTCACGCTTCGTGCTGCCTCGTCAGATAAGTCGTGTGTTTTGCACCGAGTCAACCATCCTCCAGGCTTTATAAGTTAAAGACTTTCTTCTCAGTTTATCCCCCTTCTTCTCTCCTATGGAAACAAGCAACTCGAATTCTGCCTAATTTGATGAATCTTTAGTGACACAACTCTCCTGCCCTCCCTTTATATTATCGACAACGTCATAGATTACTTTTTCCCTTACTACCCCAACCCAACCTACCTGTATGCACCGAACCCCCTTTTAGAAAATCCCACTTTCACAGTCCACTGAACATCATCATTTTTTCTCGCACCTTTCCCCTTCTAGGTATTATTCGATCACTTGTCTCGGACGTTCCCTTCCTCTTGTTGTATTTCAGAATTTCGAGTCACCCCCCCCTTTTTTTTCCCTCCGTTTTTTCTTCCAGATTATTCGGGACTCTGGATTGTCTTTTTCCCATAAATCGACTTTCCTCTGCAGTAAATACCGGTCCCCCTTTCCTTCGAACTGCCACACCGTCGCTTGGTTAGATCTCGTCCCGTGTCCAGGCACTCCTCGGCAGAGTTTCACCTTGATCCTAGATAACAAATCTTCCACCTTAAGGTGACCCCCCAATTTCCTCTTATGTTCCCGATGATGCCCCTCAAGACGGTCTTCAAGTTAACTTTCTTCTTTCTTCGCCTTCTTGCTTTTGGAGATTTTAGTCTGGTCAAACCCCAACCCTTTCCCTCTTTACCAAGGACTTTTTCCGCTTCAACCAAGTCACCTCCCTGGACCCCACTTTCCTAATTGACTTTGGACTTTGTCTCACATTGGATCTTAGTTAGATTTCCCCCTTTTTGAGGACCAGCCTGACTTGTTCTTTTTTATGATTCCCAAACGGACATCTTTTTTCCTTCCCGGTTGAGGAGATCCCTCAGTTATGACCCCGGCGCCCCCAACTCATACCTTGATCTTCTCTTCCCACTTGGCAGGTCGTAGTCAAGGCTCCGAAATCGTCTCTTTTGACCCTCTCCCCCCCTGCCTGATATCTGAATTTTTCATTCCATAGGTGTTCGCAAGCTCGTATTTCTCCCTCTCGTGTCCCCAATTCCGGGAAAGACTGTATTTGCGTTTGCTTCAATCACTTT
>Ga0179593_1380776_pt1 | contig 10602 bp, 10 predicted proteins | sample CZODoug2_1_08_16_FD_185931 | JGI IMG/M metagenome (GOLD analysis project Ga0179593, IMG submission 185931) | Vadose zone soil fungal communities from Angelo Coast Range Reserve, California, USA - CZODoug2_1_08_16fungal (PacBio error correction) | ecosystem: Environmental > Terrestrial > Soil >... | reverse complement strand
CTTTTGTGCTCTTCTCTTTGTCTGGTTCCTCCACAGAAAAGTCCTGCCTTTTGCTGCCATCCCTTACAGTTCTCATTCCTCCGATGAACTGCGGTTTCTCTTCTTCCCCCGCGAAAGCTCCGCGTGTCCTCTTTTTCGAACCTGAATTGAGTTTCTTCCCCCACCCCTTTCGGATTTGCTTCGTGACTCCTCTTTGCCCATGTCCGCCGCATTGCCTTCTGTCTCCGTTACCATTCTTTTCCCACCCTCCTCCCTCCCTTTCCTTTCTTGATAGTCAAGTCCTTCCCCCTTTATTACCCATCCTTTTTGGTTTCCTCTGGTGCCCCCACCATCCCCTGCCTCGTCCTCAGTAGTAAAAAAGTGCCGAGGCGAAACACTCCCCCCCGTGAATGCCTTTTTCCCTGCGAATCCCTTTTCGGAGGGGAGAGCGGGATTTGTTTATCTCCTCCATCAGGTCACCTTTTTCCCAACTTGGATTAATTCCCCAAGCATGAAAAGCCCTTTTGGATAGTAGATTTTTTTCTTCTTTTAATCCCCCCCCTTCTAAATTTGGGTCAATCTTTTTTCCCCTCCTCTTTTAGAAGTCCGGTACTAATCCGTGTGTGTTGCTCCTCCCCCAAAGCCTATTGCGGCCATCGCCAATTGATAGCATCCCCCCCTCCCTTTCCTCGATCGCCTTCCCCATGGCTCGAGTTATCCTCTGTAGGCCCCAATTTTTGATGCTTGACATTAAAAGATGGATCTCCCCCCCTCCCTTTCTGCGGGGACTTTTTAGGACAAGGCGCCCCCCCCCCCCTCCCCCCTCGCGGTCCTGGGTTCGACAATCGGAGGGTGCCCCCTATGATGGTCCGGGGTCTTTGTCCCCCCGGAAAAGTATGAGTATCTTTCAATTTTTTTTCTGCTCCAGTTGGCGACTCCCCCCCTTCCTTATATTTCAGACGCCGGTCTTCTAGGGGAATCATGACAGTGTATTATCAGAACTCGCGTATGTTTTTTTTCCTTTCCCTAATCTTTTACCCCAGTATCCTCTTTTGCCCCCTCCTGTTTCCAATAGGGATGACTTTGCACCCCTGGCCTTCATGCAAAACACCCCTTTTCCTCCGGCGTGAACCCCCCTTCTCTTTCCTTGTCTTGTTTTTTTCCCTTTTTTCCTTTCTGCACCCCAGGTTTCATCTCATTTAAGTTCTCGCGTTTTACTGTTGCTGAGATCGGCCCTTTCTCCTCTGTTAGGTATCGCTTCCTGCCCCGCGATCGCATTTCCTCTTTCTCCCCTGAATGTCCCCCCCCTACATTCACAGCTTCTGAAACCATACGATTCACCCTTTCCAACATTTCTCGTAGCCTCTTTCCCACTGTTTCACTTAGTTCCCGTTGCCCCCTCTTCCACTCCATGTGGCGGATCGTCTTATGTCCCGCCCCTGTCGAAGATCTTTGGTCACTTTTCCATACCTCTGGGCTTCGTGGCCTTTTTTCCTTCTTAAGTCAAGGAGCAGTTCGGTTTTTGCCGGCCCCTCTTTGACGACTTCAGCAACCCCTTCTCCCCGTATGTGTGTTGTGACATCGTTTCATTTTTTCCCCAGATCTCCTTTAACCTTTCCCCTCTCCTACGGGGTCCTCCCGCACGCCCCACTCTTGAAACCAAGTCGTCCCCGTGTTCCCCCCTTATCATGTTTTTCTTGCCCTTTCGCCTCGCCCCCTGCAGTCTGTGAGTCCGAGCGAGGTGATTACCCCTGCAACTTTAGTCGGGCAGTCGAACCGTCGTCTGTGACTTTTCCTCGTGGTTTCAAACCTCTTCTGCCCCGATAGTGTGATCCCCCCCCTATAGTCCCCCACTATGTTATTCTTTGATGGTGACATTTCTAAATCCGCATAGCTCCCCCAGCAACCAGTTTCGTGGTCCGGACCCTTTTAGATATTTGTAAGCGTCTTTATCTGCCAACCCCCTGCCTCGGCACCCCAACCCCTTGGTTTTCCCCATCGGGCTTCAGTTGTTCTTCTCGTTTCAACGCCATTCCCCTTTTATGACTTGCTTCCTTTTCTACCGTGATTTTTGAGCAGACCCTGAGAGACTTATTTGGTCTTTTCTTTGGTATCCTTTTTCCCCTGAGTTCGATATTCTGTGGGTGATGCCTCGTCCTTCTGTTTAGGCTCTCTCCAAGAATTTTTCTCGATGTTGGTCAACAATGAAATCCCTCCGATAACCACTTCCCTCTTTCCCTAAAAAGACCTCTGACGAGTACCTGCCTTACCCCCCCAAAATAGCTTCTAGAGGCTCGCTCTTTTTCCCTCTGGTTTTTACCCCTAAAAATTGTTAATACTTTCCCCATGGTAATCATTGCCCCCTACCGTTTAAACTTACCAGTTTGGGGCATATTCCCCTCTCTTGTTCTTTCCCCCTCTCCAAAAGGAAAACCCTGGATCCCCCCTCCTCCTACATAGGGTTGGGTAGGCCCCTGACCGTGCCAAACCTTTCCCAACCTCAGTCCCACTTTGCTCACAAGATTGCTAGGTGACTGTCCGGATCCACCCAATAAACGGTTGTTCCCCGCACTCACTCCTCCTATTTTGCCCTCATCAACCAGCCTTTACTCCCCCGACTCCGGCATTCCTTTTTCACCGGATCCCCTTTCAAAGCGAAACTAGGTAGGTCGATCCCCTTGGCGGTGTCTTCCGATTAATTTGACAGTACATCCCCTATGGCCAAGCACTATTAAAGTTGTGCCTTTGTTTTTCTGTTTCCTCTATCCTTAACTTAACAAACTTGTGAGAACCTTGCCTCTCCCCTTTAAACCTCCTAAGTGCCAGCATGATATCTTTAAAGATTTTCCAACGGCTCTTTATGAAATCGAACCTCCCCACCCTCTCCGCCCCACTCCGTCAAGTACGTCTCAATTCTTATCCTTACTCCCAGGTGTTTTTAAGTTGCTTCCCTCCGTTGTTCCCCGGGTGACTCGGTTCCCAACTGGTTCCTTCTTTTCCCACTTACTTTTATCGCTTCAATATTGAGATCGCTGGCATTCTGCGATTCGCAAGATCCTCCAGGCTTTCTTCTGCAACCCTCCGACAATCTCTCTCTCTAGCGTTTTGTTTCACCCCTGTGCCCTCTCCCCCTTGTTTGTCCCCCCAGACCCTCCCCCTTTTTCCCCCCCTCTCACCAGGTGTTCTCTTTTGTTTCCAGGCTCATGCCAGGTTGGCAAAAGTTTCCCTCCCGATTTTTGTTGCGTTCCTTCCCGATCATCCCGTTTTTCCTTCTGTGTCCGCCCAATCCAAACCCTCCCTTATAATGGTTCAGTATATACTTCAAGTTCCCCTGACCGCCCTTCCTACCGCGGCCACTTCATTCTTTCTCCTACCTATTGTCCAAAGATCCGTCAGATGGAACTCTCCGTAAAGACACCACCCTCTGCTCTAGACTTTTTTTTCTGCTCTCAACATGTTCTTTTTTCGCTGGTTAGGGTTTCCTTCTTCCTCCTTAGACTTTTTCGCTGGCGTGCCCTTTTTTCCTTCCCCTTAAACTTTCTCCAGATGGCCTCCCCTTTTCTTGGCCACCTTTCTATTTTAAAGGAGCAGTTGATGCTGATCCCCTATCCATTTTTCTCTTTCCCTCTAGGCTTTTTCTTTTTTCTTCACCTTCGCGTTTTCTCCGACCTCTTTCTCCCCCTCCCCGTCTTCCGCTTCTTTCCTATCCTCATTTTTGTTTCTCCTGCATAATCTTACGAATCCTCCCCATTCCCGTCTTGGTTGTCTTAATCCCTCTTCTTTTTCCAAAAACAGGTCCAACGACAAGTAGGTGTGCCTTCTAGACTCCCTCTCGGCACCCCTCCCACCCGCTTGCTTTCTAGTTCCGTTTGTATTTCATTTTGTGTTTTTCCACCCATCTCCCCACTCGATATTACGTCATTTGTGGTCGCTTTCTCTTTCCGTAAGATTCTTTGATCTTTTGTTCCCTCCTTTTCATACGTAGAATCCCTCCCATTCTATCAATCTCTGTGTTTGCTTCCCAGTGCATCCTTCTTCTTCATTTGAGGCCTGAGGATTCTCTTCCCCCTCCTTTCTCTTTCTCATTTCCAAGCACGCTAGTCCGACTCTCCCGCGTCTTTACGGGGTGTATCACGCCGTTCTCGGCCTCTACCCTTTCTAAATATCTTCTTTTCCCACTTTAACGTGGTGTCGATGGTAGGACAAAGCCCCCTCACTACACAATTTGGATCCTATTTTTACCCTTTCCCCCCCTACTGTGTTTTTGTTGATACTCCGTGTTCTATTATGTCTGCCAGTTTTTCACCAATCTCCCCATAGTATTTTTGTTATTACCCAAGCAACTCCCTATCTTTCTATCGCGAGAACTCTTGACGCCCCTCCCCCCCCCTTTTATGCCCCGCATTTTTCGCGGCGCCGGATCTTTGTGTTTCTCCCCTGAATTTCATCCTTCCGGTCCGGCAATGCTCTAACTGGGTTCTCTTTGAGTTTCCCCCAAGTCAAACATTATTTCACATGGCTTTTTCTCTTCGACACGTTTCCCTTTTCCCCCCTTGAAGGATCGTATTTTTTGCTTTCCCCCACCTTCCTTTAGGTAGTTTCGGCCCAAAAGGGTCTCCCGATTCCCCTTGAAATACGGTCCTTCCGGTACTCCAATCCAATAGGTGGAGTTTGTTTTCTATCGTGCTTCTTTCTGCATGTGTCTGTTTTTTCCCCCCTATGGGATTCAAGACAACCGCTAGTCAAATCGTCTCTGTTGCTGGCTGTCGTACGTCTCTGCTGCGCCCGCCTGACTGGATTTTCGTTCACAGACCCCGTGCACAGTTGCTTTGGCCCCTTCGTCCTAGACTTCCGGGTTACTCTCGCCAATCTGGTTTTCCCCCGCACCTGATAGTTCCCCAAACTGCCAAAATTTTTTCCCTCCGATTTCGACATCTCTTCATTTTTTGTTGATGTCTTCACCTCTCTTCCTGAAGGGATGGGATTACTTTTCGGATACGAAAAAATCGACACGCGGCTCACCCCACCTATCGCTCCATCGTCTATTCCCATTATGTGTTCGGTGGTTGGGAAGCTTCCCAGATTTTATTCTTTTCCCAGTTGTACATCTTTTTGATACTCATGCCTTATCTGCAGGCGGGCCGACGGGCCGAGTTGCACCTGTCGTATCTACTCCCCAGTCGCTTTTTTTCTTCATTTCGCGCGCAAATACTGTCCCCCCCCCTCTCCTTATTTTACGGACTTCACTCCTCTTTTTTTATGAACTGAACCCCTTTCTTGAGCCATTCCCCCCCAAATGCTCTTTGAACCCCCATTGTCCGGACACCCTTTCCGTGTATTCGTTCACTAGTTAGTGGATCGGCCAATTTTTTTTTTTTCTGAACCCCAGTTTTCACGATCTTCAGACGTGATTGTCGTTACTTGTTCCTCGAGTCGGCTGGACATTTTTTTTTCAGGTTCGATTCCATCAATGCCAACGGAGCTCTCCTTTCCGCATAACTTTAATTCCCATGAAGTTCCCCCGCCATACTCGGTCTCCCATATTCGATGACACAAGTTCCAACTGTATTATCGCCCGGACGCCTTAAACCTTCCTAGTTCGAGAACAGTTGCTCGTCCATTCTTGAGCCTTCTTGCGGATCGTGATTTGTAGCCCTTCGCCAACGGCTCTTTTAAAATCTGGACTCTCGATGGTTTTGACCAGTCGGTGAGTTTAAGGCTTCAGTCCACGGCCCATCTCGGGGTGTCTAATCTTTTTTGCCCTCATACAGACACAATCTTCCCCGTCTCTTCTCTTGGATGTGCCAGCTTTTTCCGTTGGAAGTAGATTCCCTGCCCTGCATCTGAAGCGTGGCAAGACCCACAACTTTCCTGAACCCCCGCTTTAAAATTTTTCCTTAAGCCGTTGCCATTTATGCAGGGCTTCCCCGTGCGATATAGTTGCACACTTTGAAACTTTTTGTCCCTGAGGCGCAACCCCTTATTCTTGAAGGTGGATTCTGAGGTGTCAGAAAAATTTTCTTCCTTCCCAACTTATCGGGGTTCCCCGACCCCTTTGCTCTCTTCTTGATTTTCCGTCCCAACTTACGGGCATCTGTTGCCTACCATCCAACCTGTCTTTTGTGACAGATCTTTGTCTCGGTGGTTCTTTCGGTGACCACATTCGCAGTTCCATCGTCCAAAAACTTGAGTGGTAACCTCGGGCCGGCAGTTGCCAGCGTGCGGGTTGGAACCGCCATTCTTTATAAATGTGTTTGTCGACCAGGTGATTGAACTAGGCCTTCCCCTCGCTCAAGATATTGGTTGCTGGTTAATGATTTTTCCCCTCCCCCAAGGTGTTCTAGTTTCCGCGGCCTGGCTGATAGGGCTTTTCTTTCATTCCCGTGTGAGTTGGGCACACATGTTTCGCCCCGCATCAGCCCGATTCCCCATCATCCGCGCCTCCCCCAGGGACTTTCTCTTTCGACTGAAAGTTGATTACCGAACCCACCTCGTCGCTTTTTCGTTCCAATCAATGTTGCACAAGGCCACCTTGAGAATGAGTTAGGGCATGGCGTTTCCCCTTATGCTTGCAATGTCTACGGCCCACTAAAGTTTTGTCTGGAAGCTGGTTGCCTCCACCGCGGCCAAGCGATGGAGTGACAAGATTACCACGACCAACGTGGTGTGCTTGGAGGGCTGCCTGCTCGTTGCCCCAATACCCCCCCCTCAAATCTTCCCGCCTTTTGCTCGCACTCCTGCGGACCCGATGATGCAAACATTACCTCCACCTCCGGTTGCGTGCCCTTCTCCCTCCCTTCCGATGTGTCCTCTTCCCCGAGTTTAGTCGCACCCTCTGACGCCCCCCATGCATCAGGCACCGGCAGTACCGCCACTTGGAAACCGGCCTGGTATTGTCCCGTTTTCTCGTTTTTTCTCCCCGATGGCCAGGTGCAGTATCTCTTCCACATGACGATAACCCACCACGCGATCCTTTTTCGCCTGTTTGTCCCTCCGTTCGATAAACCGTCTTCCGAGCGAGCCTTTGTGAGATTCTCCCCCCCCCGCCTTTGCCCAAGCATGCGCTTTTTGTACCGATTTTCCCCGGGCTCCGAAACTTTTTCCAAACGTTAAGCTCCTCCCTGGACTCTCCCCCCCACTGGTACGGACGAATGTCCCTTTCCTAGCCCTTTCTCTTCCTCTCATTGTTGACACCCGGGGTTTCCCCCCTCCATGTTTTTCCACGGTGTATGGATGGACATTCAGGTTCATTCTCTTGAGCTTCAATCCGAGTCAATTCGCTTTTTACCCCACTGTTCAACCACCCGCTCTTCTTCCCTCCAGTAATCAAGTACGCCTTGTTTTCACTATCGGAATATCTGCACCCTTTTGTGTTTTCCCACATGCCGTCCCAACTGACACCTACGACCCCCCCCGCAAAATGGGTGTCCCTCCCCAGAGAAAATGGTGCCTTTCTCTTTGTGCCAGGCTCATCGCCAGGGGTTCAAGTCCTCCCCGAGGTTCAATCAGTTGGCCCGATCACGCTTTTTTTCCCCTGAGGCTTGATCGCAATGACCCACCCTCCCCCCCGTAATTCAGAATTTTTCCTTTTTTCCTCTGCCGAACCCTTCTCAGTAGAACCTCCGGCGGTATTGCAATATCAGGCCTTTTCGGGCAAGGCTACGTACCCCTCTTTGGCCCCCCCAAAGATCCTGAATTTGAATAGTCCCACGTTCCCACGGCACCCCCTTCATTGTCGATTCACACGCCTTTATGACCTCTTGAGAGGTGTAGCATTGTGTTTTGTCATGGTTTTTCGCCTGGATGAAATTGCTATCCCCCCTTCCTTCTGTCAGCCTGGCGTGAAGCTGGGACTTCCTCAACCACCAGTGCTCGCTTTTCGCTTTTTTGTTCAAAAACATGGTTCAAGTCTTCCAGTTTGATGCGGTATTGGAACTATTCATTTTTGCCCTCTGTACAGAGCTTTTTTTTCCCCCTCGCCCGATTTTTCTCCGAACGAGTTTAAAAACTTCCTTTCAGCTTCTTTCCATATCCCCTTTTTGTCTTTTTTGAGCAGCTTTTCTCGCCCCGACACGTCCCGATTTGCGTTTTTCTTTTAATCCTATCTTTCTGTTACACCACCCTTAATATTGCAGTAGGCCAGGCCCTAGACTAACAACAGCCCCTCCGCCACGGATGTACTTGACCAGTTGCCTTTTGTATCTTAATAGGTGTGACAATTTAAGACGGCTCTCTCCTTCCTTTGTTCCCCAGCGTTAGTATCATTCCTCTTTTTGGAAAGATCCAGCCGTTCGGCTTCCCATCACAATTCCATTTTCCTGATCCCTCGTTTGCAACCCACCTACCGCCCCTGCTACGTGCCTTTCCGCCCTTGAGTAAGGTTCCCTTGCTGATAATCCTCCCTTATTTGCCCCTAGCCAGCGAGCTGTCTTCAGGGATGTTTTTTATTTGCTCACCTCTGTCCTGTACTGTATTCTCGGGCGTGTCACCGTGTCTTTTTTCCCTTAGCACAAAAGAAAAGCATCTACCAACACCCTTCCTCTCTCTCGTACTCTTTTTTGTGTTGTTGAGGCTCTCTATGGTGTTGATATATTTGCGTGGTTACCCCCCTTTCGCTGGTTTTGATGCAGTTTTAGTTCGAGCGGAGATTCGGAGGCACCCCCCCCGTTCTCCCTTCCCAGCTAGAGGGATACATGGCTCTCCTGTTGTAGTTCTTTCATTTCCCCCTTCCTCGCCCCTCCTCAGTTGGGCAATCCTGATGCTATTCCGCGTTTCTAACAGCGAACGTTCCCAACTTTTTGTCTCCCTTTTAGTTGAACGGAGGAACTCAAACCCAATCCGGGTTTTTCTTCCCTATTTGTTAGCGTTCCCCCACATGACGGCCTCTTCTCCGTAGTAAACCTGTTTTTTGCCGTTTGGTTGTTTTTTTTTTTACCAAAAATCTTCCTTCCCTGACTGTTTCATCAACTTTTCGTTATTTTGAGCTTTTCTGATTTCACGAGATGCCCCCTTCTCCCCAATCCTGTCATTTTTTGAACCAAGATCCTTCTTTAACCCGCTGATGCAACTCTTGCTGTTTAGTGGCTTTTGTCCAGTGTCACCAATTTGCCAATGGAAGTTAAAGACCATTCCCGCGCATGGCTCACCCCCGCCCATAGCCCATCGCGCTGTGACTCTCTCCACAAAATTCTTTTGTATAATTGATAGATTTTTAAATTTATAATCTTCCGACCTCATCAATTGAATCTCCTTAACACTTTATGACCAGCTCCCCCAGCTTCTCATGTGTAGGATCGTTCGGTTCCCCCTCCTTGTCCTCCGTATACCTTTGGGGGGACTCCCCCCATTCGTCTTTTCCAACATAGCAAACGCTTCTCCACCTTCTCCCTAGTTCCTAGATCAAAGGCTTTTTTCGTCCATTACTTCGTGTCTGCCTTCCTATTTCCAGCTCTTTTTTTTCAAGATGGTAGCTTTTCGAGCGTGAGTAATAAACCATTCTGCTATTTCCCAACGGGTTTTACGACGGGGCCAGCGTCTTTTCCCAGTTCGTGATAAAGACCCCAAGGGATGGGTTTTTTTCCATTGCGGATAACATCCGGTCCACATGTCACTCTTGCCCTACGTTTGATTTCACACCAATAGGAGGGAGACTTTTTTCACCCCTGTCTTCCTCTCCTTCAATCGTGACCAAACCTTCTTTTTTCCACCATATCCATTTTGCTAGGGTTCTTCTTTTTTTCACGGTGGAGTGAGAGGCACTTCTCCCCCCCCCCCCAACTTGATCTATATGCGATCTTCTTTTCTGCCTTTTTCCTCTTTGTTGCTGGGAAGATCGGGTTCATTGGGATCTATTAAAAGCTATAAGATCGATTCCTGTCTCATCCCCTGACTTCTGCTTTTTTGACATATTCATTCCCCTCCCCCTTCTTTCCCGGAGCCTGGAATCTCTCTTCCCCTTGAGTCCATTATGCGTCTTGGCTTTGTTTTTCACTCCCTCTTCTCTGGTTGGAAAATCTGGTTACAGATCGCTGCTTGGCCAAGTCTGTAGTTTGAAGGCGACCACCCTTGGTCGATAGTTCTGGTTTCTCTTCCCCTCCTTTCGCGGCGCAATACCTCCCCCCCCGCGTCCCCATCTCCCTCGTTTTTCGTTTTTTCGCTTTTTATGAGATCAAACCCTTGCACACTTCAGTTGGAAGCATAAACAAGAACCTTTCTCACCCCAAGATGTTTTCTTCGGTCCTTCCCCTTCCCTTTTCCATTCCCTGGCGTACGGTGCTTTCTGAGAGGGTTCATATTGAAAATCGTCGGCTGTGTGCGGAGGCGCAACGTAGTTCTTATGTTGGATTCGAGGTGCAGTCAATCTTCCTTTCCCTTCTCTTTTTCGAGAACCTTTAGCTTTGATTGGTGATTCAAAGTTTTCCCTTTGCTTGAAACCCACGAGTTTTTAATTTTTCCCCTTCCTCCTGTTCAGTCCCCCATCCTCTTTCCAAGGAAACCCAAAGCTTTTTCCACTGGGCGGAAGTGCAGCCTTTACGTTTTACTCCTCGTAATCCTGCATCAATTTTCTTGTTCCCCGTGACTGCCCTCTCTGCAAAAGAGAGCCGTCTTTTCTGTGATTTTTTC
>Ga0179593_1362397_pt1 | contig 10602 bp, 13 predicted proteins | sample CZODoug2_1_08_16_FD_185931 | JGI IMG/M metagenome (GOLD analysis project Ga0179593, IMG submission 185931) | Vadose zone soil fungal communities from Angelo Coast Range Reserve, California, USA - CZODoug2_1_08_16fungal (PacBio error correction) | ecosystem: Environmental > Terrestrial > Soil >... | reverse complement strand
CTTTGTTCTCGGGTGTTTGAGTGGTCGCGCCCATTTTCCCTCTCTTCTCTTTTTCCCCCCCTGGCCTTACAGCGGGTTCCCATTAGTTCGGATGATGAGAGTTTTTCGTTTTTGGGGTGGTCCCACGAGTGATGTTTTTCCCTTTGGTCCTTTTTTCCTCTTTTTTTTTTTGGCATCCCCCTTCCCTCTTTTTTTCTTCATTTTGGGGACGTGTCGTGGTGGAGCAGGTGATTCGGTTGCGCTGATTTTTGGTTTTTTTTGGAGGGTCGTCGGTCATTTGTTTGCCTTCGGTAGGTTTTACTGACCCTTCCCAACGGTGTTTGAGTTTTTTGCATGGTTTTTTGCCGATCCTCCTGCGGTCTTGTGGGAATGTCCGGACGTAGTGCTGTCCTGAAACCTCCCTTAATGGGTTGCGGCTCGCTGTTCCTGCTGGTGCTTCGTATCTGTTGGGTTTTTTGTGATTTTTTTTCTTCTGTCGGTAGTCTCGCGGTGTCGCGTTTTGTTCATCTGACAATTTCCTGAAGTTGGCTTCGTCATGCGGGGTACCTTGGTCTTGACCTATGATTTACGATGCTCCTCTCGGACCCGTTTGGTTTTCCACCCCTCCAGTAGTCGCCCCTCTGGTTCCATATTTGGTGATTCACGTATCCCTACACCTGTATGCCTTTTGATTCATTTTTTCCTTTCATTCTGTCCCAGGCCCCTTGTGAGAATTCCCCCTCTGAATTTGTTTTTTTTTTAATCTCTTGCTGGTTCCCCTCTTTTGCTGCCTTCCGCCCCTCCTTTGCGGTTTCAGGACGGGTGAAGCCCGTTTTTTTGTTCGAGAACACATCCCTACTCTGTGGTTCTTAACCAAGGTCCAGTCCTTTTCCCTCTTTTTTTTCTTGGTCCGTTCGAGGCCCATGATTTGGCCCGGAACGGTCGAGGTAGCTGCCGCCTTCGTTGCTCCCGGAGCGTTCTTTTTCTTCCGTCCACTCCGTCCAGTGAGCTGTTTTGCCACTTTCCTTTAATTTCTGGTTTTGTTTGCTCGGTTGGTCTGAGGCCCACAGGGCACGAGTCGAGGTTGCCTTTTTTCCGTCCCCCTTTCTAGGTACGTTTCCTCTTTTCTTCCGAGCTCAAAGACGGAAGCCTGACCTGTCATCCCTTCATCCAGCCTTTTGTCGTGGTGACAACCCACCCATACCATGCACAGGCATGGTCCCTTTTTCAGGTTTCCTTTATTTTTTTTGTCTGTTTTGTGTTGATATCTTTCAAACTCCCCTTTCCAGGGAAGATTTTTGTCCCCCTTCCCGTTTTTTCCCCCTGAGGAATAGAGGCACACAGTTAGTGGTGTGATCCCAGGTTTTGCCCTCTCCTCCTTCCTGGTTCCCCCTTCCCGATTCCCCCTCTTGTTCCTACCCCTGGCGATTTCTTCCCCCTGTTTTTTTTCGTCGGGGCTCCCCCTTTTTTTCCCCCATTAAGAGAAAACAACATGTGTTTCCATTTGGGGCCATCCCTCCTGGGCCTCAGTTTTTCTTTGCGAACGTAGCCGTTTTTTTCTATCTCAGTCGCGCATGGCCAATCCCGGTCCTCCCGTTGACCCCCGCGCTTTTCAGTACTTTTTTTGTTTTGAGTCTTTTCCTTTTTTAGGTACCCCGGGGAAGCCTCTTAACTCTTGCGTCTCTCGGACCAACACCGCCTCCAGTATGGCTTCTAGAGAGGACTTATGATCCCGCCTCTTTGCTTTTTCTGGCACATACGCAACGAGATGGTTTTAGCCCCCTACCCTCCATTTATTTGAAGGCCCTTTTGGGGTTGAAGAGTGCGTACGCCCGGCGTGAGCTCCGCCTGGACAAATCTCCTTTTCCTCCTGACCCTGGGAAGAATCCTTGCTGCCTTTTTCTCTCTGGTGCTTTGCCCCCCTTTAGGAATGTGTGCTCCGCGTTCCGTTTTTATCTCTGGTTCCTCCCCAAAAACCAGCTGCGAGTTTCTTTTGTTTTTGCGTCAGGAGGCCCGCGCGCGTTTTTTTCTTCGCCTCGTCTTTCCCCTTAAGTACCCCCAGAATAGAAAGAACTGATCAGTTTTTCCACTGACCCCTTTCACAGTCCTATGTCCTTGGCCCATGGTCTATCTCCCTTCAACAACTGCTTTTGCAAGAGGTAACATTTTTTCCCGTCGTTTTTTGCTGAGCCTATTCTCCCCCCGGCTTGATTTGTAGCGATCCAGAGGAAGAGGTCAACTCTACATTTAGTGCATACTTGTTCGGTTAGGGTTTTCTTTTTTTGGATGGTCCTTTGCTTTGCTTCTTCTCCCCCTTTGCACCCCGATTCCCGCGACGGTTTTGGAGCTGTCGTAGGCCCAGAGGCCTTCGTGGTCCCTCCCCCCTTCTCATCTCTCAGGGGCCGTGGAACAATTTTTTTACATCTTGCCTAGGTTCTTTGATTTTCCCTAACCCCCAGCTTGCGTCCCACGCCCCCCCTTCGAGGAAGCGGGTCGCCGGACCAGAAAGGGCCCTGCCCCCCGTTGGTTCGTCCCTGTTTTTTAGGAGTTTTGCTTTTTTCTTCTCGCCCGTTCTTTTTTTCCTTTTCCGTGACGCCAGCGGCTGTTTCTATGGGAAATGCGATGACAATAGAGCAGTTGTTCCCCCCCTGGCCCTTTCTCCTTACGACCTTCTAGACTGTTGACGTTCGGCCCTGGTCATGTGGCTCGTTGTTTTCCTTCGACAATTCTTTCGTCCCCTGCGCAGCACCACGGCGCGCCGTGACTGTTGTACCTGCGTTCCGTCAGATGCCCCTTTGCTGCCTTTTTCCCGTGTGTGCTGTGTTTAGTAAGCGCTTCCCCCACCGTCTCTGAAGGCCGGGGCGCTTGTATATCTTTTTTAGTTTTCCAAAACCCTGTTTTTTTTTCGTGGGGTTTTTTCTCGTGCACCACCCCCACCATTTGTAGTTCCCCTTTTTGCCAAAGGAAAAACTTTTTTTCACGCGTTGGATTTTCCAAACCGGTCTTCCTGTATCTGTTCGCAGTTAACAAATACCATTTTCAGTATGGTACCCCCAACCCATTTTTTTTTTTCCTTTTCTTTTCTTTCAGGCAGCAAGTCCCAGGAAGTTTTCTTTCCCTGTTGTGAACCCAGCCGTCTTGCCCCTCTCCTCTTTCGTCTTCCCCTTTCGGTGGGTACTTGTTTTAGCCACTGCGCATTTGTTTTCTGCGGTCCTTCCCTTCTCCCCACCCGCCTTTTTTCCCCTTTCCCTGTCCTGATTCGCTTGCGGTTGTGAAGAAGGTTTTTTTTCTGGTTTTTTTCGCTCGGTCAAGTTTTATCCCTATCCCTCAGTCTTCCATGTCTTTTCCTTCGTTTCTTCTGACATGTGGCTTGGAGATGAGTCCCTTTTTTTTTTTTTTTGTTTGGTTTTCCCCCTTCTTCTTTTAACCTCATCCCGTTGTTTTTTTTTTCCCTCTGACTGATAGTATTACCAGGATCTCTGGCCTTGTTGCGAAAAGGCTTTTCGACAGACATGGCCGGTTTTTGCTTTCCGGATTTTTTTTCCCCCCGGTGCATTTTTTTTTTTTCTTCATCTTTGCCGCCGTTCCAAAACCGGTCAGCATTTTGTTTTTTGCCCTGCAGCGCATTCATCTCTCCTTTTCCGCCAGTTACGCATTTTGCAAGATTACGTCGTTTCATTATTTTTTTTTGGTTTGGTTTCTTCCTGAACCGTTTTTGACAGTCCAGGGGATCTTTTTTCTAGACGGCTCGTTCTTCTTCTCCGGTTTTGGCCCTCCCAGTGGTCTTTTCCCCTACACTCCTGCTGCTTTGCTGATGTGATCGGCTCGGAACTTACTCTTGTTTTTGCATTCACTTTTCTCTTTTTCTGTTTTGAGAACCTTTTCCCTACTTATACCTTTCCTGCCTCACCGTTTTCCCCCCTTTTTGTTTAGGTTGAGTTTTTTTAGTTTAATGTCTGGGTGTGTGTACCTGCCCTTCCCCCCCCCCCCACTATTCCAGGGTTGTCTCGTATCCAATCGCCCTGGGACTTTGGGATCATTGATTAGTGCGTCGGCTTTTATCCCCCAATCAGACGTCATGTGTCTAGGTTGCTTTTCTTTTTTTGTAGCTGTTCCATGATCAAGTGTTTTTACATTCCCTGTTTCGTCGTGGGACCCCATGCTTGGAGGTCTTATAGCCCTATCTCTGTTTCTTTTATATGAACGCGTTTTTTCGTGCTTTTTCTCCCTTTTTGCGCGATCGGAGTTTCCTCTCTTGCGCTGCGTCTTTTGAGTCGAGATAGGTGTTCTCTTCATGGACCCCCTTCAGCCCCCCCCCATAGACACCCTCTGCTGTCACATGTTTTAACGTTGCGTTTTTCGTCTTTTTGCCTTAATGCCTGCCCTTCTTTTTCTTCTTTGCCCCCTGTCAAGAGGGGCCCGTGCTTTTTCCCACCATTTTTTTTAGTTTCTACCTCGACGGGTTTTGTTCTTTTTCGCCTCTTTTTCGGGCTTCCATCCCCAGGCCGCCGTCGTTTTTTTGGATTTGTTTCTTTCCCTTTCGATCTTCTTTCTGGCTCAAAGGATTTCCCGTGGGCCTTCTACTTTTCACCCAGCTCCACCTGGAACCCTTCCCGGCGTAGGTGTGTGATTTGGCTTTTCTTTCGGGTCACCCTTTTTTTTTGGTGGCACTCCCACCAGCTACCTTTCTTTTCCCTGCAAGTCGGTCTCCCAGTAGCGTTCTGCGGCTGTTTTTTGTTGTTTCTTTGTCTCCAACCCCATGATTTTTGTTTGGATTATGGTCAATCACTCCCCGCGAGATGGTGCTTCCGGTGTTTGCACTTTTTGTTGTATGAATTGGTTTTCTTTTTTTCGGTACTTTTTTCTGGCTTTATGCGATTCTGCCGGTGGCATTTTTGTTTTGTTTGAGCTTGTTTTTTAGCAGTTATTTGTTTTCCCGACTTTATGGGAATTCAGGGCTCCGTCTCCGCTTCCCCCTCCAACGGAGAGTTGCTGACTTCCGGGGTTCCTTTTTCTTTCGCCCCGCTTTTGATTGTTTCCCCCCCCCCCCTAGCTTTCCCCCTACTGGCAGAAAATCTTCTTGAAATCGAGGACGTCACTCTGCAGCTGATTCCTTCTTTGAGATTCTGCTGCGACTTTGGACAGATTTGACCCTTTTTTTGGCTTTCCATGTAGCTAGACTTGGTCGGGTCAGTTTTTGGTGTTCCGTCCCCCTGCTGGCGGATTCCTGTCCCGTCTTTGTTTTCTTTTTGTGGGTTTTACTGCCCGTCTCACCAGCGTTTTTGAGCTTGACGACATCAAAGTCGGCCCTATTTTTTTGGACATACTGCATCTTTTTTTGGATTTCGAGTCTGACTTCGGCGGGTTGGTTTTTTTCCCACGTTGGCTCGTGAATTACTTTTTTTTTGTTGACCCCCAATCCGTTTTCGCCCTTTCGCGCAGGATCTTCAGTCCCCAATTTCCTTCCCCTGCGGTCTCGGATACCGATATGGCGGTGTTTTCCGTAGAATTATGATTTTGCTTCCACGTTTCTTTCCTCCTTTTTAGGAAGCGTTGACCAAACTTTTCCAGTTCGTAACCCGTGTTGATAGTTGTCTTTCTGTGTCTTTCTTTTTTCGAGATTTTTGTTTATTTGTGTCTATACTTTCTTGCTGTTGTACGCTGATGCGGTTTGATTTGGGCGGACCCCTTTTTTAAATTTCTGATGGTTTTTCTTCTACAAAATCTGTGGGTGGGTTTTCCCCGGTTCCTCTCCCCCACTTTTTCTTTCTTCTGTCCTGGGCAGGGAGTCTTTTCCTGATTCCCCTCATCCGCTTTTTCCGAATTTGTCACTTTTCCTGTGCCTCCGCCAGGCCCTCTTTTTTTAACCCAAATTTAGGTGTGTGTTAAAACTTTTTCCTTGTTCTGGTTTACTTTGTGACTGACGCCTTTTTCTCGTTTGTGCCGAAATCATTTTGACTGTGTTTTGACCCCCCTGACCCTCCTGGGGAACATAGGTTTACAGTAGATGACCTTCTGGCGCCCCCCAGGCCCCTGTCTTTTTTTTTTTTACTTCGTTTTATATTTCCCCCCTTTGTCGGCCCCTGCGTTTTCTGACCCCCTTCCTCCCCTTTCTTCCGGTGTTTTTCGTTTCGACATTCTAAGATGACTGGCTTGCTTTGATTGGTTTTCTCTGAGTTCCCAGTCCCAGATAGACATTTGCTGCTTTTTCCAGCGCGGTCCCCCTCCTTCTTACACCCCTTTACCTTTTGGCAGTGATTGGCCCGGTCCATGGAGGTTCGGAGCTTCCCCTTGGCCTCGTGATTTGTCCAGACATTTGTTCTGGGACGAAAGATTGGTCCTTTCTTTTCCTTCTGTGACCATTTTAGCGATTTTTTTAAATCGTTGCTCCCCCAAGGCTCTGGCCCTTTGAACTTTTTTTTCCTTTTTTTTGGCCGACCAGACTGCCCTTGTCCCCCTCTCCCTCGATTTAATAATCCCATGTTACCCCGGATTGCTCCCACTTTTCCCTGTTTGACTTTCTGCTGATCCCCTTGCGCTTTTCCAACGTTTGGATCCTCTTTTCCGTTGTACTGCTAATTTATTCCCTCCCTTGTTCGTAATTTGGGGACCAGCTTGCTGACTCTACTCGCGGCCGTCCCTCTTGGGCCGTTGGTCATCGACATTCGTTCGTAGAACTCCTTCCCCCGCATTTTGGACCTTTCTTCTGTCTTTTTTTTTTCCCCCCCCTCTTTTTTTTCTCTGAACGGAATGGAGCTCAAGCCCCGATTTACTCCTTCCTGCATCCGCGCCTTTTGACTTGCTCCAACCTTGCAAGTCCCCTAACGTTTGCTCCCGTATTTTTTTTCCACTCCCCTCTTTCTGGCCCACAGGTGCGACCACGTCCGTCCTTTTCAAACCGTCCTTCCTATTGGTTCCCCCCCCCCATGACGCCGACAGAAGCGACTTCTTTTTCAACCCAACTTTTGGTTCGCTGGATCTTTTTTTTTAGTACAATTTTTGTTGTTTACTTGCTCGTCCCCCGAATCTAATTCGTTTTACCACATGACTCCCTTTTTATTTTGTTGTGTGTTTGATGAGATCACCGTGGATTTTTTTCAGTCTGGATCTTGCACTACGCGTTGGTTTTTTCATCTCTCCCAGTTTAATCACCATCTCCCTGGTTCGCAGGAGAGCTGTTTTAGGCGCCGTTCGGGTTTTTTCCCCAATGTCTGGACTGCGTTTTGACGGGGACTTTTTTGATTCACATTTTCCCCCAGAGAAGGGTGCGTTTTTTATTCTCTGTCGATCTGGTGTCTTCACCTTTTTTTTCATTGGTCTGGTTTCCTTGATTGTTTCGTTGAATCTTTGGCGGCTGTTAGTTTTTCGTTAGAGTTGTTGCCCTTCTTTGTGAGTTTTCCTTCCCGTGGACCAATTGACTTTTCTTTTTTCTCCTTCCGTTGGCCCGGGGGATGTCGAAGTTTTTGACTCTTTTTTTTTGATCCCCGTCCCGGCCGATCGGTAGATCTCGTTGTGGTTGTTTTCTTCGCCTCCCATTTTGTTTTGCTTTTCGAGTTTTTTTTTTCTTTCCCTTTTGCTTTTCCTCTGAAGGTGATCTCTATCCAGTTCTCCCTTTTGTTACAGATTGTGGGTACTGCGTCAAGTTAGTATTCCTGCTTTGGTCCGCGTCCCTCTCCGGGGTAGTTTTTTTTTTTCAAAAATAGTTTTTTCTTTTCATTTCCTACTTGGGCATTGGGTCTTTTTTTCTTTTTTTTCCCCCTGAGTGGATTTTTGATGTATGTTGAAGACCGATGTGTTGTCTTCGCCCCCCAGGGATATTCCTTTTTTCCCGTGAGACCCTCCCGTAATTGCAGTTGCTTCTTCATTTCACGGGCAAGCAATTGTTTGCCTTCCCTCCTGTCCTGGGGTGGCGTTCTTTGTCCCCGCCGCCTTTTGGCGACACATCCCACTTTTTCCGGCTCTTTGGGACTTTTTTATTTTTCGGGACCGTCACCCCTTCCCTCCTTCTTTGCAGGCGGCGAGACTGTCTTACTTTCTTTTGTCAACGTAAGCCTCGTTCTGTTTAAGGAGTTCGCGAGGGCTCCCGTCTGTTGCCGGCCCTTACTCCGACTTCTTCAAGACTGGCCGTGCGAGTTTTTTCCCTTTCAGGTCCTTTTGCCGGTCGAGGTCCCACCCCTCCCCTACGCTTGGCGGGTTGACAAACCCCTGTTTTTTCCCGTCGTAATATCCTATTTCTTTCTTTTCAGTGCCTGCGACAATTCCCGTCCCATCATCCCCCTCCTTTTCTTTTTTCATGTCCATTCCACAATTTTTTTCGACGGCGTGCATTAGTTGGTGCCCTGTGGTTTCTTGTCGCGCTCTTTCCTTATTTTTCCCACGTCCCCTTGCTTTGGACTATCGCCTTGGGCCTTCCTTTGTTTCCACTCGCCTGAAGCCATTTAGGGTGTTGTAATGGGTCCCCTCTTCGACTTTTGATGTCCTGTCCCCGGGCGTCATTCCCTGGTCCCCCCATCGCATCCCTTTTTCAGGACAGTTTTCGATTCTTCGTTTTTTTTTTAATCTAGGCGTGATCAACACTTTTCGTTCTTGTTTTTTTCATCTTTGTTTCCTGGCCCTAATCTGTTTTTTCTTCCGTTTCGCGGCGAAGCAGTCTTTTTTTTGCCCGTCCGTGCGTCTGTGCGTCTCCATTCCTGATTCTGGACCTTTTGCCGCTCTCTGCGCCTCTCTGTTTCTCAACCGTTCCTTTTACCGTAAGGGACGTCCGTTTTGGCTCCTCTTCGACAACCCCGCGCGTTTTCTCCCTGTTTGCTTCTTTGATTTCATCCGATTATCGCTTCAGGTTGTCTTCCCCCATACGTGACGCTTTCTCCTTCGACCCCCAAGCTGATCTTTCACGCCCCTCCTGCGGTACCCCCCCCGCGTTTACTCCCCCCCTTCCCTTGTCCTGCCCTTTTTTCCCTAGTGGCCAGGATGTTCCTTTCCTTTTTTTTGATGTTTTGTTTTTTTTTTTTTTTCGTTTTTTTTTGTCTTTTGCGACGTCCCGGCGCCGATTTTCCTTCTTCAGTGATCTCCCTGGTTTGTTCCCTCCCCACCTGGCTCCCTCGGGGTCATTCCCCGCTTTTTTTACTTCTCCCAATGTGCGGCGTTTTGGGGTTCGGACGATCACCTCTGGTAAATCTCACCCGAACTTTTTCACACTTTGACACTGCTCCAGCTAATAACTGTTTTCACCCCCATGTTTGCTCTGACTCAACTCCCGCCCCTTGACGTCCCTCCCCATGGCATTTGAAAAGCGGTTCACTCGCCCGGTACTTTTCGTGGCTCTTCTCCGGTATTCCCCACCTTTCTTGCTCTTGTGCGCTAAAAGTTGACGGTAGTCTACGCAATTTTCCTTTCATTTCGGCTTCCGCTCCGACGGTTAGCCTCGTGCCTTGCCCTGGTTTTTGGCAGGGACTGCACATGTTGACCAGCTGCCTCTGCCCTTTTGTCTTTTGCTCTTTGTTTTAGTAGCAGGGCCACCAGTCTGAATTTTTCCCTTTCAGATTTCAAGGCCGTTGCCCCACTTTGACTCCTCTTCGGACGGGCGGCCTGTTGGTTTGACCATCGCGAACTTTTGGAATCCTTCATTTTCTTTTCCGCATGTCAGTCACTTGGTGTCCAGGAAGTTGCCTCTCCGGGGTTTGGCCGTTCGGACGTGAGACCTTGCCTTGCGTCCTCGTTAAAGACAAACCTTTTTTTAACCCCTTTTCCTGGCATCGCGTGTGTGGAGACCGCCATTTCTCTCGTCCCCTCGTTTTCTTAAGTGACGCCGCGCCCCCTTACTCCTTCACCTCGCATCTTCTCCCCGTTTCAGTCAGCGTACCCGGATTTTGAGCTCTGTGCGCGTTCGCTTTTTTTTTTCAGGGCACCCGTATTTTTCCTCAAAATTTTTTGCCCCCCGTGACCCTGGGAAATTTTCCCCCGTCGCCGATACTAGTATTCACAACGCTGGGGGTCGTCCTTTTTTTTTTGGTTTTTTCAGGGTCCCCTGCGTCACTAAGTTTTTACCATTCCTTTTTTCCGTTCGTCTTCATTCGCGCACTGCGATTCTTTTTGGTGTTGTCATTGTTTTCTCTTTCCACCCCCCCACATTTTATTCCCCCGCACCCCACCAACAAAAACTGTTTGTACGGTGTTTTCTGCATAACTTGTACTCTTTCTATGAGCAGTTTTCCCCACCCCCACGACGGCAGGCAAGTTTTCTTGCACCACCCCCCTTTGATCCCAGCGTAGATTTCTAGCCTTTTTTTTTTCGGTTTGCAAGTTCCCCTCCCTTGAGTTCGTTTTTTTGTTCTTTGCGGAGGTCCACCTGTCCTCGATTGTGATTGCAGAGGAGCTCCCACCCCGCTTCCTTTTCTTCGGGTCACTTTTTTTTTCCATAAGCCTTCCCTTAACCTCCGGCGTTGACCTCTTGCGGCTCTCGATGATTTTGACGTTGCTGGGGATGCCGGAGTTTTTTTGCTTTTGTTCGGGTCTTAGCTAACATTTTTTTTTTTCCCATGGAGTTCGATCTTCCTCCTTTCCTGAAGGTCATTTCCCGTTTTTTTATCAAGTTCCCGTCCCTTTTTGCTCGATTCTGATCGA
>Ga0179593_1556182_pt1 | contig 10603 bp, 12 predicted proteins | sample CZODoug2_1_08_16_FD_185931 | JGI IMG/M metagenome (GOLD analysis project Ga0179593, IMG submission 185931) | Vadose zone soil fungal communities from Angelo Coast Range Reserve, California, USA - CZODoug2_1_08_16fungal (PacBio error correction) | ecosystem: Environmental > Terrestrial > Soil >... | reverse complement strand
CATGAGTTTTTTCACAGTGATGCGTGTTTCTTTGAAAGGAGCTGAGTGCGACCCTCAGCATTTCCGCTGGAGGCTTCCTTCCCTCCTGTTGACGGACTTACTTCCACCTCCTTCTTTTCCTCGATTATGAAACGTGTCTTGTGTTCTCCTTGGATGCGCTAACGGATGAGAAAGTTCTTGGACCTTTGACATTCAAGCATTTCTTTGTCTTCCCTTTTAATAGTTGATACCGCCATTCCCGGCGTGATTGTTTCATTACAACGCACCTCCCCTACAGCGAGCGCTCCGTTGGACTAGTTCCTTTGCGCCTTTTTAGCGGATTGAGAACCTTCCCCCCCGGTGGGAGGGAATACCTCCTTTTCACCTCTTTTTTGTTGTGACCATTTCCCCACATGCCTTTGGTGTTTGGGTTGAGTCGTTTTTTTCTTTTTCCGCTCATCCCTTTTGCTTCGAAGCGTTCTTTTTTTCTTGATGGGACGGTTTCAGCTGTCCTTTTTTCATCACAATCAAAACGGCCTTCCCCTTCGGCTTTATGGCTGGCCCCTCCCTTACCCGATTTTCTCCCAAAGGGTTTCAGCAGTCCGTTTAACTGTATTTTTGACCTGAACCCTTTAACTCGGGGGATTCACTCACGGAGAAATTGTTAATTCCGCCCCCGGATTTCCCCACCAAGTGCCTTCTTGATGAGCGTCACCCAATTTTTTTACACTCCTTTTTCAAACTCTTTTCCTTTTCGCGTAAGGAGTGTTTCCCCTCATTACGGCGGGTGTTCTCTTTTCTGATAACTTCCCAGTCTTTTCCTCTTCCCTCTTTTTGCCGGTACTGTCACCAGACCCTCTAATAACTTCCCCCTGAGTGCCGGGTTGCTTCCAGGTTCAGCAGACCGACCCTCTTTGAACCGGCAGGCGGGAAGTTCCCCGCCGAGGGGTACTTAGAATCTCTTTCTTCTAGTCGTCTGAAACTCCCTTCTTTTTAATTGACGCCACCTCTCATCTTTCCCCCCTGCTTCCCGCCGCAACAACTCGCCTTCGATTGATGACGTTGGTTGTTCTTTAGGAATCGAAGGCGCCGCCGCTTTCTTGAGAAAATCCTCCTTTTGTCGCTGGTTATTGGATTTCCCCTTCCGCAGCTTAGAAGGGGGAGGGACCCCCACGAATCGAGGTGATTTCACCTTCTTGTTTCCTGTTTCACTTGGAGTATCTCCTTTGCGCGAGCGGGCGAGCGTCCTTTTGGTGCCTTTCTTCCAGCCCCTCTCAGTCCTCCTTGGATTTTTCTTTGCCTCTCCGCCGCCGAAGCCCTTGACGCCGCTGTGTTTATTCCCGCCGAACATCCACTCGAGAGGTTCCGGCCGTTCTTTGGCAAATTCAAATCCCCTCTCTTTTTCGCGTTTAGTTTTGTTTTGCGTTTCTCGCTCGATTGTGTGCGGTTGTTTTTTTTCCAACCAACTGTTCCCGAAGCATCCGAAACTGGGCTTTTCTGAGCGTTCGGCCGTTGCTGGTCTTTGAAGCCGCACGGCATTTCCCGTGCCTGGCATCGGTACCTTCTTCTTTATTCCATTCTGCCAACTCGCCGGAACTGAACATTTGTTCCTCTTTTTGTCTAATATTTCTCTTGTTTCGGTTGATAACCGGTGAGAGGCCGGCCTTTGCGAAGGGAATGCGCGCGCTTTTCTCCGTCTTTTTTTTTTTCTGGTGGTTTTGTTAATTCGCTTCTTTGGCGCTGACGGGACACAGGTTTGCAGCACTTTTTCCTTCCAACGATTCGAACGGCGCGGATTTTTTTGTTGATTGATATGGGTTTCGGCTTTCTTGTCTGTCTCATCTTTCTTTTTCGTTGCCCCCGCGTGTGCCTGGAAAATCCCGTTGACCTGAAAATTGAGAGCTCGTTCCACTATCCGGGCGCTTTATCGCGGCACTTTTGAGGAATGCGAGGGACGGTTTCTTTTGCGTAGGAATTTTTGACTTGCCCTTCGATGCTTTCCCTCCCACGCCGAGCTGAATTCCGGGTTGGGAAAACGCTGACTCCCCCTCTTGCGTTTGCCTCCAGCTTCTTTTTGCCTTTCACGCTAGAAGAACTCGTGTAGTCAGTTTTGACCTGTACCACTTTCGGCGCGTCTCCAGGTCATTGAGGACCCTATTTCGAAAAGCTTCTTTTCTCCTGCTTTCGAGCGGTTGTTTCCTTATACGTGCGGCAAGCCCACCTTTGGCGGGGACGATCTTTTCAACCCGAGCCGGCCCCCTCTCCCCCCGGTGGCCCCTCTGGCAAGTGTCATTCCGTCTTGTACGGAGTTTACTGTGTTCCCGCGGTTGGGCCTTTTCCGAGGCGTTGTATAGTTTAGGGGTCCAAATGATACCTTCCCTCCGAGACGTGGTTTCATTGCGGACTCGGTGCAATCGAGGAGATATCGTTTTTTTGCACTAACTTTTTGTATCCTATGGTTCGCGTGGGGCTTTTGGCCCAGATTTTCTTCTTCCGCTCCTCCTTTCTGTGATCTGACCCGTGAAGTGCGCGGGCGAATTTCTTTTGGTATCCGGTATTTTGCTTTTTTTTGGATATTCCTTTGGTGCTTCTTGTTGCGATTTTCTTTTGTGTGGAGAGAGATCTTCCCCCCGTCAACAAAAGCTCTGATCATCCCCCCCCCCAACTCCCACAATACCGGATACGCCCCCCTTCACTTCGCCGACGCACCTTTGATAAATTTTCGGTCCGCCATCCGTAAGCTGTCCGGCCTCCCCCCAAGATCCCCCCTTGCTGGTTTTTTTTTCCCAAAAAGTTTCCGGTCTTCACGATGCCGATAGTTCGTTTTTTGCAGAGTCCGGCACCGCCAGTCGCTTGTTCTTTTCTTCCCCCCTATCCCGTGGTGAATCGGACTCCTCCCCCCAAGCGCGCTCAATTTCTCGTAAAAAAAACGCCCCGGGACATTTGCATGCGGCCCCCGCCGAATCTGGCTTTCCCCCCCCTTTTTTCTCCTGTAAGCCACCGTCTGCCTTTACCGCGGCTTTCCAAGAAGGAACACCGTGGAAAAGGTTGGTTTGTTTTTTTTTGTTTTTTTGGGTTGGGTTTGGGCCCTTCTCACAGCTTTTCATCTCCAATGACCCCCCTCCGACAGCGCTCGGTTTGCTCTCTTTTACTGGGTAGCGACCCCCTGTTAATTAAAGAAAAATCACCCCCCCCCCGGCAGGATTCTGCTTCCGACGCCGATTTTTCATGATTGTCCCTTGTTTCTTCGCCGCTGCCTCCTTCGTTTTTTCTTGACAAAATCATTCTTCACTCAACATGGGCATCCCCCCCCCCCCCCCCCTGCAGACCGCGCCAGCTTAACCCGTCCCGCGGCACAGCCTTTGCCGCTTTAAAGCGCCTGGATTTTTCTGGTTCTCAAATTCCGTATGGATTTCTTTCCCGCGGGGCAACCCTTTCCCAACGCTGACTCCTCCCCTTCAAGCGCCCGACTCTCCGGCACGCCCTTCCCCCATAAATCAAGCCCCGCGCCTCGTCTTTCCGTGTGCAACCCTGGTGTTTCGAGCGATCCCCCCGTTTTTTCCCCCTACTTGCCGTTTCCCCCCCCCCCCCCCTCGTCAGGGTCCTGCCGCACGTTTCTTTTCGCAAGTCTTCAACGTTAAAATCCGGGCTTTTTCCCTCCCCTTCGTCCCAGCTCCTCTTCTCCTTCATCTGTCGAATTTCAGTTCCGGCGTGTATCTTTTGAATGGAATAACAGCGTTTCGCGGACCGTCTTGCCCCCTTCTTGAAAAGTCCCGTTCTCCACAAATCTCTTTCCAGCCGAAAGCTCCGCCCACCTTGAGCGTTTAGAAAAACCCTGTTTCAAAACACCCATTCACAGTTGTCTCCCTTAATCCGTGCATTCGTTCCCCCCCTCAACCCTCGCGATGATTGATTTAATGGGTTTGTCATGCGGCAGGAACCGATTCTGTTTTATCTTGCGCTAATTTTTCCTGCACTTGCTTCGCTTCTTGCTGCTGCAACCCCTCCCATTCCTCGAGGCCGCAATTGCAGTCTGTCTCCCGGCCACCAAATGGATTTTTTTCCACGCATCGCGCACCGCCTTTGTCTGATTCACCAGGTTCCACTCTTTGGAAATCACCTCTTTGAAGATCTTTCATTCGCAGCGCGTTTTTTTAAATAATCAGCTCCCCCCTTCGGCTTTTTTCTCCCCCCCATATCTCCTTTGCTTCCGATCCTCCCCCCCCGCATCCTTCTCTTACTTTTTTTTCTTTCCCCTGGGTGCGACCCCCGTAAGAATGCGTATCGTTGGCGTCAATTCCGACCCGGTAGACCTCCCCTTTGAGCTTTTTTGCTTATTCGGCAGTCACACGTTTTTCTAAGACACTCCTCTTTCATTACCCTCCCCTTTTCGGTTTTCCTGAAACGTTTTCGGTCTTTTTTTGAGTGGCCGTCACCTCATTGAGTGATTCATGCAGTCAGGTCTGGTTCATTCCCCCCAACTCTAAAAGAACGCATACTTATTTATCACGATCTTCCACAGCAGACCTGCACTCCGTCCTCGCCCACCGAAATAGTTTTTAATAATGTTTTTTGACCGCTCCCCCCCCGTCGTATTCACATTGGTCCCTACCAGCTTCTGAATCAAGTTTTCCCGGATTCCCTTTTTCGTTTCAACAGCCTCCCCCCCCTCTTTTAACGCTTCTTTCTATTTCGACAAAAGGATTTACTTAGATGGTTTCACCGACATTCCTTCCCACCCCCATCTTTTTTCGTTTTTCTTATGACTTCGCCAGCCTCCCAACTTCTTCAGCCCCCCCTCCCCCGAAGCCCCCTTTCGGTCCCGTTTTTGCGATAACAATCCCCGCGATGATCAAACACCCCCACCACTTTTTGTTTGGGGCCGTCCTCCCCCCATAGGTTCAAAACATCCCGTTGTAGTCCGGCGCGATTCTTGTTTTTTTTTTCCCCCCCCTTTTTTCCCTCCGCGAACCCGTGGCATGCCGACCCGTTCAACAAACCGGCCCTCCCGGTCCCTTGATGGGCTTGTCGGTTTTCCCAACAAATAACTGTTTAAGAGATGGCGGTTCCCTGTGAAAGGTGTCCTTCCTTCCGTCCCCGTCACTTGAATGGCTGCGGCTTCCTTTGGGGGGGGGGAAAAATTTCTTTGCCCAAAAATTTCGAGAACCCTTCCTTTCACCACCTTTCTGATTTGTCCCGGATACTTCTCCCCCCCCAGTCAGTCACGCTTCTCCGTTCTTTATCCCTTTCAATAGCAGTTTCCTTTCCCTTCAGTCAGATGGGCTCACGCAGCGCCGTCCTCCCACGCATCACTGTGAGCGGTTTTTTCTGACGATTGTTACCCCTCGCTTTTTTTTCTAGTTGCCCCCGCTCATAATGGAAACGGCGTCTGCGTCTTTGACTGCGCCCCCTCGTGCCTCTACAGGGTGGATGAAATCCCTTTCTTTTTGCCAAGATCGTGACTTTTCCCATGTGGACCAATTTTTTTTTATTAGCCCGGTTGAGGTTTGCCCTTTTCGAAAGTTTTTTTTTGGAAAATTCTTTGGATTGTGAAATTCCAGTCTGTCCTGGAAGCCAGGGACCCCATCAGTGGCGACCCTTTTGGCGGCGTTCTGTTTGTCTTCCGATACACATCACGCGTGTTTTTTTCCTTGTCGCAGGCCAACGTGGTTTTCGCTTCAAACTTTTTTCACCCAAGTGTGATAGCGCCGGATCTCACACGAGGGGTGTTTTCATCCGAGGGGACGGCAGCATCCTGCAGTGGAGGGTTTTGGTTGTTTTGTTCAATTGCGAGTTGGATTGTTATCGCCCCTTTGCTTTTTTGGGTTATCTTTCTGACGGGTGCCTCTTTCCCCCTTCCCCATGCAACCCGAAGATGGTGCTCGGTCATGAATGGCAGGTTTTCCCCCCGAAGTACCCGATTTTGCCTCCCCCCCCATGCCCATAGTGCCTGGTGAATTCTTAAAACACATCTTCGGGGATTCCCCTCCCTTTACGAGAAAATGATCGGCATTTCTTTGAAGGACGGACGGTGGTTTGTCAAAAAGGGGTAAACCCCTTATTAAAACGATTCGCCCCCCCTTATTTTTTGTTCTCTTGTTCGGTGCTAAGATAAGCCTTTCAGAGGCGTGCTTTTAATCCTGGGGTACGGAACCCCCTCCTTACCTACATCGGCATGACTCCACTCCCCTCGGTGACGCCACATCCGGTCGCCTTGAACTGTTTTGGCAGCCAACGGTTGTTTGCAGTCCCCAAATTCTCAGACGCTATCTCTGCCCCCAGAATAGCGTCTCTTTCTCTTCATGACGCCCACCACCCCTTCTTACGGCTTCCACTTCTCCCCAAATCTGTGACTCGATTGATGACGGGGTTGGTCTTCTCGGACGGCCCTCCTCGATATTGGAAAACTTTGCTACCAGGTGACGTTGTGCATTTTTTTGATTGAAAAAGCAGAACTCCCCCCCTTTTCTTTGAACGTTTGAATTTCTCAGACCTCGAGTTTCTTCTTTCCTACGACCGTGGTGACACTTCTGGACTCTTTTTTCCCCAGGTCTAGGCCTTTCCTCTCGACCCCTTTTCAATTCGAAGCGACGCTGCCCTTATCGAGTGGATGGTCTTTGCCTTCCCAAGAGAAGAACGACTTTCTCCTTTTTCGCGCATCCCTTTTTTTGTGCGGCCATGAACCCTGCTTCTTTCTGCCGCAGGACAATTCAAATCACATCGGAGCGCGGTCTTTTCGGGTTTTTTTAAAGATGGCGCCTTTCCCCTGCATTTCTGCGGTTTAAAAACCCAATTGTGTATCCAGGACCTGTTTATTTTACGAAGGAGCGTTCCGGCTTTTTTGCGTTTGGGAGAAGCCGCCCTTTCCTAACGGACTGGGACGACGTCTTTTTCTTTTCCGCTTTCAGATATCATGCCCTTTACACGCCGGAACTTTTTCTTCTGACTCTTTCCTTCCTTCTCCTCCCCTTCCGTGTGTCGTTGCGTCCTTCCGTCTCGGACGGCCTTTTTTTCCGGGGCGCGCGCTCTGGAAGGACAAGGACAGTTTTTTGTCGTCGAGCGGCTGGAGCTTGCGATTGTTTTTTTGGCACCAGGTTTTCAGACGTTCTCAGCACGATTCGACCTCCCCTTGACTCTTTTTTCTGTCTCTTTGGCTTGCGTTCCTGATTTTTCTTCTTTGGAAGGCGTGCTGGCTCAGCGTTCGGAGGATGTGCCCCGTCCTTTTTTGGTTTTTTCCCTTTCCCCTGCATCCGCGACCCTTCCCAGCGTAGGTCATTTAATCCAGGGCCCCTCTTTCGCGGCCACATGTCTTCTCAGCGGGACGTTTTACCCTTTTTTTGACGCGTCGGCATTTTTTCTTCTGCACCATCACGTTTGAGTTGACTTCTCTGCCCAACACATCCAATCTCTGAAGGCCGCGGCCATTTCCAAGATGTGCCTTTCTGGAGGTTGCAGACAAGTCCCGGCGGGCGGGTCATTCAGGCGCTCGAAGAAACTTTCGTAAGGTTATTTTTTTGTCTTCCCCCCCGGCTTCAAAAACGGAGTCTTTTGTTAAAGGGGGTCCCTCGGAATCGCCATCTGCGCTTTGCGTCTTGGGGACAGCGTTGTTTTTTAGAATTTGGAAAGCTGAGGCGCCCCCCTCTCTTGAAGCGTTATTCAACGCCTCTTACGACTTCTTTTTCCCCTTGTCTTCGACGGAGGGTATTCTCGTTTACGTCGAATTGAGCGCGTTTTTTCCCGAAGGGATTCCGATCGCTTTGCGTTTTATTGTGAAACCATGAAAACTTCTTTTGTGGTGGTGCGCGACCTATGCAAAAAGGCGGGCGATTTTTTTCTAAGAGCATCCGACACTTTCCTATACGCCCCTTTTTTCGCGTGGGAGAAGTTCCAGGCACGCGCTCTTTGCGACTTCTTGGATCCGCAGCGGCCGTTTCTTCGAAAGTGAATTGTTCTTCGTATCCGGTTATTTTTTTTTTTGGTTGTCCTTTACCCCTAACGATTTTGTTTTCTGATCTCTTCTCTTCTCATCAGTTGTTGTTTTTTTTCTCCTCCCACTTTCCCCTTTCAACAAACTCCTCTACCATCCAAACCCCCACAATACCGGATCCTCTCCCCGCCCCTTCGCCGGCGCCCCTTCGTGTCCTCAAACCTTTTTTTTCAGCCATCACTTCGGAAGATGGGCCCCTCCCCCACCTTCTAACCCTGGGAGTATCACAAAAAGTTCGGCTCCAACGATGTCCTCGCCATTCACGTTCTCGCGGAACGCCCCTTTCTTCCCCTAACACTATCTGCGGATCGGCATCGCGACCAACACAGCATTCGCGCGTTTCCCCCCGATAGTTCCCCTTGCCCCCGGCTTGGTCCACCTCCCTCCTTCTTTTGCAGAAAGCGTCGCCCACCGTCCGCAGCTTTAACCCCTCCTGAAAAAACCCTCGGTAAAAGCCTGAAAAGCCCTTTTTCTAGGCCTCCCTCATTAATACGCGCGTTTTTGAGGGTCTTCCCCGTTAATTCAAGCCGAAAAGCGCAGGGCTTTCTTCCAGACGTCTGCCGCCTGCAACGATCCTGATGCATCGTTCTTTTTTCGGCGCAGCGGACTCTCTTGTTTTCCCCCAATCAACTCGCCCCTCCCCCCGTGATTTTTCAATTTCCCCAATGCCCTTCCCGCGTAAAAAGTCAAAGAGGCTCGCAGCCTGTGCCGCACCCTTCGCCACGGGATTTACCTTCCCGAGGGCCTTCAATTTGCTCTTTCCCTTTCTTTTCCTCGCTGCCCTCTGCACCTTCCCTTCCTCAACCTTCTACAAGCGAATCAGACCGGAACGCCCTCCCCCCCCCTATCAATCAACCAGCGTTTCCCTTCGAAGGTACGAATTGTTGAACGTTTTTTGGCAAGTTCCTGATCCCTCACTTCTACCTCCTCAGTATCCGAGCGAATTTCCACCATCACAACGTCCGTAAGCAGAAATCGCGCGTCCTCAACCGTACCTTCCTGCCCGGCTCATCCCTTTTGCGCCACGCCCTTCGCTAATATTCCTTTCATTCCTTTTCCTTCCGAATGTTTCCTTTAAGGGGGTTGTTTTCCCCCTGAAGAATGTCCCCAGCGTCGTCGTCGTGACCTACTGCCTTCTTCCAGATCGGTTCTCCCCCCGCGCCAGCACGCCTGAATCGTCCAATCCATTTCCCCCCTTTTTTCCTGAAACCCGGTTGTTTTTTCCAACAAACCCAGTTCCGCAGTGACGTAAATATTCCCTTCACCAGTCCCACCCCGGTCTTTGAAGGTGCCCCTTCCGCAGGAACCCGTCCTTCAGGTTACGCCATCTTCTGAGCGAAAACCATGCATTTTGAAAATGGGATCGTCTCGTTGTTTTGCTTTTCCTGCAAAATCTCGCTAGCCAATGCAGCAGTCTCTGTCGCCAACCATGAGATGTCGCTCCCTCCCTCCTCAACGCCGTGGGAGCGGGCCTCCCGATTAACCAGGGTCCCCCTCGTTGGCCATCCCCTTAAGATTCTTTCCTCCCCCTAGTTTTTGCTGTGTTTCTCCTCCCTGCTCCCCACCTTCGGGCAGATTTTTCTCAGCGGCTGGGCCGCTTCCGATTTTTCCCCTCCAACCCCCAATGAGAATGATTCACTTTGATCTGTTTTGACTCCCTATGCGTTGTGGCCTCGAACGGTAGAATTTTCTTTTCGCCTGATTCGGCAGGCCCCTTCGCGAATAGGTCTTGACCCTCCGGCCGGTTTGTCCTGCCTTTCTGAACCCGCCCGGCGTCTGTTCTGATTTTTTCACCGTCAATCGCGTTTGAGTCTCATTTCCGGATTAGTCAGGTATTTTTCAACGTCAACAACAGATTCCCTGGTCTATTAATAGACATGTTTCCTTCTATCAACACTCAGAAGAATGATAGAAATTCCCCCCCCTTTTTTTGCGAAATCCCTTTTTCCCCTTTTGACGCTCAATCCCTCGTTTCTTCCACTCCGATCAATTTGCTCGGCCTCATTTCCCCTTATGTGAATCCCCCGTCTTCGGGTTTTCAGGTTCACTATTCAAATGACTTCGCATTCCCCGAACACCATCGCCCTTCGCTTCCATCTCCCCCCTTCTCCCTTCTGGCGTTGTGCTTTCTGCCTTCGCCAGACTTCACCGTCCACCTGTCACCCGGACTTCGACCCCCCCCCTGGATGCGCGATAACACCGCGATCCCCCTTCCCCCCCCCAACCACCACACCCTCCCCTTGATGGTTTCTGCATCGAAAAAATCGTTCCCCCGCGGCGGGTGTAGCTCCGTCCGCTCGCTTCAATCTTTTATTGATGCCCCCCCCTAAAAATATTCACCTTCCCGCTCGTCCTCTATTTTTTGTTTTTCAGGTCCCAGTCTTCCAATGCCGCAAGCGATGGCTCGCACTGAGACAGTGTTTCGACAAGCTGACTTTTACTTTCTTTTACCGAATGTAGCATCCGCAAACCTTCAGTCATCCACTTCCTGCCATAAAATTCGAGATTTTTTCCCTTGTTTCCACCAGTTTAGTACACGACTTTGCCTCGCTCCCACCTGGTCAATAGTCTTGGGGCGCAGTCAGAGGGTCCCTCCCTAGCGCCGCTTGCATCCCTCTTTTGTTCCCAAAAATCATG
>Ga0179593_1516904_pt1 | contig 10603 bp, 8 predicted proteins | sample CZODoug2_1_08_16_FD_185931 | JGI IMG/M metagenome (GOLD analysis project Ga0179593, IMG submission 185931) | Vadose zone soil fungal communities from Angelo Coast Range Reserve, California, USA - CZODoug2_1_08_16fungal (PacBio error correction) | ecosystem: Environmental > Terrestrial > Soil >... | reverse complement strand
TTCTCTTCTCGACACCGATACGCTGGTTTGTTCCCCCCCGATCGCATGACGAGCAGTTTTTCTTCCCCCCGCCCCCAATGGTCTCCCTCCTCTTCGAGAGCGATAACTTCCCCTCACGCTGCTTTTCTTCCCGGGGGATGCGATCCCGTCCGTCCCCGCTACGCGGTGCCCTACGCTTTTCCCCGCGCTCTTTCCTCAGGATAGCCTTGTTTTTGATTCTTTTCAGCCCCGACTCTATCGTTTCACTTTTTTTTCCCCTTGACCCTCCCCCACACCTTTGCCCAGTCCCTGATCCGGAAAAGTGGGACGTTTTCCCTCGGCCGCACCCTCGAAGCGTTTCCTTTTAGATAATGCTCAAACAAACTCTAGATTTCCCTATTCGAATTTCTAATCATCCTTCTAGACGTCGGTTCCTTCGACCCCGCCTTTTTTCCTCGGCCCCTTTGTGACTCCCCTGTTTTTGCGCGCTGGCCTGTTAGAGGCAGATAATGTTTTCCCCGTTTTCTCAGTTCCTCCCCTGGATGCCTTGTGATCCCACAGCAGACCCCAACGGTCATCGTGCGGGGCCAAGTCCCCCCCTTGGCAGACGTCTCTTTAGATTCGGTGACTTCTTCGTTCCCGGGTGGGAATCGCATCTTTAGGCTGTTCTAACAAGCCGCTGAGAACTGGCTGATCCCCCGAACCCCTCCTATTCCCTTCTGCCCGCATGCCCCACTCCTATGCCCGTCTTCTGCACCGCCGCGGCGCTTGTTGTGCACTCCAGACAATCGCTTTATGGTTCCCCCCTCTGCCACCAGTACATCTCATCAGCGCGAACTTTCTGATAGCCCCCCGGTGGCTGACGCCCTTCGACCGTCTTCCTCTACCATGGAAGCTCTTTGCTGTTTTCAACCCCTCCGATCTCATCGTATTGACGATCCTCGGGAGAAGCTTTCCCTGATCTGCTCGACTTTTCGAACGATGTTTTACCGACGAATCCGATGAGGTCGCTTCTTCACGAGAGTGACGTCAGCACTCCCTCCTTGGCCTAAGACCTGCATGTCCTCTTTTTCCCGGTTATTCTAAATTTTTCGGATGAGCGGTCCGTGACCAAACTGCATCGACGGTTTGAGTTTTTCCCAGTTTCCATCCTCCTCCCGCCTTGTCAGCGAATCGGGAGGCGGTATTTCGTGGTTTTCACGCACTCTCCCCCCTCGCGGCCAGAGGGTGTCCGGTCCCCCTGCCATGTGAACTGCGATTTTTTCATTTTCCCTAGTGGACCCACAGACCTTCCTCAAACCCCTAAACCCTAACATCCCCCACCCCATTCCACCAATTCATTGAAGGAATGTGAAACCACAAAATAAACCTATCATTACCAACTTCACAAAAACCCACAACCCACAGTCGCCCCCCCCCTCACCCCACCTTTCGTGCCCTTGCAGCCTCACGCTTAGCCCTCACCCGGGTCGACCCCCGCATGGGAACTCGTCTCTCCCGACAAAACTCCTGGACTCGATCGCTCCTTTTTTCGTCGGTTTCTCCTCCTACCTTCGGTTTTTTTCCTCTGTTGTCGGTCATAAAGGCCAGGTTCCGCATGTCGCGGCTTCTTTCACGCGAATTCCCCCGGTTTTCTTCCCCCCGCCCCTTCGCTCACGGCATATATGCCAAGAGGAGATCCCACCCTCATTCCTCCCCAACCCTCCCCCCCCTTGCTTTCGCCCCACCGCATGTTCGCAAAAACCTCCACCGGATTTTTTAGAAAGGCGTTCCGAACGGACCCAATTAATTTTCCCTTACCCAGCGTGAGAAATCTTTGCACCGGCTTTCGTTCACTTATGATTGAACATCCCGGCTTCGAGCGGAACGTTCCCCCTAGATTGTTTTTCCTTCCCGAGGCCCCTCTCACGCCGTCTGCGTCGAGGAATCCACAGAATTCCCCTCCTCCGTCCCCTTCCTGCCTTCTTTCCCAATTAGTTCCTTCGCCCCAACCGCACTCCCCAACATCCCCTCCACGCTGTCGCCGCCTTGAACAGTTTTTCGGTTCCCCCTTATTTTCCCCTCTCCTGGTGGACGCGAGGATGTGCCGCCCCGTGTTGATTTTGTTCCGAGTATGGGCGTCCAGAAATTCAATATACTGCTTGGTTTAGGAAATTGTCATCGAGATGTCTTCTGACACGCTCCCTTTCCCCTTTTCTTAACTTTTTTTCCCTCCCGCCCCTGTCAGATTCCTTGTCTCCGTATCCCCTTCCCCCTAGAACTGTAGTAGCGTGACGAGATCGATTTTTGGCTCCCTCTTATATACTCGAGCTTGTGACAGGCGACTATCGGCCCTCAACTTCACTTGCAATGTTCTTACAAATCTTTGTGGCAACAAGATTTGCGCTGCCGGTCTTTTTTTCCCCCCTTCTCACGGTTTTTACGCGCACCTGCGCCATTTGCGTACACACGAATACGCGAGACGCGGGTCCCTTTTCACGCCGCCGACTTTATCGCCTACCACTTCGGCACCCGACAATTGAACTTGTTCTCCCTTCTTCGAAACACCCGAGTTGCGGCGCGACGTAGATGTCGCGATATCTCATTTTTCTGCTTCCTTGGCCCTCGTCGGTATCGCGCCACCAAGCGCCCTCTCAGCCATTATCCCCAACTCAGAGGATGTCCCGGCTGCAGCTTTTCTGCTTGTGTGCTTTTGGCAGCGAGTCATCTTACAATTGACTGATCGAGAACATCCCTAGGCTGAGCTTGTTTTCGTTGTCTGTCTGCTGGATTCTGGCCTCCGATTATGCCGCCCTGGATTTGACGCCTGCAGATTGACCTCATCCCGCTCTGTCATCTATACTCTTTTCCTCCTCAGTTGTTGTTTCCCGATCCCTTCCTCCCCCAGGTTTTTCCCCCAATCTTTCGTGCGTGCCGCACGGTTGGCCTCGACCGTTAACTGCCAAAAACTTCCTTCCTAAGCTTCAGCCCACGCTTTTTTTGTCCCGATCTCCTCGTCTTTTCTACTCCGACACACTCTGCGCTGTCTCGCCGCCACCCCATGAGAAATTTGCCTCGTACGCTCCGATGAAGGTGTCCCCCTGCTGCCGTTTTTTTTTTTCGCCCCCGCCCGGTGAACGCCTTCATTGGAAAGACCCGTATAGCCGGCCCCTTACTAGAAGTGTGGGTTCCCCCCCCCCATCCATTTTTTTATTTCTGAATTTTTTCCCGTTTTGTAGGCCCGACAATCGGCGCTCCCAGGAAGGCCCCTCTCCGAGTGCGATCGTGTGGCCTTTTTCGTCCTGACCTCAATGTAAATCCCCCTTCAGGCGAACCGACCTAAGAACTCCCCCCGAACGGGCAAGTGCGCCACCATCAGCTTTTTCCTTTTGAACAGGTTTTCCCCTTTTTGATTTCGGTTCCGATCACCTTTCCCCCCCTTCTAGCCTCTCTCCCTGATCCCCCCCAACCACAGCGCTGAATCTCGTCACTCCCTTTCCCGTCGCGCAGGGGAGAGAAGGAATCCGCTGAAGCATCCTCTGCCCCCCCCCTTATTTATCCCTCCCCCCCCCGATAATTTCTTCCTCTTTTGATCTAGGCAATCGTTTCAAACCAAACAATCAGCTTTGATTCTGGAACCCATATTTAAAAATTAAACCTGGCAAATACTCGCCGGGTCCCCCTGTCCATTCCCCCCCGTGCCTCCTTCTAGCGCTTTGGATGCGGACCCACTATGGAACCCATTGGCGATCTTTGTTTTTCCTTAGGTCCGTCGGGGGTTATTGACTCAGTAGCTCTCCTCTTCTCGATGATAAGGCCCCGGGATTGCCATCCTGAAGTTACATCCCCTCTGATGTTAGCCTCCCCTTCCCCCAGACGTTTTTGTTTATTTTTGGCCGCACCTTCGAAAATCCGGTGTTTTTTCCCGTTCTTTGATCCCCATGGTTCGGCGACTCAGAGTGGCGGCTTTTGTGATGTGTGAGCGCCTGCCGGCATGCCATTTTTAGTGGTACCTGAAGTTGGTTCTTTTCCTTCTCGTTTTTTGGCCGCGGCTGCGTTCCCCGGCCTTTCGATGTCCCGAAACTTTCTCCTGACCAATCCTTTCCTTCCCGCCCCGACGCCTGTTCTTCAGCGGACTAGATTTTCCCTTTTTCTGTTGATTTCCCCCCTGGAACCTAGCCGACTCCCTAGTGTCCCCCTCGCGCCCCTGCCCCCCCGTGAGTTTTCTATGTGGGCGAAAGAATCAGGAACGCCCTTTGGGTTTTTTTTTTTCTTGCCCCGCGACTCCACCAACCCCCCCCCCCCCCCCGCCCCCCCCCCCCCCCCCACATTTTTTCGTCCCGAGGCATGATGAATTAAGAGTTCTTTTCCGAGAAAAATCCTTTTTTCATCGTCTCCCTTTATCCACGTTTCCCGCCTCCTTGCGCTTTCACATCCCTTAACCCCCTCGAGAGCGATTCTTTTCATCGCTTCCCGATGGAATTTACCCCTATGGCAATACCAATTTCGAAAGAACCAGGACAGCTTCATGGCAGCTCCCTCGGCGGTCGCGCCCTCTTTGCCACTCCCCTCTCGGCTCGTCGGATCTAATCTTCGAAGTCTATTGATCAGGAAGATGGACCCTCTTCCGTCGGATGCTATCGGAGTTCGCCATCCCCCATCCTAGTCTTTCTTTCGCCTTCCTTTTCCGCTTCTCTGCCCACCTATGTTCTCTCAGCCATTTCGCCCCCTTTTATCCTGCTACTGAACCCTTCTAGCATATCCTGCCGTGTACCCCCCCGATGCGCCGGTTCCCTGTCTTATTCTGTCTTTTTCGGGTTCGTTTTCTTACTCAGTCCTTTTTCGAGCCTGTTCGGGCCTTCGCCAGAGTGTTCGCGCGCTTTTCAAACAGCCCGTCAACTTTTTCCGTTGTCTCACTCTTCCCCGATCCTCTTTCGTCTGCGGACGCACGTTTTCATATGCTGTTCTCGGTTGATCAACGCATTATGATAGTCTACGTTAGAGAGGCCCCTTTTTTGATTCCAGTCGCGACCCCTTTTTCTTCTTCGCGAGCCCGTACCTTTTCTTTTTTTTTTTTTTTTTTTTTTTTGTGTTTTTTTCCGCTTTGTTCTTTCAAATTCTCGCCGTGGTCTAGACGGGATAAATTCGAGTTATTAATTCCTTTTTTTTTTTTCTCCTCGTTCCGCTCCGTCCTTCCGGATCATGCTCTGTTGCAAGGCGGTGTTTTATGTGGAAGTTCAATAATATCCTTCGCCCACGTCCCTTTGCTTTGACTAACGCTCCAGCTACTCCTCCCCCCCCCAATCGAGCCGTCACGGAGTTCTTTTTCCCAAAGATTCGCGGTGATCTTTGAGAGACTACGTCCCAATTCTCCCTGCGCATTTTCCCCCCTTGTGAGCGATCCGTCCTCCGCGGTTTCCCCCTTTTCCGAACGAAGGCTGGCGTTTTAGGCGAAGCCGATCCTTGCCTCGCCCATGATTTTTTCCTTGTCCGTTGTCAGTCTCTCTTCCTCTCCCCGTTGTTGTTGTGATCTTCTTTTTTTTGAGAGATTTTCTCCCATAATTTTTCTCCGGCCTCCCCTTATCTCTGAATGATCGAGCACTTCCGGCTCGGCGTCGTCCTAACACGCACATGAGCGTACCCGGCCGCCCCTCCCGGTCTCACGCCTTCCCCTTTCTTCTCTTTTTTTTTCTGTCTATCTACGATTGTGGGAGCGTATTCTTCAACGTCGTACTCCCGAAGCGGTTGCCCAATCCTTTGCGCTTCTTAGCTCCCCTCTTTAATTTACGTTTATCGTTTGCAAGGCTGCTTCTTGACTGCAACACACCCTCCAGTCGTAAAAGTTTTCTTTCTCGCGACACCCGCCGGAGCCCAACCAAAAGATTTAGAGCGGTATAACGATTCGAATCCCCCCAGGTTCATCACCTTTTTTTCTCGTTAGTCTTTCCACTCCCCCGGAGAATTTGAATAGCATTGCCCCTTGGCTCCGGCCATACTGCCCCCCCGAAATCGTGCTCTTCTAATTTCTTATCAGATCAGAATGTAGCCGGTCCCACCTGAGAACAGCATCTCCCCAACGCTTTTCAGCGGGCCCAGTCCCTTACTTATAGTTCGGTGGCCTTCCCCCGGTAGATAGTGCGGAATCCATCCGTCTGTTTGCGACAACACCCCCAGCGCCGAACAACTTTGCCCAACATCTTCCCCTTATCAACAGTTTCATGCCACACCCTCCTCCAAAGATGCAGTCCTAGAAAGACTCGTTCTCGGGTGTGCACGAGTCAGACCAGGGACCCTCTTCGTTCCAGGAGCTCCCGAAATTTGATAGCAAAGTGCGTCTTCTGAAGCGAGGGGAGGCACGATCGCCGTCAACCAGCGACTTGAGCCCTTGCGCTCATTTCTTCACCAGTTTCGATTTTTTTTTCCCGCCTCTGGAGCCCCTTTTTTCCCCCGCAGTCCCTGACTATTCGACTCGGAACCGAGATTACCGAAGACCTCCGAAGAGGAGTTGTTTATTTCCGTTCCTACATCCTAAGCCCCTGCATGAATATTAAATTTTGCCGATGAAGGGCTTCCCACCTCGGCAGTCGACTGTGGAAGATAGGGACTAGATCGAAGACTCCTCCGTCCCCCAAGTTGCATCTATTCCCGGCTGTCTCACTCTCGTGAGCGACCCTAGCGAAACCCTTTTCTCTCGAATTCCTCCCTTCGACGGACATGAATTTTCTCCACTCACCTCTAGAGCCCCCGCCCCAACTTGTCCGCTTTTGCCCCCTTACCTCACGGGTCCGGATCCTCGCTTGGTGGACGAGAAACCCTTCGAATTACGACCCCCCTTCCCGAGAAAGGGAGTAGGATTTTCTAGGAGGCGATTTCATTTTCACCCTCCCCTTGACAAGGACAGTGCGTTTCAGTGCGGAGTCCCCTTTTAACAGTGTGCAGGTAACTAGCCCTACTCAGCCATCCCCCCGGGTGTGCGCTTCCCACACAGATCATATCATCAATCCGCCAGGTATGACTACCCGTTTTTTTCTCAAACCTGCCCCGGTTTCGAAGGAACTTCCCCTTTCCTCAACGAGGAAAAGCAGAAATCGTGCTTGAACGTTATGCTTGAACTCTATTTGACCCCCTCCCTTTTGCTCCGCGCGGCTCAGGCGCCAGCAGTCAGAACAACCCCACGGCCGCGGCCCCCGGCGCCGCGCAAATGTTCCAATTTGTTTATCGCCCCCCTCCCAGCACCCCCACCCCCCCCTTTTTTTTGTGGTTTTTTTTTTTTTTTTTTTTTTTTTTTTTTTTTTTTTTTTTTTTTTTTTTTTTTTTCTTTTCTATGGCTTTCTCGAAACCCTTCAGGTTGAGCCGAGCATGTGCGTCACGTGTGAATTTTGAACGCTATGGCGTTCCAGAAATCACTTCTTGATGGTTGCGTTGCGATTTCCTCCGGTGCTCATGATCAGTTCTTCCTTCCCCTTTTCTTTCAATTCTTTGTAAATTTCGGACGTCCTTTCTTTCCGTCTCCAACCTCCTTTCAGGTTAGTGCATGATCCTGCAGCGTGCGATCATCTTTTCCCCAGATATATTTTTTTGAGCGATCGTGCCAGGGCCGATTTTCTCTTTGCGTTTTCCCACTTCTTTTTCCACCATTTTCTGCTTTTACGGTCCCAGTCTTCCTTCGTTCGCTCTCCGGGTGCATTTCCTGACGCGCCCCCTTTTTCAAGGCCGCCAGGTGCGTACACACTCCTATGACTCGCAGAGGAATCTTACCTGGTCAAGCCCGCTCCCCTCCGACGTTTACTTTCCCTTCTGGAGAACCCCACCTTCGGATGTGAGAAGTTTTATCGTTTGCTTTGCCCTTCTGACGTTCACACGAGCTGCCCCTCTCGTCGTGTCCCGCAAAAGCTGCGCGTCATTACCCCTTTTTTCTTGTCAATTTGCCCTGAGACGGCGAGACTCGCACTTGTGATGCGGCTTTCCCCCCGGCCGCGAGAATCTTCATTCCTTCATCGCGACCCTGCCATACTTGAAGCTTGGACGTCCTTGCTTGTTTTTGTCTGAGCCCCTTTTCGATGTCCTCCCGGGCAGATTGCCTCATCCCGAAGATGTAATTTTTCTCTCTTCCTCCTCCGTTGTTGTTTTGATCTGTTTTGATTCCAACTCTTCGATGGCGTGGAGGTTCTCCCCCAGTAACGACCACAACCTCCCGTCAGTAAAGCCTCCCTATTGGAGGCGCCTCTCTTTTCGATTTTCCCTCCCTCATCCGCACACCACTCGTCAAAGCCCTCCAGTCCGCTCCGTGAATGTTATAATCCTGACGCGCGCGTTGGTAGCTAACCGGCGGCACGTGTTTAAGTCGTTTCAAGCTCCGGCCCTGGCACCTAGACGGTGGGTTCTCAACTGCTGAGCAGTTCATTTTTCCATTTTTAGACTGGAGCCCCCCCTTTTTTTCTTTCCCGACCTCGGCGAGTCCTTTAGTTTTTGCCACTTGCTTTTCTTTCTTCAATGCTCCCCGCTACTTTTAACCGACCTACTCACTTCCGACCTCGGCCCGTCATCCTTGTGGCCCCCCCGATTTGACGAACATTTTAGTGATCCGCGATCCTTTCTCTCTACCACAGCCTCTTCCTCTGGCTCTGAATTCGGCACCAACGCTGCCTCTCGTCACCCCTGGACAGTCGCGCCCGTTACCCCAATTCTTTTCTCTTTCACCTTTCGTTCCGAAAAGTTTTTGGACAAGAGGAGTCCTAATGAGACCGCGCTTCTTTCAACCAACAATCATATTCTTCCTTTCGTCCCCAACCAAAACTTTTTTTTTGTCAATCTGCTTCCTCGCTGCCAACCCTTCAAGCGACAGTTGCTGGATGTGGATGATTGGAGGCCCCCCCCTGCGTTTTTGGTCTTCTTTTTGTTTCCCTTGGTGGTCGCAGGCAGCTGGATGCGCAGGCCGCGTTCTCACCAATCTGCCCTAATCGAAGAGGATGTTCAGCCTCCGATTCAAGCCGGTTCCCTGCTTTCCTTTCCCCCCCTCCCCCTTCGCATTTAAGGACATGCGGTTGGCCCTTCCTTTCGGATTTTTTCACGATGATCGTTGGAGAGAGAGAGTCCTAATCAGTGGGCATCGTTTCCTTGGTTTCCTGCTTTCCTGCCCTCCTTTGAAAGACGCCGTACATGACGAGACACGACGGCCCCCTCCTCGAATGCCTCACAACGCGTCTTCAAAAAGCACTTTTGATCCCTCCCCCCTGGTTCGCCCCCGATGACGATTCGCGATGACACGAATATGGTGTTTTGGTTTTTTTTTTTTTGTTTTTTTTTTTTTTTTTTTTTTTTTTTTTGGTTTGTGGTGTTCTCCCTTGCCTCTCGCTTTCGGAACCGCTTGTGCGGTCATAGTGAGGATGCAAGGAGGACCCCCCCCGCTGCTTGTCGTGGGGTTTCTTTTTCGACACTCGTCCGTGATGCGAATTCGAGTTGGTGGTGCCGCGCAACCTCCCGGGGTTGTCTCACGCGAAGCCGTTCCCGCTTCGCTCTGACCCATTTAATCGAGCTTTAGATCTACTCTTCACGTGTCTCCGGTTTTTTTTTCACCGCAGCTTAACCCCCGCCCCAAATACAAATTCACCAGCATGCCAGGCCCCCCTGTAGTTTAGTTAAATTTCTTTGAAACATATAAATCAGACGGCTGTAGGAATTTCCGACGATACGATTCAGTACGGCGGACAGCTTCCCCTAGTCCTTCAATCCTTCCTGTAACCCCCACAGCTCTTGCCGACAGGTTTCAAGAGATGGTTTCTTTCCAGGATCGTAGACCCTTGTATTTCCCTCCCTTTGCTCCTCCCAGATCTCTTAACTGGCAATTTCCTATCCTGCCTTGTCTGGACGTGCACACCCGCCGCGACGGTGCTCTGCTCTTCGTTTTTTTTTTGGCCTTCCTCAGGCTTGGCTCTGCAGGGTTCTGAGCAGCTGGTTGGCAAAAGGCTTCCCTCTTTAAATTCCGCACCTTCGTCACCCGTTCTGCTTGCTGTCCCCCTCTGCGATCTGCTGTTCGGTTTTTCCCACCGGCTACATCTGTTCTTCTCCAGTTATCAAGAGCACGCTCTCCCCAGCAGTTCGGCGAACCCCCTCTAGACGCATAGCCACCCCCCCCCCACCCCCCCCCCCCCCCCCCCCCCCCCCCCCCCCCCCCCCCCCCCCCCCCCCCCCCCCCCCCCCCCCCTTTTCATGTGGGCCGCAATCTTTCTCTCCGTCCGAAGGGACGCTCCTTCTTAGAACGGTGGATGACTTCTTAGACGTTAGCCCGCTCTATATTTTTTTTGTCGCTCCGCCATTTTCCCTTTTTTTTGTCCCCACCGGTTTTTCGTTCCTTCTGCGCACTTTGTGTTTAGGCTTTTTCAATAATGCCGAGCAAGATTTCCCAAAGATAAAGCTTCTTACCCCAAATCTCTTCTATCCCGGCCTCGTCTGGGCACCGCTTTCGTTGGTGCACGACGGTGAGTAGCGCCCACAACTCGTCCCGATATCCAGAGAATCTCCCCCCAATGCGTGAGGTCTCCCCTATTCGCGCGCGGTTTTTTTTTGTTAGGCGGCCTGCCGATCGCTTCATGGAGACTTTGTCCGCCGTCGACAGACCACCAGCGTATCGTGTTGTCTCGATAGA
>Ga0179593_1489346_pt1 | contig 10603 bp, 14 predicted proteins | sample CZODoug2_1_08_16_FD_185931 | JGI IMG/M metagenome (GOLD analysis project Ga0179593, IMG submission 185931) | Vadose zone soil fungal communities from Angelo Coast Range Reserve, California, USA - CZODoug2_1_08_16fungal (PacBio error correction) | ecosystem: Environmental > Terrestrial > Soil >... | reverse complement strand
ACTGCTGTCTTACTTTCAATTTTCTCCCTCGCGGCAGCTCCGGAGCAAGTCGCCACCGGCGGTGAACGAAGATTTAAAACAGCCCGGTAGTCCAGGTTCCTCTTGTCCGCTGCCCTTGTTTCCGTGCCGTTTTTGCTCTCACCCCTTCTACGCTACACAAACCAGGTGCTCGTTCTCGTGCACCTCAGCGACGCGATCGTCCGCGCGTACTGCGCTACTTTTTCCCCTAAAGTTGTTCTCTCGTATCCTTCAAGCCCTTTCCGAAACTGACGTGTGATGACAAAAACTGGAATTAAACTGCCCACAAATTTATTGCGCCTCGTCTAATTCATTGGACTGGTCGCCTTTTTTTCACCCTCATTCGCTTTTTAAGTATATCACGCACTTCTCCCCCCCTAAAAGCACCCTCCGAAGCAAGAAAACTTTCCTCCTCGCAGATTTCGAAGAAATCGTCAGTGCCAATTTTCAACCAACGATTTTTATGTGTTTCTTTCCTTGCCATTCGTTTCGGCGACTCCAGTTCTTTCAAGATTCCCCCTCCCTAACCTCTCTTCAAAGTTTTGACAGTTTTTTATGCCGGCCTTCACCCTACCCATTCTTCCCTTCACTCCAAATGGTTGTGTCTGCCATCTCATCGAACGGTTCCGCCCCCCATTTCATCGGCCTGACGTCCCGAGCTTTACCCCCTCTTGCTTTTCTGAGCCTTTCCCCACCTCTCCAATGACGCTTAAGCGCCATCCTTTTTTTTCCCGAAGCGCTGGCGGTCCGACTTGTGAGCTGTTTTTGTGACCTTTTTTGAACACGTTTGCCCTCTCAGCATGGGCTTGGCAAATTTCCCCCCCTTTTTTTTTTAACACCCCTATTGTCGCTCTGAAAAATTTGCATCCTCGGCGTTTGTTTATGCCTTCTCACACCTCCACCAAGTACTTCTCTTTGCCTCCTATTTTTCTGTTGTCCAAACGCGAAAGGCTCACCTTTCCCATTGCGATGTTCCGAGGCAGTCACGTTCGAGGACTCTTCCACCCCCGGCCACTCAAAATATTTCGGTTGCAACAAGCGGTTACGACCAGTTTGGGATTTATCATTTGCGCCCCAGGTCTTGCGTGAGTTGACGTCGAAAAATGTGTGGGCGGTTTATCCCCCGCCCCCACAATGTTTCTTCGTCCAAGGCTTTGGGCGGTTTTCCCCAATCGAAAGGTCCTGAATCCGTCCCGGTCTACCTCGTTCAAAACCCCAATTACATTCTTACTCCCAAAAATACAGCCTCCGAAGTAAAAATTTGATGCCCCTCTCTTTTCCATCCGGGTTTTCCGGTGTCCCCCGCCCCCCTCTAAATAATTCATACTGCGCCCCCATTTTTAACCCTTACCGGGCTTCCTTTCACGAAAGCCTGTACCGCGCCGCGCTTATTCCTTCTAAACTCATACAAGAATTTTTCACGCGCATTTACCCGCCCCGTCCTATTCTTTCCACCGCCCTTGTCTTTCAGCGAATGCAAGCTTAACCGCATGAAGCCCGAACTTTTTGTGCATGCCAATCGCGGCAATTCTCTCATAGCGGTGTACCTTGTTTGCGGCCCCTGTCCCCAGTTTCGTCCTCATTGTCGCGCCCCTTGTTTGCTTCCCATCTTTCTGTTTCTGCCAGAAGCCGAAGGAACTATACACCCACTCCACATCACCGAGGTTTTCAAGGATGGCATCCCCCCGTTGGCGTGTCGTCACACTTTCTTCCCCCCCATTCCCCCCTTTGCCGGCTGATTGCGCGCAAAATGTCCCAGCAAACTGCTCGTAAAATTTTTTCCGATGGCTGCTCCCCCGTGCTCGATTGTTCGCCTGCGCTGCACCTAAATTCCACATCTTTTTGTCTCCACGTTCACTGTGTAGATTTTGTTGCCGCCATGACTGGTGCTCTGAATCCTGGCAACTAAAAGGAAGGAATCCTACCCCCCATCCAAATGCCGCCCCGCCCAAATCTTTTCCCGCGCTTCACTTCTTGACAGGACTGGTCGGACGGTATTCGTTAACCCGGCCCAGGTTGACGGACGTTACCGCCCTTGTGTATCACACTCCCTCGGGCGGCTGACACAAGTCCAACCTGAGTAGTTTTTCCCCTCTCCGCATTCCTTCCCCTGCATTCTCAACTAGAATTTACCCCACTTACTTTTTTTTTTCGGAATTTTAGTATGGTGACCATTACTTTCGTTCTATGTGTGTCTTAACGTCCTTCTTCTTCCAGGCCGGTGCGTGAAAAACTTTTGGAACGTCACCTCGCGTGACGAATTGAACTTTTCAAATTTCACCACTTCCTTGTTAAGAGTGGGCAAAGTGGACAGGCTCCCCCACCCTTCAAAAAGCTATAAAAACCGGTTCGTGACCTTTCATTTTCGCCCTCGGCGGACTTTTTCCCCCTCTTTTGGAAGAAGAAGAGCCCCTGGACTCGCAGATATTCGAGAGCGTGTAACCCCTGAAATAGTCCTTTCTGCGTCCTGACCCTCCGTCATCTAGTGGTCCCCCCAGCGAGCAGTTTTGAATATTGAAAAGGTATGCCTGCCCCCCCTGCGACAAAAACCCAGCCTGATTCCCCACGATTTCTTCAACCCCCCCTGGGCGCTAGCTTTTCCCTTTTGAAGCTTGTTTCCCTACTGATCTTTCCCCTCCTTCTTAAAACGGCGCGAAGCATTGTGGTAGACGACCCCCCCCCCCCCCCCCAATGATTCGCAAAATCCATTCTCCCCGCTACGTGTTCCAACGTTCATCTCTTTCTTTTCCTCCTCCTTCCGTGGTTTTTTTTTTCCTCTCAGGACACCTTTGGAAATCCCGTTCCCTCACCAGACTTTTTTTTGAATCAAATTCGTCCCCATTCTTCGTCCAGACGTTTTCATCAACGGCAGCTTCGCCCAAAGCCTCTTCCCCCGTGCCACCAGCTCTTTTCCCTTTTTTTTTTTTTTCTCCAATCTTGGATCCAAATCGATTTTTTTTTTTTTTGTCTCAGATTAAACAGCATACTTCTCAATGTCCCCATTTCCCAATCCGCTTTTTTCCGACGCCTTCTGAAGATTGCCAGTTAATCTCTTTCTTTTTTCCCTGCTCGCTGATCGTCGTGAGAGTCCGCTTCCCTCGGCCGTTCACACCAATCTGTCGGTCACCCAGAAAAAGCGCCTCGTACCTTTTTCTCCCCACCCGCCCCCCAACCGTTTAAAGAGTTTTGGCCACCCCCTGTTTTTCGATTGACTTGCCCGCTATATTTTGTTCAAAAACCGTGGACTTTCTGCCCTTTGAACTTTTCATTCTTTTTCCCTTCTCCAAAGTTTCGCGGCCTGTGAAGACCCAGTACGTTCATTCCCCCCCCCTTGATTTTCAGCCAGACCCCTTGCCCGAACCAAAAAACTTTCCTGGTTGTCCCCAGGCTTCGTTGAGTTTTTTGGAGATTGCAAAGATCTGGTCTGACGATGTAAACCGCGGCGCACCTTTTTCGTGTTGATGTCGTTTTCTTCGGCCCACTCAGGTTACCATTCTGGCGTGAATTAGATTTCGTTCAGCTTTTAATTCGTGAAACTGGCAAGCTGACGCTGATTTTGTATTCTGCGTATCGCTTTGTGCCCCTACCTCTTCCGAGATCCCGTCTCAACCTGCGACAAGTGAGTGGATCCAAACTCCGGCTTTTCTGTGCATTCCTGCAGCGAGACAATCGTGCCGTCTCATCATTGATCGCACAATTTTCCTGCCAGTTTTCCTTTTCCTTTTGAGCTTCCCCAATCCAGCCTTTGACGTTCTGGGGAATTTTTTTTCAAGTGTCTTTCCGCCACGCTGCCGAAAGCTCAAACATGATGGGTCGTGCATTGACGTGGACTTTCTGGCGTATTTCTACAGACCTCCGATTCACCGTCTTTCCCCTGGTATCCATTTGATGTAAGTCCGAATTGTTTATCCTCCCCAAAATGGCCCTGACGTATGACGGTAATCCTCTTGATTTTTTCGGTCCCACCTTCGTTCTTAATGCGATGAGCTAATTTCGGAAAGACAAGTCCTGTTTGCACTCTTCCCTGTTTCCGTGTTCCTTTTGTCAATGCCAAAAATTAAAGCTTTATAATAGGCGTCCTTGCGCGCAAGAGGGCTTCCGGCAGCCAGGGCATGTTAAACGATTTTTGCCTCCTTTCATTGCTGTCCCGTGGCTTTTGCCCCCATCAACCGATTCGAACCAAGCCCTTTCAAGAAGAAGTTTTACTGCTGAGGTTTGGCTAGAATTGACCTTTTCTTTTACGCTTTCTCTTCTCGTGCACTTTGATTCTTGACTTTTTTTCTCCAATGCCTGACCCACAGCCAAGAAGCAGCGACCTGCCTTTTTTTTAGAAAAGAACCCGTTGTGATTCTTTAAACACTCTGAACCCGCCATTTTTCGATCCTAACCCTCATCCTTTTCACAGATACCAGCAACTGGCGCCCGAGTTAAGCGAAACTTTTGCTCGGTGCGCACCCTTCCAGCCGTCCCCTGACACTCCTGCCACTTTTTTTTCAACTTTCGTGAGCTATTGCCCTCCCACCCGTCACTCTGAGTCAAGAGGAATTCCCCCTCGTGATCCTTACACTCCTTTTTTCTTTACCCCTTCTTTTCTTTGATGCGATCTTTTCCTGTATCAAACATTCTTTTTTTCAAATTTTGCCAAGCCATCTTAGCTGTTAGCTTTAAAAACTTCTTTCTAACGCTACCGTCCCCCTTTACCTCCCATGTCTTAGTCATGTATTCTGTAATAGTTGTCAGGCTTTGACATCTTCCAGTTCTTCTACTCTTTGCCGCTCGTTTCCAAAGCCCCGTCGTCCCGTCCGGCCGATGAAATATGCCAACCCCCTTCGGTTGCTCACTTTTTCGATTTGCCCGCCAGCTTAGTCTTAACCCCTTTTTCGCGCCTATTTTCTTTGTATCGCTTCCCTTCGTCGCCGAAGATTGGTGCAGACCCCATAACCCTTGGGGGGAAAATTTTGGATGAATTCGAGCAATTTAGTTTGCCCCAACACGTCTTTTCTTCGTTTGCTTTTTCTTGTTGTGAGTACAGTTCCTGACTCTCCTGTGTGACAAAACAAGGCGACCATGAACACCGAGTCGGCGATGCCGTTAATTGTTTTTTGGTGCAGGGCTTCCTGTTTTGCCCCAACATCCAACTTCAGTTATGTTCTTTTGAAGACCCTTTTTTAGCGACAACAACTGAACTTATGGGCTGAATGTGTAGTCCAGGGACGCGGTCCTATCCCTTCCCCTTTATTTGAGCCTAATTTCTGTTTCCCCTATCCTTCACCGTTTACTTCCCTGCGCTTCCTTCCTGCCCCCCAGAGTACGTGACGACCTTGGTTGAAATTACGGAGGTTTTAAAAGAAGTTGCTTTTCGTTTTTGCGCGTCTCCGTAGCCGTAGAGTTTACGGCCATCTCTCCCTCCCCCTTTTTTTTGTTAAGCAGTTTTACGCTGACTTTTCTCATCGCCCCCTCTGACGAGAGGACCACGGCGTTTGACTGCCTACCCACCAGCCGGTTCGCCATTTTCTCCCCCCAGGACGCCTGAAGTAGCACTAGCGGTCGTCTCCGCCGATAGTCTGGAACACCCAACCCCCACTTTTCTCCTCGCCTCCGCGAACAAATCCTTCCGCGCGACGCAAGCGAAAGACGGTTGTAGATAGAGACGCGAGCAATCTCGACAAGGACGGGCTTCTTTTCCCCCCCCCCCCCCGTCCTCACCGGCCCCCCAAACAACCATTGGCTCCTCTCTATTTGACTGTCGCCTTTTTCACATGGGAATGAGCGGCGCTCAGCCCCCCCCAACAAAGCACGTCCTCAGCCTGTTTGCCGCGCTGAATGCCTCCCTCCTCCCCTCTCGTAAGCACCCTTTCCCCCCAAATCTTTTTATGGTATTCCATTCCCCCCCCCCTCGTGTCGGCGACGTCCGTGGGGCCCCCTTTTTTTATCGTCTCAAAGTTTTTTGACGACGTGTCCTTTTTTAGGCTGAGTCCCCCGAAAAAGGCTCACTTCCCTCGATGTTTTCTCAGAATGTGCCGAACGTTTAGAGCCTCTGCTCTTTGCCGTACGGTTCACAGACTGCAGAACTTTTCTTCCTCTGCCCTATTACAGTAGACCCCCTCCATGGCCGAAGCTGGCGGAACGAATTGAATCGTAGCCGTATTTTGCACACAGCGTTGCTCTCCTAAGAATGTTTCTTTTCCAGTTGCAAATTCTAGTGATTTGATGAGGAAACTATCCGGCATCCGTTTGCGGGTTCTCCGTATCAAGAATTCTCTGGAAGTCTTATGACGTTGAAAACTGTCTTCCCCTCTTCCCTTTAAATAGATGTGTTTTGGGAAGTTCGGTGAGCTCACTTTTTTTTTCCGAATCCCAATATTCGCCGTTTCCCCGGCCCCCACTCTCGAGTTTATTTTCACAGGCACGTTTTCCGTCGAAAACTTTCCTTTGGTTTTCTCCTGACCGCAAAAAATTTCTGTCGCGCTGCGTGCGTTTTGCCTCTTTTCTCCCAGTGTCTTTTAACTTCCCACTTCGCCGCGTAACCAACTTAAAAATGATTCTAGCACCCCCTCCTACCATCATCCCAAATGATGAATTTTTCTTCTTGTTCGAATCGTTCTTTGGCCATTTTGCCCCCGGCCCCATTTTTTCCCGCTTCCCCCACGCTCGTACAAAGTCCCGTTACTGAAGGTACCTGTCAAGTCCGCGCGGGTCTCTAACGGCTTTCCTCCCTCCTTTTTCCCTTTTTCCCTTAACTACCCGCCTCTAAATTGATCTTTTCCACCGAATTGTTCGCTTGCAGGCTGCTTACAAACTTCCCGCATCGCCTTTTTTTCAAACCGTTCCCTTTCTTCCGCCCCCGCGGTGTGTCGGCAATGAACCCGCACAGTCGTCTCAATGTCGCTGCCTCAGATTGCGCTTCGTTTCATAGTTTGTCTTTTTCCCTTTTTCGGCCGCCGAAGGAAACGGCCATTTACTACCCATCAACGCTGCTTGGATGCAACCCGTATCCTTTGTTCGTCCCTTTCACGTCATGACACCCCCCTACTTTGCCGGCTGTTTTGCAGCGCCACTGAAACAGCGCAAAGTGTTCGTTTTATGCGTGTCTCCTCGATTTTTGTTCTTCCCTGTCGGCCAAAAACTCCGATTTTGGTCTCTCCCCCTTGTTCGCGCCGTTTGTGGCGATATGAGCGAGTACTTGAATCGCACTACCCCCCGGCAGGCCCCCGCTCCCAAGCCAGCCGTTTTAAATATCTTCAGCGCTTCATCAGCGGCGCGGACTTCCCTTTTTACCCCAACTCTCCCAGGGACATTTACCTGCACGAGAAAATCGGCTTATGGCCCTCAACATGACGACTCGGTTCCAAACTCTTTGCTCCCTCGCTCCCCTTTCCATCTCCAAACTAAGTCCAAACCTGCCGGTTTTTTGGGCATTCCTTGGCTTCGACTGTAACGGCTATTACTGACGCTCCTTCACGGCGCTCTCTGCCACTGAGAAATAGAGGACTAATTACAATTCACCTTCACCCCTCTGATTGACCTCCTCGGTCCCATTTTGGACAATCCAAACCACTTTTCAAAAACGATGGAAAAACGTTCGTTCAAAATTTTCGGCCCGAACGTCCTCCCCCCCCAACTCTTTTTGTCAAAGCGAAGGGCCTTGTCGACCGAAGACGGCGGACAAATCGCTCATAAGCTCTGGCCCCCACTGTTGCACGGTCGGTTTTTTTACTTCCGGTGACAATGAACATTGAAATTCTTATTTCTTCCCCGGATACAAAAAAACCCCTTCGTTAGAAGGCCCTCACCCCCCCCCCTCTTTTCCCCAAACCCCAAACCCCCCACACTTCGCCTCTCTTTGCACGGGGCGCTGGGAGAACGTCTTGTTCTCCTGGACCTATTTTCTTGTGGGAGGCTGATAGCAAAAATCGATTGGTTTCTTTCGGTTGACTTCCCAAAGTGAAATCTCTTTTTTCTCCTCCCCCTTTTGTTGTCGCCCCCCTGTAAATCAAACGTAACTCAACCTTACCCGATTTTTGCCGTAACTTTAGTATCCCAAAACTTCTTCCAGCTTACCACCAGCTTGCCGATCACTGCCCCCCTCGTTACAACCCTAAACCTTTCTCGCTCGCTTTTTTTTTGCGAAAAGAGTGTTTAGCGTCAGCGTCCGATTTTTTTTTTCGATCAACCACCCTTCCCCCTTTTCCCTTTCATTTTTTTCCCACTTCCGCCTGGAAAGACTAGTTTCTTGTTCGTTGCCAGCGCCTTCCTCGATTTCTTTTTTCCTCTATCCCGTGCGAGCGCCTCCTCGCTGATTCACCCAATTTTTTTGCCGCCTAAGGTCTCCGTACAATTTCGACCGCAGTTCTCAAGCGTTTACCCCTGTTTTGCGTTTCCCCTTTCCCGTGTTGAGAAAACCCTCCATGACTTTCTTTGCCCCTTTTTTTTCACTTTTTTTTCAATTTTCTGACTTCGGTCAGTGTTCAAAGTTTCGCGCAGCATTGTGGAAAGTACGGTTCATTGAAACAGTAGCTCCCCTCCCCTTGTAACCCCCTCCTCCGACACAAAACCCCTTCCCCTTGTTAAAGCTTCTCGGAGTTTTCTTGAGAGTGAGCGCTACCGGTGAAAACGAGAATGATTCGTGTGGTCCCTTCCCTCCCCATTGAAGCGTTCTCTTTACCGGCGAATTCGTCGTCCCCGCATCTTCTTTGGAAAGCTGAGCTGATTTTACTCCATTTTATAGGGCGGATTCTCTTGCCGGTTTTTTTCCGTCTTCATCACCCTCGTCCATAGTCCGACCTTCTCCAAAATCTTTTAGGTGAAGCGTTTTAATGGGGACCCCCTGGCTTCCCCCCCCTTCCCTACAACTTTTTTCCGCGCAGTAGGTTCATTTATGCTGACCATCATTTGCACCTTTTTGGACCAGATCCGTGATGATCGAAACGTCCTGATGCCAAATCCTGCCCACGCTGTTTCTTCTTTTCTTCTTCGTACCTCTAGGATATAGCCTCCCCCCCCGATGACCGCGATTCTGCTCTTCAACAATACGTTATCCCCACCTCTTGCCATCTCCTTACGCCCCTGTAATTTACCCTCTCCTCGACTATCCTCCTCACTCACTTCCGCCTTTTCCCCTGCGACGATTTTTGTAATTGCCGACAACCAATGCCAGCTATGATGAAGAATACGCGGCTTTTTTGACCCCCGGCCAACCCGTTCTTCCGCCTTTTTCTTCATGTTCATTTTTTCCCTATCCAAGACATTCGCGTTGGAAATACTGTTGGTCCTTTGGAAATGTCAAATAGGGGTCTTTTTCCAGCTTTCAGTTAGCGCGCTCTTGCGGAGGCCTTCTTAACCTGTACAATTTTCCTTTTTGAAAATAGCGGGGCTCGAATTTGACTTGTCTGGGGTACCGGACAACCCCTTCGGACCCCATCCGTTACCCACCGGTCACTCTGCTAGGCTTGTAGCTCTTTTTTTCCCCCAGGTTGGTTTTTACGCTCTTCTTCGCGGCCGTGATTTTAAAGAATTTGTATCATCGCCCCCCCCCTCACGCCAGCCGAAGAGTACACTTCCTGACACCACGGCCCAAGCATTTTTCCTCCTTCCCTTTCATCTTTGCCACAATTCCCTCCAGCACTTTCTCCCTTCCCTCTTTTTGCGTTCGTATATTTTGATTTTGTGCTTTTCACCCATAAAGTCCGCAACGAACATGCACATCGCAAAACTTTCAGTGTCGAGTCTTCCTCTTTTTCTACGTACAAGTTCCAGTTCAGGAATTCCTTTTTTCTGGGTTTTTCTCCCCCTGATAAGCAGGATCTTGAGACCCCCTCGATCAATCATTTTTTTTCCCACATTTTCCCCCCCACACGCATTAGCGGGCAAACGCTTTTACCCCTACCTTCCGTCCTTTTCCCTTTCCGCCCTTAGGGACGTTCTGGCGAGTTCATGTAAAATTTCTTTAACTTATCGACAAGTTCTTGCTGTGTCCGCTCTCCGGCAACTGCCTCTGAAAACCTTGCGCCCCCATTCGGCACTTGAAAGCAATTCGGAGCCGTAGCCTTTCTCTTTTGCCCTTTTTTTAACCCGAAACCGTTTTCGCACCCCTTTTCTCGCATTCGTCTGTTATAGATTATCGGTCCCGACACGATGGAGTAAGGAAAACCCTAAACCGTGGTTAATCAATTTTTGATTGATCGAGAAATTTCTGCTCGTTCACCCCCGTTTTCTCTTTCTTCCACCGTCTTTTCGTGTTGGCTGACATTTTCTTCCTAAGCCGCGAATAACATGTTTCCCCCCATCGCCCAGTCAATGAACGGACGAGTCGAGCAGACCTTGTTTTGTTGCGGTAGTTTTTAGCCCCACCACAAACTTCAGTTTCGGGCTTTGTGCCTCGCTCTTCTGTCTCCCTTCCACCAACTCTAGTATGGATGCTGTTCGCGGACGCGGCTTTTTTACTTTTTTTCTCGCTGAATTTTGGTTGTGTTCAAAGAAGATTTCCCCCCCCTATTCCGAGGCTTTTTTCTCGTTTCTTTACGACCTTCTTGTTGCAAGCGGATTTTCAGACTTTCGTCGGTGGAATGATTCTCCCCCCCCCGGC
>Ga0179593_1312605_pt1 | contig 10603 bp, 6 predicted proteins | sample CZODoug2_1_08_16_FD_185931 | JGI IMG/M metagenome (GOLD analysis project Ga0179593, IMG submission 185931) | Vadose zone soil fungal communities from Angelo Coast Range Reserve, California, USA - CZODoug2_1_08_16fungal (PacBio error correction) | ecosystem: Environmental > Terrestrial > Soil >... | reverse complement strand
ATGCTCTCAGGAACAGAGAATACATGGTATAATAGCTCCCCCCTTGATTCGCGGGCCCTCTTTTTTTGTGTGAGATAACGTCCTTAAGAGGCCTTTTCTGATTTATCTAAATCTTTCTACCCCGGCGGCCCTCACTCCAATTCTAACTTGTCCCTGAAGTAAATGGAATCCCGGCCAGAAGGTACCTTTTTGTCCCCGTGCGGTGTCCCCCCCGCGCACGTATGCGCCCAGTTTTTCTCCATCCCTTTGCCCCGCCTCCCCCTTGCCTTCGACAGTTACAGCTTTTCTTACCCAGAAGTCCTCCGTAGCGCTCCTGTCGAGCGATGTCTTCTGCATACTTCTGGCCATCCCTTAGGGGGTGGGACGGGCTTCACGAGGTATTTTCCACTACTATTGAGCGCTTTGGTACCCTCGTCTTTCCTGCCAGTTGTACGGGAAAGAGCCTTTTCCCTGACCCGAGGTCAACGGCCAAATCAGCCCCCTCCTACCCTATCATTTTGCTCTTACGTCGACTGCGGCTTATACCTTTCCACCCTCCCTGTTTACCACCTGACGAAATCCCCGCCGACAACACGCGGGTTTTCTTTTTGCCCAGTAAGGCGGCGGCGTCTCAACCCGACAGTTTCTTCTTTTTCACCGCGTTACCGACCGTCGCGTTCCAATACTCCAAGTAGAAATCTCAGCTACCCAGTCCGATAGGGGGGTAAGAGTGATCTGATTTTAACAGACTTCACGCGCTAGTCCCCGTATTGACAAAAAAACGACTTCCATCAGGCCACCAGCCCTCCTATCGACCTAGGAAGACCAGGGACTTCATTTATATCCCTCCTTTTTGTCTTTGACCGCCGTCCCCCCACCCCCGCACGGAAAAGACAGCGCGTTTTCCGAACACAGAGCGATGCATGCCCCCCGTTGCCGTGACCGTTGGGCACGTTTTCCGGGCTTTCCCCTTCCCTTCCGCTGAACTCCTTCCCGGCGTCATCGCATGCCCAGGGCTGGCAAGCCTTACTGCCTTCCCTCCAGTCCCCAACCGAACTTTTCCTTCTTCTTGATTCATTCTTCGGACATTGGAAGCTCGAGCGGACCGCTTGCCTCCTTCGGATTCGCCCGCCAGCCTATTTTTCCCTTCGGTTCTGGCGGTCCACGGATTCCCTTCCTTTCCTTGCTGGCCCCACCGAGGCAAGATTCCAGTAGCTCGAGCTTTACCTGATCCCTGCCTCCCTGACTTTTCGCTCGTCCGCGTCTTGGTTGAAGACACATGAGCTCGTTGAATCCCCTCTCTATTTCCAGACTGTGGGTTGTTGTGCTTGGGATAGTCCTTCCCCCTCTGCCTCCCCCTCCTTGTGCCGAATCACGCCTTAGTATCAGCCGAACGCCCGCTTAATGCTAGACCTCCCCCGCGCCGTTTTCGAACTTTAGCTCGAAATGGAATGCTTGCTTTATCCTCCCTCTCTCCTCTCCTTGATTCCCTTGCCGCCCACAGAAGCTATATGGGCAGGAGCGAAGTTGCTTCTTTCCCCCACCACTACCCCAAAATCAATTCTACTCGAGTCCAGCTCCCCCGCGACAAGATTTTTTTACCCCAATAAGATAAGCGTTCTTTTCTTTGTGCAGACGCGCTGGTCTCCCCTCCCTCATGACGCCGTTATTTTCGTAGATTAAGAGGCGTCCCATCCTTCCTTCCCAAGTGCCCTCCCCTCACGGCATGAGAGCAGGACCACCCTTAAGAGGGCTGCGGGACTCAGTGCGGGACGCAGGGCGGCCGGTCTGGTTTTTTAGCCTGTCGTCCCGACCCAAGAAGGGAGCCAGCCCACGGATTTTTCACCCGCTGATGCTCGGCCGGTCCTTGTTAAAGAAGGCGGTTTGCCTTAATTTTTGAGTCATGCCCAGTTTTTTTCCTGTGTTCTTTTGAAATCCTTTCCTCCCCCCCCCTTTCCCTCGCTGAAGGCCCCTAAAATCTGATCCAGTGGATCGCCTACGGTCAGCCGGGTACCCCTTCCCTTGATTGTTATACGCCTCACCCCGATTCGACGAGTTCTCTCTCAAGACTTTTGTGCGTCTGGAGATTACAAAAGTCAGCTCCCTTGGTGGACGTTTTTACTTTTCCTTCGCAGCCGACTTTATATCAAAGTGTCGATATCGGGGGAGTTTGGATTTACCAGTCCCCAAAATTCAGAAAGTCTGCTTCGGAGCCGTAACCAATTTCCTGCACTCGACTGGTCGTGGGTAGCGACGGAGATCTTGTAGTCCCCCCCTCCCCGTCGACCTATTTTCACCAATAGGATGTAAGCGTCCCCTCTCCCATGTATCTACCCGCATCGTTCTTTTATATCGGCGGAGCAACCCCGGACCCGTAGGCGAGAAGGCCGTTGGGTGGGCTTTTTCACGTGTTTTAAAGGACTTTTTTTCCACCAAAGCGAACCGCCCACAAGCCCTTTTCCTTCTCTCGCTCAAGGTCTTTTAAAGGACGCGTTCGAGGACCGCTGACCCTGGACGACCGCTTCCACTGACGTAAGATCTCCCTTTCGTTTCTTTATTCCCGGCCTTAACTGTTTTTTCTCTACCCCCCCCCCTCCCTGCGATGGCCTAGTTTAATTCTTTATTCCCTCGTCTAACGTGAAGGACCGGAGTTTAATGCTTCTTTATTTTCCTTATGACGAGAAGTTGTTCCTTTACTTTCCCCCGCGCAGGATTTTTCTGAATTCCGAGTGATTCCTACGCCGAGTGGAAATCTCTAACGCTGTTATATTCCCCCCTCCTCCTTTCCCTTTTGACTCGAACGAAGACTTTAGCAGGCTCTTTGCCCATTAGATGAAGCTACGACAGCATCCAAGAGCGACGTTCATCTATCTCGAATCTCCTGCTTCCCCATTCCCTGAGTGATCGGACTAATTGTCTTCTCCTTTAGGGCGCTCAGAGCCCTCACCCTCACTGCGTAAACCCTGATACTGTACTTACACGTCACTCACGAGTAGAGGTGATGAAACTTTCCTGGCGACTTCCCCCGGACGTCTAGCGTAGAGCAGGAATGAAAGCATACGTACACCTTAGTACTTATCGTCCCGAAAAGTTTGAGTCCCCAGGAACGCGTCGTTTGCTCTTTTTCCCAGCTCGATCATGCTCCGTTTAAGCCTCTTCTCGCCGATGTGCACAGTAAGTGATGTTTACTCAACGTTGGAACGTGCCAATATTCTAAAAAAGAGCACGTCGCATTTTGGCAGAAAGAAAAATGAGACTTTTTTTACTTGTAGCGTACGAGTCGCAAGTCACGATCTAAGGCCCGTTTAGAGAGAGAGCCTAATCGAAGAGACAGAAAAGGCAACCGAAAAGCACTAGCATCTTGATGCATCCGAAGAGCTCTAAAGACAGCCGTATGTGGGAAGGTGTTTTGACCCCCAGTCTTGGTTCCCGTGCTTGAGTGCTGTTCCCCTGTCCGAATATCCACCACGGTAGACTCCCCCCCATTTCATTCGCGCTCTGAGGAGTCAACCCCCCCTCCCCCCTGCCTCTCCAAACGCCGAGTGTTTTAAAACTGGGATGAAGCCGGCCCACTTCTCTATTATTGGCAGTGCCTGAGTCTTATCATCTGACTACCTGACTTTTTCGTCCTATGATCCCCCCTCCCGCCTTCCATGAATTCTCGAGCCCGTCCTTGAGATCTAAGCTTTTTCGGTCCACCACCTAAAGTAAAGCCCGTCAGGGTCTACAGGTTTATTATGTGTTTCAAAGCCCTTCGCCTACCTGCTTTTTTTTGTCTCGCCCTTCGAAGCGTAGCCGGTGAGCGCCAACCTGACGGTTTTTGCAGATCGGTGCTCCGTCTTCCCCCGCCTGCCTCCCCCACTCCACCTGCGGAAGATGTCGACGACCCTCTAGGGTGCTTTCGGGAAGTTTCTTTCGCCCGCTTTCAGGTGTGGTCCACGAGGAAAAATACAACCACCACCAAAACCCCCTAAACCCCCCCCCCCACCAAATTAACCAAACAACCCAAAACCCCCACACAACCCCTCCTCAACAAAACCAAAACAACCACCAAAAACCACCCCCCCCACACCCAAAAACCCCAAAAACAACCAAACACCCCCCCCCCCAAACAACCCCCACAACACCCCCACCCAACAAACCACCAAACCACAAAACCACCCCACCCACCAGGAACCCAAACAAACTCAACCCTACCAGCACCCCGCCAAACAACACAAACTCACCCCCCCCCCCCTCCCCACCCCCCCAAACCCCCCCCCCACACAAACCACCCCCACACCCAACCCCCCCCCCCCCCAAAACCCAGCCACCCCCCCACCCCCCCCCCCCCCCCCCCCCCACCAACCCCCCCCCCCCCTCTTCCCCACAGTTTCCTTCCCAGGCGCATCCATGCAGCAGAGCTTAGACACTATCGGCGTATTGTCCCCTACCATTCTCTCCTCTCGTTTTCTTGCCTTAGGTAATATCAGGGGCCAGAAAAGGACGCAATGTTCATTTGTTAGATGCCTCCTTCTTTTTCAAGAAGGGATGAGGCAGACTTCGGTTTACCCGTGCTGCACATCATCACGCTCCGTCGTGCCGCAATGCACGATTCACAGTGAACCTCCAAACAGGTTTATCCCCCCCCCTGTCAGCGCCACAAAATAAAAGATTTCTGTAAGGGAAGCGGCATGTTGAATCGGTCACCCCTCTTTCTTTTCCTCCTTTTCCCCTCCCTTTTTGTTGTTATCTGTTTATCCAATCTTCAAAACTTCAAAGTGTTCAATGAAACGCTCCCATTTCTTTTTGGGTATTCCCTGCAATAGCGTGAGGACCCTTTGATCGCCCATTTTCAGCTTTCAGAGCGCATCTTCGAGGATCCCTGTTGCTTTCAGCTCTGTCACGTTGTATGACACAAGACCACCAGTTCTGCATTTGCCAGTCAGTCCAGCCTCTCTTCCCCCTTCATCGCTTTTCCCTACGGCAGCGAAGAGCTCGTCCTGGTAGTTTCCTCCAATACCCATAGAGTTTAGATATTTTTTTTTTTTATAGCGAGTTCTTTGTTTTCTTCCCCCGCGTTTCCACGGGCCAACACCAAATGGGCAGAACATATACAGCCACTCGCTCTACCTTTTCTGACTAGAAATCGTCCGGAGGTACCCCCCTTTTATTGTTTTTCTTCGATTGCACGGGGGCCGCCGGACATAAACGAAGGAACAAGTACTTTATGGCAGCTCCCCCCCCTTATTCCCGGGTGCGGAAGACCATAAATTTTACTCGTTATTAGTGTTTTTTCCAATACCCTCCCCCGTAGCCAACATTTCCTCCTCCCCTCTTCTGGTTGACATTTTTTGAAATATTAAATCATCCTTGCTCGTCTCATGAATTTCTCTCTTATTTAAGCCGAGGACCAGATGACAGTTTCGTCAAGCTGAGCCCATTTTTCTCGTGTAGTCGAGACCCCTTCTCAGGCCGGCCCTTCACCAGTTTTTTAGTTGAACACGACCATTTGTGAGAGGATTCCCCGCCGGTTTTCCTTACTCCCAGCGACATCGATCGCCCTTGACTTGAAAGTAATTGAACCGAGCCAGCGTCACCCTTCCCCCCGGCGACAAAACCCTCTCAAAAGGAGGAGTCTGAAGTAATAGTAGAATCATCGAGACCCTCGATTTTTTTCCCAGGGTCGTTCCCTTTTCTGATCCTTAATATGTAGACTACCTCGTCCGACGGTCAGCCTAATGATGCCCTCGCACGAGAAATGCGGCTCTTCATGCTTGCGAAGTACTCTCCGCTTTATGAATGGGGATTCGGCCTATAGATCTCACCTACCCCTTTACCGCCGTCCCCCCCCCCCCCCCCACTCCGTCCCCACCCTCCCAGCAGTCTCTTTTCCCCTAATTAAATGGGCCTTGACCCTGGATATCCGGAGGACTCCTCTTCCCCTCATGGGAGATCATCCGTGCAATAAGCTCTGGCGCTTCAATGATCCGTACTTTGAAGCCCGCCCTTTAGTCATTACCTTTTCTCTTTTTCCCTCGATCTTGGCGGCTTGATCTTAGAGTACAACTCTTACTTTCTTTCCGTTCGAAAATTATACAGGGTTGACTAGTGCCGGACCTTCCTCTCTGCTCCCCATTTCCCCTCCTTCTCGACCTTTGCCTCAGATGGATCATCGCTTTTCGAAGTTCAGATCTCAATGTTCCGAGGGTTACCAAGAAGCGAGCTGCGCCTCTTTTTTTTCGAGTCGCCTCCCCCCTGGGTTGCCCACGACACGCGCTTCTTCAGAGGGACAGGAAGGACTTAGGCCCTACCAGCTTCTGTCTCTTTCTCGTGCTTCCCAGCTCGGCCGATCTCACACAGTCCTGGTCCCGCTCTCGGCTCTTTTTCAGAGGAACCCGAGTATATGCTCGGATGCCAGGACAGTTCCCCCCCCCGCTCCTCAGTTTCGCGCTTTCAATTCTTCCTCTGGAAACCGGATGTAATTTTCTCTACGCCAGGCCTGGGAGATACGGAAGTATATCCTTAGCCGGTCCTGCCCGCAGCGCCGGTAGCCTTCCCTACCCTTCCTTGCTTCCCTTTTCTCGAGCAGCCAGGACGGAATGGCGGTTCCAGCTACGCGTCTGCCCCGTTTTCCCCATAAAGGACCAGACCCCCGGCGATCCTCTCCAGTTCCGCGCTCTCCCCCTCTCCGATGCAGCGTAAGTTGCACAGACTCTCTTTCGATAGTTCTTTTCCGAGATTCCCCTACACTGACGTTTTGTGACCGGTTCCCTACGTTGTGACTGCAAGTTTCCCCTGCCTTGAAGTAACCGTGCAGGTGCCGTCCCGTTTCTGAGTGAATACCCATTCCTTGGCTTAGAGTCCCCCTATCCCCCTAGCACCCCCCCTTCCCTGTACACGTGGGTTAAGATGTCCGCTTTTGATGCACCTGCTACATACAGCTCACACGACACAATACTTTGAGGTACCCTTCAATCCTCCCCCCGAGGGATGCTCAAGTCTGCCCTCTAGGAGAGGAAGTATAAACTAATAAGTCGATACGACCGGTCAGTACCGACTTCCTCCCTTCGATCGAACACCCTTTTTCCAGTTTATGAAGATCACTCTAGGTGGCCCTTCCGGTTTAGGGAGTTATTGCCCTTAAGACGCAAACTAGGTCCACCTTTCCTTGCCCAAAGCCCTCAATGACGACCACTGAAATTAGTTCCCCCGACGCGCCTATGAAGTGCACCGGTCACGGCCCCTTCCTTTTTTTTCTTTTCGCGGTTGTGTGCCCTCACCCCCCGCGACCCCCCATCTGGCGCCGCGCGCGGAGACACCCAGGAAGTTGCTCAGTTCTGCATCGCCCGTGACGTGATTTTTTTGTGCTGAGGCGAATCCCTCCTTTCCTCCGGCCACCGTCTTCCCTAATTGGGCGACCCATTCTGATCAAGACCCAGAACACGCTTCTCTTCCTCTTCCGGCTCCTCCGCGTGTTATTTTTTGGGACACGTTTAGCAAGAGGACTCCATCCTCCCGTGACCGTTGTTTTTTTTGCTGGCGTTTACCCCTATAAGGACTACTCTATTCTTTACTCCGAGGCACTGTAGTTTCGTTCGGAATAGTTGATCCCCCGGAGGGACTACGTCGTGGCGGCTATCTCTTCCCAGCTCTGGCTTTCACTTCACCTTACTGGAGTCGTTCCCCCCTTTAATACTCAGTTGTGTTTGTTAGAGGGTGTAGCCTCGCCGAAGTGAAGTCTCAGCACCTCCCTTTGCCAATTCTCACGTTCCCGCTTTAAGACATGGCGACATCACGAGGATGAACGCCCGACGGACGTTTGCCTCCTCCTTCCCTGAATTACGGTATTGAGAATTTGGATCTCCCCCCCCCAACCCTTCCTCTCATTCTGAGGCGCGTAGTTTTGCATTCGGACACGACCCTTTCCCCTGCTCTCGGGGACGCATCCATATTAAAGCGGATCTTTTCCGATCAGGATACTTTTTCTCTACTCTGTGAGAAGGCCATTCCTGGGTCGACATACTTGCAGCGCTCTGCCTTCGTCACGTCTCGGACCAAGATAGGACCCCTTCCCCGTCCGTCAAGGAAGGTACGGAATTTTCCCAACACGGATACGTGTTTTCCTGTACGCGCCTGCGTCCGTTTGGAAACGTGTTGGTGGGTAGGGCCATACCCCCGAGTGTCTCTAAACTTATGTCCTTCTCCGAGGAAGGCGTTAAGCTGTTCTCCTGACTGACTTCACGTGTGTCCAGGTGGGGAACTGACGGTTTGGCTAAGTGCCGTTTCGGGAAATCGTAAATCCCTAACGTTTGAATAAAAGACTGCTGACAGAGGGTAACATGGGTGTACTCTTCCTTACGGGCGCCCGGTTTGACCCCCGATCTGATGGTTTGAGCAGTCCCACGATTCGGTGTTTTCAGAGCCGATTGTTGCTTTCCCGATTTTCGCGCTTTCCGAGTCATTTTCCTCGGTTCCAGTCTTCGGCAGCCTTTGACTTTCTTAACATCCAACGAGTGGGTGCTGTATTGGCTAAGCGCTTGGCCCTACCGAGTCTAGTCCTTCAAGCCCCGTAGGGCCTTTGATACTGCCGAAATAGACCGGGGTAACCGTCCCGGACCCGTATTGCGGCCTCAATCGACCCGTTCCCCCGGAAGAGTATGAAATGTACTTTTTCCTTCTGTCCCCCTCTCCCCCACCCCACCCCGCACGGCCGCCGTCAGCATGTTGAACTCTGGAAGAACTCAACGTCGGCCGCGCCGCCTGTTGCGTCTTTGGCCGGGGTATGGTCTAAAACTCTTCACTTTATAACCCCCCTTTTTTTCCCCCCCACATGCCTTTATTAGCGCTGCGAAATCAGAGGGAGTACCTCCAAGGTTTCATTCATGTCTGCCAATTCAAAGAAGTAGGACCCCGTCCCACACAGGAGATAAGAGCCTCCTGGCCCTTGCTCCCCCACCCACCCCCCCTGCCTGCATGTCCGGGAGCCTTTTTTTCCCTCAGCCCCCGCGGGCCCTGAGACCAGCGGATTCTGTTCCTTCCCCCCTAGCCTGTCTTCCGGTTCAGCTTCACGCGCGTTTCTGAAGCCTGTTTTTCTTCCTTTTCGCCGCCCGAGCTTTCCACTCCCTCGAGTTCCCCTCCTTTTAGAGGTCTCACCCCCTTTTTTCTCTGTCCTCCTACCCCCCGCGGGCGTTCAAGTCCGTCTCGAAAATGGGAGTTTGACTCTACTCGACGTTTTCCCGTTCATTGCTCCACTTTCTAGAACGGTCCGTTTCGAAGGTTCGCCACGTGATTCGCCTGCTCCTTTGGAGCATTAGACTTCCGTTAACTGTTCCATGGTACCCCTGGAGAATTGTCTTGCCCTGGAACGACGAAGTATATGCGCCCGCGGAAGCCTTTTTCAGACCGCCTCCCGTCGTGCTCGCTCCGCGGCCCTTTAATTGATCCCGACCTTTTTCCCATTATAAACTTATCAGTCCCGCGAGCCACTGTTTCCTTGCGTGCCCGGAGATTCCTGAGGAGTTACCACAAGATTTTCCCAAATCCGCCAGTACGGCCCGATCGAATTTCGTTTTCCCTTCCGTTTTAGTCTGGAGCTGATTTCTCCGGCTTGCGTTACGCGATCCGTTCCCTCGTTATCAACGATCACGGCGAGTCGCACGCACTTTAGCAGTTTTTGCCCCCCCGTTCGGCTTATCCTCGCTAGAAGTAGATATCTTTTTCCCTAGCGGACTCCTAAGAACCCTTTGAACAAACCCCCCCCAACCCCAAATTCGACACCTCAGATTGAATCCCTCCATCATTCTAGAGATTTCTCAGAAAGGGGTCCGGTTGCTGTAACCTGGGAGTGGCCCCCTTAAGGACCTTTATTCAATTTCACGTCTCAGAAAAGGGGCAGTTTGAGAAGATTTAGGCAACACCCGTTCGAAATCCTAAACACGCGGTCGTCCCCCCCCAACTTTGGTCTGTGATCTGATGAGATGAGGGTTGGGCCCTCGCTCCCGCTGTGGTCTAGCCTCTCCCACTTCCCCCCGCGTCAGATGCTGATGATAGAGCCTTCTCAGGCCCTCTGCTTTCAATCTTGCAGACTAGATGTCTTCACTCATCAAGCCCCGCAAGGTTTGAGGTCTCCCCCCTTTTTTTCGTAAGATGTTGCCGTAAACCCCTGTCCCGCGTCCCCGGTGATTGTATCACGCCCGGTTTGCGGAGCGGCTGTGAGCCGCCACCAGCGATTGGTTTGCCGTCCTGGTATGCCTGGCTCCTCTTTTCCGGGAAATACCTTTAAGGAAGTTATGTCTAGAAGAAAGAAGTAATTCTCTGATCGCGTCTGGCGTAGTAGAAGCTTTTTCTTGGTGGGCACCCTAGATGACCCCCAGCCTCAGTTGCGTTTTGAGTTCTCAGATGTACTTTAGTCTTCCAAACCAGGACGCGGCCCGACCGATTAGTCCTTCTTTCGCGCATTAGCCCTTGATCAGTAGAAATAAAAGAGAAGAGGCGATTCGAGGACTAACCACTCGATTTCTCCAGCGTCCCCGTCGACTCTTCTTACCCGCCTCAACCAGTCCTATCACAAGCGTAAGGCCGATAAAAAAAAGCCAGTGGTTTCGCATTGTACCCCTTGGGACCGCGTGTCCGGGTTCGAGCT
>Ga0179593_1652261_pt1 | contig 10604 bp, 11 predicted proteins | sample CZODoug2_1_08_16_FD_185931 | JGI IMG/M metagenome (GOLD analysis project Ga0179593, IMG submission 185931) | Vadose zone soil fungal communities from Angelo Coast Range Reserve, California, USA - CZODoug2_1_08_16fungal (PacBio error correction) | ecosystem: Environmental > Terrestrial > Soil >... | reverse complement strand
GTTCTCTCGAGGAGTTTCTCTCATTCTATTAAAAGTGCCCTCGGTGCAGCATTTCCGATCTGAGTTCCGCAGAGAATCGCGACAGATATGTGACTGCATTGGCTTTTTTTTTCTCCATGGACCCCGTAGTGCGGGTGTCTCTTTTTTTTTGTTAAGCTAGCCCGGTAATCAGCTCTCCACAGTCGACCGCTCCTTGGGATCGACTCTTATCACCGTAAACGATTCTTCATCCCCCTCCCGATCCATTTTACTCTGCTCGTCCGGCGTTTCCTTCCCTTTTAAACTAATGTAGAGCGCGCTCTCGCCAGAACGAGCTCCCCCAAACAGAGCCGTCTTGTAGAACGGATCCTTCTTCATACGGTCTTTCAGATGAGTTAGTATTTTGACTACTTCTTCTTGGGTTACTGACCCTCCCTCTATTGAAGAAGGAAACAAAGACGGATTTTAATCGCTTTACTCCTTTCCCGCGATCCGCTCTGCATAATCCCGGGCTTCCGAATGAACGGCTTATCCAAGTCATGCGTAGAGTACCTCGAAAGGAAGCCTCGATTGAGCCGTCTTCCCCCCCCTAGCAGAGTGGCCGCCGTCGAAATAACGGTCAGTCAGATCGAACGAAATTCCCCTCGTTTTTATGACAATGTACAAACCGGGTATCGTCTTAGCGCTCGTCCAAGCTTTGTTAGAGCCCTGGTCCCCCCCTTTGATCCTTTTTCTGACTATCTCCATCTCAATTCAGCGCCACTCCGGGGCCCTCCCCTTACATCGGCCGATACGAGTTAGCGTCAGCTGACGATAAAACTGTCGATTGCTCCCCCTTTCCCTTCTTCACGGTCTCTGGATTTTTGCCTCGCGCCTCACACTGCATAGCCAAGACGTTTCCTCCTCTGTATCTGCGTTTATGCCTCGCCGATTCCCTTTTCCCAAAATGCTTCCAGCGTCGCCGTCGCGTCCCTTCTCTCCCTCTCGTCCCTCTTTTTGAATTCCTGATCGTTGTTGCTAGATGCTCCGCGGGTTTCGGGCTTCACCTCCCCTGATTCCGATAGTCCTTGCGCGCTCAAGATTTTGTTCTCCGCGACATCCCCTTGCCGCTGATTCCACAATTTCGAGGCGTGTACATGCGGTCAGGTTTTCCTTCCGTTGATCTCCATTTTTTTTCGGGCTTCTTCCATTTCTCTAGCGGGCGTTCTGAATTATGGATTTTGCTGAAAAAATTTTTTTCCCGTTTCCTCATTTAGCTAGTGGGGGGACCCTTTTCCGAAGTAGCTTTTTTTGGATGCCTTGCGATCTCCCTGCCCGAAATTCCGAGTCCCCTGAAAAACTCCTCGCTTGTCTAGAGAAAGCTTTTTCTTTCTGCGGCCTTTCTATCATCCTATCCTTTATCGTCTTGTCATCTCGCGGCCGACACCCTTTTTCACCAGTTTCTACTTGTGCGGATTTCTTTTTTTTCTCAGGCGTCGATCAGGAACGCCCCTCCATTGGCAAGTTTTTCCCTCAGAGCCTCATGGCCCGTGCAGCGACCCCCTTTTTGGCCGATAAATGCCGATCGTTTTCGTCCCCCACGAAAATCCGGTTGGTCGTCGGCCTTCGTCCCACCTAGATGCGCCGGTTCTCAGGTCTGGGAAGGGCTTTTTTGTCGGCGCTTTTCCTTCTCGGCTCGGGACCCGTTTTGTTTGTCTTCTGCCAAGTTCTCCATTAAGAGATTTTCTCGACGTACCCTCCTTATATTGCTCCTCCTTGTCGATCCGCTGGTTTGTGTTGGCGCAATCTTCGTTCAGAGCCCGGTATCGGCCCACCACGGTCGATCCGTCACTCTTGAAGGCCTCCTTCTTGTGCTCTGGGCGGCAAATTCTCGTGGCTGAGAGTCTGGGCTCTCTGCTCCTTGCTCCGAAGGTTTTTTTCCTCAAAGAGTTTTCCCTTTTTGCGTATTTATTGTTTTGCGTCTTTACGTCTTGGACACAATGTTCGCAATCTTCGCGGCTTCGGCAATTTTTTGGTGGCCCCTGAATCGGACGCCTTCCTCCTAAACTTCCAATCCTTCGACTCCCCAATGCTTTTCCGTGAGGATGGCAGGGAACAGGAGTTCCTTCTGTCTCATAATTTTTTCCCCAAGTCTTCCCTGCAAATATGACCCCATTACTACCCCAATCCGGCGCCGATTGTCGCGCCAACTAGGAAAATCGAGGCATTTTTTTCAGCCATTTTCCTTCCCGAAAAGATATTCCCCTAAACGGCAAAGCAGTAAACTTTCTGGTCTTTCTCCAGCCATTGACTCCAGACGAAGTTAGTGCCCAGACTTGGTAAGACATCAACGGTCTCGCTCGATGAATCTCCTTGTGAGAGGTTTCTCTTAAAAAACTTTTCCTTTCGGCTCCCTTACAGCCCGACTTTGAGCACGTAGCACACACTCTTTTTCTTTGATCGAAGAGGCCCCTTTGCGTGCACCGCTATCGAAGGCGCCGGCTCCAAGCCCCCTGTCGGCGCTATCTTTTTTCTTATCACGCAGCTCTGTGATGTTTCAGCTCGTACCCCCTGACCAGGAAGGCATTTCCATTTCACGGCGATAAACAGCTCAGATCGGACCCCCTATATAATCGACACCTCCCTCCCGCTCGTGGAACAATGGAGGTGTTTTCCCCCCCCCATCTCAGGCGTAAAGGATGATCTCTTTCTCTTCCCCCACTACTAATACGTTGTTGGTGGTTTACTCTATATCCTTGAGAATGACGATTTTCGTTCCTCAACAGACTCCCCCCCCTTTTTTCCCCGATAATGTCTCTTCAGGAATATTGTCTATTATCGATTCCGATTTTTCTCCTAAGTGCTGCATGCCTTCCTGGGGAGGCTTTTTAGTACGGCGTAACCACCCTCTCTTGTCTCCGCCTTTTTCCCGTGCTCCGCCCTCTTTTCGACTTGCGTCCTGCGCCGATCCCTTGCCCTCCTTCCTCTTCGATGCCACCTCCGACGCGATTGTGCTTCGGTGCTCCCGTAGGGCTTCGATTTTCCCGTCACCATCCCCCCCCCTCAATTTGTTCTTCAACGAAGGCCTTTGCGCGAGCCGTCTTTCCAGGCGGGTGAAGGACCCTAATTCGTCTTGGCTCCCCATGGACTTCCTTACCTCGCAGGTTTCCTTCTTGTTTGCTTGTTCGGGTCTCTATCGCACGGTTTCAACCCCCACCTTAGCCGCGATTTTCCGAGGTTTGGCGCTCCCCGTCGCCTCTTGTTATTTAGCCCTATCAATCAATACCTGTGCATTCCCTGATTGAATGATTCGAAGCCTCGGAAAAACGCCGTCCTCCACCCCCTCTCACGCTTTCCTACGTCAGTGGCCTCCAGCATGGCGTGGCGTTGCGTATTATTGGACGGCCGAGGCCTGTTTAAGCCAAACCTTTTCCCTTTGCCCGAAGCCTCCCCCTATTGCGCCCCCTTTTTGACCAGTCCTTCCACAACAAACGACTCTTCCCGCAACAAATTACGACGCCAAGTTGTCAAACCCGTCCCTTCCTTGCGACCGCCCTTTTCTCCCTTATCACTCCGACGAAAGCTGGCTGCCGCCCCTTCCAACGACGGCGTGGACGCTGTTGGCGGAAGTGGGGATTACTCCAGGAATGCTGCTCCCCTAAAGTAATCGCACCTTTTTATAGTGAGCTCCAAACCCGCGGGATCTTTTAGCAGGCCCTATCGTCTTCCCGTTCGCGAAAACCGCTGGAAGGATCACTTTCTTGCGCATGGAGCCCCATTTCGGACGGTCCCCCTTATCAGCTTCTCTCGCCCATCTAGTGCTCCCAGACCTTCCTCCTGCGAATCGAAGCCTTGCGTTGCGGACGACTCTCTCCGCTGCTTCCTTTTTCGTGGTTCCTTCCCACTTCTTCCAAAGGCCCTTTGGGACGTTCATGATCGGCGCGTGCGAACAGGGTCCCATCTTAGCCCTTTTATTTTGTCGACCCTCTCCCCCGGTAAGCTACACCTAGAACATCGTTACCCTTTTTACTAGGGCGTATCAATTTTCGAGGATGGATCCTTCTCTACACGGCGCGAGCATTTCGGCCCTGCGCTCTCCCCCCACGCTGGGCGAGGGTCAGGTCTCCTTTTGAAGGCTCTGCTGAATCTCTCAACACAAACCACGTGCCCTTTTCTTTTTTTTTTACGCTCTCCCCGCTGGCGATCCCGGCTAATGTCGCCAACCCAATAGGTCTAAGAAATTTGCTGCCTAATGAGAACCCATGAGCGAGCCCGGGACAAAGGCCTGTAAACTCCCCCGAATTTTCCCCGAGAGTCTGTCGCTGAACATGCTCTGCCCGAGGCGCACGCCCGGCATATCTGCTCGCGCGTGGATGCCCGCACCCTCGCCTCCGACCGAGTTTCCACACCTCGGGCTGTTCGCGCTGCTCCTACCTTCCCCCCCCCGGCTTTTTCGCTCATCCCCCTGTGAGCGCATAGGTGTGCCGCCGTCAACCCCCCTCCTCCCCCGCTTTTTTTATTGGCAGGACCGATCTTTTTTAGGGGGAAGATCCCCGGGGGAATTTTGCAGCATAACTCGGCGACCCCCTTCCCTCGACAAGTTATCCTTCAGTGTTTTTGCCAGGAATAGGACGGCCTCCCGATCGAACTGGTCTTTTTCCACCGCCGGTGCTGAGCGCTAATTGAAAGGCTTATTCTTGAGGCTCTCCCCCTTCAATTCTACACATTGTCTGATTCGCCTAACTGATCCCGATTTTTTTGACATGGCTAATGTTCCAGAGATTTTTTAATCGGGAGAGTCTCTGTAAAGTTATGGAGATCCAGCGGAATTTATTGGAAGGAGACCATCCCTATAGGATTCGTTCGATGTCTCCCCCGGTGCTAAGCAGTAAAGACGATCTTTCCGTTCAAGTACGAGCTAGATCCTATCGAAATCGCGGAGGAAGGCCTTAGCCCTTAACCTTCGGTGTCGCAAGGAGAACGCTCCTTTTCTGATGTGACCCCCTTGCTTCTATATGGCAAGACACTCCGGAGCCCTCTTTCTCTCTCGGCTTGCCTAAATTCTTCAAAAGCCCCGGCGGTTTTTTTCGCAGAGACGGAGGGCTGACTCTTAGCGGATCCTTATTATGCCTCGCAGGCCTCCAAAGACCCGCGGACCGAGTCACCAGTTTCCTCTCTTACCTTCCTTGCGCGACCCACATGGTTCGTCCCGCGTTTCGACTTGGTCGAGTGATACTTCTCCTTAAACCCTCCGTCAGATTTTCTCATTTCTAGTCATTTTGCGACGGCGGCGGAACTCCCCTGCTGCAGATCCGTCCTATATCCCCCCCCCCTTCTCGTGGACCAAGACGCTTTACGCGACACTCTACAGATCTAACTTCTTTTCCCCCGGTTTTTGTTGGTTGAGCACTGGTCCTCTTAGCTTATGTATAGAATTTCCCGGAGATTCCTTTTTTTGGGCTCCTCCTCTGACTCGATCCAGCATCGTCCTCTCCGACATCGTCGATTTTCTTGCAGACATGATCCTTTCTGCCCTCTTGCGGGTTCGGACGTAAGTATCAGCTCTTACCCAGTAGACCGAGCCTTGGGCTCTCGCGGATCTTTCTCCATTGTTTCCTTTTTTCCGGCCCGCGAAACGCCCAATGTCGGAGCGCTCTCCTAGATCACCCGCCGCATTGCCGGAACCCCGCCAGAAGAGTTGTAGTCCGTCCGTTCTTTTCATCCGGCCTCCCTAAGCCTCCTCAGAAATTTCTTTGGCCTTTTTCACATGCATAAGTCTGCTTGAGCAGGATAGAACAAAGAGGTCACTTCGCTTTCCTGAAGCCCTCCCCCTCGATTTTTTTTCCACTGACTCTGTCGACTTTCATTCCCCGCCTCCCTTCTCTGATTCCCAGTCACAGGATCAGTCGTAAATCGAACGCAGCCAGCGATTTCTTCATTGACCTCTTTAGTTTCTGCGTCGAAATGGAAGATCTCCGGAGTCACAGAGATGGCATCGCTTTTCTCCATGTCTCCCCCCCTTCTCGGTCTCCGCGATTCGCTTTTTTTATATCTCCCTGATTTTTTATAGCCGTTGCACCTCGCTGACCGCTCCGCCTTTCACCTCGACATGGGGGGTTCGCCTCTTGATATGCGGAAGTAAGAGTTTGCGCGAGCAAGCTTCCGTTCCTAACTGTTCTTGAAGTTCCGCTTTTGTAGTTGCCTCGGCTCCTGTCTGAGGAACCGCCGCCTCCGCCGCTGGTGTCCCCTGCCCTCCAGCGCGCCCAGCCCTTTGGTTGACTCTGCCTTCCCTGATGCGCGCAACCGATGCGCAGCCCTTCTTTAGTCTTCGCAGCACTCCCGCCGCGTTTCATCGCTTTTAGATGTTCGCGCGCTTAAAGTGCGGCGGGCGTAAAGCGCTACGATAGGACGTGTTCACTTTCCCGATCCCTTTTAAGCGACCAGACAGTTCTCTCCTGATCCACCATTCGTAGTTTTGTACAGGCTCCGGGGTCCGTGGCCGCGTTTCCTTGGTGCGCCTTGGCAATTTCTCGCCCTGAGCACATTTTGATAAATGTATCCTCTCGAAATGCTGTATTGAGAGGCCCCAAGACCAGCCAGATTGGTGTTGGGTGGCATTGTGATAAGGCCCTCCCCCCCATGCCCTCGCCACATGCACCTTCCCCCTCCCTCCTGAGCGCAGGCCTAGTGATCGACCTTAGACTTATTCTCATCTTTTCTTTTTTATCGCCTCAGCTTCCGTCCCTCAAGCGCGTTTTTTGTTGAGGACAGGTCTTCCCGTTTAGCCAGCTTGTCCCGACCCCAGTGGCCACGAGCGCTCCTCCCGAGTCCTTTTGCATTTTCCCGATAAGTTTCATTTCCCGTTTTTCGAAACCCCCGCCAATGACGGTGGCATCTCGAGAGGTAGTCCCCGGCAGCTTCTTCTCTTAAGGTATGTTTGACGCCAGCATTGCGGCGCAATGGCGATAGTCGACCGACGGCCCGTCCTTCCGTGCAAGCTTAATTCCGATGAGTCTTAGAAGGACCATATGGACCTTCCATCCTGCGTTAGCTCTCGTTCTTTGTGCCTTGAGAAACTCCTTTACGTTCCATAGCATCCCGGTATCTTCCCTGCGACGTCGATGATTCGAGGCGCGGACAGGAGAAGGCCCGGTTGGGAGCTCGTGGGAGTCCCTCTTGATTGCCTTTCTCTTCGTGCAATGCGGCAGGCGGCGTCACCGAGGGCGCGTTGCGGTCGGATTGTTTTTCTGCGCGTAGGTCTTTTCCAAGTCCCCCATGTTGCGCGCCTCGTCAGCGGCTCGCAATGGAACTTTTGCTTTCCCATGCATCTTCAGAAACTTCTCTCCTCCCACCGCCAGCTCCCCTTTCGCCAATTTCCCCCCCTGCGGCCATGCTTCTGGATGGACCCGGAGTTCATTCTCGAGACCCTTTCCAATCTCTTTGATTTTCCTCTTGAACAAATATACAGGGAGGCGCAGCTTCTCTCCACCCGCGGACCCCCCTTCTTCTAATGTGGTGTTTTTCTTTTGATCGTCAGCTTCTTCCCAGCCAACCTCCCCCCAAATCCGTCCCCCCAGCGGCGTTCGGAGGAACTGAAGCCCAAGACTCTGGGGTTACGTCACCCTTTTTTTCCCCCTTCAACTGAAGGTTCTCCCCTCGGAATTCCTTTCTTCAAATTGCTGGCCCCCCCCCTGTGACACGTCGGCACTCGAAAGCCCTACGTGTGAGCAACGACGAGCACACTTTTTCTTTTTAATGGCCCTCCCTTTTTCCCCGTTCTCGAGTCTCCCGTGCCCTTCGACCACTGGAGTGCTTTTTTGCGGAGTCAAGAGAGAGAAGGCGTTCCCTCTCCGGTGCTGTTTTTCCGTACTACAACTCCGTACCAGAAGGATCCTTCACGGCGATCAACCCCTATGCGATCGGACTCACGATCATCATCTATCTTTTCCCCTCGTCGGTTCCTCGTGGACCCTTTTCTCACCAAGAATATCCTGCAGGCTCCCTTCTTCCCTCTCCTTTTACTTACTAATATTGGTGTTGGTTGAGAGATACTCCTCTGACGCCTGCGATATTCTTTAGTGACGAACTCTCTTGTGTTCCACGTCACCCCTCCCCCTCCCGTGCGGGCCCTTCTTGATTCTCGCCAACCCTTCGGGTTCCCTTAAGTGCTGGTGCCTTCATGGTAGGAGTTGTAGTTACCTCGTCCAAAACAGCCACCTTTTCTCCGCTTCTCTTTCCCCAGATTCTCATTGGAGCCGGCGCCGCTCCGGAACGTTCTCCTCTTCGATGCCAACACGACGCGCTTGTGATAGTCGTTCGTCGGTGCTTTCGCCTGTTTCCTCCCCCTTCCCCAGAGTTGTTCCCCTCCCCAATTTCCTCGACGGGAAGGCCTCCACCGATCCGATCGTTCTTTCCTTTTTCCCAAGGCGGTGCCAGGAACCCGGCCCGTCTTGGTGCAATGGACTCCTCCCCGCGTCGGTTTACGGCTTGTCCGGCCCCATACTCGTTCTGACGATCCTTCGAAGGGTTACAAACCCCCCCATTAGCCGCGATTTTGCCCTTTTTTTTCGCAGTCTGTCTGTATATTGTTTTTCAAATTTCCAATTTACCCCTAGGAATTGAACGATTGATTTCGCCGCGACTGTCCCCTTCGTGCCTACACCCCCTCTTGCCGCATTGCTTTTGATTTTTGCTGTGGTATTTCTCGCTTGCGGCCGATTTTAGCCAAAAGTTCCATTGGAAGCCGCGCCGCTTTTTTGCGAACATTGTCCTCTTCCACAAATTCCCGCGCCGCTCCTCCCGCCAATCACAACCGCGCCCACTTTTGAGCCCGCCCTCGGCGCTGCGATCGAGCCCCCTTTACTCTAAAGCACGCGTCCTCCCCCCGCCTGCTCCCGACCCTCGGTTGCCCTCCGACGTCATCTCCTTTGCAAGGACGATCGAGCTCTGTTCTTTAACGTAATCCCTTCTTTTTGAGTCCAATCCCTCGGATTGCTGCGGCAATCTGATCCCCCCCTGTCCTGTCAACCCTCGCGGATGATCATCTTGCGCCCTTGACGACAACTTTTCTCGGTCTTTTCCCTCTATTCCTCGCCGCCAATCCCCTTGCCCCCTTCCCTCCCCTCTTTTTCTGCATACGAAGCGGTGTGGGAAGGACCATCGTCCGATGCCACGTATTTCTTTCTTCGACCCATTAATCGCTTTATCGGCCCAATAACTTTTTCTCGGACGAGGCCCCCCCGACGCGCGCGCTCTTTTGCCCCCCCTGAGCTTGTACGCTTTTGCGAAACGATTCCATGTCAGAAGAACCCCTCCCCCCGGCCGTGTGTCTTTTTTGCGTCTGCCTTTTTAGTTGGGTCTTCCCCTAGAGGATTGTACCTGTCCTCTACGGCAGCGATCCCTTCGGGCCCTTTCGTTCCAATGGCTGGGCCATTCGTAAGTTCCGAATTGCGAATTCTCGAGCCCCGGCCCCTCCCCGTCCTCACCCCCCCTTCTCTGACTGGGAGGTTTGTTACGAGATCTGCATGGCGTCCCCCTTCTATTTCCCCAATCCAGTGCTCCTGCGAGGGAGACCTTGCACGACTCCCGAGCACCTCGCTCCTTTTCGTCCGAGGCCCTCCGCCTGACAAACGGAAGAATGGCCTCTGAGTTTTTTTTCCCTGTCCCTCATTTTCGCCGATAGCGCCGCTGCCTATTGATTAGAGCTTTGACGCCACTTTCCCTAGAGCTTTCCTCCCCAATTCCCATTAACCGGAGGAGTAGAGCGAGCTTTTTCCAGGACCCTTCGCCCCGGTTCTTAGCTTTGATCGGCTTCCGCCTTGTCACCAGAGCTGGAGAGGGATTATTGGAAGGGACGCCCCCCCCTCGGCTTCTTCTGCGGGCAAGCCCGGCCGCACACCTCTTCCTCGGCGCAATAGAACCGTATTACGGTCAGATGGTTTCGAACATCGGACGAACTGATTCGAAACCTCCGGAAGCCTTGCGAGGAATCCCGGTTTCTCTCGTTCGGTGATCTGGACTTCGCGAAAATCGCGATCACGCTTTTTTTTGGCGAAATGTTTTCAACAGGCCTATTTTTACCGAGCTGACTTCCCTTTTTGGCGACGCACGCGCTCTGCTGCTTGGAAAGGACCCTCAATAGTTCTTCCGTCGATTTCCCCCTCCGGTGATCCTCCCAGTCCGCCTTCAGGAAGTCTTTTTTACTAGCGTCCTATTCGCCATAGCGCGGAATTCCCTCTCCTCACTTGCGGCCTGCGGTACTACGGGTCTTTACCCCGCTTGGAAGATATGTCTGCAAGAAAAGGCCCTCTCTTTCCTCTCTCGGCCGTTCCTTCCTTTCTCTACGGTCGATTGAGACATAGCTTTCTTAACGAGGTTAGCGAGTCTCCTACATTAGGATCTCCCCCCCCCAACGCCTTTTTTTCATAGTCCTTCCTTTAGCTGTTACGTTGATTAGAGCGCAAGTAGACGCGGTGGACTGGAGAGTGCACATTTATAATCCCCCCCTCCACTACGTAAGCGGCCCCTTCTTTTTCCTTCGGGCGCGACTAGGCTGTTTCACGCGGCTTCAGATAGCTTGTCCTTTCTGAACTCTTGCGAAAGCTTTTCTTTTTCCTACCGTTTTCATAGCAGACCCGCCTCTCCAC